>WBZN01000258.1_pt1 | contig 60176 bp, 57 predicted proteins | sample 5204281 | NCBI WGS metagenome assembly WBZN01 (sample SAMN12344347, study PRJNA552823) | activated sludge metagenome | biome: Activated sludge suspended growth; feature: Nitrification reactor; material: Wastewater; isolation source: activated sludge from nitrification reactor of wastewater... | reverse complement strand
TCTTCAACAAGTTGAAGCAGTTCCGGCGCGTCGCCACCCGCTACGACAAACTCCTCGCCAATTACCGGGGCTTCGTCCTGCTCGCCGCCATCGCCATAATGCTCAGATAAATCGTCACTACGGCCTAGGGGCGGAGCGGCCTCAGCGGCCCGCGGGAAGGTCGGATTTTCGGCTGTTGGCGGGCCTACCAGCGCAACAGACGCGCGCCGAGAACCGCGCCGAGCATGGTTAGAAACGCTATCGCGAGCGGATACCAGACCATGACGAAGAGCGGCGAGTCGTCCGGGCAATGCGTCGCGTAAAGCGCCGCGCCGATCGCCCCGGCGAACAGACCCGCCGCGGCGCCGGCGAGCGCTGGATGTTGCGGGGCGCCGTTGCGCAGCGCAAACAAGGTCGCGGCGAGCGGCGCGAGGCCGAGAAAAGGAATGCTCGGCAGACACACCATCGAATTGCGGCCGACGAGCCGCGGCAGCCACTGCTGCGAGGGTATCGCGAGAAGTTCGGCCGCGACGGCGATGGCGAGGAAGAGAGGCGGCAAAGCGAGAAGCGCGAGGGCGCGCCGGTCGACCCGGCCCGGACGGAAAACGCTGAGCGCCAAGGCGCCCGAAAGCACGGCCAGCAGGTCGCAAAGCAGAATCTTGAACAAAAAGCGCGGATCGCCGAGCAGCGCGAAGAACTGCGGGCGCGGGCCGAGAGTCGCGAAAAACAGCATGACCGCTATGGCGAGGGCGGGCGCCAGGGCGAGCGCCAGGGCTCGGGCCGGCCTCGGGGCCATGAGGCTGTCAGCGGACAGCGCGTTGATGAGTTCGCTCGTGTTCATGAACCAGCTCTTCGCAATTTCGCCGCCAGGGCCGCAAGGCCGCGATGCAGCGCGACCCGAACGGCGCCGTTGCTCATCGAAAGCCGCGCGGCGGTCTCATCGATCGAGGCGCCGTCGACGGCGATGCTGCGCACCACATTACGCTGGCCCGCCGGAAGTCCGTCGAGGTGGCGGCTGACGTCGGCGACGACGGAGATCGGTTCTTCGCTTGGGCCCGGCAGCACTTCCGCAAACTCCTCAATCGAAATCTCGGTGCGGCCGCCACGCCGGCGCAAGGCGTCGACCAGCTTGTGCCGGGCGATGGCGAAAAGCCAGGGGCTCAGCGGGGCGTCTTCCTTCCACGTCTGTCGCTTGAGATGGACCGCGAGAAGCGTTTCCTGCACGATGTCTTCGGCGTCCGCCGCCGCTGTCCCGGCGCGCGCGACGCTCCGGCGCGCGAAAATCCGCAGCGCAGGCGTCAGTTCGCCGAGCAATCGCCGGTAGGCGCCGGCGTCGCCCGCATTGGCGGCGCGCATCAGCACGGCCCATTCCTTTTCCCGGTCGACGCGCACGCGCGCTTCTTCCCCTGCTCTTCGGCTCCACCGGCCCAGGCGTTACAGGCCCGGGCGGAGTCACGGTCACATTTATGTCAGGCGCGAAATGCCGAAGCGGCGCGTAACGCCGCGAGCTCACGCCGCGAAGAAGTCGTCGCTGGGCTGAAACGCAGCCTATGCGCCAACGCTCTCGATAAAGGAAACACCGATGACCGCCAAGACCAGGATGACTTCGGCTTCTCTCGCCGGCGCCTTCGCGACCGCGCTCGCCCTTGTTGCGTCGCAAGCCTCGGCCGCCCCCGTGCCGGAGCAGCCGGACAAAGATAAGTGCTATGGCATCTCGCTCAAGGGCCACAACGATTGCAAGGCCGGCCCCGGCACCACTTGCGCCGGAACCTCGAAGGTCGATTACGACGGCGGCGCCTGGAAATATGTCACGAGGGGAACCTGCGACACGATCAAGACCCCGCATGGCGCGGGTTCGCTGACGCCGATGAAATCCTGACGTTGCCGGGTGAGGCGCGTCGCGGCGCGCCTCACCCGCAACAAGCGCTTGCGATGATCGAGGATCGTTCAATGTCCGACCGTCACGACCACGCCGTATCCCTCCGCCTGGCCCCCACCCGCCTTCCGGCCGGCGCAGGCGCCGGCTTCAAGCCCGAGCATTTTGCCGCCATCGCAGCCGAGCGCCAGCCCGTCGCCTTCTTCGAAGTCCATGCCGAAAATTACATGGGCGCCGGCGGGGTCCCGCATGCGCAGCTCGGCTTCATCCGCGAGGCTTACGCGCTGTCGCTGCACGGCGTCGGTCTTTCGATCGGCTCGCCCGAGCCGCTCGACCGCGAGCATCTCTTGCGCCTGAAGCGGCTTTGCGATCGCTATCAGCCCGAGAGCTTTTCCGAGCATCTCGCCTGGTCCTCGCATGGCGGCGCCTTTTTCAACGATCTCCTGCCGCTGCCCTACACGCAAGCGACGCTTGACGTCGTCATCGCCCATGTCGACGAAACGCAAAGCGCGCTTCGCCGGCAGATCCTCATCGAAAACCCGGCGACCTATGTGCTGTTTGCCGAGAGCGACATTCCCGAGACGGAATTTCTGGCGGAGCTTTCGCGCGCGACCGGCTGCGGCCTGCTGCTCGACATCAACAATGTCTTCGTCAGCGCGCGCAACCACGGAACGGACGCTTCGGCCTATCTCGCGCGCTTCCCTCTCGGTCCAGTCGGCGAAATTCATCTTGCCGGCTTTTTCGAGACGGAAGACGACACGTCGGCGCCCCTCCTTATCGACTCCCATGGCGCCCCGGTGTCGAACGACGTGCGCGCGCTTTTTGCGGCGACGATCGCACGGACCGGGCCACTGCCGACGCTGATCGAATGGGACAATGACGTTCCGGCCTGGCCCATCCTGCGCGCCGAAGCGTTGGCGGCGCAAGCGACGCTCGACCGTGCGCGAGGGCAGATCGCACCATGCGCGGCGTGACAAAAGGGAGGCGCATCATGCAGACGCAACAGGCCTTCGCCGCCGCGCTCCGCGACCCCGACCTGCCGCCGCCGAGCGGCGTCATTTCGCACACGGCGGCTATCCCGACGAAACGCTTCGCCGTCTATCGCAACAATGTCATGGTAAGCCTCGTCGAAGCGCTCGAGGCGCGCTTCCCGGCGGCGCGGCGCATCGTCGGCGATGACTTCTTCCGCGCGACCGCGCGGATGTTCGCTCAAGCCCATCCGCCGCGCTCGCCGCTGATGATGACCTACGGCGACGAATTTCCAGATTTTCTCGCCGCCTTCGAACCTGCTGCCGAGATTGCTTATCTCGCCGACGTCGCGCGCGTCGAGGCCGCGCGTACGCACGCCTATCACGCCGCCGACGCAGAGCCGATCTCGGCCGCCGAGCTCGCAGGCCTGGACCCGAACGCTCTTGCCGGGATTTGCTTCGAGCTGCATCCCTCGCTCGAGATCGTCTCCTCGCCCTTTCCGGTCGTTGCGATCTGGGCAGTCAATAGCGGCGAAATTCCCTTCGCGCCGATCGAGGACTGGCGCGGCGAGGACGCGCTGATCGTGCGGCCGGCCAATGACGTCGAGGTCCGCCGCCTGCCTCCCGGCGCTGTCGCCTTTCTTCGAAGCCTGCGGTCGGGAGCGCCCCTCGGCGCAGCAGCCGCGAGCGCTTTCAAAGACCATCCCGATTTCGATCTCGCCATCAATATCGCGGCGCTGGTCGGCGCAGGGCTCGCCGTGCGAGTCATCACCCCAAGCTCAATGGACCGACTGCAATGGACATGACGCACGCACGCCCCGAGCGTTCCATCGCTCGCCCCATCCTTAGCCTCATCGGCGTGTTCGAGAGCATCCCGCAATCGTTCCTGTCGCTCTGCGCCCGCATCTTTCCGGCCGCCGTCTTCTGGATGTCCGGCGAGACGAAAATCGCAGCCCCGGGCCAGTTCTGGCGATTGAGCGACAGCGCCGTCGATCTGTTCCGCGACGAATATCGCCTGCCGCTGATCGATCCGACGATCGCCGCGCATCTTTCCGCTTTCGCGGAGCATTTCTTTCCGATTCTGCTCGTCATCGGCCTCGCCAGCCGTTTCGCCGCGCTGGCGCTTCTCGGCATGACGCTCGTCATCGAGATTTTCGTCTATCCCGACGCCTGGCCGACACATGGCGTCTGGGCGACCTGCTTCCTCGTTGTGATCGCTCGGGGTCCCGGGATCTTCTCCCTGGATCATTTGATCGCCCGCCGCCATGGCGCGTGAGGAAAGGCGCAATTTCATCGAGAGCGGAACTTTTTGACGGCTTGCGAATTGACGCTCTGCGGCGCTTCAGTCTGGGGGTAGGCATGACCAGGAGTTTCGTGAGATTCGCTCTCATATCCGGGCTTTCGCTCGGAGGGGCCGGAGGTGCCGTCGCGCAGACGGAATTTCCGATGAAGGTCAGCGGCGCGACTTATTCCCAACCTGTCATCGGGGTCGTATCGACTGGGCCGATCCAGGAGGGCCGCAGCGCCTATGTCGCGCCGCGCCGGGGCGAGATTTCCGGCAAATTCGATCGTCTTTCGCTGCCTGCTGATGACGAGGCCAGCGAACCGGACGAATAAACAGGCCCTCAAGGCTCGAAATCGAGGCCTATATCGAGAATCGGCGCGCTATGCGTCAGCCAGCCGATCGAGATGAGGTCAACCCCGGACGCCGCGACCATCGGTGCGGTCGCGGGGGTGATGCGGCCGGACGCCTCAGTGAGCGCGCGGCCGTCAACGAGCGCCACGGCCTTCGACAATGTTTCCGGAGTCATATTGTCGAGCAGCACGGCGTCGACGCCCTCGTCGAGGGCTTCCGCGAGCTGCTCGATCGTATCGACTTCGAGCTCGACCTTGACGAGATGGCCGACAGAAGCGCGGGCGCGGCGCAGGGCCTCCCGCACGCCTCCGGCGATCGCGACGTGGTTGTCCTTGATCAGGACTGCGTCATCGAGCCCGAAGCGGTGATTGCCGCCGCCGCCGGCGCGCACCGCATATTTCTCGATCGCGCGGAGCCCGGGCGTGGTCTTGCGTGTGCAGACGATCTTCGCTCTGTAGCCGCGCACGGCGGCGACAACAGAAGCTGTCGCCGTCGCGACGCCGCTTAGATGACAAAGATAATTTAAAGCGGTGCGCTCGGCGGTGAGGATGCCTCGAGCGGGCCCGGTGATGACGGCGATGCGGTCTCCCGCGGCGACCTTCGCGCCGTCCTGGCGTTCGGCCCGCACGAAGATACGCGGATCGATCAGCTCGAAGGCGAGCCGCGCGAGATCGAGCCCCGCGACGACGCCCGGCTGACGCGCGGCGAGCACGGCGCGCGCATTGAGCCCCGCCGGCACGACCGCCTCGGAAGTGATGTCGCCCGCGCGGCCGAGATCCTCGAGGAGCGCCGCCCGCACAAGAGGTTCGATCATGATCTTTGCAAGCGGGGCAAGGGTCATCGCCAATCTCGATGCGTTGAAACGTCAGGCGACGAGTTCGGCGTCGAGCGACTGCGCCATGCGCAATGCGTCTTCAAGGCGCAGAAAGGCGCGCTCAGCCTTGGCGGCGATGGACGGAAAATCCGTGCGCGCATGGGCGCCCCTGCTCTCGTGACGGTTGAGCGCCGCGACGGCGATCATCAATCCTGCTATCGCGGCGTCGCTGGCGGCCTCGCAGTCGCGGGCGAGCGCATAAAGGGCGCGCGCGGCGGAGCGCAAGCCGTCGCCGTCGCGCAGAACGCCGACCCATCGCGTCATGATCCGCCGCGCCGGCGCCGGGTCGTCGGGCACGATCGTCTGCGGCTCGAAGGCGAGCTTGCGCCGGCGGACAGGGCTCGTCGAGGCGACGCTTTCGGCCACAAAGCCGCCGCAGACGACGGCTTCGAGAAGCGAATTGCTGGCGAGCCGGTTTGCGCCATGAAGGCCGGTGCAGGCCGCCTCGCCACAGGCCCAGAGGCCGCCGACAGAGGTGCGCCCGGCGAGGTCCACTTTGACGCCGCCCATGTGGTAATGCGCCGCCGGCCGCACCGGAATGGGCTGCGTCGCCGGATCGATCCCGGCCGTGCGGCAGAAGCCCTCGATCGCCGGAAAACGTTCGACGAAATGGGCGCCGATCGCCTGCCGTGCGTCGAGAAACACGCGCCGGCCCGCCGCCAGCTCCGCAAACACGCCGCGCGCGACAATGTCGCGCGGCGCGAGTTCCGCGCCCGGGCGGTTCGCCATGAACCGGCGCCCCGCGTCATCGACAAGAATCGCGCCGTCGCCGCGAACGGTCTCGCTGATGAGTTTCAGCGGAAAGGCGTCGCTGTCGAGCGCCGTCGGATGAAACTGCACGAATTCGAGATCGGCCATCACCGCGCCTGCGCGCGCCGCGAGCGCGAGCCCCTGGCCGAAGGAGCCCGCCGGATTTGTGCCATATTGATAGAGGCCGCCGACCCCGCCAGTCGCAACGACGACGCGGTCGCAGGCCAAAAGCGCCGGACCGTTCTGCGTATTGGCGACGACGCCCCTCACCGCATTGTCTTCGACGACGAGACGGTGGGCGCAAACGCCTTCGAGAATCGTGATAGACGGCGTCTTGCGCGCGCGCTCGATCAGGGCGCGCATGATTTCGCGACCGCTGCCGTCGCCGCCGGCATGCACGATGCGCCGTCGCGAATGCGCCGCCTCGAGACCAAGCGAAAGTCGTCCCTTTGAATCGCGATCGAAGGGGACGCCGCGGCGCAGCAGCTTGTCGATCGCGGCCGGGGCTGCGGCAAGGATCGCCTGCGCCACCTCCGCGTCGCAAAGCCCGTCGCCGGCCTTCAGCGTGTCGGCGCAATGCAGCTCGGCGTTGTCGCCCGGGCCAAGCGCGGCGGCGATCCCGCCTTGCGCCAAAACGCTCGAAGCCTCGAAGCCGAGCGGCGCCTTGCTCAGCAGAATGACGGGCATCGGCGCAAGATCGAGCGCCGCCGACAGACCGGCGAGGCCGCCGCCTATGATGATGCATGCGCCAGTAGCGTCCATGTCTGTCATCCTGATCCGCCGGGGATGTTGCGCCGCTCGCGCCGCGGCAAAGGTTACTTGACCGCCAGCATCCGTTCGACGGCGCGCCGGGCGGGCGCCGCCAGCGCCGGATCGATCGTCACCTCATGCGTCATCGTCTCGAGCGCGCGCCTGATGTTGCCGAGCGAGATCTTCTTCATATGCGGGCAGAGATTGCAGGGGCGGACGAACTCGAGGTCCGGATGCTTGAGGGCGACATTGTCGCTCATCGAGCATTCGGTCAAAAGCACGACGCGGGCTGGCCGGCGCTCGGCCACATAGGCCTGCATCGCCGCGGTCGAGCCGGAAAAATCGGCTTCCTGCACCACCTCGGGCGGACATTCGGGATGCGCCAGCACGACGACGCCCGGATAATCCTCGCGCAATTCGCGCACTTCCGCCGCCGTGAAGCGCTCATGCACCTCGCAATGGCCGGACCAGGTGATGATCTTGACGTCGGTCTCAGCGGCGATGTTGCGCGCGAGGAATTCGTCGGGGAGCATGATGACCCGGTCGACCCCAAGCGACTCGACGACGGCCTTGGCGTTGCCCGAGGTGCAGCAGATGTCGGACTCCGCCTTCACCGCGGCCGAGGTGTTGACATAAGTGACGACCGGCACGCCCGGATAGGTCCGCCGCAGCCGGCGCACGTCCTCCGGCGTGATCGAATCGGCGAGCGAGCAGCCGGCCCCCGTGTCAGGGATGAGCACTGTCTTCTCGGGGTTCAGGAGCTTCGCCGTCTCGGCCATGAAATGCACGCCGGCGAGGACGATCACATCGGCGTCGACCTTCATCGCCTCGCGCGCCAAAGCGAGACTGTCGCCGACGATGTCGGAGACGCAATGGAAGATCTCAGGCGTCTGGTAATTATGCGCCAGCACCACAGCGTTGCGGGCGCGCTTCAGCGTCATGATGGCGTCAATGTCAGCGGCATAGAATGGCCACTCGATTGCGGGAATCGCGTGGCTGACTTTGGCGTAAAGATCCCGGGCGTAAAGATCCCGGGCGCGAAGATCGTGCGCGGGAGCGTGGCGGGCAATTGCGTGAGGCATTGCCGCCGGATAGGGCTCGTCGCCGCGAATGTCTGAACGCAATACTTCCGCTGGCAGCGCCATCACTTATACTCCCGCTGAGCATTATGCCTCCATATGCTGGGGATGAGTATAAGATTTGTCAAGCCTTGGAGATAGGCAATTTGGCGCCGACGATCGCGCGCTCGGTCAGGACGGAGCGGCGGAAGCGGAACAGCTTGGCCGGCCGGCCTCCGGTTTCCTGGCTCAATTCGCCAGTTTCCTCGACAAGCTCCTGCTGCTCGATGAGCCGGCGAAAATTCTGCTTGTGCACCAGGCGGCCTGCAAGCGCCTCGACACAGCGCTGCAGCTGCAGCAGCGTGAAGGCGTCCGGCATCAATTCGAAGACGACGGGATGATATTTGATCTTGGCGCGCAGCCTTGCGATGCCGGTCGCCAGGATGCGGCGATGGTCGAGAATCATCGAGCGGCCGGTCGGCGGCGAGAGGGCGCTGTCCTCCCGGCCCCGCGCGGCCTCGGCGATGAGGCCCGCCTCGAAAAGAAGTTCATAGCGCTGCAGCACCAGCTCCTCGTTCCAGACTCGCCCATAAAGGCCGAAGGTGATGGCCGCGCGCTGCTGGCGGCCCTGCCTCACGTCGGGACGAGGCGCCGCCTCGATCCAGGCGGCAAGGCGCGGCGCCAGAGAGCGCTCGATCATCGCGGGCGCGCCCTCGCGATGATCCTCCCACGGGAAATAGGAATACCAGCTGCTCCAGCTTCCCTCATATTCGCCTGAGGCCGGCTGCTCGCGGGTGAGGCCGAGATAGCTGATCGAGATCACCTGCTGCTCGGCGCCGGCGCGATCCTTGTCGGCGAAGGTGTAGAGCTGCTCGACATAGCCGAGCGGCAGCCTCGTCTGGCGCTCGACCCAGGCGCGCAAGCCGGATTGCAGCGAGCGATGGGCGAGTTGGAAGGGACCCGACGGCAGGGCGCGCTGATCCTGGATGGTCAGCACGCGCGGATCGCCATTGGTCACGGCGACAAGCACGGCGATGAGGTCCGCGGCGATCGCCTCGGCCGGCGCCGTGGGCGCCAAGGCGCGCGGCGAAGCGAGCGATCCGACGCGCTCCGCCTCGGCTGTTTCCCCTTCGCGCAACAATCCCGTCATCTTGTGCGATCGGCTCCGTTGCGGCCCGACTCAGCCAGCCGCGCGTCATCATAGCCGAATTCGAAGGAAATCCGAACGCCGCGGCGAAGGCGCGGTCGAAGTCAATTCATATCGAGCTCGATCGCCGACGGCACGTGGCGCGGCCATCGCCAGGGCGCAATGAAGATGGCGTCGCCGCGCAGATTCAGTCCGGCGGCGAGAGGGTTGGCGGCAAGCCACACACGTGCGGCGCGCGAGATGCGGCGGCGCTTTGCGAGGCTGATCGCTTCGCGCGATTCGTCGAGGGTCGGGCGCGCCTTGACCTCGACGAAAGCGATCGTGTCGCCCCGCCGTGCGATGATGTCAATCTCGCCGCCATGGGTGCGGTAGCGCCGCGCCAGGATCGAGTAGAATTGAAACCGCAGCACCGCAATCGCGGCGCGTTCGGCGAAGATCCCGTGGCGATGCGCGGCGCGTCGATCCTCGGCGCTGCGCATCGCTTACTCCCGCACGGACGACGGCGCCGCGAGCTCGACCGCGCGGGCGTAAACCTTGCGGCGCGGCTGTCCGGTGGCGGCCGAGACCACGGCCGCGGCGTCCTTCACGGAAAGCGTCTCGAGCGCCGTCGCCAGCTTTGCGTCGAGCTCCGCCTCGCTCGCGGCCGACGCCTGCGCGCCAGGCGGGCCGACAAGCACGACGATTTCACCTTTCGGCGGGCCGTCCGCCGCAAGCGCCGCTGCGAGCTCGGGCAAGGGGGCGCGGCGCACGGTCTCGAAATATTTCGTCAATTCGCGGGCGAGCGCGGCGTCACGGGGGCCGAGCACGGCCGCAAGATCGGCGACCATTTCGATGACCCGGCGCGGCGATTCGAAAAAGACCAGCGTGCCCGGAATGGCCGCGAGTTCGGCGATCCGCTGCCGGCGCGGCCCGCTCTTTGGCGGCAGAAATCCTTCAAAGAAAAAGCGGTCCGTCGGCAGGCCGGCGACGACCAGCGCCGCGAGCACGGCGGAGGCGCCCGGCACGGAGATGACTTCGATATTCTGCGCCAGCGCATCGGAGACGAGTTTGAAGCCCGGGTCCGAGACGAGCGGCGTGCCCGCGTCCGAAACCAGGGCCAGCGCCGCGCCGCTCGCAAGCCGTGCGAGAAGATGCGGACGCATCACCGCCGCATTGTGTTCGTGATAGGCGACGAGCGGCGTCGCAATGCCGTAATGGGCGAGCAGGGTCTTGGTGACGCGCGTGTCTTCAGCGATGACAGCGTCGGCGGCCGCGAGCGTCGCCAATGCGCGGAAGGAAATGTCGCCGAGATTGCCGATCGGCGTCGCGACGACATGAAGGCCTTTGCGGATCGGCTCGGCTTCGGCCTTCAGCCCGAAGGCCGTGAAGGAGCCGGCGGCGCGTGCCGTTTCCGCGCCGGGCTCACGATTGATCTCGCCGAAGGCAAGGCCGCTTCGATGCTGGTTGCCCGCGTTCATGGTCAAGCTCCTGCCCTCCCCGGCCGTTTCGCAGCTTTCCGCCAAGCTGTTCGATAAACCATCCGATTGTTCTGTTTATAGAACAGAGCGAGCGATTCTGCAAGAAAGCGCGGCCCCGCCTCGGTTTCTATTGCCTGCGCTGCGATTTTATGACTGAAACTCCCCTGCTATAGGCAGCGCGATCGTGGGCTGGGCCGGCTCGGAAGCGCGCCGCCTCCCATCTTGCCCTAAGCGGCGCCGTTCAGAGGTCAGGTTCGTCAGCGCGGACGGAGATCATATTCGATGAGAGCTTTGTCGCGTAGAGCCGGTGTGACGGCGCCCGTGCTGAGGCCGCTCCTTGCTCTATCCCTCACCCTGGCTCTCGCGGCCTGCGGATCGTCCAGGGGCCCGATCTTCGGCGGCCCTGGCGAGTCCACCCCGGCGGATCAAAAGGCCGCCCAGCCACAAAACGCCCCCTCCGAACATATCGGCTCCGGCCCGGTCAAGGTGGCGTTGGTTCTGCCTCTGACGCAGGCCTCGGGCGCTCCGAGCGTCGTAGGGACGTCGCTGCGCAACGCCGCCGAGCTCGCCCTCAACGAAGCCGGCGGGAACGAACTGACCCTGATCGTCAAGGATGACCATTCGACGGCCGACGGCGCCCGCACGGCCGCCGAGCAGGCGATTGGCGAGGGCGCCGATCTCATCATCGGTCCGCTGTTTGCGCCGAGCGTGCGGGAAGTCGGCCGCGTCGCCCATGGCGCGGACAAGCCCGTCATCGCCTTCTCGACCGACGCTTCGACCGCCGGCCGTGGAGTCTATCTCCTCTCCTTTCTGGTCGAGTCCTATGTCGACCGGAGCGTGAGCTTTGCGGCCTCGAAGGGGAAGAAATCCATGGCCGCGCTCATTCCCGATAGCGATTACGGTCGCGTCGCGGAAGCCGCCTTCCAGCAGGCGGCGGCGCGCGAGAACATCCGAGTCATGACCATCGAGCACTATCAGCCGCAGACCCTCCCCGCCGCGGCGCAGAAGGTCGCGGCGCTCGGGGATCAGATCGATGCGCTGTTCATTCCTGAGCAGGCCGACGCCATGCCGGCCGTCTCGCAGGCCCTCACCGGCGCGGGACTTGGCGGCGCGGGACCCGGCGGAAAGAAGCTGCAGCTCCTCGGCACCGGCTTGTGGAATGACGCGCGCGTGCTGAAGCTCCCTGCGTTGCAGGGGGCCTGGTTCGCGGCGCCCGAGAACGGCGGCTACAACGCCTTCGTCGAGCGTTACCGCGCCAAATATGGCTCGGACCCGACCCGTATCGCGACGCTCGCCTATGACGCCGCCTCGCTTGCCGCCGCGCTGGCGCACACGCAAGGTTCCCAGCGCTATTCCTCGAACGTGCTGACGAACCGCTCCGGGTTCAGCGGCGCCGACGGCGTGTTCCGCTTTATCCCCGAGGGCGCAAATGAGCGCGGCCTCGCCGTCCTCGAGATCAACAATGGCGTCGCGACGCCGATCAGCCCCGCTCCGCACTCCTTCGCGTCGTAGCGGAACGAAGCCCGCTAGCGAACGAGGAACATCAGAACGAAACAGATCAGGGCAAGGGCAAGGCCGCCAAAGAGCACATACTGCATCGGCGCCTTGTTCGTCCCCTGCCGCGCTTCGACCTCGTTCTTCACGATGGGCGTCTCCGCCTCGCGAATGCGCGAATTCTGCTCCATGCGGAAACTCCTTGCTCTAAGGGCCGCGTCAAAGGCTGGGCTACGCCGCCGCCCGATTGATCGACATGCAGGCGAACTGCGTCAGCGCTTCATCCGTCTTCTTTTTTTCGTCGAGGGTCTCGCGCAGGAGCTTGCTCGCGTCCTTCATGCCGAGCTGATCGGCCCAGGCGACGAGCGCGCCATAGCGCGCGATTTCATAATGCTCGACAGTCCGCGCCGACGCGATAATGCCGGCGTCGCAAACGCGCGGATCCTCGACCTCATCCATGGTTTCGCGGGCTTCGCTCAAAATGCCGTCCATCGCATCGCAACGACTGGCGCGCGGGGAGGCTCCGCAGCCTTCGAAGATCTGCTCGAGCCGCTCGATCTGCTGCTCGGTTTCGTCGCGGTGCTTCTCGATCGCTTTCTTCAGATCCGGCGATTCCGCAGCCTTCGCCATTTTCGGCAGCGACTTATGGATCTGTTTTTCCGCGTAGTAGATGTCCTTGAGGGTATGCATGAAAAGGTCGTTCATCGACTTCACGGCCATCGGCACTTCTCCCAATTCGTCGGTCGCGCGACGATTGCGCGCTGATCCTTGGGAAGTCTCGAAGCCGCAGAAGGTTCACCTTTCGACGCCGCGACGGCGATTTTTTAGTGGCGACCGCACGCAAATAGCGCGGCCCCTCTCAACGCTGATCCGGCGCGGGTGACGCCTCGCAGCCTGGCGCCCGTCGCGCCGTTCAGCATAGGAAGGAAAGTCTTTCGCGGTCGCTCGCCGCCGAAACAAGAGCGACAGGACAGGAAGCGAGAGAGAGCTTGAGGTAGCCTTTCCAGTTCGACCGCGGAGCCATGGAAACCTCCAACGTGCAACGCGAGGCGCGATACGAACGCGGCCTCCGCCGCTCCGGTTCCGAAGCCGCCGTAACCTCGTTGGGCAGACAGCGTTAAGTCGCATCATCGATCAGCTTGAAAACGACCCGACAGCTTGAAGGACAGGATCTTGGTTTCAATCGATAAGCGCGCGCAGCAGCCTTCAAAGCCACCCGCGCCAGAGCCCGACAAAGATCCCGCCATTTCGCCGGGCGATTTTCCGCCGCCGCCGGGGCCCGACATCCCTGCTCCCGACCCCACGCCCCTGCCTGTCGAAAATCCAGGCGACGATCCGCTGGCGCCTATCACCGATCCGGTCCCACCCGACCCGCGTGATCCGCAGGGTCCGCCGCTTCGCGCCTGGCTTCAACGCCGGCCCGAACGGCAAGTATAACAAGGAACTTATTCAGAACGAGCGACGTTCATGGCGCGACTAGATTTGAACTCCCTGGAAATCGGAGTGTCAGATGTCGCTCGCAACCATTTTGCTCATCATCGTCGTTCTCCTGCTCATCGGCGCCATCCCGTCATGGCCTTACAGCCGCGCGTGGGGGTATGGCCCGTCGGGAATCCTCGGCGTCATTCTCCTCGTCCTCGTCATCGTCATGCTGACGCGAGGCGGAGTATAGAGCCGATTTATCGCATCTATACGCGGGCCTCGATTGTCTCGTAAGATCCGCCGGGCGCCGGCGAAGGCCGGCCGATGCGCCAAGGCCCGCCCGTCTCGTGCAACCCTTTGGAGTGGAGATGACCAACACGAAACCTGTTGAGGACGCTTCGCAAAATCTGGCGGAAGATCTCGCGATCTTGCGCGACGACATCTCCAGGTTGACTGCGACCGTCGCCAAACTCGTCAAGGCCGAAGCGGCGGCGACGACCGATTCCGTTTACGGCGCCATGGACGCGACACGTCAGAAGATCTCGGACAGCGCTTCCGACGCCAAGGAACGGCTGGCGGGCGCAGGCTCCGATCTCGAAACGGCGATCGAACGCAATCCCTTGAGTGCGGTACTGATCGCCATGGCTGCAGGTCTCCTCATCGGATTGCTGAGCCGTGGGCGCAAATGAACCCGCTGGTCCGCCGACTCGCGCATGAGGCGACCGCTCCGCTCGAAGAGATGCTTGCGCGCCTTATCCGCACGGGCGCCCTCATCGCGCTGGCGGCGGGATGCGCCGTCGTCGCGGCGGTCTTTTTAACCATCGATCTGTTTTTGTTTCTGCAAGAGATCTACGGCTCGTTGATTGCAGCGTCGACCGTCGGTGGCTGCTATCTGCTCTTGGCCTCGATCCTTTTCTGGCTCGCCATGCGGCGGCCGAGCGAGCCCGCGGCCGTTCTCCCCTCGGACGCGCCGGCGCCGGTCATGGCCGCGTCCCTAGGCGCGAAGGCGGCCCCCAAGCCGGCAGGCAATCCTGAGATGGCGGCCCATATCGACGCCGCGGTCGTTCCCGTTCTCAAAGTGCTGCGCGACGCCGGGCTCGAAAAGGAAGTTCTCGCGATCGAAGCCGGCGCGGAAATCGCAAAGCAGCTGAATCCCTTCGCGCTCGTCGCTTTCGCGCTTGGGGCGGGGCTTTTCGTCGGCCGCACGCTGCGGGCGAAGCGCACGCCTTTCTGAGTTCCCGCCCCCTCTTTGGCTCGCGCGCCGCCGCCTTTCGCTCGCTTGCATTCAGACGAGCGCCGATCTCGCCTGCGGCTCGGCCTTGCGATGCGACTTGCGATCAAAGAACAAGGCCTGGCTGATCACCGCCTTGAGGCTGTCGACGCTGAACGGCTTGGTGATGAGGAAGGCAGGCTCCGGCGGCGCGCCCGTCAGGAACCGTTCAGGATAAGCCGTGATGAAGATCACGGGGACGGAGAAGGAGCCGAGAATTTCATTGACCGCCTCTAATCCGGAGCTGCCGTCGGCGAGCTGGATATCAGCGAGAATTAGGCCTGGACGTTCCTTGTTGACGGCCGCGACGGCTTCCTTATGGGTGCGCGCCACGGCAATGACGCGATGGCCCTGTTCTTCGACGAGCGTCTGCAGATCGAGCGCGATGAAAGGCTCATCCTCGATGATGACGACGTCTGTGCGAATCTGATTGGCGATCTCCTTGCCGGCGGCGTCGATCAGGCTCGCGGCCTCCTCGACGGAGCATTCGAGCGTGTCGGCGACTTCCGCCGTATTGAACCCCTCGAGCGAGCTCAGCAGGAAGGCGATGCGTGGACGCAGGGTGATGGCCTCGAGATTGCGATGGGCGCTGACTTCATCGCCGGAGAAGTCGACCTCTTCGACGTGCCCGTTGACCGAAATCGAACTCCAGACCTTCAGAAACAGTCGATAAAGCGTTGTCCGCACGTCGGGATCGTTCTCGAAATCCTCCGGATCGGCCACGATCCCTTCAAGGGTCGCCAGCACATAAGCATCTCCGCCGGCCTGGGATCCCGTCAGCGCGCGGGAAAACCGCCGCAAATATGGGATATGCGACGAAATAGCTTGAGATATGGACATTAATAACCCCTGTGGAGGTCTACCGCGCTGCGGCGGCCCTGATGAAAAATGCCAGGTGTTCGAAAAGGTTCCAATTCCGGAACTTTGTGCGGCGCAAAGCGTTACCTATAGAGCGTGTCGCTCTGATCATGCGGCCGCGTTTGTGGTTAATCAAGGCGCCTGCCGTCTGTCCCTTCAAGGCAGGCGCTGACGCTTGCGAGCGCCACGGCTGCGGCCTTTTCGGCCGGCGGGGGAGGCGGAAATCGTTGCCGCTCATGCGATATGCTGACGGCGGTATCGAAGACCGTTCTCGGAGGTGAGGAGCAACAGTGAAAATCGCAGCAAGGGTGACGCCGTGACGAAACCATCGAAGTCGAGCGTGGACATGCTGAAGCACGCGGGTTTTCCGCCTGACGAAGAGTGCGGGGCCGAGATGGAGTCGATCCGGCTCGTTCACTGTCAGAAAGGCGGTATCGCTTCGGTCTCGCCCTCTAAAAAATTTTCCTCGAAAACGGATGTCGCGGATGAAATCGGCCGCGGCCTTCGCAACATATATAACGACGTGCTGTCGCAGCCGGTCCCCGACCGGTTTTTTGATCTTCTGAAGCAACTCGAGCGCTCCCCCAATCGAAGAAGGACGCTTCGTGACAGTTGAGCACAAGGATTTTCTTGAAGAGGACGACGCCGTCGACGCTGTGGACGCCGCGGCTGATCACATGGCGAGTCCGCAAATGACGGCCGACATCCTCGCCGTCATCCCCAATCTGCGCGCCTTCGCCGTGTCGCTCTGCGGCAATCTCGATCGTGCCGACGATCTCGTCCAGGAGACCCTCGTCAAGGCGTGGAGCAAGCTCAGTTCCTTCGTCGAAGGCACCAATCTGCGCGCCTGGCTCTTCACCATCCTGCGCAACATCTATTATTCCGAATATCGCAAGCGCCGCAGGGAGGTCGCCGATTCGGACGGCGCCATCGCCGGGCGGCTCGCGACCGCGCCGGCGCAAAACAGCCATATGGACATGCTCGATTTTCGCGAAGCTTTGCAACATCTGCCTGTCGATCAGCGCGAGGCGCTCATCCTGATCGGCGGCTCGGGCCTCTCCTATGAAGAGGCGGCGGGCGTCTGCGGCTGCGCGGTCGGCACGATGAAAAGCCGCGTCAATCGCGCGCGCAGCCGGCTCTCGGAACTCCTGTCGATCAGCTCGAGCAGCGAATTCGGCGACGATAGCGACTGGCAGGCGCTCGATCCTGTTCTCGTCGGCCAGCGCTATTCGCGCGGGGGCGCGGACTAATTCGCTCAGCCCGCGCCGATCCGCGCCCACCGATGCCTTGACAATAGCTTGGTTGACGAAGGGCGATGCGAAATGGCTGATGAAGCAAAGACCCGGATAGAAAACGACAGCTTCGGCCCGATCGCGGTCCCGGCCGCTCACTACTGGGGGGCGCAGACGGAGCGCTCGCGCGTGTTTTTTCAGATCGGCGGCGACCGCATGCCGATCGCGATCATTCACGCCCTGGCCCTCGTCAAGCGCGCCGCCGCCGAGGTCAATCGCGACTTCGGGCTTTTGTCACCCGCGCTCGCCGAGGCAATCGCTGGCGCTGCGCAGGAGATCGGAAGCGGGAGTCTCGACGAGGAGTTTCCCCTATCCGTCTGGCAGACCGGATCGGGCACCCAGACCAATATGAACGTCAATGAAGTGATCGCCAATCGCGCCAATGAAGGGCTCGGCGGCGAGCGCGGAGCAAAACGTCCCGTTCATCCAAACGATCACGTCAATCTGGGCCAATCCTCGAACGACTGCTTCCCGACGGCAATGCATATCGCCGCCGCGTTGCAGATCAAGCGCCGGTTCGAGCCGTCGCTAAGGCGCCTGAAAGAGGCGCTTTCCGCCAAGGCGGAGGCTTTCGAGGGAATCGTCAAGATCGGGCGCACCCATCTGCAGGACGCGACGCCCGTTACGCTCGGCCAGGAGTTTTCCGGATATGCCGCGCAGCTCGATTTCGGCCTCGAGCGGCTGGAGGCGACGATGCCTGGTCTCTACCGGCTGGCGCAGGGCGGCACGGCGGTTGGCACCGGCCTCAATTCCACGAAAGGGTTTGCGGAAGCGATCGCAGCGAAAATCGCCGATTTGACGGGCCTGCCCTTCGTCTCGGCGCCCAATAAATTCGAGGCGCTCGCGAGCCATGACGCACTCGTTTTTTCGCATGGGGCCATCGATTCGATCGCGGCCGGCCTGTTCAAGATCGCCAGCGACATAAGGCTCGCCGGCAGCGGACCGCGCTCGGGACTTGGGGAGCTCATCCTGCCGGCGAATGAGCCGGGCTCTTCGATCATGCCCGGCAAGGTCAATCCCACCCAGGTCGAAGCTTTGACGATGGTCTGCGCCAGAGTGTTCGGCAATCACACGACGATCGCCTTCGCCGGCTCGCAAGGGCATTTCGAGCTGAATGTCTATAAGCCCGTGATCGCGTCGGCCTTCCTCGAAAGCCTCGAGCTTCTCGGCGACGCCTGTGACAGCTTCCGGGCGCATTGCGTCGAAGGGCTGCAGCCGAACGCCGACCGGATCGCCGCCTTGATGCGGCAATCGCTGATGCTCGTGACCGCGCTTGCGCCGAAGATCGGCTATGACGAAGCTGCGCGTATCGCCAAATCCGCCCACGCCAAGGGAACGACGCTGCGCGAGGAGGCGCTGGCCTCTGGCCTCGTCAGCGAAGAAGCCTATGATGAACTCGTGCGGCCGGAAGCCATGCTGGCGCCGCACTAGACGCCAGCGAGACAAATCGACGGCACGAGCGCGGGGCATAGCGACGCCGGCTCAGTTTGAGAGCCAGCCCAAAAAAACCGCGAGCAGAAGGAAGACGCCCATCGCGGCGCGATAGACGACAAACGGCCAAGCGGAGAAGCGCTCGAGAATGCGCAGAAGTCCCCAGATCGCGGCAAAGGCCGAGATCGAAGCGATGACGACGCCAAAGCCGAGAATCGACCAGCCATAGGCGTCGAGATTCGACTTGTGCAGTTCCCAAAGTTCCTTCAGGCCCGCCGCGGCGATCGCCGGAAGTCCAAGCAGGAATGAAAAACGCGCGGCCTCCTCGCGCTTGAAATCAAGGAACAGCGCGGCAGTCAGGGTCGAGCCCGAACGCGAGACGCCGGGAATCAGCGCGCCGATTTGCGCTACGCCGACGGCGAGCGCGTCCATCAGCGTGGCGTGATCGACTGTGCGCTTCGGTCGCGAATAAATTTCGGCGAGCGCCAGCAGCGCCGCCATGACGAGGCATGACGTCCCGATAACGGTGAGGCTCCGCAGCGGCGTCCCGCAAGCATTGAGGATCGGCGCAAGCAAAACCCCGGCGACAACGATCGGGATCGTCGCAAGGATGATCCAAACCGCGAAACGGAAGTTCCAGTCGGAAAAATCGCGCCGCAACGCCGCCCCGAGGGATCCAAAAACGAGCCCGCGCACGTCGCTCCAAAAATAGCTGATCACCGCCGCAAGCGCCGCAAGCTGCATGGATGCGGAAAAAGCGGACCCCGGGTCTTGCCACCCGAGCAGGGCGGGAACGATCCGCATATGCGCGGTTGACGAAATCGGCAGAAGCTCGGTGATTCCCTGGACGACCCCGAGCAAGGCCACCTTGGCGTAGCCAAGCGCGACAAAGCCGGTATCGAGCCCTTCAGTGCAAGCAGACGCCATCTTTAATGCCTTCGAGGGTTTGCACGACGATCTCCGGCGCTTTGCGCCGCGTCCCGTCTTTCCAGTTTCCATAAAGAAGATCAACCGGGCGGGTTGATGGCAGGGCGCCGCAGAGCTTGGGAAGGGTCATGCTCACAGCAATCGATCGGCGCGCGGCGGATGCCGGGGCCGCTTGAGCCGAGCGCTGGAATCTGTTTCAAAATGCACGGGGCGCCGGCTGGATCATCAGCACGGCTTTCGATCACGCTTCGGTGAATGGCCGCCGGGATCATGAGCATGGTTCAATCGCAATCGCTTGCCTTGAGCTTGCGGGCGGAGCCACGCTTTTGATCAGGCGCGACGCATGACGTCCGCTCAAGGTCGCGGGCCGACCGATCCGCGCGAGCTGGCCCTCATTTTGTTCCTGGCCGCCTGTTCTCCGGCGTTTTGCGGCGTGAGGCTCATCGAGCCAGGCGAGGAAATGGCGCCGCTGACGTCCTTTCCGCAATCGATCCTCCGCTCTCCGGACGCGGGCAAGACGCCGAAGCTCGATACAATTCGGGTCGCCGTCGCCGGCGGCGACACAAGCCTTCTCGCCGGAGTGAAGCGGCAGGCGGCCTCCTTCGACATTGTCGCCCCGGGCGAAGGCCCGGACCTCGTCTGGGATCCCGGTCAGCGCCAGGCGATGTCCAAGGGCGAGATCATAGCCTACGATGTGACGAAGGACGAGCTCGCGGCCGTAATCGACCGCATGGCCTTCGCACACGGAGTGGCGCGCCTTGCGGCGGCGCGGCCGCAGCCGATCCGCATGAGCGGCGGCTCCGGGCCGGTGCGACGCAAGGGCGATAAAATCGACCTTGAACTTGACGATATGACGAACCGCGCCCTCGTTCTTTTCGCGATCGCCGGCGACGGCCTCGTTCAGGCGCTGTATCCAATCGGGTCCGATCCGCGTGTCATCGCGACCCCGACCTTTCGCTGGACGCTCCAGGTCCGCGAGCCTTTCGGGACCGACCTCATCGTCGCGGTGACCGCCGACCGCCCGCTCGACGCCCTCGACCGCGGCGTCGAGGAACTCAGCCGTTATCGCAGCGCCGGCGAGATGCTGCGGCTCATTGCTCTCGCCGTGCCGACAGATGCGCGCATCGGCGTCGTCGCCCTGCCCAGCGCGCCCTGAGTCCAGACGGATTAAGACCTCTCCTCGCCCGCATGCATCAGCACGGCGTTCAGCTCGCCGCCGAAGATAAAGATGGCGGCGACCATGTAGAGAAAGACGAGCGCGATCATCACCGAGGCGAGGCCGGCGTAGGTCGTCACATAATTTCGCGCGAACTCCGCAAGATAGGAGCCGAAGACCGCGCCAGCCGCGACCCAAAGGCCGAAGGTCCATATGACGCCGGCGACGATGTCCGTCAGTTTCCGCCGGCCTGCGGGCAGAAACTTGTGCACGATGACCAGCGCAAGCAACAGCACGAGCGTCGCTATGCCGAAGCGGCTGAAGGTGACGAGCCGGTCGAGCGGCTCGATATGTGGCGCGAAACGCAGAGCGACGTTCCACAGAAGCGGCGCAATAACCACGAGCAGCGTAAGCGTCAGCAAAGAGACGGCGCCGACGAGGACATAGGCGATCGATTCGAGACGCAGCAGCCACCATGGCCGCGTCTCCTTCACGTCATAGGCCCGGTTCAGTCCGATCCGCAGCGCCTCGACGCCGCTCGACGAGAAGTAGAGCGAGAGAACGCCGCCGAGGGTGAGCAATCCGCCGCGCGTCTGGGTCAGGACGTTGTGGACCTCGTTTGCGAGAGGCTTTGCGACCTGCTCGGGCCAAGTCTGGAAGAGGAGGCTGACAGCCTCGTTGGCGACGTCCTGCGAGCCGAAGAAGCCGGCGAGCGCCGTCACGAAAATCAGGAAGGGGAACATCGAGGTCAGGACCGACAGTGCGATATGGCTCGAAATGGCCCAGCCGTCGTCCTGCAGAAAGCGCATGGCTGCGTCGTAAAAGATTTGAAGCACGACACGCATCGCCGGAATGCCTCATGCGCTTGTCCGCGACGCTCCCGCGCCCGCGCAGTTGCAGGGCGCGCTTGAACCACAAGCGTCAAATGTTCTAGGTTCGTTCCGAATCGGCGCCGAATCGATCAGGACGCATCATGGATCGCCTTGTCATGGCCCTCAATAGCGCGCCGGGAGCGCCGGGATGGGGCGCACAGCTTTCCGGGCCTGCGGTTTCCCAGTTGCTCCTCGCGGCGCTCGCCCTGATCGTCGTGCTGCTTGCCCTGATTTTCGCGAGCTTCAGCCGCATGGCGCGGCGGCGCGGCGTCGAAGCGGCGGTCGCCGCCGAGCGCCAGCGCGAGATGGAGCGCGCGATGGCGATGATCGCGCGCCAGAACGCGGAGCTCGCGGGGCGAATCCGCAGCGTTGCCGAGGGCCTAGGGTCGCGCCAGTCGGATCTCGCCCGCTTCGTCGCCGAGCGGCTCGACTCGGTCGGCGCGCGCCTCGGCGCGGGCGTCGAGGCGTCGGGCAAATCGGCCGGCGAACAGCTCGCCAGATTGAACGAAAGGCTCGCGGTCATCGATGCGGCGCAGGCGCGGCTGACGGGACTGACACAGGAGGTCGTCGGCCTCAAGGAGATCCTTGCCAACAAGCAGGCGCGCGGCGCTTTCGGCCAGGGCCGGCTCGAGGCAATCATCAAAGACGCCTTGCCGGAGCAGGCCTATGCGTTCCAACATACGCTGTCGAACCGAATGCGCCCCGACTGCGTCATCCGCCTGCCCGGCGACCCTCGTCTCATGGTGGTCGACGCCAAATTTCCGCTCGAGGCTTTCTCGTCCCTCAAGGCGGCGCGGGACACGGAGGCGCGGGCGAGCGCCGCCGCGAGGGTGCGCGCGGACGTTGGCAAGCACATCAAGGACATCGCCGAGCGCTATTTTCTGCCCGAAGAGACGCAGGACATCGCGCTACTCTTCGTTCCGTCGGAATCGCTTTACGCCGACATCAACGAGCATTTCGACGACGTCGTCCAAAAGGCTTATCGCAACCGCATCATCATCGTCTCGCCGTCGCTGCTGATGCTGGCAGTCCAGCTGGCGCAGGCGGTCGTTCGCGACGCGCGGATGCGCGAGGAGGCGCATCTCATTCAAGCCGAGACGCGCAGGCTTGTCGACGACGTCGGCAAGCTGCGCGCCCGCGCCGCAAAGCTCGACGCGCATTTTCAGAGCGCGCAGGAGGACGTTGCTCAGGTCGTCGCGGCCGCGGAGAGGATCGCGAGATGCGGCGAGCGGATCGACCGCATCGATTTTTCGGAGGCGGATGAGGCCGAAAGGCTGAAAGCGGCCGAATAAGGCGCGCCTTTACTTCACCTTGGGCTGCCAAAAGCCGATCATCGCGCCGGTCGGGTCCATGATGATCGAGAGCGTGCCGGCGTCCATGACCTCCATCACGTCGTGGCAAACGGTGGCGCCCAGCGATTTCGCCTTCTCCGTCGCAGCGACGATGTCGTCCACGAGCACATAGGGCATCCAGGCTGACTTCATATCGGGGGCGGGCGCTTTCATCATGCCGCCGCCCGTGCCCTCGCCGACCTTGATCATCGTATAGGTCATGCCGGGGCCGAATTCCTCGTCTTTGAGCTCCCAGGCGAACAGCGCCTGATAGAAGGATTTGGCCTTGTCGATATCGGTCGTCGTCAACTCGATGTGAACAAAAGGATTGGCCATGTCTTCTCCTTCGCGTTATCGGTCCCGGACAGCTGGCGCTGACGCTCGGGCCACTTGGGTAACGGCGCAACATAACGATACCGTGACCAGTACTGAAGCAGATGAAACTGCACATACGCGACGAGGTTCCGAATGAGTTGCAGAGCTGAGGCTCGTTCGCGGCCGTTCACGGCATGAAGCCTGCCGAGCCGCCGGAGCGAAGCGAAGCCGCCTATTACGGGGTCCTCGTCGCCGCGACCTTTCTGATGGCGTCCAGCTTTATCGCCGGCAAAATCGTGCTCGCCGAGGGCGTTCCCGCCTTTCTCCTTGTCGGATGGCGCTTCGTCCTCGCGGCGATGGCGGCGGCGATGGCCGTCCTCTCCACGTCGAAGAACTTTGCGCAAACGCTGTTTCCGCCGCGTTTCGGCCTCGCGGACTGGCTGACGGCCGCGGCGATCGGCGTGCTGCAAACCTCGCTCGCCATGGGTCTCCTGTTCTGGGCGATGGAGACGATCGAGCCGGCGACCGCCGCGATCCTGCTTTTCACCAATCCTTTGTGGGTCGCCCTGATCGGCCATGCCGCGCTTGGCGAGAAGCTGTCGCCGCTCAGAATAGCCGGCCTCATATTCGGGATAGCCGGCGTCGCTTTCGCGCTCGGCGGCGACTTCAGCCTCGAGGCGCGGGCGATCCGCGGCGAATTATTGGCGCTTGGTGCGGCGCTCGCCTGGACGGCTTCGACGATCGTCAACCGGCGCGCGCGACTGCCGATCGACCCATGGGCGCTCACCTTCTGGCAGATGCTCGCCGGGGCTGTCGCGCTCCTTGTCGTCGCCTTTATGCGGGGCGAGCGCTGGCCGGCGCATCTTTCGATCGCGGGCTGGACGTCTTTCTTCTGGCTGGCGATTCCAGGCTCGACGGTCTCGTTCGGGCTGTGGTTCCTGGCGCTCACGCGCGGCGGCGCCGCCCGCTCCTCGAGCTATCTCTTCCTTACGCCGCTCTTTACGGTTCTCCTCTCGACGCTCGTGCTCCACACCGGCGTCAGCGCCTCGCAGGGGTTTGGCGGCGTGCTGGTCGGGCTTGGGCTCTGGCTGACCAACCGGACGCCGCGGCGCCATGCGGACGCATGAGCCGTGAGTCGGAGGGGCGGCCTCAGAAGTCGGTGCGCGCGCGGATCGCCGCGGCGAGCGTGCCCTCGTCGAGATAGTCGAGCTCGCCGCCGACCGGCACGCCATGCGCGAGACGCGTCGTCTTGACGCCGAGATGCGCGAGAAGATCAGTGACGTAATGCGCCGTCGTCTGCCCGTCGACCGTGGCGTTGACGGCGAGGATCACCTCACGGACGCCGCCCGTCGCAACCCTGTCGACAAGGCTCGAAAGATTCAAATCCTTCGGACCGACGCCGTCGAGGGGCGACAGGGTTCCGCCGAGAACGTGGTAGCGTGGGCGCAAGGCCCCGGCGCGCTCGAGCGCCCAGAGATCGGCGACGGTCTCGACGACGACCAGCGTCGCCGCGTCGCGCCGCTCGTCGCGGCAAATGGCGCAAGGGTCGCATGTGTCGATATTGCCGCAGACGGTGCAGGCGACGATCTTTTCGCGCGCCGCCTGCATGGCGTCCGTCAGCGGCGCGAGCAGCTCCTCGCGTTTGCGGATCAGATGCAGGGCGGCGCGACGCGCCGAACGCGGGCCAAGGCCCGGCAGCCGCGCCAACAACTGGATGAGCCGCTCGATTTCGGGACCCGAGACGCGTTCGCCCATAAAGCCCATATTTCGCCAGCTCTCAGAACGGCAGCTTCAGCCCGGGCGGCAGGGAGAGACCGGCCGTCATGCCCTGCATTTTTTCCTCCATCACGCGCTCGGATTTTTTTCGCGCGTCCTCATGGGCAGTGATGATGAGGTCCTCGAGGATCTGCCTTTCGTCCGGCTTCAGAAGCTGATCGTCGATGGCGATGTTCTTCAGCTGCCCCTTGGCGCTCAGGGTGACGCGCACCATGCCGCCGCCGGACTGGCCCTCAACCTCGAGGCGCTCCATCTCGGCCTGCATTTCCTGGATCTTCTGCTGCATGGCCTGAGCCTGCTTCATCAATCCCAGCATGTCGCGCATCATAAACCTCGTTGGTTGTTCACCTGCTGACGGAGAAAGGCGCCCCGCTCACAGATCGTCTTCAGTATAGGCATCGTCCACATAGCCGACGTCCTCGTCCGCCGCCTCGGACGGCGTCTCGGAAGCGGATTCCTGCGACGCCCGGACGGCGACGATCTCCGCGCCCGGAAAGATTTCGAGCGCGCGACGCACCAGCGGATCGGCGCGCACGCCGTTCATCGCCTGCTGCGCTTTGGCGTCAGCCGCTTCCTTGAGGCTCGGCGCGCCCTCCTCGCGCGACAGCGCGACCATCCACCGCCGGCCTGTCCATTCCTGAAGCCGCCGCATCAGCGTCTGGGCCAGCTGCGGCGAGGCGCCGGGCGCGGGCGAAAACTCGATCGCTCCGTCTTCAAAACGCGTCAGCCGGACGTCGCGTTCGAGCGCCAGCTTCAATTGAATGTCGCGATGCTGCGCGGCGAGCGCGACGACGTCCTCGAAGCGCGCGACTCTGACGGCGGGTTCTGCCATGTCCGTGTGAGGCGCCACGGCCGCGGGAGAGCGGGAGGCGCGCACGGCGCCGGAACTTGCGCCGGCGGCAAGCCGGATAGAATCGCCGGTCACGCCGCGGCCCGCATCGCGCGGCGACGCCGCGCCGCGGTCGACGCCTTTTCCTTCTCCGGGCGGGGCGGTGAAACTGCGGGTGAGCGCGGACAGCTTGCGCAAAGCCTCATCCGGCGTCGGCAGATCGGCGGCATAGGCGAGGCGCACCAGAACCATATCGGCCGCCGCCAGCGGCCTTGGCGAATCCTTCGCCTCCTGCAGGCCTTTGGTCAACAATTGCCACGCTCGCGTCAGCACCGAGACCGGCAGCGTGGCCGCAAGGTTCGCGCCGCGGGCGAGTTCGTCGGGAGCGAGCGCCGCATCCTCGACCGCATGCGGCGCAAGCTTGAAGCGCGTGACGAGATGCACGAATTCGGCGAGCTCGGCGAGGACCGCGGCAGGATCGGCGCCGCCGTCATGCAGATCCTTCAGCCCGCCAAGAGCCGCCGCCACGTCGCCGCGCATCAAGGCCTCGAACAGATCGATGACGCGACCGTGGTCGGCAAGGCCCAGCATCGTCCGCATGGCCTCCGCCGAAATCCGTTCGCGCCCCGCCGAGGACCCGTGCGCGATCGCCTGATCGAGCAGCGACAGGGCGTCGCGAACCGAGCCTTCGGCCACGCGCGCGATCAGCGCCAACGCCGCGTCCTCCGCGGCGACATTCTCCTTGGCGCAGACGCCGGCGAGATATTTGACGAGAACGCCGGCCTCTATCCGGCGCAGATCGAATCTCTGGCAGCGCGAGCGCACCGTCACCGGGACCTTCTCGACCTCCGTCGTTGCGAAGACGAATTTGACGTGATCCGGCGGCTCCTCGAGCGTCTTCAGCAAGCCGTTGAAAGCCGACTTGGAGAGCATATGCACTTCGTCGATGATGTACACCTTGGCGCGCGCGATCACTGGATGGTAGCGCGCCCCCTCGATGATCTCCCGCACGTCGTCGATGCCGGTATGCGAGGCGGCGTCCATTTCTATGACGTCGACATGCCGCGATTCAACGATCGCCTGGCAGTGGACGCCGAATTCCTTCATGTGGATCGTCGGCCGCGTCACAGCAGGGGCGTCGCCGCGCGCCGGGAGTTCGTAATTGAAGGCGCGCGCGAGGATACGCGCCGTCGTCGTCTTGCCGACGCCGCGCACGCCGGTCAGCAGATAGGCCTGATGGATGCGGTCGAGGTCGAAAGCGTTCGACAGTGTGCGGACCATCGCGTCCTGGCCGATCAGATCCTCGAAGCCGGCCGGACGGTATTTGCGCGCGAGCACGCGATAGGGAGCCGCGGCCTCTTGTAAGCCGGCCTTTTTATCTAAGACGGCCTTTTTATCGGAAGGGAGCGGCGCTCCGGCCAACGCGTCGGCGCCGGCGTTCGCATTGTCCATGCGATCGTCCTGCATCGCGAAGACCCGTTCAAGAGGACTTGAGGCGACTGCCCGGACGCCGGCGCGCTCGGCGCCTTCGCGCCGCGGCGCCAAAAAGCTTGCCAAAAAGCTCGCAAGATCGCCGAGGCCGCAGTGGGAGGCTGGACAGAGACCCGCCCGGTCTCGTTAGGGCTGCTTCCTTCCGGACCTGACCCGGTTGGCGAGTGGTGCGTCCACCGCCAACCTCCCGACCCCTATTTGGACTGCGACGGCAATTTTCGCAACTCTTTTGGCGTGGGGCGGGCGCCGCTCCGCAGCAAAAGCAATTTGGCGACAGCGGCGGAACGGCTTAAGTTCCTTCTCCGTCTGGCTTTCCTCCCGCTCGTCAAGGACAAAAGATGCACGGCAGCGCGACCAACCCGCCTCATCCGCAAGACCGCTCTGCGGCGGCGGGCTTTACCGTCAATCCGCTGAACCGGATGTCGATGCGCCGCCAGGACGTCGCCTTCATCGAAGGGCTCAAGAATTCCGGAGCGGCTCGCACCCTCGTTCTCGCAGGCGACATTCCGGTCGTGAAGCGCGGCGGGGCGGGTTTCGACCCTTTCTTCACCTTGAGCGAGGCAGCCGAGCTCGGAGCCGTGCAGGAGACCGCTTTTCTCGGCCATGACGAGAGATCCGCCCTGTTTGCGAGCCTGATCGAGCGGGCGGAGGACGTGCCCGCCGGCGAGAACATCGCCTTTCTCGATCTTCGCCTGATTGCGACACAGGGACTCCTTCCGGCCGAGCTGGTCGGACTGCTCGGCGAGGCGAAGAGCCTTCTCACCTGGCACGCAAGGCACCGCTTCTGCGCAAGTTGCGGCGCGCCGACCCGAGCCCTGGCGGGGGGCTGGCGGCGCGGCTGCGACGCCTGCGGCGCGCAGCATTTTCCGCGCACCGATCCGGCCGTGATCATGCTCGTCGTCATGGGCGATAAATGCCTCCTTGGCCGTCAGGCGAGCTTCGCGCCGAACATGTTTTCCTGCCTCGCCGGATTCATGGAGGCGGGCGAGACGATCGAGGATGCGGTGCGGCGCGAGGTCGCGGAAGAGGCCGGCGTCAGCGTCGGCCGGGTGGACTATCTCGCCTCTCAGCCCTGGCCCTTCCCTAGCTCGCTGATGATCGGCTGCGTCGCGGAAGCGCTGAGCCACGAGCTCTCGCTCGACGACAAGGAGCTCGAGGACGCGCGCTGGTTTTCACGCGAGGAGGCGCGGCAGATGCTCGAGCACACGCACCCCTCGGGCCTCATCTGTCCGGCGAAGGTCGCAATCGCCAATCTCCTCTTGACCGCATGGGTGACCGACTGCATGTCGCCGGACCTCCTGTGACCGCCGCCGCAAGGCCTCGCGGCGCGGCGCTGACGCTGTTTTCCGGCGGGCAGGATTCGACGACCTGCCTCGCCTACGCCCTCGAGCGCTACGAATATGTCGAGACCGTCGGCTTCGATTATAATCAGCGCCACCGCATCGAGCTCGGCCAACGCGCAATCATCCGCGACGCCTTGCTGCGCGATTTTCCGGCCTGGCGCGAGAAGCTCGGCGAGGATCACCTGATCCGCATCGAGGCGCTCGCTGAAATTTCCGCGACAGCGATGACCCACGACGTCGAAATCACCATGGACGAGCGCGGCCTGCCAAACACTTTCGTTCCCGGCCGAAATCTGATGTTCCTGACCTTCGCCGGCGCGCTCGCCTACCGGCGCGGCATCGCTCATATCGTCGCTGGCATGTGCGAGACGGATTTTTCCGGCTATCCCGATTGCCGCGACGACGCCGTCAAGGCGATGCAGCTTGCGCTCAATCTCGGAATGGACGCGCGTTTCGTGATCGAGACGCCCCTGATGTGGCTCGACAAGGCCGACACCTGGCGGCTCGCCGCGCGGATCGGCGGCAAGGCGCTGATTTCGATCATCAACGAGGACACGCACACCTGCTATCTCGGAGAGCGGGGCGTGCGGCACGAGTGGGGCTATGGCTGCGGCCTTTGCCCCGCCTGCCAGCTGCGGGCGAAGGGCTGGAGCGATTATCTGGCGGACTGAACAGCCGCCGTCCGCAGGATTTTGCCCCCCGCTACTCGCCGCGGAACCGCTTCTGCGGGAAAGCGCTCAGGCCGCATGCTGGAGCGCGTCGAGGATCGTTCGCCGCGCCTGTTCGGCGTCGCCGATGTGCTTCTGCTCATCGGTTTCCTTGATGACCAGAATGGCGGCGTCGAGCAGCGTCAGCGCCTCGTCGAGCATCCGCCGGTCGCGGGTCAGATTCCATGTAAGGCCTAGGGCATAGGCGAGATTGATCTCGATCTTGGCGAGGTCGACGGGGGCGCGCCCTGCCGACGACGCGAGCGCGCCGCGGTAGGCCGCGGCCGCTCTTTGCAGCAGATCCGCGCCATAGGCCGGATTTTCCACGCTTTCATGCTCGCCGAGCGCCAACAGGGCGTCCCCGAGGCTTACGCTGGTCGAGGCGAATTCGGTCGGCGACGTTTCGGCCGTGCGCACCTCGAGCGCGGATTCGAAGGCCTCGATCGCCTGTCTCAGCTGCTCCGGGCCATAAAGCTGCTCGCGGAATTCCTGCTCGGCGAGCGCCTCCAACGCATTGCCGAGGCTGTTTTGCATCAGCGCCCATTGCTCCGGCGCGAACTCCCGGCGCGTTTCGCTGAGCGCCGCCCGATAGGCCGCGATCGCTTCGCGCAGCTTCTTCTTGTCGCCGGACCGGGCGCCCAAGGTCGCAAGGGCGTCGCCGAGACTGCCTTGCGCCATGGCGAAGAGGCTTGGCGCAGCCTCGCGGGTCCATTCCTGCAAAGCGGCGCGATAGGCCTCGGTCGCCGGCTGCAGGCGCTCGATTCCGCTCTCCATCTCGGCCAGCCGCTGCAGGGCGTCGCCGAGATTGTGCTGCGTGCGCGCCCAGTCGAAGGGCGAGGATCGCGGCGTCCACTCCTCGAGCGCAGCACGATAGGAATCGACCGCCTCCTCGACCCGGCCGCGCAGGTTGTCATTGACGCCGGACGCAAGCAGGGCGTCGCCGCGATGGAATTGAGTCGCCGCCCAGACGAAGGGCGCCTGCGCGCGGGAGACGAGCGTCAGCGCGCGGTCATAGGTCTCGATGGCGTTGGCGAAGCTCTCGCTGTCGCCGGTTTGCCGCCCATCGCCGACGAGCGCATGAGCCTGCTCCATCCGAAACCGCCATTCGTCATAGCTGTTCGAAGCCTCGCCGCCGAGCTTCGCGGCGAGAGCCGCCGCGGCGGCGAAAGCTTCGGCCGCGCCGCGATAATCGAGACTGAGGTGATCGATCAGCGCCGCGTCGGCATAGATCTCGGCCTCTTGCCGAATGTCGCCCTGGTCGCCTGGCGCTTCGCCTGGGGCCAGGGCCTGTTGGCGTCGCTGCTTCAAGAGCGTGCTCGCCGCTTCAAAATCGCCGCGGTCGACGAGCGCCAGCGCGTCGGGCGCGGCAACGGAGAGGCGCCGGCGCAGCCGCGCCAGCACCACAGTCGCGTCCTGCAGTCGCAACTCGATCTCGGCGCCCGGGAGATCCGCCTCGCGAAGCCGTGATTCGACGGAACGCAGGCTCTCCGCCGTCACGGCGGAGGCATCCTCATCCATCGCGCCGCGCAAACCATGATCCTCATAAGCGGCGCGAGCCGGCCTCGGCGCCGTAAAGACGCTCCGCGCGACGCGAAGCCCGGCAAAGAGGGCGAGAGCGCCGCAGCCGAGGAGAATCAGAAATTTCTCGTCTCCGCCAGAGAGCATATGTTGTGACATCCCGTTCAGGAGGTCTTTGTTTAGGCCGAACATCGTAGACCTCCACTGAAGACTTGCGATCGGTCTTGCACGTTACGGAGGATAGCCAAACAAGCTGTGAATAATTGCCGTCAACCGTTCGTTGTCTCGGCGGTTTATATTTGAACTTAATTTGCGTAAACATTCGCGATCGTGCGCATCGGCTCGCTTGCGCGGGTTGCGAAAACTCTTCCATTCGGGCGCCTTTCCTGTATAAGAAGGCCGGCGCGATCGTCGCGCTCCCCATCGGCGCCGCCTGCTGGACGACATCCCGGCTGAGCAGCGCTTTTGGTTTTTCCGCCCCCCAGCGCTCTGAACGGCTTTGCGGCGCTGCTCCGCTATCGAAAGGTTTGCACGATGTCGATTACGCCCGAGCGCAAACAGGCGCTCGTGAAGGACTACGCCCTTAAGGCCGGCGACACTGGCTCGCCCGAGGTTCAGGTCGCGATCTTGACCGAACGGATTTCCAATTTGACCGAGCATTTCAAGACCCATGTGAAAGACAATCATTCACGCCGGGGACTGCTGAAGCTCGTGTCGCAGCGCCGGCAGCTCCTCGATTATGTCAAGGCCCGGGATGAGCCGAGGTACAAATCCCTGATTGAACGTCTCGGCATCCGGCGCTAAATCTGGAACATTGAAGCTGCGAGCTTCGGCCATGGAGCCTGCCGCCGGATCGATCCGGCGCAAGGCGCCGGGATTCGCCAGGCTCGTGGAACTCTCGCCGCGTTCGGCGCCGCGGCGCCGTCTGACGCTCTTCATTCAGGATCAAAAGCCTATCCGGCGCCCCTGAGGTCCCCGGACGAAGACGTCAAACAAATGGGTAAACGACTAGGGCCAAGGCCCTGACTCTTCACGCGGGAAGCGGCGGCATGGACCGCCGGCCCGCCAATTGGCGAAGACGAATGCGCCATGGCAGGATCGCCAGGCGCTGTCTCGGGCGCAGATCGCCCTAGCGACAGCCTCTTGCCGTCTTGCTCTGGCGAAACCTTCGCCTTTCACATCCAGAGAGACGAATAAATGTTTGAAATCCACCGTGAAGTACTGGATTGGGCCGGGCGCAAGCTCACCCTCGAAACCGGCCGTATCGCCCGCCAGGCGGATGGGGCGGTGCTCGCCACCTATGGCGAGACCACCGTGCTCGCCACCGTCGTTTCGGCCAAGGCGGCGAAGCCCGGAATCGACTTCTTCCCGCTCACCGTGAATTATCAGGAGAAGGCCTTCGCGGCCGGCCGGATTCCGGGCGGCTACTTCAAGCGCGAAGGGCGTCCGTCGGAAAAGGAGACGCTGGTCTCCCGCCTGATCGATCGCCCGATCCGGCCGCTTTTTCCGGACGGATATCGCAACGACACGCAGGTCGTCGTCACCGTGCTGTCGCATGATCTCGAGAACGATCCCGATATTCTGTCGATGGTCGCAACCTCGGCCGCGCTGACGCTCTCCGGCGTCCCTTTCATGGGTCCCGTCGGCGCCGCGCGCGTCGGCTTCATCAACGGCGCCGTTGCGCTGAACCCGACGATCGACGAACTGAAGAACTCCGCCCTCGATCTCGTCGTCGCCGGCACCAGCGACGCCGTGCTGATGGTCGAATCCGAAGCGAAGGAACTGCCTGAAGCGGTTATGCTCGAGGCCGTCATGAGCGGCCATCGCTGTTTCCAGCCGGTGATCGACGCGATCATCAGGCTTGCCGAAAAGGCCGCCAAGGAGCCGCGCGACCTCATAGCGCCCGATAAGACGGAGGTCGAGGCGGCGGTGCGCGAGATCGCCGAAACCGACCTGCGCGAGGCCTACAAGATCATCGCCAAGCAGGGCCGCTACAACGCCGTCGATGCGGCCAAGGCCAAGGTGTCGGCCGCACTTTTTCCGGAAGGCGGCGAGCCGCGCTTCTCGAAAGAGCTCGTCAACGAAGTTTTCCACGCTCTGCAGGCCAAGGTCGTGCGCTGGAACATCCTCGACACGGGGCTGCGTATCGACGGCCGCGACGTGAGGACGGTGCGGCCGATCGTCGCCGAAGCCGGCGTCCTGCCGCGCACCCACGGCTCGGCCCTGTTCACCCGCGGCGAGACGCAGGCCCTCGTGGTTGCGACGCTCGGCACGGGCGAGGACGAGCAGTTCGTCGACAGTCTGGAAGGAACCTATAAGGAGCGCTTCCTGCTGCATTATAATTTCCCGCCCTATTCGGTCGGCGAGACCGGACGCATGGGATCGCCCGGCCGGCGCGAGATCGGCCATGGCAAGCTCGCCTGGCGTGCGATCCGGCCGATGCTGCCGACGGCGGCGGAATTTCCTTATACGATCCGCATCGTATCCGAGATCACCGAATCGAACGGCTCCTCATCGATGGCGACGGTCTGCGGCTCGTCGCTCGCCCTGATGGACGCCGGCGTTCCTTTGAAAAGACCGACCGCCGGCATCGCAATGGGCCTCATTCTCGAGGGCGAGCGCTTTGCGGTTCTCTCCGACATTCTCGGCGACGAAGATCATCTCGGCGACATGGACTTCAAGGTGGCGGGCACCGAGGAGGGCGTGACGTCGCTGCAGATGGACATCAAGATCGCCGGCATCACCGAAGAGATCATGCGCGTCGCGCTCGACCAGGCGAAAGCCGGCCGACTGCATATTCTCGGCGAAATGGCGAAGGCGCTGACCGGCGCGCGGGCCGAGCTCGGAGAATTCGCTCCGCGAATCGAAACGATCAAGATCGCGAGCGACAAGATCCGCGAGGTGATCGGGACCGGCGGAAAGGTGATCCGCGAGATCGTCGAGAAGACCGGCGCAAAGATCAATATCGAGGACGACGGCACGGTGAAGGTCGCGTCGAGCGACGCCAATTCGATTCGCGCTGCGATCAACTGGATCAAGTCGATCGCCAGCGATCCGGAAGTCGGCCAGATCTACGAAGGCACCGTGGTCAAGGTGGTCGATTTCGGGGCTTTCGTGAACTTCTTCGGCTCGAAAGACGGCCTTGTCCATATTTCGCAATTGGCCAAGGGGCGCGTCGCGAAATCCTCCGACGTCGTCAAGGAAGGCCAGAAGGTCAAAGTAAAGCTGCTCGGCTTCGACGATCGCGGCAAGGTGCGCCTTTCGATGCGCCTTGTCGATCAGGAGACCGGGGAAGACCTCGAAGGCAAGGATCAGACGGAGCCGCAGGTCGTCGGCGAATAGTTTTTTTTGCGATTGAAGGCCAAGAAGGGCCAAGAAAGGCCAAGAGAAGGCGCCCGCGGAGGCGCCTTCTTCTTTTTTGCCGCTTTTTTGTTCAGCCAAGGGCCGGCGAGGCGCGCTATTCGGCCGAGCAGGCGCTCTTTCACGCAATCCAGGCCACCGAGCATCCCCTAGCTCGCCACGGCCCCGGCGTAGGAGGATGAAACTCTTTGTCCCGATGGCGCGGCTGCACAGGATTCGCAAACCCGAGCGAGCCGAAACTCTGCATATCCATGCGCGAAATGCAGTTTCAGCGAATCGGGGCGCCTCGAGTGAGCCCAGCGCCCGCGGCTGGCGCAGAGGTCAGGCGGTCACGGCGCGGCATGGCGATTCGATGAGGCGGCGGTGGACGTCGCGCAAAGTCACGATCGCCGCGTCCAATTCCCTGCGCTGCCGCTCGAGGTGAAAGATCTGGGCGATGATCTGATCCGGCGGCAGCGGCAACTCCAGATCCCCCTCGCTTACGTCGCGCGGGTCGCCCGACGCCTCCGCTGGCTCGCCGCCATGAGACCGGAGCATGTCACTGATTTCGGCCAGGGTGAAGCCAAGCTGCTTTGCTTTGAGAATCATCTTGAGGTTGCGTCTTTGACGCGGGTCATAGAGGCGCGTTGCTCCCTCGCGATGGGGCTGGAGCAGGCCTCGATCCTCATAGAACCTCAGCGCCCGAGTGCTAACCCCGAAGTCGCGCGACATCTCACGAATGGTGCTGAGCGGTTCTCCAGCCATGTCCTCCGGCAGCCGAATTGTCAGCCGCGGACGCGCCGCCTGACTGCGCTTTGGCTCGTGAAAAGCCTGATTCGATCGAAGCCCATCATCCCGCGCCGAATCTGCGTCCATTGGTTCGTCCCCCGCATGGCTGTTAAATGACCGCTGAGGAAAAATACAAAATTTCACTTGCAATTGCAACCATAAATTGTATATATTGATTGGACAACCTGATTGGATTTGCGTGGAACCGAAGAAGTTTCGCCGAACGACGAGATCATCGTTTAACGCTTTGTTCACCTAAGGCTTCGAGTGTCTGAGGGCCAACACAAGGCTTAAGCGGCGCTTTGTGCCGATTAACCGGCTGTGAGAGTTTCAAGCGTCAACAATGCGACCGGACGGCATCAGCAAGACACAGCGCGGCAGCGTGGGTCCGGCTCTTCGGGCGGAGCAATTGTCGTCAATGGGAAACAGGCTGCGTCAGTCGATGGCCGAGCTCGCGACGCGAGGAGCCGACAGCGCCACGCCAGTCGATCCGGCGCAGAGCCTTTCGGCGATGGCGGCGCTGCTTCAGGCTGTTCGCGGCGAAACAGTGAGGAAGGTCCTCAAGGACGAAGAGACGAAGAGCGCGCAACGCCATGCGGGCGGAGAGGACCGGGATCGCCGCGATGATCGCGCCTCAGATATTCAAGACGCGTCGGCGGGGCGCCGGAATGCCGCCGGGCAAAGCCATTTGGCCGAGGCCAGCGCGGCCGCAAAAACCCTGGCCGGATTGTCGCGCGAACTCGACCATATCGAAGACCATCTGCGGGCGAAGGGGGAAATCGAGGCGGATCAACCCCTAAAACGCGCTTTGAAGGAGCTGGAAACGCGCCTTCAACAGGCAGTTCTCCGATGTCGGCAAGGCGCAAATGCGGGACCGCAGCAGGCCGGCAAAATCGCGGAGTTTGCGGCCTGTCCACAGCCTGCGTCCGGCGACGAGCCGAGAAGCCTTGCGGCCGAGGCCGAACATGCGCTTCCAGCCGAAAATCGAGCCGGCCTCGAAACCGGGCTCATCGCTCCGACCGCGCACCTGACGGCGATCCACGATCAGGTAGCGCAGAGCGACAGAGAAACTGGCCTTGGCTCTGCAGCGTCGACATCATCGGCCATAGGTGCGGGTCACGGGCAGCTCTCGTCGGCCACACTCGAAGCGGCGAAACGCGGCGCAGAGCCGAGAAACTCCGACGTGCCCGACCTGGAAAAGCAGCGACAAACTGGCGCCGGCGAGCAAACAGCCGCTCCCACTATGGCCCTTTACGAGGTTGCCTCGACGCGTGCGACGCAGAGCCCGTGCCCGGAGTCGAGGCAAGAGGCGCGAACGTTCGGCCATGAGCTCGGCAACGACCTGGAATTTGCCGCGCCGAGGCAAAGCTTCGATCCAGCCCTCTATGACGCTCTCGAGCGTCAGATCGAGAATGCGCAGCAGCGGATGAGCGAAAGACTCGAGGCGAGCCTCGCCGCCACAGCGATCGAGACCGACGATCTCAAGCATCCCGTCGAGACCCGCGCAGGCTCGATCGACCCCAAGCGCAGCCCCCACGATGACGGCAGAGCGATTGAAGCCTTGCAGCGCGAGGTCGCAGCCATCGGACGACGTCTGGACGGCGCCGATCAGGGTTTTGCCTCGATGGCGGCACTCGAGCAAACGATCGGCCGCTTATTCGAACAGATGGAGGAAAACCGCCGCACCGCAGCAGACGCGGCCGCTCAGACGCGGCCGGCCGGCGAAAGTCCCTCGGGACAGCAGAGCCAGCATGCGGAGGGCGACGATGGTCGCGAACAGGCCGCGACGCGCGAACTCGCCGATCTGCGCGCGGCGCGGGAGGACGCAGACCGGCGTCTCCATCTCGCGTTGAGCGCCGTTCAGGAAAGCGTGGGACAGATCGCCGACCGTCTTTCCAAAATGGAGGCGGATCTTAGCGAAATGCGCGCCCCGCCCGCCTCTTTACTCTCAATGCTGGCGCCACGCTCCGCAATCCGCCACAAAGCCGAGCCCGGAACCCGCGTTTTCCCAAGCCAAGCCCCCGAATCGGCCGCGGAAACCTCCAGCCTCGCGCCGCTAAAGAGCAAGGAAAAGGCGCAGGGCCATTTTGGCGGGGACCCCTCGCCGGCCGTCCTCGCCTTTCAAGGCGCCGCCGATCCCGCCGAGGTCCTGATCGAACCCGGAGGCGGCTTTCCGCGCCAGCGCGAAGCGGCCGAACCTCGGCCGCAGGCCGTTCGGGAGCCGGAGCGGGACGCAAGCGCCGCGCGAGCCGATTTCATCGCTGCGGCGCGACGCGCGGCGCACGTCGACGCCGGAAGAGTTCTCGTGAGCGGCGAAGCAGACGGGCCAGGCCAAGCCGGCGGTTCTTTGAATAAACGCCGGCCTCTGATCATCGTCCTCGCCGCGGCGCTCTGCATCGCACTTTGCGCCTATGCCGTCGCCAGAATGGACGCGCTCAAAGGTCTCGATCCGGCAGGCTTTCTGAAATCCTTCGGCAGAAACGCCGCGAGCGACAAGACAGCCGACAGGCGCCCGATCGACGTCGACGGCTCACGCCAGCCGGCAGCGCCGGCGAGATCCGGCCAAGACTCCGCGACCGACAAGGCGATAAGATTTGCATCTCGAGCCGAGGCGCGTGCGCCCTTGGGGCATCGCAAAATTGAGGCCACCGACGCTGGCTCACGCTCTTCCAGCCCGCTTGATCCAAATCCGCTCGATCCGACCGGGCTCGCTTCGTCGATCCGCCGAACAGTTATGGAATCGCGCGCCATCATCCCGCGAATCGCCACGAAGCCCGCAGCAAGCGAAGCTTTAGAAAAAGCAGCTTAAGGCGGCTCTGGTCGATCGTTCCGGCAGCCCGCGCCTTGCGCCGTCATTGGCCCTGGCGCAAGGAGTCGAGATCGTTCGTCCCTTAGATCACGTTCATGATTTCGGACGGAAACGTCCCAGCGTCAACGTGACCTGCTCCAGTGAAAGAGACCAGGGTTCACCCGAAAAAGCGGATCCGCTCTTCGCATCCTACTCTTAATCCGGCAGGCAGAGCCGATGCGGGATCGCGTAAACAGCGTCCCGGCCCATCACATGCGCCAGAACCGCCGGCTCGCCCTCAAACACGCGCGCTCCGAACACGGCGGCAAAGGCGCTGTGACGCAGATTGAGGCCGCCGGCGAAAGCGCCGAAGGCCGGCAGCACGCAGCGCGCGCCATCGCTGACGAAACTGCGCCGACGCACCGCTCCGCCACGCCCGGCCACCTTGGCGACGGGATGGAGATGTCCGGCGATTTCCCCGGCGGCGCTCTTCGCCGAGGGCTCATGACGAAAGGCGATGCGCCCGATCATAAGCTCGGCCCCCGTTTCTCCCGGCAGGCCGCCTGGCAAACTGGGGTCGTGGTTCCCGGCGATCCAGATCCAGTCGCGGCGGCGCTGCAGGGCTCGGATGGCGCGGCGATCTTCAGCGCAGATGCGCTCGCCCGCCCTGATGTCATGGAAGGAATCGCCGAGCGCGACGATGCAGCGCGGATCGTAGAAGGCGACGAGTTGCGCGATCATCGCGAGGGTCGAGGCGGTGTCGTAGGGCGGCAGGAAGACGCGCCGCGCGGCAAAGGACGAGCCTTTTTCCAGATGAAGATCGGCGACGACCAGGAGCCGCTCCTCGCCCCAGAACAGCGCGCCCGCGCGATCCGCGACGAAATCGACGTCAAGGACCGGAAGAGCGGCCGCCTTCCGGGCATTTCTCGCGCCTTCCCGCATCGTCAGCTGGACGTCCTGTTCCGGCGTTTGCCCGCGGCGCGATCTGCGCCAAGCCTCGGCCGACCATTCCTCAAGGCCGGGGCCTTGGCAAGAACCTGCTTCGGCTGAGGGCTCTCGTCGAGCAGTTCGTCCACAATCGTCTGCGCGGCTTCAGCGAGGATGGCGTCCTGCACTTCGCCATAGACGGTCTCGCGGCCGATTTCGAGCAGGACCGGCGCTGCAAGCGGCGACAGGCGCGAGAGAGGCTGATGAATGATCTTGTCCTCGATGCGGCGAAGCATTTCAGCAAGGCGATCGAGGTCGAGAAGGCCGGTCGCCGCATCGGCGCGCGCCGCCTTCAAAAGAATATGGTCAGGCTCATGCCGACGCAGCACGTCGTAGATGAGGTCAGTGGAGATCTTGACCTGGCGCCCGGTTTTCCTCCGGTCGAGAAAATTGCGTTCGATCAGCCCCGATATGATCGCGCAATTGCGGAACGTGCGCTTCATCAGCGCCGATTCCTCGAGCCATTCCTCAAGATCATCGCCGAGCATGTCGCGGCCGAGCAGACCGTCGAGCCAAACGGATTTCGCAGCGATCAGCGCGCCGACATCTTCGAGCGACCAGACGCAGAGCGCATAATCATTGGCGACGAAGCCTTGAGGCTTCAGCCCGGCGCGCTCCATCCGCCGCGTCAGCAGCATGCCGAGCGTCGTGTGGGCGAGCCGCCCCTCGAACGGATAGAGCACGAGATAGAATCTCTCCCCCCGCGGAAAGGACTCGACGAGCAGCCGGTCGGACGGCGGCAGGGCGGATCGCTGGCGCTGCAGCTCGAGCCATTCGGCGACCTGTTCGGGCAGCGCGCTCCAGGCGCCGGGGTCAGACAGGAGCTTGCGCACCCGCATCGCGAGATAGGTCGAGAGCGGAAACTTGCCGCCGGCATAGGAGGGTATTTTCGGGGCCTGCGAATTCGCCCGCGACACCAGCGCCTCATTCTCGACAATGCCCTGAAGCGCCAGAATTTCTCCGCCGAACAGAAATGTGTCCTTCGGCGCCAGCATTTCGATGAAGGATTCCTCGATATCGCCGAGCGTGCGTCCGCCCCGTCGCAAAGGTCCGGTATAGGAGGCAGACGGCCTCGCGCCGCCCGGAACGAGGCGGACCTTCAGCATGTCGGCCTCGACGATCGTGCCGACATTCAGGCGGTAAGATTGAGCGATTCGGCCGTTGGCGACCCGCCAGCGTCCGTCCGCCGTCGGCCTGATCTTGGCGAAACGTTCATAGCTCTTCAGCGCATAGCCGCCCGTCGCGGCGAAGGCGAGCGCCGCGTCGAAGTCCGGTCGCGAAAGGCTCGCGTAAGGATCCGCTGACGTCACTTCCGCAAATAATTCGTCTGCGTCGAAAGGCGCGGCGCAGGCCATGCCGAGAATGTGCTGGCAAAGGACGTCGAGCGCGCCGGAACGCGCGAGCGCGGTATCCTGCGCGCCCTCGCGCGCGGCGTCGACGGCGGCGCGGCATTCGAGGACCTCGAAGCGATTGGCGGGAACGAGGATTGCGCGCGACGGCTCGTCGAGCCGGTGGTTGGCGCGGCCGATTCGCTGCGCAAGCCGGCTCGCGCCTTTCGGCGCGCCGACATTGACGACGAGATCGACGTCGCCCCAGTCGACGCCGAGGTCGAGAGTCGAGGTGCAGACGACGGCCTTGAGCCTGCCCGCGGCCATGGCGTCTTCGACCTTGCGGCGCTGGCCGACGTCAAGCGAGCCGTGATGCAGGGCGATCGCGAGGCCGTCTTCGTTACGCCGCCACAGCTCCTGAAAGATATATTCGGCCTGCGCGCGCGTATTGACGAAGACGAGGCTCATCTTCGCGGCCCTGATTGCGGCGTAGATTTCGCCGAGCGCGTGGCGCGCGCTGTGTCCAGCCCACGGCAGATGCTCTCTGGTGTCAAGGATCGTCAGATCCGGCGCCGCGCCCGGCGCGGCGACGACCAGCCTGGCGATGGTTTTCGCCTCGCCCCGGCCTTGCGGCGATAGCCAGCGCTGCAATTCGGCCGGATCGCGCACCGTTGCGGAGAGGCCGACCGTGGTCAGCGCCGGCGCAATGGCGCGCAGCCGCGCCAGGCCGAGGCTCAGGAGGTCGCCGCGCTTCGAGGCGGCCACAGCATGGAGCTCGTCGAAGACGACGCGCCGCAGCGCGGCGAAAAGATGCGCGGCGTCCGGGCCGGCGAGAAGCAGGGCGAGCTGCTCCGGGGTCGTCAGGAGGATGTCCGGCGGCGCCCGGCGCTGGCGCTGGCGTTTGGCGGCCGACGTGTCGCCGGTGCGCGTCTCGATCCGGATGGGGAGGCCCATTTCCGCGATCGGCTTTGCGAGATTGCGCTCGACGTCGACGGCCAGAGCCTTCAGCGGAGAGATATAAAGCGTGTGCAGCGTCCGCCGGTTTGGCGGGCTTTCGAGATCGGCGAGGGTCGGCAGAAATCCCGCGAGAGTCTTGCCTGCGCCGGTCGGAGCAATGAGCAGCGCGTCGCTCTCGCGCGCGACGCGAAGCAGCTCGATCTGATGCGCGCGTGGTGTCCATCCCCGCGCGGAGAACCACGCCCGGAAGCGCGGCGGAAGGTCGAAATCCGAACCAGACAACAAGCCGCCTCGAGAAGAGCGGGAAGTTCGCCGCCGTTGAGAACCCGGCACGAAGCCGGCAGGAATCCATCAGTCATATGGGGCTGCCGCGAGACTCCTGCGCCTCACACAGGCGCCACGCGGCAGCCCGCCGACGCGTGGGGGCGGAAGCTGCGACGCCCCAAAACGCCCCTGCGCAGCTCCAGCGATATTGAGCCAGACGGGCAGTCAGACATTCATGGCAGGTTCAGGATGCAAGCTCCATATTCAAAGGCGAGGCGGCGTTCCTTTGCCGCGGATTGTGAAGGAGACACAAGATGGTCGGCGGATTGAAGAAAGGCGCCGTTCTGGCGGCTGCGCTGGCTCTCGCGCTTCCCCTTTCGAGCGTCGCAACGCCTGTGGCGGCCCAGGGTTGGCACGGCGGCGGTTGGCACGGCGGTGGCTGGCACGGCGGTGGCTGGGGCGGCGGCTGGCATGGCGGCGGCTGGGGTTGGCGCGGCGGCGGCTGGGGCTGGGGCGGGCCCGCGGCGGCAGGTCTCATCGGCGGCCTCGCCCTTGGCGGCTTGGCGACGTCGGTAGCGCCCTATGGCAGTTGCTACGTCCAGTACCAGCCTGTCCTCGACGCCTGGGGACAATTCGCCGGGTACCGCCCTGTTCGCATGTGCTACTGACCGCGCCCTGAAACGCGATGACGTGCAGCCTCGCCGATTTGGCGGGCGCATAACTTGGGCTGATTTTTTGTTTGCCGGCGCTGCAACCTTTCAGCTTAGGCCGCGTTATTTGTGCGAAGCCGCACATTGCTCTGAGCCGGAACTTGGCAGGGTTCCAGCATGAGAGGCGCAGGGCGGACGGAGACGGGCTGATGTTCTATTCACGCAAATCGATCGGCGTGCAGGCGCTGAGAGCGACAATGGCGGGCGTCGCCGTGTCCTGCCTTGGCGTCGCTGTTTTCGCCGCTCCCCTGACATTCATCCCGAAGAACAAGATCGCGGATCACAGCCGTATGGTCGAGCACAGGAGCGCGTTCCAGGGGAACTATCAGCCGCTGACAGGCGGCCCCGCCGTGGAGCTCGGCCGCGCCGCCCCCGGCGAGGACGAGGATTGCGTCCGGGTGACGCGGGTCACGGGCCCCGACGGGCGCATCTATGTGTCGCGCGGGCTGATCTGCGGGAGTTGAGATTTGCCGCCGGCGCAAGGGCGCCGGCACAGTTTGCTGACGCGAGGTCTCGTCCCCCCATCTCGGGATCGCAGCGTCAGCTCATTTTCTCTCCCTGACGCTCGCGGCATCGCCCGCGGGCGTCTTTTTGTTGGCGCCACACGGCACGGGCGCGGATCATTCGGAACAGCCTGTCGGCGGATCGAGCGCGCGGGCGCCCGAACGCCCTTGACGCACTTGACGCCCTTGGCCGCCTGCCCCGCAGCCCCTATGTGCGGTGAATATGCGGCCTGATCTTTTGTCCCTCACCCGCGCTGGGCTCTGTTGCCCTGCAGGCGATTTCTTCATCGATCCGCTGCGTCCCGTCGCTCGCGCGCTGATCACCCATGGCCATTCCGATCACGCGCGCGCCGGGCATGGCCAGGTTCTCGCCACCCGTGAGACGCTGGCGATCATGGCGTTGCGGCTTGGACCGGAATTCGCCGGCTCGACCCAGGCCGTGGCTTATGGCGAAACGCTGCGGCTCGGCGCGATCGAGGTCAGTTTTCATCCCGCCGGCCATGTGCTGGGCTCGGCGCAGATCAGGATCGCCGGCGCCGGAATAGTGGTTGTCGCCTCAGGCGACTACAAGCGCGAGGCCGATCCGACCTGCGCCGCATTCGAGCCGCTCGCCTGCGACGTCTTCATCACCGAGGCGACCTTCGGCCTGCCGGTATTCCGCCATGCGCGCGCGGGCGCCGAGATCGAAAAGCTCCTCGCCTCGCAGCGTCTTTTTCCCGAGCGCGCGCATCTCGTCGGCGCCTACGCGCTCGGGAAGGCGCAGCGGCTCATCGCTCTTTTGCGCGCCGCGGGCTATGATCGGCCGATCTACCTGCATGGGGCGATCGAAAAGCCGACCGCTCTCTACGCGGCGGAAGGGATCGAGCTCGGCGACTTGCGCAGCGCCGCCGCAAGCGACCGCGCAAAGCTTGCCGGCGAGATCGTGATCTGCCCGCCGGGCGCCTTGCAAGATCTGTGGTCACGCAAATTTCCCGATCCTGTCGCCTGTTTCGCCTCGGGTTGGATGCGCGTGCGCGCCCGCGCCCGGCAGCGCGGGATCGAACTGCCGCTTGTCATTTCCGACCATGCCGATTGGGACGGATTGACCGAAACCGTCAAGGAGACCGGCTGCCGCAAGCTTCTGGTCACACATGGCGAGGCGGAAGCGCTCGTCCATTGGGCGCGCGGCGAGGGACTCGAGGCCGAGCCGCTGCATCTTTTGGGCTATGGCGACGAGGAGGCGGACGCCGCGCCCGTTGCGGAGGCCGAGGCGTGAACCATTTCGCAGAGCTTCTCGACCGCCTCGCCTTCGAGCCGTCGCGGCTCGGCAAGCTGCGGCTGATGACCGATTATTTCTGCAGGACGCCCGACCCCGAGCGCGGCCATGCGCTCGCGGCGTTGACCGGCGCGCTGTCTTTTCAGCACGCCAAGCCGGGCCTCATCCGCGGCCTCATCGCGGAGCGCGTCGATCCGGTTCTTTTCGCGCTTTCCTATGATTTCGTCGGCGATCTGTCTGAGACCGTCGCTCTGCTCTGGCCCGCGCCGGCCGGCGCCTCGCCGCAAGCCCGAAACAACAGCGCGCCGCTCCTTCTCTCCGAGGTCGTGCGCGAGCTTGCCCAAAGCGGCAAGATCGGCCTCGCCTCGAAGCTTGCCGGCTGGCTCGACTCGCTCGACGAGACCGGGCGCTGGGCGCTCCTGAAGCTCATCACCGGCGCGCTGCGCGTCGGCGTCTCGGCGCGGCTCGCCAAGACGGCCGTCGCCGAATTGGGCGGCAAGGCGGTCAATGACGTCGAGGACGTCTGGCATGGCTTGAACCCGCCCTATCTCGATCTCTTCGCCTGGATCGAGGGCCGTGAGGGGCGCCCCGATTCCTCCGACCCTGCGCCCTTCTCGCCGGCCATGCTGGCGCATGCCATCGAGGCTGAGGATTTCGATGAGCTCGCTCCTTCGGACTTCGCCGCCGAATGGAAATGGGACGGCATCAGGGTGCAGGCGGCGAGCGGCCTCGACCCTCACGGGCGCCGATCCCTGCGTCTTTATTCGCGCACGGGTGAGGACGTCTCCGCGGCCTTTCCCGATCTTTGCGAATGTCTCGCGCCGCTTCCGTTCGAATCCTTCTCGCTCGACGGCGAATTGCTCATCATCCGCGACGGTGAGGTCGAGCCTTTCGGCGTTCTGCAGCAAAGGCTCAATCGCAAGATGGCCTCGGCCAAGCTACTGGCCGATTTCCCGGCGCATATCCGTGCTTACGATCTTTTGCGCAAAAACGACGAGGATCTGCGCGCCCTGCCCTTCCACGAGCGGCGCCTGCGGCTCGAGGCTTTCGTGGCCGAGGCCTGTTGCCCCCGGCTCGATCTGTCGCCGCTCGTCGCTTTCAAATCCTGGCCGGAGCTCGCCGAGGCGCGGCGCGACCCGTCGGCTTTCGGCGCCGGCCGGGACGCCGAGGCGATCGAAGGACTCATGCTGAAGCGCGCCGATTCCATCTATGTGCCGGGGCGGCCGAAAGGGCTCTGGTACAAATGGAAGCGCGATCCGTTTACGGTCGACGCGGTGTTGATGTACGCCCAGCGCGGCCACGGCAAGCGGTCGTCCTTCTATTCGGACTTCACTTTCGGCGTCTGGCGCGGCGAAGGGCCGAGCGCCGAGCTCGTGCCCGTCGGCAAGGCCTATTTCGGCTTCACGGACGCCGAGCTGATCGAGCTCGACCGCTTTGTCCGCCATCATACGACCAACCGTTTCGGGCCGGTGCGGGAGGTGGCCGCCGGCAGGGACGCCGGCCTCGTGCTCGAAGTGGCCTTCGAGGGCCTCAATCGCTCGACCCGCCACAAATCCGGCGTCGCCATGCGCTTTCCGCGCATCGCCCGCATCCGCTGGGACAAGCCGGCGCGGGAGGCCGACCGAATCGAGAGCCTGGAGGCCTTGCTGAACGAGCCCCGCGCCTCATGCCGAACGGCTTGACCCGTGCGTCGTTTCAGCGGACGGCGATCCGGGTCTATTGAGGCGGCTGACCCCGCGGCGCCATTAACACACCCGAGGCCTCTCACTCCCGGACCGGGAACGACCACGTTGCTCCGCTCTGGTTTTCAACGAGTCTACGTTGTACTGTGACCAACCAAGGCGCTGGTTTTTAACGAAATCAGCCCTGGAGGGCGACCTTATGATTTGGTTGGTATACGGCTTATGGGCCGCAGGTCTCGGTTGGCTTCTATGGCCGATTTTTCAGCGCCCCTGGTGGCCCTGGCGGGTTTTCTATACATTTATTGTAATTTTTTCGCTTGCGGCTGTAATTCGTCTTCATTTCGGGCTCACGACATGGATATACGCGCTAGAATCGCTTATTCTAAGCAAGCGGTTTCTTGCCATTCTGATCGGGTTTATACTTGGATTTTTGATAAACAAATATAGAGTAACCATATTTTATACTTGCAGAGATATATACAATGCATTACTTGGAACCGGCGGAGCATCACAATGGGCGCTGCAGTCAATATTTGCTATACTAGTTTTATGTTTAATACTCCTTGCTGCTAAACCAGAATTGTTTGATCATCTCAAATCGATCAAAGCTGGTGAAGTTGAAGCCAGCTTCTCCGACGTTTCAACAACGACACGCGAGGCGATACCCCACTCGATAAAAGATCTATCTCGCGATTTTTCACTGGAGAGTTGGAGTTCTTTTGAGGAGAACTATCTAAAAGGGGCAAGACAAGTAGTGGTAAACAATTTTGATAATTCAATAATAAAGGACAAACGCGTAGCAATTCGCGACCTGGTATTTTTGCATTATATTGTCCCGCTTGAGTCGTCTTTATATTGCCTTAATAAATATGACAGCCTTGATGCTATAAAAACAGACGAATTTCGTAGGTTTGTTTTATCTGTAAAAAATCAAATCATATTGGAAGACGGCTCGGGTAAATCGTTCACGGAAACAAAATGGGAAACTCTGCTTTCCTCCATTAGGGATCAAACTAATCAGGCATACAAAATATTCCACTATGTCCATGATGATTCATTTGACACACAAGATCCTCGATGCCCGAAGGCTAGTGCCTCGGGAAACCCAAGCCAAACCAGCGCTCCATACCCTTCGCTTAACGGATGTTCATCTAAGCAGATTTCTGGTGATGATGTCCACAGCGACGCCGTGTTTCTCGGTTACGCTACTTCGTGTGCCATCCAAATGCTGAAAGACAACGATGAGAAGAAATATGCGTTGTCTTTCCTAGATCCATATTTCACCGCCGCGGTCGCAGATCTTCTAGCTATGACTTTTGGGCACGACGAAAAAGCACGGTTTCTGATGACAGTTAAAGAAAAATATCCGGCAGACCACAACTTATTGCAGCCAGGTATTATAAATATATATTACCAGCTCAGCGAGGCAAAGACCCACGGAAATGCCACGTGGCCTCTCGCTGATGAGGTTGAAGAGCTCGCTCGCGCCATGGATGGCGCGGAATTTATCGTTAGCGGAGCAAACAAGTCATTGACTTCTGCCGAGTATGTCGACGTAAATAAAGTATACTATGTAAATATATTCGTATTCACCGTTAGGTTTATGGAAATATATAACGAACGAGTTCTCGGAGGAAACAAATTAGAACAAAAAGATTCGGAAAGATGGCGCGGATTCTATGACCGGCTCAGCAAAATATACAACGCGAAAGGATTTGCCACCGGGAGCGAAACGGTCGGCGAGACAGAGCAAACGCCCTTCACAGAAAGAGAGTCAGATGCTTGGCGGTCAATCGAAATTCCGCGAGAATTCTTGTTTGACGGGAGCATTGCCTTTGCGCTCAGCTCAGTCTTGTTGAGCGAAAGCAATCGGAGGGCGCCGGATCGGATTTGTGCGATCGCAAAATACCATCTCGGTCTTGCTCAAGACATGATTCCGAATTTTGACAAACTCATAGCGGCGGACAGATCCCGCCTCAAGGGATACCTAAGTCAGATACGCGCCAGGATTGATGCGTCGTGCTGATCAAACGGGTCCCCCGGATAATGCGGCAAGAGCCACGGTCGCACACGCCAGAATAAGGCCCCACGCAGTCACTATGATCTTTAGGATTGTCATGATCCTGTTCCTTCTCGTCATGTGTATGTAGCAGCAACCAGGCACCTTCGCCAGTGCGCTGCGCGGTCGCCGGCATCAAACCCATTTCCACGAATTGCGCGCGTCTGCGCGACTGCAACGACGCAGCAGCAATAATCCCTGTGAAGCAAGCGCTGCTGGGCCCTGTTCAGACTCTTGAGCAGGAGCTTGCCTTATTTCGGCCGCTGATTTTTCCTGATATGGGAAGTTGAGCGACGTCAGCAAGGCAGAAGCAAGACCCCTCAGACCTCGAATGACCGACCGTAGCGCCTCGACGGCCAAGCTGACGCCAAGTCCACTGACGCTGTCCTAGGCGTTAGCAAGAATCGATGTTATCAAAGTGTCTTGCTGATGTTGCTTCCGAGGATCGTCCAGTCCTGTTTTTGCTCTGCAGCACGCGATTTCAGACGGGAATGCGACGGATGATACATCGAAACAGACATTATTTCGAGGCGCGGAAACCGCCAGTTCGGCGATAGCGCGCTTTGCGCGTCCGCCTTCGAAGTTAGGACCATCATGCCCATCATCGCCCTGGTCGATGACGACCGCAATATCCTCACCTCCGTCTCGATCGCTCTCGAAGGCGAGGGCTACCGGGTTCAGACCTACACGGACGGTTCGGCTGCGCTCGACGGCTTGCGGAGCGACCCCCCCGATCTCGCAATCTTCGACATCAAGATGCCGCGCATGGACGGCATGGAGCTGTTGCGCCGTCTGCGTCAGAAATCTGACCTCCCGGTGATTTTCCTGACCTCCAAGGACGAGGAGATCGACGAATTGTTCGGCCTCAAGATGGGCGCCGACGATTTCATCCGCAAACCTTTCTCGCAGCGTCTCCTCGTCGAACGCGTCAAGGCGATTCTGCGCCGCGCCAATCCGAAGGACGTCGTCTCGCAGAAGGAGGCCGACGCCAAGATTCTCGAGCGCGGCCTCCTGAAGATGGATCCCGAACGGCACGCCTGCACATGGAAGGACGACGCCGTCACGCTCACCGTGACGGAATTTCTGATCCTGCAGGCGCTGGCCACGCGGCCCGGCGTCGTCAAGAGCCGCAACGCCCTGATGGATGCGGCCTACGACGATCAGGTCTATGTCGACGACCGCACCATCGACAGCCACATCAAGCGGCTCCGCAAGAAGTTCAAGGCGGTGGACGACGACTTCGAAATGATCGAAACGCTTTACGGAGTAGGCTACCGTTTCAAGGAGTAGCGGTCCCTCCGACCCGATGCGCTTTGGCTGGGGGAAGACGAAGCGGTGAGTCTTGAAGCGCAGCAGGATGCGAATCTCGAGCGAACGCGTGTTGCGGCCGAGCGCGCAAAACGCATGCGCCGCAGCTTTTCGGCCCGCGGGCGGGGATTTTTGCGCGCTGCAGGCTCGCGTTTCTCCTCCTCGCTGACGCGGCGCATCGTCGTCCTCAATCTCGGCGGGCTCGTCGCCCTCCTCCTCGGCTTTCTCTATCTCAACCAGTTCCGCGAGGGGCTGATCGACTCGCGCGTCCAGAGCCTGCAGACGCAAGCCGAAATCATCGCGGCGGCGGTCGCGGCCTCGGCGACGGTCGACACCGATTCGATCACGATCGATCCGGAAAGGCTGCTTCAGCTCGCGCCGGGGGAAAGCTACGGACTTGCCGACGACAGCGCGCCTTCGCTCGAATTCTCGATCAATCCCGAACGCATCGGGCCGGTGCTGCGCCGCCTCGCCTCGCCGACGCGCACCCGCGCGCGCATCTATGACCGCGACGGCTATCTCCTGCTCGACTCGCGCTCGCTGACGACCCGTTCGAACATTCTGCGCTTCGACCTGCCGCCGGCCGAGCCCAATGAAAAAGTCTCGTTTCTCGAGAGCCTGTGGAGCAAGGTCAAGACTCTGGCCTGGCGCTCCGACCTGCCGCTCTATGAGGACAAGGGAGTCGACACCGGCCGCAACTACCCCGAGGTCATCCACGCCCTTGGCGGCGGCGTGCAGTCGATCGTGCGCGTCAACGCGAAGGCCGAGACGATTGTCTCGATCGCGGCGCCGATCCAGCGCTTCCGCATCGTGCGCGGCGCGCTTCTGTTGTCGACGGAAGGCGGCGACATCGACAAGATCATCGCCTCGGAGCGATGGGCCATCGTGCGCATCTTCGCCGTTTCGGCGATCATCATGTTCCTTCTATCATTATTCATTGCAGGCACCATCGCCGAGCCGATCCGCCATCTTGCCGAGGCGGCCGAGCGCGTCAGGCGCGGCACGAAACTGCGCCGCGAAATCCCGGATTTCACTGATCGTTCCGACGAGATCGGCCACCTCTCCGGCGCTCTGCGCGACATGACGAAGGCGCTCTACAACCGTATCGACGCGATCGAGAGCTTCGCCGCCGACGTCGCTCATGAACTGAAAAATCCGCTGACGTCGCTGCGCAGCGCTGTCGAAACCCTGCCGAACGCCAAGAAGCCTGAATCCCAGCAACGCCTGCTCGCCGTGATCGAGCATGACGTCAAGCGGCTCGACCGGCTGATCAGCGACATTTCCGACGCGTCTCGCCTCGACGCCGAGCTCGCCCGCGCCGACATGGAGATGGTCGATCTCGAGCAGATCCTGAAAGCGGTCATCGCCATCGCCAATCAGGTGAAAGCCGAGCCTCACGTGCAGGTAAGCCTCACGGTTTCGCATGGTTATCATGAGGCAAGCCGCGGGCTCGAATTTTGCGTCTTCGGTCACGACTCGCGGCTCGGTCAAGTGTTCAACAATCTGATCGATAATGCGCGGTCCTTTTCGAAGCCGGGCGGATGGGTGCGCGTGCATATGCGGCCGTCGACCGAATACGGCGACGACGGGCGCCCGCGAGGGGGATTGGAGATCACGGTCGACGACGACGGCCCCGGCATTCCGGCCGACGCTTTCGAGCGCATCTTCGACCGTTTCTACACCGACCGCCCCTGTCAGGGCTTTGGCCAGAACTCCGGGCTCGGGCTCTCGATTTCACGGCAGATCATCGAGGCGCATGGCGGCCGCATCTCGGCGCGCAATCGCGTCGGCCGGGGCTTGAACGAGGCGAATCCGCCGGTGCTCGGCGCGCGACTGACGATCTGGCTACCGAAGGCCTGAAATTTACCGCGCCAGCCGCAAACCGGCGAGGCCGGGATCGAATGTCTCAGTTGCACCTGCACGCCAGCGCCGTGACCCTTGGAGAAGCGGGGATTCTCATTCGTGGCGCCTCCGGTTCGGGCAAGAGCCGCCTTGCGCTCGCCCTGACGGCGGCGGCGCGCGCGGCCGGCGCCTTCTCGCGTCTGGTCGGAGACGACCGGGTCCGCCTTGAAAGCCGCAACGGGCGCTTGATCGCACGGGGGCATCCAGCCATTCTCGGGCGCATCGAGCAGCGCGGCCTCGGCGTGCGCGAGGCGCCTTTCATCCCGGCCGCTGTCGTCCGGCTCGTCGTCGATCTCGTTCCGCCCAGCGAGGCGCCTCGCTACCCGGAGCCCCGCGGCGATCCGGCTCCCGGCGCCGGCGCGGCCAACGAAGATGCCGGTCCGGCATGGGCCTCGGAAGATTGGGATTTCCGGGGGCTGGGCGCCGTCCGCCTCGCCGGAACTCTCGTTCCGGCGCTGACTCTGCCGCGATCCTGCGCCGCCTGCGATCACGCCTTGGCGATTATGCAGCTTTTTCGCGTCGGCGACGTATATAGGGGATGAGCGCATTGCCGAAATAGGCAGCGAGACATTCATGTCATAGCGCTGAAGAAAATCGCCAAAACTGGCGGCATCGAGATTCATTTCACTTGCCAAGCCAGCGGCGACGCACAAAATGAGCGCCGCTTACGCGCTTGTAGTATGCGGCAACGACGTCATCGTTGCGCGCGGCCGGGCAAAGCGCAAGCTTTGGCAATCAGATCGTTAGGCTCGGTCTTGTCAGTTGGGGGCGTCGGTTCAAGACGTCACCGTTTCGGTGTTCTGCGCGAGGCCTTCGCTTTGAACCTTCCATCAGCGCGTGGTTCCTACCTTTGACGAACGCTCATTTTTTCAGCGCCGGCGAGCGACGGAGTTCCTGAATGCGCGGGCGCGTACGATGATCGGCCTGGTTCTCGTCACCCATGGCCACCTCGCAACCGCATTCCGGGCGGCGCTCGAGCATGTCGTCGGCCCCCAGAAGCAGATCGAAACCATTTCGATAGGGCCGGACGACGACATAGAGCAGCGCCGGAAGGATATCCTCGCGGCGGTCGAAGAGGTGGATAGCGGATTTGGGGTGGTCGTCCTGACCGACATGTTCGGCGGCACGCCGTCCAATCTAGCGATTTCGGTCATGAACGGCGCCCATGTCGAGGTCGTCGCCGGCATCAACCTTCCAATGCTGATCAAGCTCGCTTCGGTGCGGGACACTTCAAGCCTTGAGCAGGCCGTGATCCAGGCGCAGGACGCCGGCCGGAAATATATTTACGTCGCCAGCCGTGTCTTGAGCGGAAAATGACGCAGGACGAGCGCGATCAGTCAGATTTCGAGGAATGCCCGGAGTTCCAGCCCCCCGAGGGGGCCCTAGTCCGCGAACTCACGATCGTCAACCGCAAAGGGCTGCACGCCAGGGCGACGGCGAAATTCGTCCGCTGCGTCGACCAGTTCGACGCCGAGGTGATGGTCGGCCGCTGCGGCGAAATGGTGGGCGGAACCTCGATCATGGGTATTCTGACGCTCGGAGCAAGCCTCGGGATGACGATCACGGTCACGGCGACAGGGACGGACGCGGAACGGGCTCTCGCCGCGATCGAGGCCCTCGTCGCCGACCGCTTCGGCGAAGACGAATAGGCGGTTTCCGCGAGCGGTTGTCCTGCGGTCGCTCGCCCGAGCCACGCCTGAATCAGCGGGCCGACAGACGCGAGCCCGAGCAAAAGACAAACTCCCACCATGAGGATTAGGCTGCGGACCTATAACGGTTTAGCTTTGGCTGAATTTGTGATTCACCGTGTCAAAGAGGAGGCGGTGAATGATTCGCGAAGGCTTTTGGCTGACCGACGATCAGTTTGCGCGGCTTTTGCCGCTGTTGCCAACTGACACGCGCGGCAAGCCGCGCGTCGATGATCGGCGGGTGATCAGCGGCATTGTGCATGTCTTGAAATCTGGCGGGCGCTGGATCGACGCGCCGCCAGAGTACGGCCCACGCAAGACGCTCTACAACCGCTCGTCCGCTGGGCGGCGAAAGGCGTGTGGATCGAGATCTTTCATGCGCTCGCGGCGGCCGGCGGGCCTCCTGCACAAGTGCTGATCGACAGCTCCGCGGTGAAGGCGCATCGCTGCGCCTCGGGCGCCAAAGGGGGGAGCGCGATCAGGCGATCGGCCGATCACGCGGCGGCCGAACGACCAAGATCCACGCCCTGACCGACGCCACGTGCCGGCCCATCGCCTTCATGCTGACTGGCGGCAACGTCGCCGACTGCACGGCCGCCGCGCTGCTCTTGCAGAAGATGCCGGCGGCCTCGATCCTCCACGCCGACAAGGGTTATGACAGCGACGCCATCCGCCGCCAGGTCGAGGAACATGGCGCCATGCCGAACATTCCGCCGAAAGCGAACCGCAAGCGGAAGAGCTGTTTCTCGCCGTTCCTCTACCGCAACCGCAACGCCATAGAGCGCATGTTCTGCCGCCTCAAGGACTTCAGGCGCATCGCCACGCGTTATGACCGCCTCGCGGCCAACTACCTCGCCGCCGTCTGCCTCGCAGCAACTGTCAGCTACTGGTTATGAGTCCCGACCCTAGGATCTTGACGCTGGCGATCAGACCGAGCGCTGCGCCGATAATCAGGATGGCGGCCATCAAGGCAGGTCCCGCCGAGGGGCGGGCGTAATGTTCAGGATTTGCGCGTTCTCGCCCTTGCGATCTGCCGCGGACTTGGGCCTGAGCGAAAACGTCAAGAGGCTTCAGCGTCAAGCGCGACCTTGGGGTGTTGCCGGCGCGGCCGAGACCTTTGGTTCGGCGAGGTGAGAACGCATGCGGCGGCGCGGCGTTGCGTCATTCGAGGATAGCGGAGCGCGCGCCTTCGCCGGTCCGGCGCCGCGTCTTGCCCATGGGCGAATTCTTGGGCGAATTCTTGGGCGAATTCTTGGGCGAAGCGGCGACGAGACTTGCGACATAATCGGCGATGGCCAAGGAGGCGGTCAGCCCCGGCGACTCGATTCCGAAAAGATTGACAAGGCCTGCGGCGCCGTGCTCGCCGGGTCCAAGGATGCAAAAATCCTGCGCGGTGGCGCCGGGCGGAACGATCTTGGGCCTGATGCCGGAATAGGCCGGCTGCAGCGCGCCATCCTTCAGCCTCGGCCAATAGCGCCGGATCGCCGTGTAAAAGGCCTCGGCGCGTTCAGGATCGACGTCATAATCCTCCTTGTCGACCCATTCGACATCGGGCCCGAAACGCGCCTGATGCGCGAGGTCGAGGGTAAGATGCACGCCAAGGCCGCCAGGGACCGGCACGGGATAGATCAGCTGCGAGAACGGCGCTCTTTGCCCGGCAAGGGCGAAATAGTTGCCTTTTGCGAGATAGCTCTCGGGGATGGTCCGCGCGTCGAGGCCCTCGATGCGGCGGGCCAAGGCGGGCGCCGCAAGCCCCGCCGAGTTTACGACTGTGCGGCATTTCAGCCGGATCGGATCGGCCCCGCCAATCTCGAGTTCGACGCCGTCGCCGAGACTCTTTCCGCCGAGCGCCGGCGACTGAAAGGCGATGACGCCCCCGTTCGACTCCATATCCGCCTGCAGCGCCAGCATGTAGGCGTGGCTGTCGATGATGCCGGTTGAAGGCGACAGCAACGCGGCTTCGCAGGCGAGCTCGGGATTGGCGCGTTGCGCCTCGGCGGCGGCAAGCGGGACGAGATCGTCGACGCCGTTGCGGGCTGCGCGCGCTCTAATCTTGTCGAGCGTCGCCGCTTCGACGGAAGTCGTCGCCACGATCAGCTTGCCGCAATTCTCATATGGAACGTGATGCTCCCTGCAAAAGGCGTAGAGCGCCTTGCGTCCGGCAACGCAGAACCGCGCCATCAGACTCGCCGGCGGATAGTAGATGCCTGCGTGGATGACCTCGCTGTTGCGAGACGAATTGCCCGTTCCGATCCGATCGGCAGCCTCGATGAGGATCACCTCTCGTCCTTCGGCCGCGAGGGCGCGCGCAATGGCGAGGCCGACGATTCCCGCCCCGATCACCGCGCAGTCAACGGTTTCCACCTGGCGGCCTCCTCGCGCTCGTCAGCGGCCACTTCGCAGGACCGCGACGAATAAAGAGAACGCAAAAGCGGCCGCACAATCAAGCGCCGCCGCAGCGTTCGCGGCGAACGGGGCTTGAGACTCCAAAAGGCGGCGTCAGAGCCGAGCAGGCTGACGCCTTACATCCGCCGGGCGCGGCTCAGGCGTCCAATTCAACCGGCTGACCAGCCAGTGCAACATCCGCGCCTTGCCGAGGAATTTCCTGCAGAGCGGATCAGCGAAACGATTTTAGCCGGAACAGCGAAGCGGCGCGACATCTTCTATATCTCGGTCAGTTCGCTCACCTGCTTAGGCAATCCGCCATCCGCCACTTCGTAGCCCGCCACACGCAAGACCGCATGCGCCGGGCTCATCGTCACGGCAAGCCGCGTATAAGGGTTGAGGACCGGCGGCTTCACCCAATCAAATCCAGAATGCGATAGGAGCCCCCGCCAGCGCATGAGAGCGTCGCGGCGGGCGCGACATCGCGCGGCCGCCTCCTCTGACGAGCAAGTTAAAAAAACAGCGGCCGCGATGCGCGCTTCCCAGTTCGCTCGATTCGGCGTCCAGTCATTGGCCGCGCCCGTCTCTTCCTGATGTGTTTTGAAGCCGCTTTCGGTCCTCTCGATCACACATCGCTCTCCTAGCGCGCAGCCAACGAGGACATAGATCACCGGCCGCGCTACAGGCGTGACTTCCAACGCAGCCTTCGCGGCCGTGTATGTTCCGCAACTCTCAAACACTTGACGCAGCAACTGGTCCGGCGGCATGTGGTTGACATTCGTCCATGTGTGGAGAGCGTTGGCCGCAAGGTCGCAAAGGCGAAGCCATGGATGCCGGGTGCGCCGCCACATCGGCGCCTGGTTAATGCAGGCAGCGAACCGCCGTGGCGCCATCGCTGTCAGCACGCCAGCATAGCCCGGCCATGTGACGCTGAGGTATTCGCCCGCAGGCGCCTGGGCGCGGACCACATCCGCAAAACGTCCCAGCCCGGAGAATGGCCAATCAAGCGTGCGCGCGAGCCAAGGCGCGCAGTCTTCATCACAAGCGAGCGAGGTGCAGCCCCATTGGTAGGAGCCGTTGAGCAGCCAGACGCCCGAAAAGCCGAGTGTCGCCGCGATTTGCGCAATTTCCGACACATAAGGCGAGCGCGACCGGCAAAGCCAGCCCCGCGCAGCCCTGTCCATCGCCGGCACGAATGGCGCCATCGCGCGCGGAAACGAGCTGAGGCAATCATCCCGCAGAGCGCGCGCGCGGAGGCGACGCTGTTCCGCGTGGCGCAGCGGCCCGCCTTCGCCGACATCAAGGACAGGGACAGCCGGCATGAAGTCGCTCGCGGACTGCGCATTGTTCGCCGCCATCGCATCCCCTTTCTTGTTATTCCACTGTGTTGATTCCTCGGTGAAGCTATCCAACTTTGAGATTGTCCGCCCAACGGCTATTCGAACAGACAGCGAGACTCGCCGTACGACGGTAATCCATCGGCGTCGCCAAAGGTCGATTCGCATGTCGTGCGCAGCGGCAGAGCCCCCCCGGGCGGCCCTCCACGTGAGGCTTAAGCTCTTGATCCAGTTTGTGGCTGGTGTGACAACGCTGATGCTCTCGATCGTCATGACAGACTTAATCTTTTCTCGGCGCGAGCACATTGAGTTTCTCGTCGACTTTCGCAGCGCTTCAAGTATTTTGTGGATGAATCCTGTCGGCGTCGCTTTCAGCACGCGCGGCGATACGCGCCGGGTCGAGCGCCGAGCGCTCTCACATCGTATCAGACGCTGATGAAGATCATGCGCGGGCGCTGCTCCGCCGCCGCCGCCGCCAAAAACGATAGACCCGTCCAGCAGAAGGTCCAACGATTACTCATTGTCGTGAGGTGGCGCCATGCCGGTTAAATCGCTTCTGCCTGTAGCGGCCGCTGCGCTACTCTGCGCTTGCCTTCCGGCCGACAGTCAAGACCATGGTCTTGACAGGACAAGCAACACTGCGACGGTCGCTCCAACGAGCGTCAGAGTGTTGTTCAAGGAATGGACTGTGCCGACGCCGCGGTCGTTTCCGCACGACCCCCTGGCGGCGGCGGACGGCGCCATATGGTACACCGGCCAGATGGCGAGCACATTGGGGCGGCTTGATCCGAAGACGGGTGTTTTCAAAGAATATCATACGAAGACGCCCGACTCGGGTCCTCACGGATTGACTGCCGATAGGGACGGAAACATCTGGTTCACGGCGAGCTACCAAGGATACATCGGCAAGCTTGATCCCAAGACGGGGATGATCATCGAATATCCCTTGCCGGATCCTGCGGCCCGCGACCCGCATACGCCTGTTTTTGACCAGACGGGGGTCCTTTGGTTCACGGTGCTGAGAGCGAACATGGTAGGACGACTGACGCCGCAAACGGGCGACGTGAAGTTGCAGCGCGTGCCGACACCGAACGCATTGCCCTATGGCATGGCGGTGAATTCTCGAGGCGTTCCGTTCTTCGCTGAGTTCGGCAGCAACCAGCTGGCGAGCATCGATCCGGCGACGATGACAATTCATGAATATGCGCTGCCGAATGCACAGAGCCGTCCGCGGCGGGTTGCGATCACTGCCGATGACGCGATCTGGTACTCAGACTATCCGCGTGGGCGTATCGGCCGATTTGATCCGAAGACCGGCGACGCGAGCGAATGGCCTTCGCCCGGCGGTGCGAACTCGGGGCCTTATGGGATTGCCGCCGTGAAGGACGTTTTGTGGTACAGCGAGTCGGGCGTGAGCCCGAATACGCTCGTGCGGTTTGATCCGAAAACAGAGAAGTTTGAAAGTTGGGAGATCCCATCGGGTGGAGGTGTTGTGCGCAATATGATGGCGACGCAGGACGGCAACCTCGTTCTCGCCTGCAGCGGAGTTGACCGCATTGCCCTGGTTGAACTGCATTGAAAATTACGGACGCAGCAGGTCGCGATTGGTAAAATCGCGGCTCCGCTCGTATGAGGAGCCCCCCATCTACAGCCATCGGTTCAGGCTTTGAACTCATCGAGGGCGCGGCCGCAAGGCCGAGGCCAGATCTCGACGATCACCACGAGCCCCGATGCGACCAACCGAATTGTGCGCTATCCCGGCTGCTGCACGCCGCACAACGTCGATCATGCCTGGAACGGAAGGATTCGACCTGGACATCAAAGCGACGACCGCTTGGGATGTACAGGAGTGCAACGACAGCTATCCCTACCGAACGTTGTGATCACAATGATATCGGCAAGTTTCACAGTCGGCAGGACCTAGATAGAGCTCCCGGCAGAGGAGACCCGGTATGAGCTGGGTTGATGTTATGTCTTTGACGGAGCTGACGGCAAAGGGCAAAGCCGTCGTCAGACGCGCCGGACGCCAGATCCTTCTGCTCCACAATGGCGCCGAGGTCTTTGCTTGCTCCAGTCGTTGCCCGCATGAAGGCTATCCCTTGTCCGAAGGCGCATTGCAGGGCTGCGTGCTGACCTGCAACTGGCATACTTGGAAGTTCGATCTCTCCTCCGGCGCGACCCTTGTTGGGGGCGACAAGCTGACGCTTTATCCGGCAAGATTGGAGGCGGGGCGCGTCTTTGTCGACGTGACCCCGCCCGATCCGTGCCGCCGCCGCGACGAGATTTTGCGCGGCCTCGCGCGGGCTTTGGACGATAACGACGAGAGCCGCCTGGTGCGCGAAGCCGCCAGACTGCAAAGCCTCGGCGCGGACCCGGCGGATGCGGTTTGCCAGGCGATCCTCTGGCTGGCGGAGCGGCTCGAGTTCGGCACGACACATGCGCTCGCCGGCGCGCCGGACTGGCTGCGCCTCCATGACGGCGCGACCGCGGCGGACGATAAGCTCGTGGCCCTGGGCGAAATTCTCGGCCATATCGCCGAGGATGGGCGGGGCGGCGAAGGTTTTGCTTTTCCGGCGGGCGAACTGGCGTGGTCGGAAGCGGCTTTCCTCGAAGCGATCGAAGCCGAAAACGAGCCTCGGGCGATCGCGCTCGCGCGAGGCGGCTTGGCGGCCGGCCTAACCATCGACGACCTTGTGCCTTCGCTCGCAACGGCGGCGCTCGCCCATTACAACGATTTTGGCCATTCCCTGATCTATAGCGTCAAAACCGCCGAGCTCGCGCGCCGCCTCGGGCCTCCTGTCGCGGAGGCGCTTCTCCTTATGCTGACGCGAAGCCTGGTCTGTGCGACACGCGAGGATCTGCTCCCGGAATTTTCGACGTATTCCTCGCGGCTTGCGGCGTGGGGAGAAGAGACGGAGCTTCGCCCTCCGCTCAATCCAGCGAGTTTGCTCGGCTGTTCGCCGAAAACGGCAATGCGCGCCGTTGCGTCATGGGGCGCGATTTATCCGCCGGAGCTCATTTTCCCGGTGATAGTCGAGGCCGCCGCTTGGCAGCTTCTGCATGCCGACGAAGGAGTTTTGACGCGCACAGACGGCAAGCTTGCGGATAATGTCGGCTGGCTCGATTTCACCCATGCGCTGACCTTCGCCGAGGCGGCGCGCACGGCGGCGGAGCTAAAGCCAGGGCTGTGGCCAGCCGCGCTGCTCCAGCTCGCCTGCTTCATCGGCCGCAACGCGGCTTACGTCGACGCGCAGCTCGACACGACCGCTTTTGCTGTCGATGACGTCGCAGGCTTTCTTGCGTCGAGCATCAGCGCGCTATTCGATCACGGGCGCGACCGCTTCATCATTTCCGTGCATCTCTTGAAGACCGTGCTCGCGGGCAAGGCGCTGATCGCCACGTTGCCAGATCACGCGCCTTTGCTTGCCGCTTCCTTGAACCGTTTCCTGCACGCCCGCATCAAGGGACGCCACGTGTTGCGCACGGCGCGTCAGATGCTGGCGCTGGTCGAGCAGGAAATGGGGACTTTGCCATGTGGGGAGGCGTTGACGGCTGAAAGCGATTAGACAACGGCCCTCTCAAGAGTTCTTTGGTTCTTTGGGGCTTTGGCGAGCGCTGGTCATCAGGCGGAACCCGCCTGGACGGCATGGCGTTCTTGCCGTTGCATGATCGGATATAGTCAAGCGCCTCAAGAGGAAGGCGGAATCACCCGGTAGCGCCAAGGAGAAGCCTCAGGAAGGTGGAGTGATCGCCGTGGGGCGCGACGCGAACGCAACCTTACCCATCTCGACATCAAGGCCGGCGACCGTATTCTTTTTGGCAGACCGTCCGGCGTCGAGAACCCGCTCATCCAGCAAAGCGGCGTCCTCGGCGCCGGCGATTAGCCGACAGCTCCGCGAACCCTTGTTTCTGCTCGAGGAGGTGAACGACAATGGTTGCCAAAGACGTCCGTCTTTCTACAGACGCCCGCGATCGCATTCTACGCGGCGTCGAGATTCTCAACAATGCGGTGAAGATCACGCTCGGCCCGAAAGGCCGCAATGTCGTGATGGAAAAATCCTTCGGCGCCCCCCGCATCACCAAGGACGGCGTGACGGTCGCGAAGGAGATCGAGCTTGCCGACAAATTCGAGAATCTCGGCGCGCAGCTGGTGCGCGAAATCGCCTCGAAGCAGCACGACATCGCTGGCGACGGCACGACGACGGCGACCATTCTCGCCGCTTCGATCGCGCATGAAGGCGCCAAGGCGGTCGCCGCGGGCCTCAACCCGATGGACCTGAAGCGCGGCATCGACGTCGCCGTCGCCGCCGTCGTCGCCGACCTCAAGGCCAATTCGAAGAAGGTCACCTCGAACGAAGAGATCGCCCA
>WBZN01000257.1_pt1 | contig 60207 bp, 48 predicted proteins | sample 5204281 | NCBI WGS metagenome assembly WBZN01 (sample SAMN12344347, study PRJNA552823) | activated sludge metagenome | biome: Activated sludge suspended growth; feature: Nitrification reactor; material: Wastewater; isolation source: activated sludge from nitrification reactor of wastewater... | reverse complement strand
CCGAGCGAACCATCAATGGCCTGTGGACCGCCATCGGCCGCCTCGTCGACGCCTTCACGCCCACAGAATGCGCAAACTTCTTCGCCGCCGCAGGCTATGACGCAATATGATCGGAAACCGCTCTAGCGTGCACTTTTCTCGCGGATTTCGAAACCCTTCGACCACTCGGCGGCGACCGTTTCCCTGGGTAAAGCACAAGTTGTGGATTACCCCAAAAGCTCGATCAGCGGGGGGATCAGCGGCGCGTCGGCCGGCGGCATCGGAAACTCCCGCAGCTTTTTGGGAAACACCCATTTCAGCGCCTGGTGCTCCCGCGCGGCGGCAAAGCCTGTCCAGCGCCGGCAGACATAGAGCGGCATCAACAGATGGAAATCGGGGTAGGCGTGGCTCGCGAAGGTAAGCGGCGCGAGGCAGGGCGCCTTCACTTCGACGCCGAGCTCTTCGGCGAGCTCGCGGATCAGCGCCTCTTCGGGCCGCTCGCCGACGTCGATCTTGCCGCCCGGAAACTCCCACAGCCCGCCGAGTTGCTTGCCCTCCGGGCGCTGCGCGATCAGCACGCGCCCATCGGCGTCGATCAGCGCGCAGGCGACGACGAGAAGAAGCTTCACGAGCGATAATCGCCGTTGATCTCGACATATTCCTTGGTGAGGTCGCAGGTCCACACAGTGGCCTCGCCCTGTCCGAGGCCGATGTCGACGTAAATGTCGATCTTCGGCTTTTTCATCAGTTCCGAGACCTGCGCCTCGTCATAGGCCGGATCGCGCAGCCCCTTATGCGCCACGCGAATGTCGCCGAACCAGATGGCGAGACGATCGCGCTCGGCTTTCTCGCCCGCCTTGCCGACCGCCGCGACGATGCGGCCCCAATTGGCGTCCTCGCCCGCGATCGCGGTCTTGACCAGCGGCGAATTGGCGATCGAGAGCGCGATGCGCTTGGCCGCGGCCTTAGACGCCGCGCCGGCAACCGTGATCTCGACGAATTTGCGGGCGCCCTCGCCGTCCTTCACGACCTGATGCGCAAGGTCGAGCAGGAGAATGTCGAGGGCCGCGCGGAACGGAGCGAGGCGGCGGTCCTTCGCCGACACGATCCGCGGCGCTCCACGGGCCGCGGCGGCGCCTGTCGCAAAGAGCATCAATGTGTCGGAGGTCGAGGTGTCGCTGTCGACAGTGATCGCGTTGAACGTGCCCCCGACCCCTTTCGCCAGCATGGCCTGCAGCGCCGACGCGGCGATCGGCGCGTCGGTGAAGAGGAAGGCGAGCATCGTCGCCATGTCGGGGGCGATCATCCCGGCGCCTTTGGCCATGCCCGATAGCGTCGTCTCGACGCCGCCGATCTCGACCTTGACGGTTGCGACCTTCGGATAGGTGTCGGTGGTCATGATCGCCTTGGCGGCCTCGAACATCAGGCCGGGCTTCGCCGCGGCGGCGAGCTTTTCGAGCGCCGGATCGAATTTCGTGGCGTCGAGGGGCTCGCCGATGACGCCGGTCGAGGCGAGAAAAATCTCATTCTTCGGCGCGCCCGTCGCCTTGGCGGCGATGGCGGCGGTGAGCTTCACGGCCTCGGCGCCCGCCTTGCCGGTGAAGGCGTTGGCGTTGCCGGAATTGACGACGAGCGCGCGCGCCTTGCCGGCGGGCAGGCGCGCGCGGCACCAGTCGACCGGCGCCGAGGGACATTTCGAGGTCGTAAAGACCCCCGCCGCTTCGGTCCCCTTGTCGAACAAAGCGAGCATCACATCGGTGCGGTCCTTATAGCGAATTCCGGCGGCGCCGGCGGCGAAGCGGACGCCCGCGATTTCGGGAAGGTCAGGATATGACTGCGGCGCGAGCGGCGAGAGGGCGGTGGCCATGAAAAGAGCATCCTTCGAGAGCGCAATTTCTCGTGCTGCAGGCGTCACGCAGGCCTCGTCCGACAGCGACACTGGCCAGTGTGGCGCATTCTTCTGCGGGTCAAGGGTTAAGAGGAGGCCGGCGCCGGCAGCGAGCCGACCATCGGATCCAGATGAAAAGAGTGTCTATCAACCAGTTGGTTAGCTGTCCATGACCAACGCCATACAACGTCAAGCTCGCGGAGCCGGCGAAACAGCGAAAAACGAGCGCATTTGAGCGTTGGAGCCCGGACCGATCGACCGGCCTCAGGGTTCGATCGATGAAGGATCAGCGCATGAGGGCCCGTCGCGCGGCGATCAGCCCGCCTGTCGAGGAATCGAGCCCCTCCGTCGAAGCGCGCGGATCGCCGACGATCGGGGCGAGCTTCATCGCGAGTTCCTTGCCGAGTTCGACCCCCCACTGGTCGAAGGAGTTGATGTCCCAGATCACGCCCTGCACGAAGACCTTGTGCTCATAAAGAGCGATGAGCCGTCCGAGCGTGCGCGGCGTCAGCCGCCGGTAAAGCAAGGTGCTCGACGGCCGGTCGCCCTCGAAAGCCTTATGCGGCGCGAGGAACTCGATCGTCTCCGGATCGGCGTTCTGCGCTTTCAGCCGCTCTTCGATTTCGGCAATCGGCCTTCCCTGCATCAACGCCTGGCTCTGTGCGAGACAGTTGGCGAATAAGAGCTCGTGGTGCTTTTCGTCCGCCGCTAGGGGCTCGGCGGCGACGAGGAAATCGACCGGCACGATTTCCGTCCCCTGATGCAGCATCTGGAAGAAGGCGTGCTGGCCGTTGGTGCCGGGTTCGCCCCAGACGACGGGCGCGGTGTCCCGCGCCGCCTTGCCGCCGCAGAGCGAGGCCGACTTGCCGTTCGATTCCATGTCGAGCTGCTGCAGATAGGCGGGAAAGCGCGCAAGGCGCTGGTCGTAGGGAATGACGGCATGCGTCGCGAGGCCGTAGACATTGCGGTAGAGCACGCCGAGCAAGGCCATCAGCACGGGAATGTTGCGCTCGAGCGGCGCCTCGACGAAATGCCGGTCGATGTCCTCGCCGCCGCGCAGAAATTCCTCGAAATGGTTGCGGCCGACGCCGATCGCGAGAGAAAGCCCGATCGCCGACCAGACGGAATAGCGCCCGCCGACCCAGTCCCAGAAACCGAACACGCGGTCTCTTCTGACGCCGAACGCTTCGACCCTGTCGAGCTGCGTCGAGACGGCGCAGAAATGATCGGCGACGGCGGCCTCGCCCAATTGTGCGGCGACATATTTGCGCGCCGATGAGGCGTTGGTCATCGTCTCGAGGGTTGTGAAGGTCTTCGAGCAGACGATGAAAAGCGTGGTTTCAAGGGGCAGGCGGGCGATCGTGTCGGCGAGGTCGGCGCCGTCGACATTGGCGACGAAATGCAGCCTCAGATGGTCGGCGATGAAGGGCGAGAGGGCCCGCGCCGCCATGGCGGGGCCGAGGTCCGAGCCGCCGATGCCGAAATTGACGACGTCGGTGAAGCGCTCGCCATTGGCGGCCCTGATCTCGCCCTTGCGGATCGCCTCGGCGAAGGTCTCGAACCGCCCCCTTTCGGCGAGGACCTGCGGCATGACGTCGATCCCCGCGGCGCGCATCGGCGCGCCGGAGAGGTTGCGCAGCGCCATATGAAAAGCCGGCCGGTTTTCGGTCGTGTTGACCGGCTCGCCGGCAAAGAGCGCCGCACGACGCTCCTCGACCCTCGCGGCGCGCGCGAGATCGATCAGAAGGCGCAGCGTTTCGTCATCGAGGCGGTGCTTGGAAAAATCGAACAGAAGGTCGTCGAATGTGACATGGAAGCGGGCGAAGCGCTGCGGATCGGCGGCGAAGATATCGGCGATCTTGCGGTCGGCGTTCAGCCGGCGCCGCGCCTCAAGCGCCGCGAAAGCCTCGGCGACTTCAGCTCCCGCCATGACGAATTCTCCCGGAACGACGACGCTCAAGCTATTAGAGCATGACGTCGAAGAGCGGCAACAGTTTTCCTGTGTCCGGCTCTCGCGAGGAAGACATGCGCCGAGCATCCTCGAAACGCAAATCCGGCGGATCTTTCGATCCGCCGGATGAGCTTGCAAAGGGCGCTGGGCGGCTTCCGCAATCCTTATGGATTGTAGGCGCGTTCGCCGTGCGATGTGATGTCGAGGCCTTCGAGTTCGGCGTCCTTCTTGACGCGGAGGCCGATGAGAAGGTCGACGATCTTGTAGAGGACGAGCGAGCCGAAGCCCGACCAGAACAAAGTAAAGCCGACGGTCTTCAGCTGGGTCAACAGCTGCGCCGCCATGTCATAAGTTCCGGCCGAAGCTTCTCCGGGCTTGATCGTGTAGTCGGTGATGCCGACGCCGCCAAGATAGGGAGCCACGAGAATGCCGGTGCTGAGGGCGCCGACGATGCCGCCGATGCAATGCACGCCGAAGACGTCGAGCGAGTCGTCATAGCCGAACCACCTCTTCACGTAATCGACGAAGAAGAAGCAGATGGCGCCGACGACGAGGCCGAGTACGACGGATCCCATGGGGCCCGCATAGCCCGAAGCCGGCGTGACGGCGACGAGGCCGGCGACCGCGCCCGAGATCATGCCGAGCAGCGAAGGCTTGCCCTTCGCCGCCCATTCGACGAACATCCACGACAGCGTCGCCGCCGAGGTCGCGACGAAGGTGTTGACGAAGGCGAGCGCCGTCGTTCCGTTCGACTCAAGGTTCGAGCCGGCGTTGAAGCCGAACCAGCCGACCCACAGAAGCGAGGCGCCGATCATCGACATCGTGACCGAATGGGGCGGACCGACCTCGCGCGGGAAGCCAATGCGCTTGCCCATCACGAGGCAGCCGACGAAGCCGGCGATGCCCGCATTGATATGGACGACGGCGCCGCCGGCAAAATCAAGGGCGCCCAGCTGATTGAAGAAGCCGGCGTTGGCCTGCACCGCCTCGAGAGCCTCTTGCGCGGCCGCCCTGGCGGCGTCGTCCTTGGCGTTCGCAAGGGCCCTGGCGGCTTCGCCCAAGGCGTCCGGGCCGGCCCAATACCAGACCGCATGCGCGATCGGGAAATAGATGAAGGTCACCCAAAGAGCGATGAACAACATCAGCGCCGAGAATTTGATGCGCTCGGCGAAGGAGCCGATGATCAGCGCCGGCGTGATGCAGGCGAAGGTCATCTGGAACGCCATATAGACCAGTTCGGGAATGACGACGCCGTTGGAGAAGGTCGCGGCCGTCGAGGTCGGGTCCATCCCCTTCAAGAAGGCCCTGCTGAAGCCGCCGATGAAAGCGTTCCAGTCCACGCCAAAGAGCGGAAACGGCGCATGCGAGCCTTCGGTGAAGGCCAGCGAATAGCCGTAGACCACCCAAATGATCGATACGAGCGCGACGATCGCGAACACCTGCGAGAGCACGGAGGCCATGTTCTTCGTGCGCACCAGACCGCCGTAAAACAGCGCGAGGCCCGGGACGGACATCATCAGAACGAGAGCGGTGGAGATGAGCATCCAGGCGGTGTCGCCCTTATTCGGGACCGGAGCGGGGGCAGGGGCGGCGTCCTGAGCGTAGGCGAGCCCGGCGGCGGCGCACGCGATGATCAGCCCGAGCCCCAGAGAGCGGGCTCGTATCGGTGGAGGAAACGCAAATTTCATCATCTACTCCTGCAAGTATTGAAGCGAAGGCTCAAAGGGCGTCGAGATCGCGTTCGCCGGTGCGGATCCGAACGGCCTGATCGAGCCCGCTGACGAAGATCTTGCCGTCCCCGATCTGACCAGTCCGCGCCGCCATGCTGATCGCGTCGACCGTCGGGCCGACGAGATCCGGGGGGACGGCGACCTCGATTTTCAGTTTGGGCAAGAAACTGATCGCATATTCGGCGCCGCGGTAGATTTCGGTGTGGCCTTTTTGCCGCCCGTATCCCTTGACCTCGGTCACCGTCATGCCGTGCACGCCAAGGTTGGTCAGGGCGTCACGGACCTCGTCCAATTTGAACGGCTTTATGATCGCAACAACGATTTTCATGTGGCTTTTCCCGTTTGCGTCTAGCTGAGAGCCGTCGAATTGCCAGAGAATCGGCCCGCCACAGGACGCGCGCGCGCCCTATGCCTGAGCCGCTGCTTAGCAAGCGTCGGGCCTTTCGGCGGCTGGCGGCGCATTTTTCGCGCGATTCTGCTGATTCGTCATGTTCGAGCTTGCGATGTGAAGCCCGCGTCCAGCCAAATTTGACGGGGCCGCCGCCCCAGGCCGGACGGAACAAGCGAAGTTGTGACGAAGAACGGCCGAGCGAGAGCGGCTGCGGAAATTTCCGCATCGCAATGAGGCATGGCGCCTTTCATTTAGGCAGAAGCCGCGTCGTTCGCGGCGCGGAATTTTTCGAGACTATTGACGAAATCTCGATGGATTTAGGCGGGGCAAGGCCAAGATCGCCGTCGAGACCTTCTTCGCAATTTGACAGCCAAAAATGAAATATGCGCTGTTCTCAACGCTCAGGCGGGGCCCTCAGGCGCATCAATCCTTCCTGCATCGCTGTCGCGACGAGCCGTCCGTCGCGCGAGAAAAGAAAGCCGCGGGTCAGGCCGCGCCCGCCGCTGGAGTTGGGGCTTTCTTGGGAGAACAGGAGCCAGTCGTCAGCGCGAAAGGGACGGTGGAACCAAAGGGCGTGATCGATGCTCGCCACTTGAAGCTGCGGCTCGAACAGGAAGCGGCCATGCGCCAACAGCGCCGTGTCGAGCAGCGTCATATCGGACAGATAGGCGAGCACGGCCCGATGAATGGCCGGATCGTCCGGGAGCCGCCCGACGGAGCGAAGCCAGACGTCCTGCGTCGGCGCGCCCGGCGTGCGGCTCATATAGCTCGACGGATCGACGGGACGCGTCTCGATCGGACGGTTGCTCGCGAACCAGCGCCTGATCGGCTCCGGCATGCTCCCGCCGAAGCGCTCGATCAGTTCGGCCTCGCTCGGCAGCGTCTCCGGTAGCGGCACCTCCGGCATGGCGCCGGCATGCTCGAGCCCTTCCTCCTCAACCTGAAACGAGGCGGAGAGCGAGAAGATCGCGCGGCCGTGCTGGATGGCGTTGCAGCGGCGCGTCGTGAAGCTGCCGCCGTCGCGGAGCCGGTCGACCGCATAGACGATCGGCACGCTCGGATCGCCGGGCAGCAGGAAATAGCAATGCAGCGAGTGCGGGGCGCGGCCGGGAACCGTGCGGGAGGCGGCGACGAGGGCCTGCGCGACGACAAGGCCGCCAAAGACGCGTTGCCATCCGACTTGGGGGCTGTGGCCGCGAAAGATGTTCTCCTCGATTTTCTCGAGGTCAAGGATTCTCAGCAGTTCGTCGACGGCGGACGAGGTTGTTCGCGGTGAGGCGGTTTGCGGCGAGGCGGCGGCGTCTGACATTGGCTTCTTTCCGGGTGGCGTCGAGACCTGCCGTGTGCCGACGCCGCCGTCAAGCCAAGGATGCGCCGCGACCTGTCTTTGACCGGGAGGCTGCGGCCGGCATAATGTTTTACGCATCATGTCGATGACGCCGCTCCGCTCGCCGCGGAGCTAAGCGCGGCAAACAAGCGCTGGGGCGGCAAGGCTGATGAGAGGATGCTGGGGTTCGCAGCAAGCGACGGTCGGCCGCCGCTTTCCGGCTTTTGCGACTCGGGCGACGCGGAGAATAATATGTCCAAAGCTGTCATAGTGGGGCCTGGGGGCGGATTTGACCGCGTCACGCTCGGCGAAAGCGAGGCTTCGGAACCGCGCCTCGGCGAGATTACCGTGCGCATCCGGGCAAACTCGCTCAATTATCACGATTATCTCGTCGTCAGCGGCGTCTGGGGTCCGACGGAGCCGCGCATTCCGATGGCGGACGGCGCCGGCGAGGTGACGGCCGTCGGCGAGGGCGTGAAGGAATTTTCCGTCGGCGATCATGTCGTCAGCACGTTTTTCCCGACATGGCTCGACGGCACGCCGGAGGTCGCCGATTTTGCGACGGTTCCCGGGGATGGGATCGACGGTTACGCCCGCGAGAAGGCGACCGCCTCGGCGAATTCCTTTACCCATGCGCCGAAAGGATACAGCCACGCCGAAGCGGCGACGCTCACGACCGCTGGCCTCACCGCCTGGCGGGCGCTCAACGTTGGTGGCGGGTTGAAGGCCGGCGACACGGTTCTCGTTCAGGGCACGGGCGGGGTGTCGATCTTCGCTCTGCAATTCGCCAGGATGGCGGGAGCGAGCGTGATCGCGACCTCATCGAGCGACGAGAAGCTGGGTCGCCTGGAAGCCATGGGCGCCGATCACGTCATTAATTATCGCAAGGATCCGGCATGGGGCGAGACGGCCCGCCGGCTGACCGGCGGCCGCGGCGTCGACCGTGTCATCGAGGTGGGAGGCCCAGGGACTTTGGAGCAGTCGATGATCGCGGCCAGAGTCGCCGGCCACGTTTCGCTGATCGGCATCCTCACCGGGGTTGCGGGACCGCTGCAGGTGGTGCCCGCACTGCTTCGCCAGCTTCGCCTGCAAGGCGTGCTGGTCGGAAGCCGCCGGCAACAGCTCGACATGATCCGGGCGATCGACGCCAATGGGCTGAAGCCGATGATCGACAGCGAGTTTCCTCTGGAGGACATAGTCGCGGCGTTTCGCCATCAGGAAAGCAATCGCCATTTCGGCAAAATCTGTCTGACGGTGTGAAACGACGGCGGTATCGGCGCTCAGTCCTGCAGCGGTCGTGCTTCCTCGGGCAGCATGATCGGAATGCCGTCGCGGATCGGATAGGCGAGCTTCGCCGCGCGAGAGATCAGCTCCTGCCTTTCCGCGTCATATTCGAGCGTCGTGCGGGTGCGCGGACAGACGAGGATTTCGAGCAGCCTCGGATCGACGCGCGGCGCCTCGCGTCCGGATGCGGGTTTTTCGGCTTTGTCTGTCATGGCGATCCGTCATCTTTTGAGGCGATTTACTGGAGAGCGGTCTCGGCGTTCCTGCCGCGGGCGAGCTCGATCTCGGTGATCGCGACGAGCACATCGGCGCGGCCTTTGAGATCCTGCGCTTCGAGCAAAGCCTGCTTTTCCTTGGGGCCAAACGGGCTCATCATCGAAAGCGCATTGACCAAAGCTTCATTCGGCGCCTCGTGAATGCTGTCCCAATCGAGCTGGAGATCATTGGTCTCGGCGAAGCTGCGCAAGGTGCGCAGGAGCCCGTCGCGATCGACGAGATCCTCTCCGGCGCGCGGACTGAAATCGATGGCGAAGGGCGCAAAATCGACGCGGCACTGGCGGTAGGGCGTCGCCGTCTCGATCTCCTCAATGACCTTGAAGCGCGCAATCCCGGTGAGAGTCAAAAGGTAGCGTCCGTCGCCTGTCTCGGCGAGCTGGGTGATGCGGCCGGCGCAGCCGACGGGAAACAGATCCGCGCCCGGCGCGTCGGGGTTCGGCTGGATCATGCCGATGATGCGATGGGTCTTCATCACATCGTCGATCATGGCGAGGTAGCGCGTTTCGAAGATGTTCAGCGGCAATTGCCCGCGCGGCAGCAGCAGCGCCTTGGCGAGTGGGAAGACCGGGAACGAGGCGGGCAGCTCGCAAGGATCGGCGTAGGTGTGGTTCATGCCCATGCTGAGATCCTCCGCCCTCGCGCCCGCAGGCGGGAGCCAGGACACAAGCGATTCCACCTTTCATCTTGAGATTTATACATCGGCGCGCATCAAAACGCCACGCGCCGGGCCCGCTGAACTCCTGCAATTGATTACAATTGCGCGAGAAATCGGCGAGATCGCTGCGATCAGGAGAACAGAACGCTCGACAATCTCTTGCGCGCGCCGATGGTCGCGGGGTCGACCGGTCCCCAGGCCTCGAAGAATTGCAGCAATTGCTTGCGCGCGGCGTCGTCGTTCCAGGCGCGCTCGCGCCGAATGATGTCGAGCAGCGCTGCGGCGGCGTCCTCGCGGCGGTTCTGCGCATTGAGGCCGATGGCGTAGTCGAAGCGCGCCTGATGATTGTTCGGATCGGCGTCGACCTTGCGCTTGAGCTCGGCAATGTCGCCGACAGCGGCCGCCTGCGCGGCGAGTTCAAGCGTGGCTTTGACGGCGCCGACCGTCGGATTCTTTTCGGCCCCCGCCGGCGCAGAGGCCAGAAGCGCCCGCGCGGCGTCGAGATCGCCGGTCTCGACATGGACCTTCGCGAGCCCCGCCAGCGCCTCGAAATCGCTCGGATTTTCGGCGAGGAGCGCGGCGTAGAGCTCGGCCGCGCCGGCGACGTCGCCGGCGGCGAGCAGAGCTTCGGCCTCGGCGAGGCCATCGCCCGCGCCGCCGATCGGACCGACGAGCCGCTCGATGAAGCCGCGCACCTCCGCTTCCGGCAAGGCGCCCATGAAGCCGTCGGCGGGCTGCGACCGATGGAAGGCGATGACCGCCGGAATCGACCGGACGCCGAGCCGGCCGGCGATTTCCGGATGCTCGTCGATGTTCATCTTGACCAGCTTGACCTTGCCGGCCGCCGCCTCGACCACCTTCTCGAGGATCGGCGTGAGTTGCTTGCAGGGCTCGCACCAGGGCGCCCAGAAATCGACCAGCACCGGCTGGCGCGCCGATTCGGCGATCACGTCGGCCCCGAAACTCGCCGTTGTCGTGTCCTTGACGTTGGGGCCGCCCGTCGCTCCATTCGGCTTGGCTTGTTGTGCGCCAAGGCCGTATAATTGCGCCATGTGAAGGTCTCCTTTGGCGGCGTCCGCGCTGCCGATGCCGCCAAAATGGAGCTTCAAAGGCAAAATCGCAACCCTGGCCACCGCCGGGGCGCGTCCTCGTGTTGGGGCGTCAGGCGCGGGGAGCGACCTTTTTCGAAGTCGTCAAGCCTGACGCGTGTTTGAAGCGTCAATTTTCATCGCTCGAATCGAACCATCCCGACGCTCCAGACATATTCCCGCAGACATAAAGCCTGAAGGAATTGCCGTGCATTCTCCTGACGTCGCCTCATTCGAGGTCGCCCGCCGCCTGGAACAGCGTCTCGGCAAGATCCACGCGCGCCAGCGCATCGGCATTGAAGAAGGCCACGAGGCCCAGGCCTTCGGGCAGGGGCTGAATTTTTTCCACATCGAGAACTGGTATTCTGTTCATGCGATGATGCGGCTCACGCTGCGGCTTTGCGGCCTCTATCGCCGCGGCCGGCGCAACGCCGCGAAAGTCGAGCTGCGCCGCAATGTGATCGCCTCGAGGCGGCTGCCGCCCGCCTTCGACGGGTTTGTCATCCTTCAGCTCAGCGATTTGCACGTCGAGATGAGCGCGGCGGCGATGCGGCGGGTGGTCGATCTCGTGGGGAACCTCGCATATGACGTCTGCGTCATGACCGGCGACTTCCGGGCCCATACCTTTGGCTCCTACAAGGAGACGCTGGACGGCATGGCCCCGATCTGCGCCGCCTTGCGGCAGCCGATCTATGGCGTGCTCGGCAATCACGATACGATCAAAATGACGCCGGGGCTCGAAGACATGGGCGTCTCCATGCTGCTCAACGAATCGGTCCCGATCGAGCGCGACGGGGCGGCGATCCATATCGCGGGCATCGACGACGCGCATTTCTTCAGGGTCGACAACATCGAAAAGGCCGCCGACGGCGTTCCTCTCGACGCCTTTTCGATCCTGCTGTCGCATACGCCCGAAATCTACCGTCAGGCCGCCCACGCCGGCTTTGACGCCATTCTTTCCGGCCATACCCATGGCGGCCAAATCTGCCTGCCCGGGCGGATCCCGATCACGCTCGATTCGAGCCTGCCCCGCGCTTATGGCGCGGGAGCGTGGAAATATTGCGGGATGAGCGGCTATACCTCCGTCGGCGCCGGGTCGAGCGTGCTTCCCGTGCGGCTCAACTGCCCGCCGGAAATCACCCTGCACCGGCTGCGGCGAAGCTAGCGCAGTCGCGCGGGGCGATAGCGGCCCGCGCGGGAGGGAGGCGCGCCGACCCGGCGGCTTTGACGGAGATCAACTCCCTGAAAGTCGGCTGACGCCTCGGAAGCGCGGCCTTGCTCCCCGATCACCCCTTCAAGAACATCTGATAGGCGGGATTGCCGGTCTCGTCCTCGTAAGGATAGCCGAGCCCCATGACGCGCTCGTCAAAGCGCGCCCGGTCGCTTGCCGGAACCTGCACGCCGACGAGAACGCGGCCATAGTCGGCGCCATGGTTGCGATAATGAAACAGAGTGATGTTCCAGTCGGCGCCGACGCCGTCGAGAAACCTGCGTAGCGCGCCGGGCCGCTCGGGAAATTCGAAGCGCAGGATGACTTCGTCCGTAAGCGCCGGAGCGACGCCGCCGACCATATAGCGGATATGCAGCTTTGCGGTCTCGTCGGCGCTCATGTCGAGGACGCCATAGCCCGCCTTGCGCAGAGCGTCGATCACAGGCGCCTTCTCGGCCTTGGCGTCAGCGAGCTTCAGCCCGACGAAGACATGCGCCTCGCCGCACCCGGCGAAGCGGTAGTTGAATTCGGTGATGATGCGGGCGCCGAGGATCTCGATGAAGCGGCGATAGCTGCCGCGCTCTTCCGGGATCGTCGCGCCGAGCAGGATCTCGCGCGCTTCGCCGAGCTCGGCGCGTTCGGCCACATGGCGCAGCCGGTCGAAATTCATATTGGCGCCGCTGTTGATCGCAATCAGCGCGCCGTTTCGTGAGGGGTGCGCCAGCGCATAGGTCTTCAGCCCAGCGAGCGAGAGCGCGCCCGCGGGCTCGGCGATCACCCGCGTGTCCTCGAAGATGTCCTTGACCGCGGCGCACATCTCGTCGGTATCGGCGAGTAGAATATCGTCGAGGAGATCCTTGCAGATGGGGAAGGTCAGGGCGCCAGGCTGGCGCACGGCGACGCCGTCGGCGAACAGGCCGACGCGGTCGAGCACGACGCGCGAGCCGGCCTCGATCGCGGCCTTCATCGAGGCGGCGTCGACCGGCTCGACGCCGATCACTTTCGTTTCGGGCCGCAGAAACTTCACGTAAGACGCGACGCCAGCCGCGAGCCCGCCGCCGCCGATCGGAACGAAAATCGCCTCGATCGGATCGGGGTGCTGCTGCAAGATCTCGACGCCGATCGTGCCTTGCCCCGCGATGACGTCCGGATCGTCGAAGGGATGCAGGAAGGTGAGGCCCTGCTCCTCTTCGAGCGCTTTCGCATGGGCGTACGCCTCGTCGAAGGCGTCGCCCTTGAGGATGACCCCGCCGCCGAAATAGCGCACGGCGTCGATCTTGATCTGCGGCGTCGTCACCGGCATGACGATCGTCGCCTTGATCCCCAGGCGCTGCGCCGAAAGGGCGACGCCCTGCGCATGATTGCCGGCGGAGGCGCAGATGACGCCCGCCTTTCGCGCTTCCGGCGCGAGCCGGGCGATCTTGTTATAGGCGCCGCGGATCTTGAAGGAGAAGACGGGCTGCAGATCTTCGCGTTTCAACAGCACGGGCGCGGCGAGACGTCCGCCGAGCCTCGCCATTCGGTCGAGCGGCGTCAGCGACGCAATGTCATAGACGCGGGCGTCGAGGATCCTGCGGACGTAGTCCGTCACGCTTGGGCTCCAAAGATCGGCGGCCGGAAAACCGCGGCACGGCGCAGCATCGCGGCTCAGCCCGTGTTGCGCAAGCCCGCCGCGACGCCGTTGATGGTGATGAGAATGGAGCGCAGCGTCGCGTCGTCCTGCTCGCCGCCGCGCCAGCGCCGCAACAGCTCCACCTGCAGATGGTTCAACGGCGCAATATAGGGAAAGCGGTGCTTGATCGCGCCAGCGAGCGAAGGATTGTCGGCGAGCCGCTCCCCGACGCCGGTGATGTCGTCCAGCGCCTTGACGGTGCGCCGCCATTCCGCCTCGAGCGCGGCGAAGACGGATTTGGCCAGCTCCTGATCTGGGACGAGCTCCGAATAGCGCTTGGCGAGGCCCATGTCGGCCTTGGCGAGCACCATGTCCATATTGGAGAGAATGGCGCGAAAGAACGGCCATTCGGCGGCCATGCGGCGCAGCAGCGCCGTGTTTTCTTGCGGCGCGCCGGCGATGAAGCCCTCCACCGCCGAGCCGAAGCCGAACCAGCCAGGCAAATTGAGGCGCGCCTGGCCCCAGGAAAAGCTCCAGGGGATGGCGCGCAGATCCTCGATGCGGCGCGTCGATTTGCGCGAGGCGGGACGCGAGCCGATGTTGAGTTCCGCGATTTCGGCGATCGGCGTCGCCGTGAAGAAATAATCGACAAAGCGCGGATTGTCGTAGATGACCGCCCGGTAGGCTCTCATGCTCTCCTGCGACAGCTGCGCCGCCACGTCGAGGAACTCCTGCTGCGCGGCGTCGGCCGTCGGCAGCAGCGTCGCTTCGAGAGTCGCGGCGACGAGCGCTTCGAGATTCAAGAGGCCGATGTCGGGATTGGCGTATTTCGAGGAGATCACCTCGCCCTGCTCGGTGAGCCTGATCTGGCCGTTCACGGTGCCGGGCGGCTGCGCCAGAATCGCCTGATAGCTCGAGCCGCCGCCGCGGCCGACGGTGCCGCCGCGTCCGTGGAAGAGGCGAAGCGCGATCCCGTGGCGCTGCTTGAACAGCCGAGCGAGCGCCGTCGAGGAGCGGTAGAGCTCCCAATTGCTGGCGAAGTAACCGCCGTCCTTGTTCGAGTCGGAATAGCCGAGCATGATCTCTTGATGCGCGCCCGAGGCGCGGATAAGGGCAGAGACGCCTGGCGCCTCATAGAAGGCGCGCATGATGCCTTCGGCGTTGCGCAGATCCTCGATCGTCTCGAACAGCGGAACGACCATCAAATCGGCGCAGGGCGGGGCGCCTTTCGCTTCGTCGCCGAGAACGCCATGCATCATGCCGCATTCCTTCTGCAGGAGCAGGACCTCCAGGAGATCGCTCACCGTTTCGGTGTGGCTGATGACATAATGAATCACCGCGCGCGCGCCGAAATCCTTGCGCAGATCCCGCGTGGCCTCGAAGATCTCGAGCTCTTCCTCGATGCGCGACGAATAGACGACGCCCGGCACGCGCAGGGGCCGCGGATCGCTCAAGAGGGCTATGAGGAGCTTCTGGCGCCCTGCCTCGTCGAGCGCCGAATAGTCCTCCGCGACGCGGGCGACCTTCATCAGCTCCTTCAGCGTTTCCTCGTGACGGTCGGAACTCTGGCGAAGATCGACCGAGGCGAGATGGAAGCCGAACACATCGACCGCGCGGCGCAGCGGCGCGAGCCGTGCGGCGACGAGAGCGGCGCCACGGTTCGCCCTGAGCGATTCTTCGACGACGCGGAGATCAGCCTGCAGCTCGCTTGCGTCGGCATAGGGCTCGCCCGGCGCGCGGGCGTGCCGAAGCGCCTCGGCGCCGGTCAGAAGCGTCAGAGTCGCGGCGAGCCTCGCATAGATCAAGATCAGAGCGCGCCTGTAGGGCTCGTCGTCGCGGAACGGGTTCTCGTCGCCTGAGCGCTCGGCGAGCTCGGTCAGCTCGGGGGTGCAGCCGAAAAGCCGGCCCGAAATCGAGAGCTCGGCGCCGAGCTCGTGAATCTCGCGCAGATAATAGCGCAGCGCCGTTTCGCATTGGCGGCGCAGGGCGAGCTCCAGCGTCGCGGCGTTGACATTCGGATTGCCGTCGCGGTCGCCGCCGATCCACGAGCCCATGCGGAAGAACGAGCCGACCCGCGCGCCTTCGAGATGATGTTCAATCTCGGCGTAGAGGCGGGGAATCTGGCGCAGGAACGTCATCTCGTAAAAGCCGAGCGCATTCTCGATCTCGTCGCGCACGGTGAGGCGCGCATAACGCAACAGGCGCGTCTGCCACAATTGCGCGATGCGCGCGCGCAACAGGAGGTCGTTTTGCCGGCGCTCGCGTTCTCCCTTCACGGTCTCGCGGGCGAGCAGCAGTTGCGCGATGGCGCGTTCGGCGTCGAGAAGACTCCGTCGCTGCACCTCCGTCGGATGCGCCGTCAGCACCGGCGAGACGAGGCTCCGTCCGATCGCCGCAGTGATCGCGTCCGGCGAGACGGCGGCAGCCGCAAGATGCTCGAAGGTCTTGGCGAGGCTGCCGCCTTCGAGGCGCTTCGGCTCGAGCTCGGCCTGATCGGCGCGGCGTCGGAGGTTGTGGCGATCCTCGGCAATATTGGCGAGATGAGAGAAATAGCTGAAGGCGCGGATCACCGACATCGCCTCCTGCGAGGTAAGTCCGCGCAGAAGCTCGCCGAGCTTGCGTTCGGCGTCGGGGTCGGCGCCTCGCTCGAAGGCGACGCTCAGCCGGCGGATGGTTTCGATCCGGGCGAAGGTCTCCTCCCCCTCCTGCTCGCGGATCGCGTCGCCGAGCAATTGCCCGAGCAGGCGGATGTCGTCGATGAGCGGACGCTCGATCGTCGCGGCCGCGTTTGCCGAAATGGGATCGGTGGCTGTCGTCATCAGGGCCCTCGTTGAAGGGCGCGCTCGCCCCGTTGGGTTGCGGGCGGACGCCTGCTTGTTTCGGCCGGCGGCGGGTCAGTCAAATGCCAAGGCGCGGGAGGCGCAAGACTAAATTTGATTGGCCCGGCTCCGATGCAAATTGGCGGCCAAAATGCGTCAAGGCGCGGCTTCAGGCTTCATGAATCTTCCCGCCGCCTGTCATTGACAAAGGCCGCGATCTTTCGAAAATGGCTCTCAAAACAAAACCGACCAAGACAAAATCGACCAAGACAAGATCGACATAAGGGAAGCGACCACGCAAGCCCGTCGGGCGGCGCGGACCGGAGGGAGCGTTATGGCAGGAGCTGTCCCCAAAACCGCCGCCGGACCGCGCGCGATCGCCCTTATCGGACCGCAGGGCGCGGGCAAGTCGACCCTTTTTGACGCGCTGATGGCGGCGGCGGGCGCGCCGATCAGGCGCCAGTCCGAAGGACGCGGCCGCTCCGCCTGTGAGGCCCGGCTCGGCCATTGCGAGTTCCTGGGCGAGCGCTGGTCGATCCTCGACTGCGCCGGCTCCGTCGAATTCGCCTTCGAGACCGAGGCCGCCTTGATGGCGGTCGATCTCGCCGTCGTCGTCTGCGAGCCGACCACCGAGCGAGTCTTCAACCTGCCCCTGCTCTTGCGCGCGCTCGAAGATCATGGCGTGCCGCATTTCATCTTCGTCAACAAGATCGACACGGTGAGCGGATCGTTCCAGGACATCGTCGCCGCCCTGCAGGCCCATTCGACGCGGCCTTTGCTCGCGCGGCAGCTTCCGATCCGCGCCGGCGACGTCGTCATCGGCTATATCGATGTGGTGACGGGGCAGGCCTATCGTTATGGCGAGAAGCAGAGCGCTGAACCGATCGAGCTGCCGCCGCAGATGGCGGAGCCCGAAAGGGAGGCGCTGACCGGCCTGACCGAGGCTCTGGCCGACCAGGACGACGAGCTTTTGGAGAAGCTCCTCGACGATGTCACGCCGACCCCGCAGGAACTCTATCAACATCTGCACAAGGATCAGGCGAAGGATTCGATCGTCGAGGTGCTGATCGGATCGGCGAGCCGCGGCAATGGGGTTTTTCGTCTGTGGAAGGCGCTGCGCCATGACGCGCCCTCGGCGGCCGAAACGGCCGAACGCCGCCATGTCGCGGCCGGCGATCAGCCGGCGGTGCAGATCTTCAAGACCGTGCAGGCCGGCAAGCTCTGTTATGGCCGCATCTGGCGCGGCGCGCTGCGCGACGGAGCGACGCTCGACGGCGTCCGCGTCGGCGGCATCTATCGCTACGCCGGGACGGACTCCGTGCGCGCATCCGAGGCCGACGCCGGCGAGCTCGTGGCGCTCGGGCGCATTGACGGCGTTGCGACAGGCGCCTTTCTCGGCGCCGCGAAAGCCGACCCTTTTCCGGAGCCGCCGCCGCCTGTCTATGAGCTCGCGGTGGCGACGAAGGATCGCAAGGACGACGTCAAGCTCTCCGCCGCCTTGCAGAAGCTGACCCAGGAAGACCCTTCGCTCAGCGTCGAGCACAGGATCGAGACGGGCGAGACGGTTCTGCGCGGGCAGGGCGAGATCCATATCAACGCGGCGGTCGAGCGCCTCTCCTCCGTCTATGGCGTCGAGGTCGCGCTGAGCGCGCCGAAGATCGCCTATAAGGAGACGATCCGGCGCGCCGTGTCGCAGCATGGGCGGCTGAAGCGTCAGACCGGCGGTCATGGCCAGTTCGCCGACGTGAAGCTGGAAATCGAGCCCCGTTCGCGCGGCGAAGGCTTCCTCTTCACTGACAAGATCGTCGGCGGCTCGGTGCCGAGGCAATATATTCCCGCCGTGCGCGAAGCCGCCGAGGAGGCGATGCAGAAGGGCCCGCTCGGCTATCCGGTTGTCGACGTCGGCGTGACGCTTGTCGACGGCGGCTTTCATTCGGTCGACAGCTCCGACATGGCGTTCCGGACGGCGACGCGCCTCGCCATCGCCGAAGCCCTCGCCAAGGCCGAGCCGGTGCTTCTGGAGCCGGTCGATTACGTCACGGTCAGCGTGCCGAACACCTTCACCGCGGCCGCCCAACGCCTGCTCAGCGGGCGCCGCGGCCAAATCATGGGCTATACGGAAAAGCCCGGCTGGCCCGGCTGGGACGAGGTCGAGGCGTTGACGCCTGCGGCCGAGCTGCATGATTTCATCATGGAGCTGCGCTCCGACACCATGGGGCTCGGCGCCTATCGACGCCGCTTCGACCATCTCTCCGAGGCGCGGCGCTGAGGCGTCTTAAGTCCGCGCTCCCTGCATCCATTCCGAAGCCCGGCAATCTTGCGAGCTTTTTGTCGGCCATGCGCCGAGAGCGGCGGGGCGGCGCGGCAAGGAGGCCGTCGAGGCCGGGCCTGTCAGGAATTCTGTGCTTGAGGCCATGCTGATGGAGAAGGGAGAATGATCGCACGGCTATCGAAAAATCGCTCCTGGACCAGCTTCTGGCCGGCCATGATCCAAACGAGGTCTTTGCCCGGGACGGCCTGCTCGACGATCTGAAGAAAGCACTGTCGGAGCGCATTCTGAACAGCGAGCTCGATGAGCGCCTTGAGGGCGAGCGGGCGGATGGCGGCGTCAATCGCCGCAACGGGCATTCGAAAAAGACGGCGCCGCTGGCTCTGCGAAAATGACGGCGGCGATCCCGCGCGATCGCGCCGGGACCTTTGCCGGCGTTTGAAGAAGCCGAGCTCCAGCGGTCTCTCTATTGGCGTCGAGTGGCGACCAGGACGCCGTTGCTCGCCAACATTCGAAAGGATCCCGTTATGGACAGGGCGCGCTATCACAAAGCCAGCATCGGCGCGCACGCGCTAAAGCCCGAGACTCTGATGCTGGGATATGGCTACGATCCCGTTCTTTCCGAAGGCTCGGTCAAGCAGCCGGTGTTTCTGACCTCCACCTTCGTGTTCCGAACAGCGGAAGAGGGACGCGATTACTTCGACTATATGGCTGGACGCCGCGCCCCTCCGGTCGACGGGCAAGCTGGCCTCGTCTACTCCCGATTCAATCACCCAAACCTCGAAATTGTCGAGGATCGTCTCGCGATCTACGAGAAAGCCGAAAGCGGATTGGTATTCTCTTCCGGCATGTCAGCCATTGTCACGGCAATCCTCGCTTACGTGAAAACCGGCGAAACAATATTGCATAGCCGCCCGCTCTACGGCGGGACGGAAACTCTCATCGACAAGACCCTTGCGCCATTCGGCATTAAAGGCGTCGGCTTTACGGACGGACTTGACGAGGAAAGCATTCAGCTTGCCGCCGGGCGCGCCATGCTGGATGGCCCCGTCGCCATGATTTTTATCGAGACGCCATCGAATCCTATGAATAGCCTTGTCGATATCGCGCTCGTGAGGCGCGTTTCGGAGGAAATCGAACATAGGCAGGGCTCTCGACCGATTATCTGTTGCGACAACACGCTCCTTGGGCCAGTTTTTCAATCGCCGCTGCAAAACGGCGCCGATTTGTCGCTTTATTCGCTGACAAAGTATGTCGGCGGCCATAGCGACCTCATCGGCGGCGCCGTCATTGGCTCTGTCGCCGATCTCAAGCCAATTCGCGCCATGCGCAGCGCCATCGGCACGCAGCTCGATCCGCATTCATGCTGGATGTTGAGCCGCTCGCTTGAGACCTTGTCGCTCCGTATGGAGCGAGCGGCCAGCAATGCCGCGATCGTGGCGAATTTCCTTTCCAATCACCCGAAAGTCGCGTGCGTTCATTACCCGCCTCTGCTGCCCGCTGATCATCCCACTCGCATCTTGATGGAGCGACAGTCCAGCTCTGCCGGGTCGACGTTCTCGTTCGAGGTCAAAGGACAGCAAGCGGAAGCGTTCGCCTTTCTCAATCGGCTCCAGATATTCAAGCTTGCGGTTAGTCTCGGCGGCACAGAATCCTTGATTTGCCATCCGACGACGACGGTCCATTCTGGACTCACGGAGGAAGCTCGTCGTGAAATAGGAATTACTCCGGCCTTGCTCCGCGTGTCGATTGGGATTGAACATCCAGACGATCTCGTCGCCGACATTACCCAGGCCTTCGCATGACGAGTAAACTCAGGTAAGCTGTCGGTTGCCAGATATCTTGGCGCTGACCTCGTTGATTTCATCTGGGTTTGCTGTTCGGTTCGCCAACCATGAAGAATCCTTTCCGAGCGTTGCTGAAGGCGTCACGGGCAATTATCACCTTGACGTAGTACGGACTATATGATGTATTCGCTCCCATAAGGAGCTTGCGTCATGTCCGACCTGTCAAACCCGATCTTTCACGATGAAGCCAAAGCCCGCGAATGGCTTGAGGCGCGGGTTTGGGCGAATGGTCGCGTCTGCCCGCATTGCGGCGTCGTGGATCAATCCACGCTCATGCAAGGCAAGACGACGCGTCCCGGCTTGTATCAATGCAACGCTTGCCGCGAGCCCTTCACTGTGACCGTTGGCACGCTCTATGAGCGCTCCAAAGTGCCGCTGAACAAATGGCTTATGGTGACGCATCTTATGATGGCCTCAAAGAAGGGCATGAGCGCCTTGCAGATCAGCCGCATGGTCGGCCTTAGCTACAAGACGACGTGGTTTCTCTGCCACCGCATTCGCGAGTCGCTGACCGGAACCGATCTCGCGCCTATGGGCGGACCCAATTCGCCTGTGGAAGCGGACGAAACCTATGTTGGCGGCATCGCTTCATCGGTCATGAACGGTAGCCTTTTCGACGTTCTTCGCGATGATGGGGCGAAGCGTCTTAGCGGTGACGTTCGGGACGTGAAACGAACGGACTTCGCCCTTCTCGCGGTCGATAAGAGACAGCACGGCTTTCTTCGGCGCGGGCTCTTTGAAGGCGCGGTTTTTCGCCCCTACAGCGGTATCGGCAAGCGCTTCGGCGCTCACCATACCGTTAACCATTCCGCGAACGAATATGCGCGCCTTGGCTCATACATCCATATCAATACGGCAGAGAACTTCTTCTCAATCGTGAAGCGCGGGATAACCGGCAGCTTTCATCATGTCAGCGAGGCGCATCTGCACCGCTATATGGTCGAATTCGACTTCCGCTACAACAACCGCACCATCTCCGACGCCGAGCGCATGTCGAAGAGCATCAGCGGCATTGTCGGGAAGCGCCTTACCTATCGGCGGATTGGTGAAGGAGGCAGCGCTTAGGGAGCAGGCGCACGCCTTCGTAGGATGGCGCCGAAAACAAAAGCGAAGCTAAGAGCCTGTCTTTCCTTTATGGACGCGCCCCTTGCCGGCGGGGCGCTCCTTTGGCTTCGCTGCCATCTTGTGCTTCGGGCCGCTCTTGACTGCCGCGTCAACGGCGCGCTCGAAACGAGCCCAGCGGTCTCTCACTTCGTCACTTGTCTTGGGTTTCAATGCATTGTCGCCGGTCGTTGCCCGACCGCCGCCTCCATGATGCGGCCAATTGCATCGCGCTCCGCTCCACGATATCGCGGCACAATTAGATGATTATCAGCGCGCAGGCGCGCCTTTCTCGTAACGCCATTGTCCTTTTCCAAGATTACGACAACCTGGATATCGACATGGGCCTTGTAACGGGCGCTGGATTGCAGCAAAAGCGCCTCATAGACCTTCGAATCCCCGGTCCCGAAAAATACGGCGACAGGGGCGCGATTTTCCGCTCTCACAACTGCGTCGGCCGGATAGTCCGACAATTCTGCCGAAACTGCGACCTCATATTCTACGGTCGCGCGGCCTATCGCGGCGCGTTCTAGGTCACGCTTGGCCTCCTGAACCCAGGTGCTCTCCGAACGCTCACGCGTCATCAACACAAGGTCTTGCAATCGCAATAGCGCCGCGACAAGTTTTAGACCGGCCCTCGGAACAAATTCTCGCGGAATTGGCTCGCTCGTGATTTCGAACGTGGTTTCGTCGTAGGTGACGCCGTGCTCGGACAATATTTCATTGAATACTTCAGCGCGCGTTTCGATACCTAAGTCCGCGCCGCAGGCTTCAAGATAGGGAACAGTCGCGCCATCGTCCTGTACGCGATACATGCCCGCATCGTCAGGGCCGATGACGTAAAACTCGATATGGTCCCCGTCGCTTTTTTGAAATGCTGTTCCGACTGCGAGACCGGCAGGCACTTCCGCAACTTCAAGATCGTGACAGAAGGCGGCGCATAGCTCTTCTTTCATAGAAGTCCTCCCCCCTCACGCAGGTCCAGACGAAAAAAAGAGACGGCGCGGCCAAAAGCAGCATCGTCAGTCGCCGGTACGCCAGTTCGATGCTTGGCGCCGCTGGCGCTCAGGGATTTAACCCAAGGCCCACGCTTTATCCCTGCCGGCACGTTTTCGATCGGCTGGCAGCACACGTGCGCATGCCAAGCTTTGTGCGTCGCATGGTGCTCAAGACTTGCCAGCACCTTCGTATCCCCGCCGACCTCGACCCCGAGCATCGCTTGATACTGCGAAAGCGTTTGGCTGTAGTTGATTAGGAGGCGGCAGCTCATGCCGCACGCACCGAACGTTACCACGCGCCAGCGTTTATTCCCCAATTTATAGGACTTATTCCCTGATTTTGACAGGGGGAAGGCCGTCCTAGGCATCGTTCCCGATGCCCACTGCCCATCGCTCTTTATGCGCTTCGCGGCGCTAATGATGTCCCTAACGTCCACGCCCAGCCTCCCCTCTGGGAGGCTATACCACGAATAGGGGATACTACGTCAAGGTGATAATTGCCGCGTCACGAATGGCGCGAAAGCGACCGCTTTCGGCCGCGCTCGTTCTCCAGCAAATGGCGCTGTCGCCCAAATCAACGCGGAAACGCGCCAAGACGGGCGCCAATCCCGCCAGGCGTCGTCCCCGCGCGATCCGACCTGCGCCGGCGACCTATCAAAGCCATCCTTCTCGGGCGGCGACGCCACGCGCTCCGCTGCGCCGACCAGCCAAAAGGTGAGACGTCTGATCTAGAAGTCGAATCCGCCACCCGGCCCGCAGCGCAACAGTTCAGTCGCCAAGAAGTGCGCCACGCCCGATCGACCCCAACGAAAGAATCGATCGGGCCGCCTTAACGATGACGCGCACGGCCGCGCGCCTTACACGGAGGTGGCCGCCTCAAGCGTGGGATAGTCGGTATAGCCCTGCGCGGCGCCGCCGAAGAAGCTGGCGCGGTCAGCTTCGTTCATCGGCGCGCCAGCCTTCAATCGTGCGACGAAATCCGGGTTGGCAAGGACCATCTGGCCGTAGGCTTCCAGGTCGGCCAACCCCGAAGCCACATCAGCGCCGATCTGGTCGCGCGGACGACCGGGGCGGTTCAGGATCAGCGACCGCTTCCACAGCGTGCGTATGTCGCCCAGCAGCGGCTCGTCGCCGTTAGGTATGACGTGTAGGTAGGCAAGACCAAGCTTGTCGAGTTCGGCGACCAGATAGCGGTAGAGGGCCGGGCTTTCCGGGCCTTCGTCGATCCCCCACATGGTAATCCCGGGGGATAGGCGGATAGCCGTCCTGTCCGCGCCGATTTCCTCGGCAATGGCCGTTGCGACCTCGACGGCGAAACGGGCGCGATTCGCGATCGAGCCGCCATAATCGTCAGTGCGCGTGTTGGCGCTTGGGGCGAAGAACTGCTGGACGAGATAGGAGTTCGCGCCGTGAATCTCGACGCCATCGGCGCCAGCCGCAATGGCGCTGCGCGCCGCATGGCGAAAGTCGGCGACGGTCTGGCGCACTTCCGCGGTCGTCAGCGCGCGCGGCGTGGGAATGTCCTGCAGCCCTGTCGCGGTGAACGTCGGCGTCCCCGGCGCGATCGCGGAAGGCGCCACGGCTTGGCGATGATGCGGCGTATTGTCGGGGTGCGACATGCGCCCCGCGTGCATGATCTGGATGAAGATATGGCCGCCCTTGTCATGCACCGCTGCCGTTACCTTTTTCCACTCGGCGACATGCGCGGGAGTGTAGACGCCCGGCGTATTGAGGTAGCCCTGTCCGTCATCCGAGGGCTGCGTGCCTTCGCTGACGATCAGGCCGACGCTGGCCCGCTGGGCGTAATATTCGGCGGCCAGTTCTCCCGGCGCGCCGTCGTAGTTCGCGCGGTTGCGGGTCATTGGGGCCATGACCAGGCGGTTTGGCAGAGTGTAACGTCCGACGCGGACAGGCGTGAATGACTGCTTCATAATGTTTTCCTCGGCGGGGCTTGGGTCGTTTGTGAAAGGCGGTCGGGAGCCCCGCTGGCCTCTGGATCGAGAATAGGCTTTTGAAACAGACAAAAAACCCGTAAAGTGCCGTAGGTTTTGTTCAGGATTTTTGAAGTGTCGGAACCTGGCCTCCCCAGCATCGACCAGATCAAGGTGTTCTTGACCGTCGTCGAAGAAGGCAGCTTCACTGCGGCCGCCAAGCGGCTCGGGCGCGCCGTTTCCGCGATCAGCTACACGATCGCCAATCTCGAACAGCAGCTCGGCGTCAGCCTGTTCGACCGCGAACAGACGCGCACGCCGAAGCTCACTGAAGCGGGATCTGTGGTTCTGTCGAAGGCGAAGGTTGTGTCCGTTGGCGTCGACGACCTGCGGGCGAGCGTCCGCGCATTGCTCAGCGGCCTCGAAGCGGAGGTGACGCTGGTCGTCGATGTGATGCTGCCGAGAGAGCGGCTGGTCGACGCCGTCCAGGCTTTCGAGGCGAGCTTCCCGACGGTGAAGCTGCGCCTGCATGTCGAGGCCCTGAATGCGGTCGCCCAGCTGGTTCGCCGGGGTGGGGCCATGATCGGCGTCGGCGGCGGGCTGCTCGATGTCGAGCCGGAGCTCGAGCAGATTCATGTTGGCGAAGTGGAGATGATCCCGGTCGCGTCGCCCACTCATCCGTTGGCGCGGAATCGGCCCAACGCGCCGGGCGCCGCCCGCCATCATCGGCAATTGGTCCTGACGGTGCGCACGCCGTTCGCGGAGGGACCTGATGTTGGCGTCTTCTCGTCCGATCCCTGGCGCCTCGCGGATCTGGGCGCCAAGCATGATCTGCTGTTGGCCGGCATCGGCTGGGGCTACATGCCGGAGCCGAATGTGCGGGCGGATTTGGCCGCCGGCCGGCTTGTGCGGCTGGAACTGCCGGAGGCCAGGAGCGGCCGCTATTCCTTCCAGGCCATGCACCGCACCGATCGGCCGCCGGGCCCCGCGGCCGCATGGCTGATCCAGCGCTTCGCCGATCAGGTCCGTTAGGCGACCGGCTGTAGCTGAAGACGCTGCCGCGTAGCGACGCGCCGCGGCGGCGCGCTCATGTCAGAGGTCGGTTCAGCCATGCCAGTGCGAGCAGCGGATGACGCTGCAGAAATTGCCGCGGGCGAAGTGCGGCTCCTTGTCGGCGATGACGTCGGCCTTGACATTGCCGAAGGTGGTGTCCGGCTTATGCCTGATGCCGATGTAGAAGGCCTTACACCTCGATCCGATCTGACCTACGAAATTCTGAACTTTCACGTCGAATATCAGCGGGTCGAGCCGCCGGGCGTTCCGACGGCCTTCTGGCGCAGCGTCGGGCCTTCGCACAATGTCTTCGTCACGGAAAGCTTTATGGATGAACTGGCCGCGGCCGCCGGGCAGGACCCGGTCGCCTACCGGCGGGCTTTGCTCGGCAAATCCCCCCGCGCCAAAGCAGTCCTTGAACTCGCCGCGGAAAAGGCGGGGTGGGGAAAGCCATTGCCCGAGCGGGTCGGCCGCGGCGTCTCGCTGCAGTTCGTCTTCGCGAGTTATATGGCGCATGTGGCCGAGGTCGAAGTGTTGAAGGACGGCGCGGTCCGCGTGAGGCGCGTCGTCTGCGCGGTCGATTGCGGGACCGTCGTCAATCCCGACACCGTTCGCGCGCAGATCCAGAGCGCGGTCATATTCGGCGTCACCGCGGCGCTTTACGGCAATATCACCTTGAAGAACGGCCGGGTCGAGCAAAGCAACTTCGATGATTACCAGATGCTGCGGATGAACGAGGCGCCGGCCATCGAAGTCCACATCGTTCAAAATTCCGAGCCGCCAGGGGGAATGGGCGAAGCCGGCACGTCGGCCATCGTGCCCGCGGTCACTAACGCGATCTTCGCGGCGACGGGCAAGCGTCTGAGGAAGCTGCCGGTCGACCCGGCCGCGCTCAAGCAGGCGTGAAAGGTGACAGCGATGGGAACAACTGCTCAAAACAAGGCTATCGTTCTGGAGGCCTTCGATACGCTTTTCAACAAGCGTGACTACGAAAAAGCCACGACCTTCTGGTCGCCCAATTATATTCAGCACAGCGCCCATATTCCGCCAGGGCGCGACGGCCTGTTCAACCTCGTTCGCGCCCTTCCCGATACGCTGCGCTACGAAAATCACGTGATCCTCGCCGAAGGAGATTACGTGATCGCCCATGGGCGTTTTTCGGGCCACGGCCGTCCCGCGGCCTGGATCGCCGCCGATGTCGTGCGCTTTGAAGACGGCAAGCTCGCCGAGCATTGGGACGTCCTTCAGGACGAGGCGACCCAGTCGGAATCCGTCAGCGGTCTCCCGATGTTCGGCGATCGTTTTCCGCCTGAGTGAAACCGGCAATCGCCTAGATTGCAGTTTTGCCGAAACCCGGTCCCATGATCGGCGTGGAATGTTTCGGCTTGAAACCAGTCAGTGGAGGAGCGCAAAAAATGTCGATCCAGGAAGCCGCCAGCATCATCACTGCCCCGACCCAATTCATTGAGGCTGGAAGTGAGCGATATGCATACCGCCGTTTCGGCTCAGGGTCGGGGCTTCCCCTTCTGTGTCTGCAGCACTTCACCGGAACGCTCGACAATTGGGATCCGGCGGTCACCGATCCGCTCGCAGAAGGACGGGAGGTGATCCTGTTCGAGAACGCTGGCGTCGGGCGATCCAGCGGCGCGACGCCGGAGACGATGGCCGGCATGGCCGCGCATGCGCTGGCCTTTCTGGATGCGCTGGGCCTGAAGATTTGCGATGTCCTCGGCTTTTCGCTGGGCGGGATGGTTGCGCAACAGATGGCGCTCGAGCGCCCATCGATCTTCCGGAGGATGATCTTGGTCGGCACGGCGCCACGGGGCGGCGAGGATATCATGCACCTCGAAAAGCCAAGCCTTGCAAAGCACCTGGGAGACCCGACGCTCAAAGGATACCAGGTGCTGCAGAAGATCTTCTTCGCGCCGACGGAGTCGAGCCAGGCGGCAGGCGCCGCCTTCATCGAACGGCTCATGCTGCGCGCGAATGATCGGGAGCCGATCTCTGGGCCGGCGGTGGCCCAGTCGCAAATGGCCGCCTTTCGCGAATGGGAGCAAGTTTCAGGCGAACGTTTCTCCGACCTGAAGAAAATTCGCCATCCGACCCTCGTGGTGAACGGCGTCTACGACGAGATGGTCCCCGTCTCAAACTCGTATTGGCTGAGCGCGCATCTGCCGAATGCCGTGCTTCTGACCTATCCCGACTCCGGGCACGGCTCGCTCTTCCAGTTCCACGAGTCGTTTACCCGGCAGGCTGCCGCCTTCCTCGCCTCGAAGTCGGAGTTCGCGCCCTACTGAGGGGCAACGCCTCTCCCTTACCAACCCGGCATTTTTACGCGCGCATCCGTCGGTCATGGCGACGGATCTCGACAGCGCGCTGGTGTTCATGGCGAGCTCGGCCCGGGACCTACGCTATGAACAGGCGAAATGGCTGGAGGCGTCATTCTCCGACGTGAAGGACTATCAGAAGGCGACGTAGCGCCCGCCTGCAGTTCTTAAAGACCCGCGCTCAGCCAGCAGGCTTCACGTCGAACGTCGCGCGCAGCACCGTGACCGCCGCTTTGCCAAAGCCGTAGCTCGTGATCGTGAGACTGGTCAGCAGATAGGTGAGAAACGCCGGCCCGAGAAGGCCCGGCGCCGGCGTCGGGCTGTCGAGAACCGGAAAAGCGCCCTGCAACACAAACAGGCTCGAATTGGTGAAGGCCCCGATCACCATCGCCCAGCGCACGCTGCGCGGCAAAGGAATTCTTGTGGCGTAGAATCCAAGGATCAGCGCCGTCATCAGGAGGAAATCGATATGCGCCTGAAGGACGCGCGTGAACTTGCCCGGAAAGACCTCCTTGAAGAAAGGCACGCCGAAATCCAGTCCAACGAGGCACCACGCCAGAACCAGCGCCGCCAGCAGCCAGAGACAGGCGCCGCGCAGCAAAAGGACATTGCCGGCGTATCGTGAGTCCTGTTCCACGTAAATTCCTCCCGCCGCTCTCGCGCGCTCTTGGCCCAGTAACGCTCTTGGCCCAGCAATCTGGCGGATCCTTCCGCTCTCGACCGTTGCCTCGTCATAGCGGTTTGGGCGATAGTCGGCAGGCACAGGTCGGAACAAAAAATGGACTGGGACGGCTTTCGCCTGCATCGATTTCGGGACCAGCCACGCAATGAAGACGCTCACCCCTCAGCCGCAAGCGGCGATCGCAGGGGACCAACCGCGGGCTCTCAAGCTTTCGACCCGCGACATCGCCCCCGCCGAGCGATCCGAGTGGCTGCGCGAGGTCATCTGCCGTGAATACGCCAACGTCGACGTGACCTCGCCGGCGCGGCAGATTTTGTCGCAGGATTTGGCAATCTATCCTTTCGACGTTCTGCGGCTGTCTATGATCAGATCGAGCGGAATCGGCCTTGCCCGGCGGCCCTTCGAGGCCAGCCTTGCGAGCCACGACGCCTATCTCGCCGTCATACTACTGTCTGGCGCCTACGCGCTTGAGCAGGACGGCAATGAGGCCGTGCTACGACCCGGCGATATGGCGATCTACGACGCGAGCCGGCCGCACCAGATCCATTGCCCGCGCGAATTTTCAAAGCTCATTCTGTCGATCCCGAGGTCTTTGCTGCGCGATCGAATGGCCGGGATCGAAAGCTGCGCCGCCCTGCGCATCCCGGGCGGCGAAGGCTCCGGCGCGGTTGTTTCAAGCTTCCTGCGCTCGTGCGGCCTGAACGCCGACACGCTATCCGCGCATGAAGCCTCGGCGCTCGCCGACCATGCTGTCGATCTCGTGACGCTCGCAGCGGCCTCGGTGCGCCCCCTGCCTTTCTCCCTGTCGAAAAGCCGCGCGGCCACGATGGTTCGCGTCAAGGCGTTGATCGAGGAGGGTCTCTCCAATTTCGCGCTCGACACATCCATGATCGCGCGCCGCTCCGGCCTGTCGCCCCGCTATCTCAACAGCCTCTTCAGCGCGGAAGGCGCCTCGCTGATGCGCTATGTCTGGCGGCGCAGACTGGAGCGCTGCGCCAAGGATCTGACGGATCCGCGCCACTCCGGCGAGCGCATCGCCGAAATCGCCTTTCGCTGGGGCTTTGGCGACGCCTCTCATTTCAGCCGCGCTTTCCGGCAGCGCTTCGGCTGCGCACCCGGCGAGTTCAGGCGAGGCCGGCCATATGCATTATGAGCGAGCGGTGAAACTTTTCCTGGGCCAGTCTCGTAGATGCGTCATGGCCGGGTCCAGACATCTCGCCCGGCTTGTGAACCGGCGTGGAATAAGGACCCCGTTTTCGGGGCTCAGCCGGACCGTCTCCGCCGGCCCCGCGCATCAGGCGACCGCATAACCCCCCCAACACACGACAAGAACGCCGTGCGCCGACCGGCTCGTCCCTTTCAATATCAATGACTTGAAACCTGGCTGGGGCGGGAGGATTCGAACCTCCGCATGGCGGAATCAAAATCCGCTGCCTTACCACTTGGCGACGCCCCAAATCCGCCCGGCGGACCGTTGCGGCGGTCGGACCATAGTGCGAGGCGCCGGCTGCCGCAACCCGCTCGTAGGCGCGTCTTATCGCAGATTGGGCGGAACAGAGGGCCGCGCGCCGACTGGCGCGCGAGTCATTCGGGCCAAGGGCCATTTGGCCGGTCAGTTCCTGCGGCGCGCGGCAAAGGATGGGGGGCCGCTGAATGACGCCCGCGCCGCCCGCTCGCAGTGCGCTCCTGCCCTAATCCGCCAGCGCGCGGAAGCGGCGCGGCTCGTAGCCGCGCTCGAGCAGCGCCGCCAGCGGATAGACATTGCGGCAGACGCGGCCATTGCAGGCGCCGGGCGAGGCTTCGAGCACCTCGGCCTTGCGATCCGGCGTGAAGCCCATGAACAGCATGACATGCGAGCCTGGCTTGTTCAGCGCGTCGCCGGGCTTGAGGTCCCACGGGTTCTGGATCACCGAGGCGATCGAGGGAATCGCGGCCGTGGTGAAATGCGTGGAAAGTCCCCAGGCGGCGCTGACGAAAGACGAGCAATCGACGCCGATGACGTCCGTCCGAGGCGTGTTTCTCGTGCAGACATTCCCCGCGAGCGCGCCGCGCGAGACTCTGACGGCGAATTGGTTGAGCGAGCCCTGGCAGCCCCAGCAATAGGGCACGCCACGCACGTCCTGCCCGGCGCGGCCGAGGAGATAGCCGGGGCGGCGGATGCGGTTGAAGCCGCTGCACTGGCTGTCGGGGTCGGCGCCATAGGAGCTTGGCGTGAGACGCCAGGAGAAGTCCGCAAACTGGTTGCCCGTCTGCACGACGCTCGCACGCGTCAGCGGCCGGATGGCGGCGATCGCGCCCTTGCCGAGTTTTGCGAGCGCGGCATAGTCCGGCTCGGGCCCGCGAAGGTTGATCACCTCATTGGCCTTCATAGGCCGAAAACCGACGCCGATGACGTCGACCACGCCCTTGCGCGTGCGCAGGAAATAGACGTCGCCCTCGGGCGAGATCGTCACGAAACGGCGCGACAGAGCGACGTTCGGCGTCAGCGGCAGCTCGTAGATCCCCTCAAAGGCGCCGCTTGGACCGTAGCGCGCGATGAAGGTCGAAGCGCCGGGCCCCGCGAAGGGCGGAATGTTTTCGGCGAGAACGAACATGCGGCCGGACCGGTCGATGTCGAGAAATTCGATCGAACCAAGCTTGTCGCGAACCTTGAGCTGGAGCTTTGCCAAGGTCGCGGAAGCGCCCTGCTGACCGACCTCGAGCCGCGCCGTCGTCCCGCTCTTGTCCGCGGCGACTTCGACAACGACCGGGCCTTTGCCGCGCGAGGCGACGAGCTGCCTGGTGCGTCCGGACGGCGAAACCGATCGGGTCGCTGCGCCCGCGCCGGTCTCCTCGGAGCCCATCTGCGCGAACATCGACTGGGTCGTGTCGTCGATCGCCGCGGCCTCCGGCGCCAGCGATCGCGTGAGCCCGCCTTCATGCGATTCAAGTGCGATCGGCTTGCCATCCCAGACGTAAATATTGCCCTTGGCGACGATGAGATCGGTCGGGTCGACGCCTTCCGGAAGGCTGAGCGATCGCGTGCGCTCTGCGGGCTCCTTGGCGTCGAAGCCCAACACGCGGCCGTTCACTTGATCGAGCAGATAGATCTCGCCATTGTCGCCGGCGTAGATCGCTTGCGGCCCGGCGATCTCGGTGTCTTCGCTGGCGTCGATGACGCCGACGGCGTTCGGCCCGAAGCCGGCGCTGAATTCTTTTACGACGTTCTCTTGCGCAAACAGAGGGAATGGCGCTGCGACCGCCAATCCTAAAGCAATAAGAAAGAGGGCGTCCCTGTGTTTCATTGCAGCCAAGCATGAGGATTCGAACAAGGCCTGCGTCCTTCGGCAGCATCGAATTCTAAAGGCGAAATCGCCGCCCGCACGTGCGTTCGATCACCATCTCCGCCGCGTTCGAGCACGATCGCACTCGCGCGCTGCGGATTTTTTGGCGGCTGCCGCAATCAACCACCAGGCCGGCCTGTCCGGAAAGACGGTAGCGCGCCTCGGTCATGATATCCTCCATCGCAACGGATGTTGGAAACGCCATCGACGGAACAAAACTAAGCAACAAAGGGGCGAGTCGGCGAGGCGCGCGGGCGCCTGGCGCAACACAGCCTGTTGAACGTGACGCGGCGACCATGGCGAGCGCCACGGATGAGTAGCTTGAACGCCCCTTACAGAACCGCACCCGATATCTTGATCTTCGAATCCTTGCCCTGCGGGCCTTGCGGGAACTTCTTTTCCTCGAACGGTCCCGTCTCCAAAAGGAACACCTTGCCCTCGATATCCTTGTTCGCCCTCGACGGCATGGAATCCTGTTGCATGCCGAAGGGAAAGCTCACGGTTTCCCCGGCCTTGGTCTTCAGCTTGTCGATACGGCAGCCCATCAGGCGCGCTTTGTCGGTCGTGTCGATGTTGAGGGTGGCGAATGTTCCCTTGGCGCTCGCCAACTCGTCGATCGCGATTTTCTTCTTGAAGGTATGGGGAATGAGTCGTCCGACATCCACGCGATGAGCGAATTGTTCGGTGACCACCGCCGCATCCGTCGCCGCGCATTCCTTTTGCGATTTGGCGTCGGCCGTCGAGGCGAACAGATACCATCCGATCGATGACTTGTCCTCGGCGATCATTGCGAACACGACGCGGATCTTCTTGTGGCTGCCACAATCGAGCTCATAGCCAGCCTGGCCGGTAAACCAATACTTGATCTCACTCATGCTGCGCCTCCTTTCGGGCGACGGACAGACTCGCGGCTTCACGAGCTCAGAGCGTCCGCCGCATGTCGCGCAAACCTGAATTGATCAGGCGCAAGCTGCGGTGCGCGCAGACACGCGTCAATATTTGCCGATCAGCAGAATCTTCAGATCTTGGGTCGGCGTGAAATTTTCGAGATCAGCCTCGAAGGCGGTCGGCGAAATTTTCTTCACATTGTCGAAGCAGAAGCTGACGAGCCTGTCGGGCCGGCCCTTGTCGACGACGAGGCGGAAATTCTTGATCGGCCCCGACCAGTTCGCGCCCGTCTTCAACACATAGGCGATACGGCGTTCCTGCAGCTTTGCCGTATTCGAAGGATCGGCGCCCGCGATCTTGTCGAGGCCGCTGAAGAAGTCGTTGGGCAGGCAGTAATCCTTGCGATAGCGCTCGAGCGTCGCGCCCATGCCGTCGCTGTTTCGGAGCGCCTTGCGCAGCGCCGTGTCTTGGCTCGCGCCGAGACTCGTTCTGTAACGGTGCTCGACGGCGACGGGCTGTCCCGGCGGAAACACCTGCTTTCGGGTGAAAGCCGTCGAGGCCACCCAGGCCGGCCCATAGAGCGGCTCGCCCTTTTCGTCCGAGCCGGCGGGAATGAGAAGGCCGGAGTCGATCAGCCTCGCGCGAACGTCCGGCGCGAGCGCGGCGATCTTCGGCTGCGCGTCGCCGCCGATCAGGGCGATCGGCAGACCGGCCGCCCGAACGGCGCCGGTGACGTCCTTGCCGCCGAGCTTCGCCCGCTGGACGACGTCGAATTTGATCGGCTTGCCGTCGATCCTCGTCTTGAAGTCGACGAAGTTCACGGGATCGGCGCCCGGAATGGCGTAGATCACATCCTGATCGGCGAGGTCGAGGTCGGGGAGCGGAAAGCCGACCGTCAAGGTGACAGGCGCCGCCGTCTGGTTCACGAAGCGATAGACCACCGTCACCATATCCGGCGTGATCGTCAGCGTCTCCGCCTCCATCGACACGTCGGGCGACTGGGTGAAGGTGACGCCGCCGATCGCCAGCTCGACCGAACTGTCGTTGGCCAAAGCGGGGGCGCAGACAGGGCCGAGCGCATGCGCCGTCAGCGCGAGGCCCGCGGCGAGACCGAGCGGCGCGAGGAACAGGCGCTTTTTCCGGGTCATATGCAATCCATTGGGCTTTCCTCCGGCCCTCCCCCGGGCCGCGCTCGGGCGACGCATTCAGCCGCCGATCATCACCGTCGGCAAGCCCGTCACGATCACGCCCCCGTGCACAGTGGGGTCGCCGATCCGCGCCGCCATGAGCCCGCAGATAAAGACGGAGGTCGAGCCCATGGCGATCATATCGGGCGGCCCGACGCACGTCGCCATGTCGGTGACGCGCGCGGCCGGCAGGCCGCCGATCAGGACCATCGGAGCCCCGGGCGCAACGATGGGGCCGCCGACATGGGGCACCAGGACGGTGACGGCCGGACACACATGCATGTCGGTCAGGCGGGCGGCGGGCGGCATACGTCAATCTCCCGGTTTCAACGAAATCTGTTGCAATTCGGCGCGCTTCGCAAGCCCGTGCGACGGCCACGACGAGCCGCGCGCCGGCCGCACGCGGTCCCCACGGCCGGCGTCTTTCGATGCATCGCCATTTTGCCGGATCGCCGCTGTGTGAGCGCGCACCGCGCTTTGAGGAAGAACGGCGTTGGAGTAAAAACGGGAGATCCGTTCGATTCGCCGCGGACATGTGTACCGGCGGGATTTCTACGGAAGTGATCATCATGACGAAGCTCACGCTCAAACGCGGCTTGCGGTCTTGCAAACGAGCTTCGTGGCAAACCGTGCTCGTTTGCGCCCTACTCTCTTTTGCAGCTCCGCGCGCCTTCGCCGATCCCGCCGCCGCTGATCCTTGCGCGGCGCGGATCGCTGCCTTCAACCGAGCTGTCGACGAGGCTCCCAATCAGGCGCAGGCGCAGATCGACGCCATCGTTGGCGACGCCAATTGCGGCGGCTATGTCATCCCCGCGCAACGGCGCCTTGCGGCCTCGCGGCTCGCGGCGGCGCAGAAATTGATGGGCGCCCATGCGCCGCTCGATGATTATCTGACGCTCATCATCGAGGCGGACCGGCCGTCCGTGCTGTGGCAGGCGTCGGCGACTCTCGCCGAGATCCGCTTCAGCCAGCGCGCCTTCGTCGAGGCGGCGAGATGCTTCGACCGCGCGATCGAGATCGTGAACAACGAGACCTTCACGCCACATGATCCAGGTCGCGCCGCCATCGAAGGATTGCTGCAGCGCGCGGCTGCGGCGCGCCTGCTTGCGGCCAACACGGCGCCGGGCCACGAAGGCTTCGTCATGACGGCGACGCGCGATGGAAGGCTCGGCGGAATGTTTTCGCCGCGCGTCAGGGGCGTCGTGCCCCGCGCCGTGCCGATGCCAATCACTTTCGAATACCGCTCCGCCAATCTGACCGAGCAAGGCAAAGAGGCCGCAAGCGAGCTCGCCCGCGCGATCAAGGAGCAGCAGCCCCAAAACGTCCGTCTCGTCGGGCATACGGACGTGCGCGGGGGCCCTGACTACAACAAGAAGCTTTCGGTCGCCCGCGCCGCGGCCGTCGCGGCCTTCTTGAAACAAAACGACGTCGCCGTTTCGGTCGAGCCGGAAGGCGTCGGCGCCGCCGAGCCGCTGCAGCTTGCGGATGTGGGTGGGCTGACGCAGGAGGACATCTATGCCCTCAATCGCCGCGTCGAATGGCGGCGCGACCAGTGATCCCAAAGCCGAGAGCCGACATGACGCGATTTTGGAATTTCCGCAGATTTCTCAAATCCTGCTATGCGGTGTGCCTCGCATTCGGCTGCGCCGGCGCTCCGGCCGCGTTTGCGGAGCGGCTGCCGGTCGCCATTGAAAATCCGGGCGAGGTCCATGCGATCGTCGTCGGCATCGATCAGTATCACCATCTCGCCCATCTCAGAGGCGCCGTCGCCGACGCCCGCGACATCGAATCCTCCCTGCGCGCAATTGGCGTCAAGGACGTCGTCGCGCTTTATGACGACGGCGCCGATCGCGATTCCATTTTGAAAGCGGTTTATGATCTCAGCGCTCGCGTGCGTCCCGGCGAGCTGGTGATTTTGTCGATTGCAGGCCATGGCGCGCAGGAGCCGGAGCGCGTCAAAGGATCGGAAGCGGACGGCAAGGATGCGGTGTTCCTGCTCGCCGCCTTCGACACGGCGGCGGCTGGCACGCGCCAGCGCATTCTCGACAAGGAATTCAATCACCTCATCAAAGTGTTCGAAGCGCGCGGCGCGCGCGTCGTCTTCGTTGCAGACACCTGCTCGGGCGGCGGCCTCGCGCGCGAAGTTGATCCGCGCGGAGAGAAGATGATCTATCGGTCGGTTCCGACCTACAAGATTTCGGACGACGAACTGAAGCCGGTGTCGACGCCGTCGGACGCTTTCTCGACCGAGCTCGATTTCGCGCGCACCATTTTTCTCGCCGCCGTCGACAAGCACAGCAAGGCGCCGGAAGTCAGGGTGCCTGGCGTCGACGGCTATCGCGGCGCTCTCAGCTACGCTTTCGCGCGCGCGCTCGAAGGCGAGGCCGACGCCAATGGCGACGGCAAGATCACCGTCGACGAATTGTTCTCCTATGTCCGCCACCTCACCTACCAATTGTCGGACCAGCGGCAGACCATCGTCTCGGCCAGCGCGCCGAGCCTGAAAGTCAGCGCCGAGCCAGTGATCGAGCTGACGCGCTCCGTCACCATCGTGACGCCGCCGACGCTGACGGCCAGCCCCGCATCCGGGCTCCCGGCGCGCTTTGATCCCGCTCCTGTCCGGCAGACTCCTTCATCGCCCGTCAACGGCGCCCGAGCTCTTCCCGCGCAGCGTCCCGTGCGCCTCGCCGTCCTCGACGGATCCAACGCGAGACTGGCGGGCCTCGAACCGCTCGAGACGAAATTCGACATCGTTTCGCCGGCTCAAGGTCCCGATCTGATCTGGGATCCGAAATCGGGCGACGTGATCTCTGGCGGCGACGTCGTCGCGCACGAAATCGGCCGCGACGATCTGCCGGGCGTCGTCGATCGCGCCGCCGCAGTGCGCGTCTTGAAGCAGATGGCCGCTCGATCCGTGCAGCCGATCCTGCTTCTCCCCGACAACAAGGTGCATCATCTCGGCAACCAGGTTGAAGTGGCGGTCGATCAATTGAACGATCGCTCGCTGCTCTTGTTCAATCTCGCGGGCGACGGCACGGTGCAATTGCTCTATCCGCAAGATGAATCGGAAGCCGGACCGATGAGCGCGCAGCAGTACAAGCTGCCGATCAAGGTTCGCGGTCCTTTCGGCGCGGATCAGATCGTCGCCGTGACGGGGCCAGAGCGCATGGTCGAGCTCGAACAGGCTCTCAGCCGCATGAACGCGCGGCGCACGGCGGGCCAGCTCGCGAGAGTGCTGGCGCAGAACGCCGAACCGGGGATGCGGATCGGCTCGGTCGGCGTGTTCACTGCGCCATAAGAATCGGCGGCATGAGGAGTTGCCCATGAGGAATGGCCCTGTGAGGCTCGGCATGCGTCGAAGACGGAAGCGCGAGATCATCGTCTGCGGAACGGCGCTCGCCGCGACGCTGTTCGCCGGCGCGTCCATGGCGCAGGAAAGGACGCGCCGCGTCACCCTCGTCGCCCCGACGAAGCTCGAACTCGCAAGCCCTGACAATGCGGCGGGGGTGTCGATCGACATTCTGCCGGGAGACGACTTCGCCATCGGCTCCAAGGTGGTCTTTCGCGTGACGACGCAAAAGCCCGGTTATTTGATTCTGATCGATGTCGACGCATCGGGCAAGGTGACGCAGCGCTATCCCAATCTCTATTCGATGGCGTTGCCGGCCGGCGCCAGTGAAAACGCCAATCTGATGCAGCCCGGCAAGACCGTCTCGATCCCCAACCCCGCCAATCCCTTCGCGCATTTCGAATATGTCGCCGAGGCGCCGGCGGGACCTGGGCTCATTCTCGCGCTCGTCAGCCCGAAGCCGGTGCATGTCGTCGATCTGCCCGACATTCCGCCCGAGCTCCTCGGAACCAAGGGAGCAGTCGATTTTCTTTATGATGCGGCGAGGCGGCTGCGCATCGCCGGACGCGACGCCGGCGCTCCGCTCGCCGATCCGCAATGGTCGTTCGCGGTCAGGCCCTATTCGATCACGCCATAATTGCGCGCGCCGCCGGAGATGCGCCCTTGATCAATCCCTACGATCTCGTCCGCTATCCGAACTGGCCCGTCTCCGAGACTCATCCGGCAAGCCTCGGCGCCCTTGGCGCGCTGTTCGGCCGGCCGTCTCGGCCTTTTTCCGCCTGCCGCGTGCTGGAGGTCGGCTGCGGCGAAGGCGTCAATCTGATGAGCATGGCCGTCGGCGCCCCGAACTCGGAATTCGTCGGGCTCGATCTCGCCGAGGCGCCGGTGGCCGCAGGCAGCGAGCTCGCCCGCGCGGCGGGCCTCGACAATGTGAGACTCGCCGCGCGCGACATCACCGCGGGCGACACAGGGCTTGGCGCGTTCGATTATATCATCGCGCATGGCGTCTACGCCTGGGTTCCCCCGCCGGTCCGCAAGGCGCTGATGCGGCTCTCGGCGCAATGCCTGCGTCCCGACGGGCTCGTCTTCATCAGCTATAATGTGCTGCCAGGCTGCCGGCTGCGGCAGGCGCTGCGCGATCTCATCCGCGACGCGACACGAGGCGTCGCCGACCCCGTCGAAAAGGTCGAGACGGCGCGCGCGACGCTCGCACGCTTTATCGATCTTTGGTCGGAGGACGATCCTTTTCAGAACGCCTTGATCGCCGAGGCGCGCGATGCGCTGAAGCGTCCGCCGACGGTGCTCTATCATGACGAGCTCGGCGACTTTTACGAACCGCAATTCCTGCGCGACGTGGCGGCGATGGCGCGCGCTGAAGGCCTCGACTATCTCTGCGACGCCAAGCCGTCCGTCAGCGCCGAGGCGCTGTTTCCGTCCGGCAAATTTGCGGACGCGGAGCGCGAGGACTGGCTGCGCTTCGAAGAGACGCAGGACTTCGCCGCCATGCGGCGCTTCCGTCGCTCGATATTCTGCCGCGCCGGCGCGATCGACCGGCGGCTGCGGCCGGAGCGACTCAACGGGCTTTGGGCCAGCGCAGACCTGACTCCGATCGAGGCCGACGCGCAGGAGTCCGGAAGCTTCGCTTTCCGCGCGGGAAACGGCGCCGAGATCGCAACCCGCGATCCGCGCTTTGCCGCTTTGCTCGCAGGGCTTGGCCAAGCCTTTCCGCAAAGCGTTCCGCTTGACGAAGCCGCCGCCGATTCCGCGCTCGCCGAGCCTCTCCTCCGGCTCGTCGTCGCCAGGATCGCAAGCCTGCAGACGGCGTCGTTCCGTTTCACGACGGCGCCGGGGGAGCATCCGCTCGCAAGCCCGCTCGCCCGCGCGCAGGCGGCGCAGGGCGAGAGCTTTCTCGCCTCCTTGCGGCACAAGCCGGTCCAGATGGAAGACGCGACGGTCCGCGCTTTCCTCGCGCTGATGGACGGAACGAACAGGCGGGAGGATCTCGCCGACATCATGGCGAAACGGACGGGGACGCCCTTCGCGACCGCGGCGGCGCGCACGCAGGCGGCAATCGAGGACATGGCGCGCTTTGGGCTGTGTTTGGCGTAAGCGCGCAGCTCAAATGTCGCCGGTCATTTAACGAGCGGCGGCGCGTCCTCTGTTTCGGGGAGAGCGTACGCAGGCTCCACGGCGGGCCGCGGCGCGCCATCGCTCCATTCATAAGCAAAGACGCCGTTCTCCATTGTCACCCGTGCCTCCTTCAATTCCTCCTTGGCGAGCGAGCGTTTCAGGAACTCGCGCGACAGCGCCGGCAAAAGCGTATTGGTGATGATGTTATCGATGATGCGGCCGCCCGAATCCGGATCGTTGCAAAGCGAGACGATATGATCGACGACCGCATCATCGTAGGTAAAGCTCGCATTGTGGGCGTCGCGGATGCGCTTGGCGATGCGCCCGAGCTGCAGGCGCACGATGCCGCCGAGCATCTCCGGCGAGAGCGGGAAATAGGGAATGACCACGAGGCGCCCTAGCAGCGCCGCGGGAAAGGCTTGCAGAAGCTCGGGGCGAAGCGCCGCGCCGAGCGCTTCGGCGTCATTGGCGTAGGTCGGATCCTTCGCGAGCTCCATGATAAGGTCGGTTCCGACATTCGACGTCAGAATGATGAGCGTATTCTTGAAGTCGATCCGCCGCCCGGTTCCATCCTCCATCACGCCCTTGTCGAAGACCTGAAAGAAGAGCTCATGCACGTCGCGATGAGCTTTCTCGATTTCGTCGAGCAGCACGACGCTATAGGGCTTGCGCCGCACGGCTTCGGTCAGGCGGCCGCCTTCGCCATAGCCGACATAGCCGGGCGGCGCCCCCTTCAGAGACGAGACGGTATGCGCCTCCTGGAACTCGGACATGTTGATCGTAATAATATTCTGCTCGCCGCCATAGAGCGCTTCGGCGAGCGCGAGCGCCGTCTCGGTCTTGCCGACGCCAGAAGGTCCGCACAGCATGAAGACGCCGATCGGCTTGGCGGGATTGTCGAGCCTTGCGCGATTGGTCTCGATGCGCTTTGCGATCATGGCGAGGCCATGCGACTGGCCGACGACGCGCTTGTTGAGAATCTCGGGCAGGCGCAGAACGTTCTCGATCTCGTCCTTGACCATGCGCCCGACCGGAATGCCGGTCCAGTCGGAGACGACGGCCGCGACCGACTGCTCGTCGACATGGGCGTAGATCATGCGCTTTTCGGGATCGACGCCTTCGAGCGTGGCGACTTTCTGGCGCAGCTCCGTGCGTTTCTCGGCGCCGCCGTCCGCCGTCCCCGCAAGACCCTGACGAAGAGCGACGATCTCCTCGATCAGCGCCTGCTCCTTGCTCCACTCCGCTTCGAGATTTGAAATCTTTTCCTTGAGCGTCACGAGTTCGGCGTCGATCTCGGCGATGCGTTCTTCGTCGAGCGCGCCGAGATCGGCGTCAGCGGTCAGCGCCGCCTTTTCCGACGCGAGCGCGTTCAAGGCGACGCGCGCATCCTCAACTGCCGCCGGCGTCGCGTTCTGGCTGATGGCGACGCGCGCGCAGGTCGTGTCGAGCAAGCTCACCGCCTTGTCGGGCAATTGTCGCGCCGGAATATAGCGATGTGAGAGATTGACGGCCGCGACGATCGCGGCGTCGGAAATGCGCACCTTGTGATGCTTCTCCATCGGCCCGAGAACGCCGCGCAGCATGGTGCAGCAGCGGACGACGTCCGGCTCGTCGATCTGCACCGGCTGGAACCTTCGCGTCAGCGCCGGGTCTTTCTCGATATGTTGCCGGTATTCCGACCAGGTGGTCGCCGCAATCGTGCGCAGCGTTCCACGCGCAAGCGCCGGCTTCAAGATGTTCGCGGCGTCTCCCGTGCCCGCGGCGCCGCCGGCGCCGATCAGCGTATGCGCCTCGTCGATGAAGAGGATGATCGGCGTAGGCGAGGCCTGCACTTCGTCGATGACCGAGCGCAGCCGCTGTTCGAACTCGCCCTTCATCGAAGCGCCGGCCTGCATCAGCGTGATGTCGAGCGCGAGAAGCTTGACGCCGCGCAGCGCCGGGGGAACGTCGCCGGAGGTGATCCTTTGCGCAAGGCCTTCGACGACGGCGGTCTTGCCGACGCCGGCTTCGCCGGTGAGAATGGGATTGTTCTGGCGCCGGCGCATCAGCACGTCGATGATCTGGCGGATCTCGTCGTCGCGGCCGAGAATCGGATCCATCTCGCCGGCCGCCGCTTTGGCGGTGAGATCCTGCGAATAGCGATCGAGCGCCGTCGTTCCCTTGGCGCGTTGCGTCTCGGCCGCGCCCGGCGTTCCGGCGGCGCTGAGGCCGGAGCCGTCCATCGGCTGCAGATTTTCCTCGTCCGATCCGACCCACAGCGAGCGATGCTCATTTGTCGGCGCGTCCGTCGGGATCTTGGAGAACTCCGGCGAGATGGAGGTGAAGGCGCGCCTCAGCTCCAGCGATTTCATCGCGCCGGCAAGAATGTGGCCCGTGCGGATTTGCGTCTCGCCGAAGAACAGCGTCGCGTAATGCCAACCGCGATCGAGCAGGTCGATCACGACGTTCGACACGCCTGGCATTTCGGTTTCATTGCGGCGGAATCCGTCGATCGCCCGCGCGATGTCGGATGCGAGCTTCGCCCGGTCGAGCTTGCAGCGATCGGCTGTCAGCGCAAGATCGGAGCGCTCCTTTTGCATGATGTGCGCGAGCCAATGGGCGAGCTCGACATTGCGATTGCCGGCGCCTTTCGCCTGTCGCAGCGCCTGGATGAAGGTCTCATAGCCCACCCTGTTGAGCTTGCCGGTGACCGCCTCGAGACTGATGTCAGCCATGTTTTGCTCCCTTGGCCGCGCGCGCGCTCGCCCGTCTTTCCCGCAGCCTCTCCGCCGGATGGAACCGCGCGTCGCGGCGCCAGGCCTCGGCCGCGGCCCATTCGGGCGCGACCCAACTCGTCCAGCCGAGCGCGCCGGCGCGACCGAGCTTGACAGGTTCGACCGATTTCGCAGGAATCGCGAGTTCGAGATCCCAATCGAGTTCCTCGCCGACATAGAAGAAAACCATGTCGGCGAGCGGCTCGCAAAAGTCGCCTTCGGGCAGGAAACGCCGATAGGCCTTCATGTCTTGCACATAGATGCGCACGCGCACCTTGTCCTGCACGCTGTAGAAGCTCGCGCCGACGAGCGTGTCGAGGCCGAGCGTCGCCGAGCCGAGCCTTGAACGATCGGCCGGCTCCAACGTCAGTCGGGAGCCGACAAATTCCTCGATCTCCGCCTCGACGTCGAAATGGCCGCGGATGAATGCGCGAAGCCGGGAAGCCGACTTGGCCTGTGCGCCGAGGAGCCCCGCAAAACAAAGCTTGCCGCGATCCTCGACGCTGTCGAGATCGCGGAAGACCGGCGAGCCAAGGCCGAAGGCTGCGCCGACATAAACCTCAAAGCGGTCGTCGTCCGGCCGGTCGTGCTGGGCCACCGGCCGCGCGTCGGCCCAGGCCCGGAAGAATAATTGCAGGAAGCGATGATTGATGATGTCGAGGAAACGCGCAAAGGCGTCGTCCTGGGCGATGAGCCAGCCATAGGCTTCTTCGGTGGTCGCCAGCGGCAGCGCGCCCTGAGGCCCGAGGAAGCCCAGAAACTTCGTCAATATGCGCGCGGCGCGATCGTCGAGCGGCGCGAATTTGCTCAGCGTCGAAGCCGGAAAATCCATATAAGGATCCTGGCCGAGACGGGCATATTCTTCGCGCAGCGCGGCGGCGTCGCCGATCCGCGGCAGGTCTCTGTGGCGACGTTCGAGCGCGCGCAGAACGGCGAAAAAATCGAAGCGCCAGGGCTCCTTCTCGACGCCGACAAGATTCATAGCGGCCTCCGCAAGCCGGTGCGAACCGGCCAGCGCATGATTTCGCCGCGATCGACGCTGCGGATCACCGTCTGGGTGAAATGATTGAAGCCCGCATATTCGCAATAGAAGCGATCGAGGATGGCGCCGAGAAGGAAGGCGCCGCTACCTTCGAAGGCTTTCTCGTCGATCGTGACCGTCACTTCGACGCCGCGCGCGACGCCGACGCCGCCCGCCTGGCGGATGCGTCGCACGATCGGCCGGCTGTCGACGCTGCGCAATCCGCGAATGCGCCGCTCGACGGCGCTGTCCGAAAGGTCGGCGAACATTGAGACGGTCTCGCGCAGCGCCTGCGCATTACGCCCGGCCCCGCGTTCGACGAGCCCCAGATGATTGAGGCTCAAAAGATTGATGAGCCGCCAGGTGATCTTGCCGGCATAGGCGGACTCGCTGCGGCTGCGCAGTTGCGCAACGATCGGCTCTCGCGGGCGGGTCGGACCAGCGACGCAATGAAGGTCGATTGCGGTGTTGTCGATGAGGCGGAAATCGGCGCCGCCCTGTCCGACGGGCAGCTGCTCGGTCAAATGGCGATTGGAGCAGAGCGCGGTGACGCTGAGTTCGGCGATGGGCCGCTCGTCGCCGCCCGCGCCTTCGGTCAACGCAATGAACATGTCGGTGCCAATATAATCGGACGACGCGCCATATTTTTCCTCGCGCGCCGTGCGGCGCCGCGGCATGCGCCGGATCGCGTAGGACAGCGCGCCGCGTCCCGCCGACTCCGATTCCGCGGAATAGAGCGGACGCACGGGAGCGGCGTCGGCTCCGCCGCGATAATGGGCGATGACGCTTGTCAGCCGATGCGGCTCATAATCGAGATAGCGGCTGCGGTCGGGCACGATATGATATTCGTGCTGGTTGGATTTGACCTGAACGCGATCAAGAGTCTTTTCAAAGAGGTTGATCGCGGGCGCGGCGTAGAGTGCGAACATGCGCGGCGTGACGGCGACCTGCAGTCGCGGATTGATCTCCTTGAAGCTGATGATGACGTCGATCGATCGCGAGGCCAGCTTTGCGAATACGGCGCGCAACCGCGTCAGGCGCAACCCCAAGAATTTGCGCGGAAACATGAAATATTCGCGCAGCCACTCGAAGCCCGAAAAGATGCGCTCATTCTTCGGAAACAGGGCCTCGTCGTCGCGAAAGCCGAGCTGCTCGATGACGTCCGGACCGGCGGGGACGACGATCGGATCTCCGAAGCAGTCGAGACAGCGGAAATAGACGCCCTTGGCGCTCGCGAGGATTTGCTCATAGAGCGCGATGGCGTCCTGTTCGGGCCCGAGAAAGTGAATCGGCAGATCATCGACGCGGCAACCGTCGAACCAGAGATCCGGCCGTTCCGCCGCCTCAGCGTCGCCAGGCTCATCCTCGATTCTCGTCGCGCTGCGATGGGTGAGCGAGATCTTCAGACCCGCGAGCACATCGGCGCCGACCGGAACGCCGAGCGCCTGCAGCGGCGCTGGCGAGCCGAAATATTCGGCTCCCGTGATGTCGAAAGGCAGCAAGGTGATCTTCGAGGTCAGCCGGAAACGGCAGGCGACCTGGCGATCCTGTTCGCGATAGACGGCGTCGAGACAAGCCCCGCGCGAAATGGTCTGCCCGTCGCGCAGCGCGGCGTCCTCGTAAGGCGGCGTCGCGCGGACGAGCAGAACCGAAGGAACCGGCGCGAGATAGTCCGGCACGAGCTGTTCGAGCAAATTATTGGTGAATTCGGGAAACTCATGTTTGAGCTTAAGCTGCACTCTTGCGGCGAGAAAGGCCGCTCCTTCGAGCAGGCCGCCGATCATCGGATCCATGCGCTCGTCAAGAAGCCCGCCGAGCCTTTCGGCGACGCCCGGATAATCTTCGGCGAACTCGCGCGCCTGCTCGTGCAGGAGCTTCAGTTCGCGGTCATAATGATCGAGAAACTCGCGATTCATCTGGCCTCACGCTTTTTTCACGACCACGCCGCCGCTGTCGAGCTCGACGTCGGCGATGAATTCGACTGGCACATTGACAGGAGTGCAGAGGAGATCGGCGCGCACGAGAAAGCGGACTTTCAGCGCGTCCTTTTCGTCCTCGCCGGCGCGCAGCACCGCGACTGTGCCCGGGACGAGGCGGGGCTCGTAAGCTCGCAGGGCGGCGGCGATCTCGCCCTCGATCTCGCCGACGCCAGCTTCGTCGATCGTGCGATGGATGATGTCCGGGAGTCCGTAATTCAGGATCGATCGCTTGACCTTTTCATGACCTTCGAGGTCGAGCGTCGATTCGAGGGCGATGGCGTTGACGAGCGCCTCGAGGTCTCGCCCGACCTCGCGGCGCAGATTTTGTTCGCTGATGGTGGCGCGCACGGCGGCGCGGCGAGGGGCGATGACGCGCTCGCCCGCCTCGTCGCGCAGATCGAGCTTTTGCCGCGCGTCCTTCTGGTCGAAGGCGCTGCGGAACGCATGCATGAACGGCGGGCTGAGGCGGTTTTTCCGGGTCGGCTGGGACATTCCGACGGTCATCCTGCGTAGAGCAATAAGGAGCCGGACGCCGGCGTTCCGAAGAAGAGCTCCGGCGCGCCGGACGATTTCCCGGAGCGCCGGAGCGGTCTCGTCAGACTTTCTTGTTCTCCTTGATGTTCCAGCCAGTGGTGATGGCCCCGCCGAGCGTGCCGTCGGCCTTCTGCGGCTTGTATTCCTTTTCGATTTTGGCAAATGCAAGCGAAATGCTTTCATGCGCCAGATCGCCGCCGGCGGCGTGGTCCTGAAACGAGATCGACGAAACCATGACGTCGCTCAGCGTGATCTTCAGATATTCCTGTTGATCTTTGCCCGCCTTGCGGAAGGTCAGGATCGCCGATTTGATATGTTCGCCGGAGGAGCAAGCGAGGAACAGCTTAGGGCTGGACTTGTCCACCTTCTTGGTCAAGTGGATGTCCTGATGATGCGCCTTGCCGACGCCGCCGCCGCCGCCCTGCGAGAAAGAAGTGGCGTTCGAGACGCCCCAGGAGACCGTCTCCACCTGCATTTCGTTCTTGTGCTTCGAATCCTCGCTTTCGCCCTCGATCCCTTCGAGCTTCAGGAAAATATCTCCGGACATTGATTTGATCCCCTTGGTCGGTTGAGTGACTTTCGATGTCGTTACTTTGACGCCATCTGAAGCGATCCTAGGCCTTTGTTAGCTGAAACGAAGTGTTCGAACACACAATACTTACAGAATTACTTCTGCGGTGAAGGAAGCCGCGAGACGAGGCTGAGGCCGATGTCCATCGCCTCGAGCTGGTAGTGCGGCCGGAGATAGAAGCGCGCGGCGTAATAGCCGGGGTTTTCCTCATCGGGAAAGATATCGACCCTGGCGTCGGCCAGCGGCTTTCTCGCCTTCACCGATTCCGACGAGCCGATGGGATCGCCGTCGACATATTGGGTGATCCATTCCTGCAGCCAGATCCGCAGCTCTTCGGTCTCCTTCGTCGCGCCGATCTTGTCGCGGACCATGCATTTGAGGTAATGCGCGAATCTCGACACTGCGAACATATAGGGCAGCCGAGCTTTCAGATTGTCCGACGCCGTCGCCTCGACGCCGTTCTTGCCTTCATATTTCTTCGGCTTGTAGACCGATTGGGCGCCGATGAAGGCCGCCTTGTCGGTGTTCTTGCGATGGATCAGCGGGATCAGTCCCGATTTTGCAAGCTCATGCTCGCGCCGGTCGCTGATGGCGATTTCCGTCGGGCACTTGAGGTCGACGCCGCCGTCGTCGGTCGGGAAGGTGTGGGTTGGCAGATTGATGACCTCGCCGCCCGACTGCACGCCGCGGATGCGCGTGCACCAGCCATACTCCTTGAAGGCGCGATTGATGTTCACAGCCATCGCATAGGCCGCGTTCATCCAGGCGTATTTCTCGCCCCTGTGGCCGTCGGTGTCCTCCTCGAAGGCGAACTCCTCGACCGGCTCGGACTTGGCGCCATAGGGCACGCGCGAGAGCACGCGCGGCATGCAGAGGCCGATATATTTCGAATCCTCGGAGTCCCGCAGCCCTTTCCACGCCGCATATTCCGGCGTGTCGAACAGCTTCGAGAGATCGCGCGGATTCATGAGCTCGGTCCAGCTGTCCATGCCCATCAGGGTTGGGTCCGCCGCAGAGAAGAAGGGCGCATGCGCGGCGCCCGCGACCTTGCTCAGATCGCGCATCAGCTGGATGTCGGCCGGCACATGGCTGAACTCATAGTCGCCGATGAGGCAGCCATAAGGCTGGCCGCCGAGCTGGCCATATTCGGCCTCATAGACGCGTTTGAACAGCGGACTCTGGTCCCATCGCGCGCCCGGATAGTTGCGCAGGTTCTTGTAGAGCTCGCTCTTCGAGACGTTCATGACATGGATCTTGAGCTGCGCGTCCGTCTCCGAATTGAAGACGAGGTAATGCAACCCGCGCCACGTGCTCTCCATTTTCTGGAACGCCGGCGCGTGAAGGATTTCGTTCATCTGCGCGGAGAGCTTTTCATCGAGCCGGGCGATCATCGATTCGATGGTGTCGAGCACGTCCGCCTTGATGACGCTCTGATCGGCGAGCGCCTGCTGGACGAGCGTCGCGACGGCGTTTTCGACCTCGGCCTCGGCGCGCTCGGTGCGCGGCTTGAAGCTCTGTTTCAGCAGGGTCGCGAATTCGTCGACTTCGCGCGTTGCAAGTTCAGTTTCGGGCGATTGCCCTGCGATGTTGGTTTCGACAGCCATTTTCCCCTCCTAAAGGTCAAGCCGCGCCTTCAGAGTCTTTTGCAGAGTCTCCTGCGCCTTCCGCGGGCGCTTCGGTGCGGTTCTTCAAAGCCGCCATCAGTTCGGGGTCGCTCAGGAGCTTCTTCAGGCGATTTTCGGCGTCGACCTTGCCGTCCATATAACGTAGGAGATTGGCGAGTTGATCGCGCGCCTCGAGCAATTTGGCGAGCGCCGGCACCTGCCGCGCAATCGCAGCCGGGCCGAAATCCTCCATCTTCTTGAAGCGCAGGCTGACTGAAAGCTTCGCGTTGGGATCGTCGCCCAGTCTGTCCGGAACGGCAAAGGACGTGCCCGGCTCGATCGCCGTCATGCGATTGTCGAAATTATCCATGTCGATGTCGACGAAGCCGCGGTCCGCGACCTCAGGCTTTTCGAATCCGGGGTTCGGACCGGAGAGGTCGGACAAGACGCCCATGACGAAAGGCAGCTCGATCTTGCGCTCCGCGTCATAGGGATCTTCGTACGCGATCTGCACGCGCGGCGGACGATTGCGTCCGATGAACTTCTGGCCACTGTCACCTGTCATCTTACTTGTCCTTCGATTCTCGGGGGGCTGCGACGAGGCTCAAGCTCAAGCTGATATATTTCCGGATTCAGGTTGACCTCGAAAGCCGATAAGGTCAATTGCGTAGTGAGACATGCGCTTCTTGACGAAGTCACGTCGCGGAAGGTCAACGCAATCGCCGCCTCTGCATAGCCGACCCGGCGGCGGACCGGCGTGTGTTTGTGCACAACAAGGGGTTGCATGACGGCGCCGGCGGGGCGGCGACCGGGCGCCCTTCGCCGTGAGTTGACGGCGAGCCTTCTGTGTTTCAGGCGAAGGCGCAGGCGCCGCCGTGCGTTGGGACACCGCGGCCTGTCGCAAAATGTTCAACTCTGCGTCGACGCGCCGTTCGGCGTCGCTCTCGTTCGGCTCGGGTTGGATTCGGCTCCTGTTGGATGATGCGCCCCGATCTCGGCGAACGCCGGCGCCCATTGTCACAGGGCGTAGTTGCGTCGCAAGCGGGCGGTGGGACGCAAGCAGGGTAGCGCAACGATGATCTGATTTTTTCTTGTGAACGCAGCGCCTCGCTGCTTGGTCGGGGAGGGGCGGCGCCGTTCCGGTTGCGTGACGATGAGGCCGCGCCGGCCTATAAGCAGGAATCGTCAACTCTCGCGGTGATTCGGCTTGCGTTTCCGCTTCATCCACGCTGCCGACCTGCACCTCGACAGCCCGCTTCTCGGCCTTTCGCAGAAATCCGCCGAATTCGCCGCTAAGGTGAATGACGCCTCGCGCGCGGCGCTCGACAACCTCGTCAATCTGGCGATCGACGAAAACTGCCGCCTGCTCGTCATCGCGGGCGACGTGTTCGACGGCCAGTGGCGCGACTATCGCACAGGCCAGTTCTTCGCCGGCCGCATGCGGCGCTTAAGCGAAAAGGGCGTGCGCGTCGTCATGATTTCGGGCAATCACGACGCCGTAAACCCTTTCGCCGGCCATCTCGAATTCTCCGATAATGTCACGCTGCTGCCGGCCGAACGGCCCGGCACGGCGCTGATCGACGACATCGGCGCCGCCGTGCATGGGCAAAGCTTCGCCAGGCGCGCGGCGACCGAGAACATCGCGCTGTCATACCCGAGGCCAATCGCGGGACGCTTCAACATTGGGCTCCTCCACACAGCCGCGAGCGGACGCCCCGGCCACGACAGTTACGCGCCCTGCAGCGTCGAGCAGCTTGCCAACCACGGCTATCAATATTGGGCGCTCGGCCATATCCACGCACGGGAAGAGCTCCACGCCTCACCGCCGATCGTCTTTCCAGGCAATCTACAGGGCCGCAGCATCAAGGAGACCGGCGCGAAAGGCGCGAGCCTCGTCACGGTCGAGGACGGCGCGGTCGTCTCGATCGAGCACCGCGCGCTCGACGTCGTGCGCTTCGCCGCCAGGACGATCGACGTTTCGGCGCTGTCAGACCGCGGCGGTCTCCATGCGGCGATCCGCAGAAGCGCCGAGACGGCCTTCGCGGCGGCGGACGGCCGCGCCCTGGCGCTCCGCCTCACTCTCGCCGGCGCCTCGGCGCTGCACGCGGATCTTGCCGCCGGCGCGCGCGAGCTGCGCGAAGAGACCGAGACGCTGCTCGCCAGCATTGCTGAGGACATGTGGCTCGAAAAACTGGAGGTCCAGACCACGCCGCCGCGAACGCGCGCCATTGTCGATCCGTCCGTTTCGGGAGCTCTCGGCGCAGCCGTCGAGGAGCTCGCCGCGAGTGGCTGGCTGAAGCAGCGCCTCGCCATGCGGCTCGACCAGATCGCGGGCAAATTGCCGGCAGGCGCTCATGCGGAGGACCTTCTCGCGCGCATCGGGTCGGACGGCGCCGAGCGTGCCAAAAGCCTCGCGCTCGCCCTCATCGAGAAGGGCCGGCGCTGATGCTGTTCGAATCGCTGACGCTCGAATGCTACGGCCGAACCGAGCGGACCGTCCTCGAATTTCCGGCCGCGCCCGGCCTCGCCGTGATCTTCGGCCCCAATGAGGCCGGCAAGAGCAGTTGCCTCGAGGCCGTGTCGGATTTCCTGTTCGGCGTGCCGGACAGGAGCCTGCGCGGCCAGATTTTCGGCGCCGACAAAATCCGCCTCGGCGCGACCATCCTGCGCGCCGATGGCGCGCGACTCAATCTGCGCCGACGCAAAGGCCGCATCCGCACGCTGACCGACGCCAATGGCGCGGCGGTCGAGGACGCGGTCCTCGGCCAGATGCTCGGCGCGACGACGCGCGAGCGTTTCGAATCGTTGTTCGGCCTCAATCACGCGACGCTTCGCGAGGGCGGCGAACATCTTTTGAAGGCCGATGGCGACATCGGACGCCTCATTCTGGAGGCGGGCGGCGGCCTCAGATCACTCGTCGAAGCCGTGGATGGCCTGCGCGAGGAAGCCGCCAGCCTGTTCGGTCCACGCCAGAGATCCGGCTGCCTCTTTTACGACGGCCTTGCGGCCTTCAAGGAGGCCGACGCCGGCGCGAAGCAAGGCCTCTTGACGCGCGAGCGCTACGACAAGGAGCAGCAGAGCCTCAACGCCGCGCGCGACACCCTGGCGGAACGACGCCGTCGCCTCGCCGGGCTGACCGAGGAAAGATTGCGGCTCGCGCGTCTTGTCCGCGTCGTCCCTTCCATTCGCGATCTCGACCGCGTCCACGAGCGACTCGTCGCCTTCAGAGAGACCGAAGCGCTCGGAGAAGATTTCGTCGAGGCCTGCCGCACGGCGCTCGACGCGCAGCGGCGGCGCGACGAAGCGCTCGAGGAAGCCGCGACCCGCTGCAAAACTCTCGAGGCGAAAATCGCCGCTCTCGCGCTTCCGGCGGCCGTTCTCGACGCGGAAGCCGCCATCCGTTCGGCTGGCGTAAAGGCGACGCATGTAGAAAAGCAGCGTCAGGATCGCCCCAATCGCGAGGCGGAGCTTGCGATCGTCAGCGAAAAGCTCGCCGCCATGCGCGCCGCGCTCGGCGTCGCGACAGACGCCGAACTCGAAACGGCCGCCCCGACGCAGCGGGCCATCGAGCTGGCGCAGGCGCTCGTCACGGAAGGATTGCAACGACAAGCGACGCTCGCGGGGCTCGATGCGGCAAGACGGCGCGAAACCGCGGCCCGCGACGACATCGTCGTGCGCCAGGCGAAGCTTCGCGCGGCAGGACGGCATGAGCCCTTCGGGATCGAGGCCTCCGCTTTCGCGGGCCTGCCGGCGCAGGAGGGCGCGCTCGCCGCAAAGCGCCGTAACTCTGCGGCGCTGGAGGCGGAACTCGACGCCGCGCTCGCCGCCGAGGGTTTCGCCTCCTTCGACGAGCTTGCGGCGTGGCCCTGTCCGGACGCAGCTGTCATTCAGTGCGAGATCGAAAGGCGTGTCGCGGCTGAAACGAGCCTCCTCCGCGTGAGCGAAAAAGTCGAAGCCGAGCGGGAAAAGCACGATCGCGCCGAGGACGATATTGCGGCCCTGACGCGCGGAGACGAGGCGCCGACGCGCGAGGCGATCGAAAGCGCGCGGCAGGACCGAGACAAAATCGCCGAGGCGATCGGGGCGCGTTATCTCGGCGCCGACGGCGGGGCAAGCCGGCCCTTGCAGGATCGCCTCGCCGACGTCGAACTGCACCGCAGGCGCAGCCGTGCCGCCGACGATCTCGCCGATCGCCGATCGACAGAGGCTGAAAGGATCGCAGCGCTCGACCTGGCGCAGCGCCAGAAAATCGGCGCCGCAGCGGCGCTCGCAGCGCTCGCCTTGCGCAAGCGCGAGCTCGTCGAGGCGCTCGCCGCCGCGCGCGAGGCGTGGGGCCGCGCGTGGCGCGAGGCGGCGGCGCGTTTCGACGATCTCGGCCGGCTTAAGCGCGCCTCAGGCGAGCGCGAGAGCCTGCTCAAACGTCGTGACGACTGGCGCGCTGAAACCGAGGCCGCAACGGTCGAGGCCGCCGACCTCGCCGCGCGCCTCGACGCTCTGGCGCACGCCGAAGCGCGGCTCGGATTGACCCCGATCCAGTCGCTTGCCGCGCGCGTGGCCGCCGTGATCCGCGCGATCAAGGCGCATGACGAGGATTACGGCGATTATCGCGGCGGCGTCAGGGACGCGGCCGCGGCCGAACTGAAGCTTCAAGCCCTCGCCAAGGAATATGCGGCCGAAATCGAGGCCGAGGAGCGCTGGCGTGGGCAATGGGCTCCGGCGCTCGCCGCGCTCGGCCTCGCTCCGGCGACCGAGCTCGCCGAGGCCAACAGGATCGCCACCGGATGGGCCGCGGCGCTCGCCCATTTCGGCGCTGCGCGCCAGACCCGCATGCGTTTAAAGCGCATGGACGACGATGCGGTTGAACTCGCGGCTCTCGTCAAAACCATCGAGGCCCGCGTCGAATTTGCGCTGCCGGAGGACGCGGTCGCCGCGGCGAAAATGCTGGTCGAGCGCCTCGCCGCCGCAGAAAAGCGGGCTGTCGAACGGGCAAGCCTCGGCGCGCAATTTGCCGAGCGTACGACCGAGCGCGACGAAGCCTTTCGCCTTGCTGCCCTCGCCCGCGCCGAGGTCGAGGCGCTATGCGCGCAGGGCGGCGCCGCGCCCGATACGCTGCCGGCGCTCGCCGCACGCTGCGCTGAGCATGCCGGGGCAGTGCGCGAACTCAAGGCGCTCGTCGCGACGATCGGCAAGCTCGGCGATGGGCTGTCGATCGAAGATTTGCGCGCGCAGTGGGGCGGGCGCGATCTCGACGAGATCCAGGCGGAGGCCGGGCGGCTCGCGGGCGACGAGCAGGAGCTTGCCGCCGCGCGCGACGCGGCGCTCGGCGAGCAACAAAGGCTGAGCATGGAGATCGAAAGGCTGACGTCCGAAGAGGGCGTCAACGCCGCCGTCGCGGCGCGCGAGGGCGCGGCCGCGCAGATGCATGACGCTCTGGAGCGCCATGTCGAGATTGCGCTGGCCGAGGAGCTTTTGCGCGAGGCCATGGAGCGGTTGCGTGACCAGCGGAAAGATCCGCTGATCGCCCGCGCGGGCGCGCTCTTCGCCGCCTCGACCGCCGGCGGATTCACGGGCGTCGAAACCGAGATCGACCATAAGGGAGCGCCGATCGTGCTCGGACGACGGCGCGGCGGCGAAACGGTGCGCGTCGCCGAGATGAGCGACGGCGCGCGCGACCAGCTCTATCTCGCCTTCCGCATCGCCAGCATCGAGAGCTACGCCACGGCGGCGGAGCCGCTGCCTTTCGTCGCCGACGATCTGCTCGTGCATTTCGACGATGAACGCAGCGCCGCGGCGTTGGGGTTGCTCACCGAGCTCGGCCGCACCACACAGGTGCTTCTGTTCACGCATCATCGCAGCGTGCGAGAGGCGGCGGTGCGTCTCGCCGCCGATGGACGCGCGACGATCCTCGATCTTGCGTGATAGAGCCGGGCCTCGAGGGAAGCCATATTGCGCAGCCGTCCGCTTTACGGGGGCGCCATTGTCACGTCGCCGGCGGCTTGCTGTTCCGTGACGTGCTCTATTTCGCAACGTGACTGAGCCGTCGACGCCGATGCGCGCCTTCATGCCGAAATATCATTGATTGCCCTCGCGGGTCCGGCGCATCGCCGGATCGCGCGCCTTGTCGGCTATGCGCGGTGGGCAGGAATCACCCTTTTGCAGAGGTTCCCTGACGTGAATGGGATTCAAATCCGCGGACATCATCAGGGCCAGCAGCCATAGGAGCCGCGCACGAGGGCCGGACATATGACTGCCCTGACCGTATTGAGCGAACGCTCATATAAAACCCCGGCTCAAATTTCGAACTCGATCCCGATTTCGGCGATTTGCGCGCTTGGAATCTTGAAATATGCGCCTGGCCGCTGGGCGTTATGATGCATGAACGCGAATAGCGCTTCACGCCAGGAGGCCATGCCTGGCCGACGGCCGGTCGGAATGATGGTCTCGTGACCGGTATAGTAGGTCACCGACTTCAGGTCATCTTCGGCAATCTGCCCCTGTGCGACCGCGACTGCGAGCCCCATAGGCACGTTCGGCTGCTCCATGAAGCCGAAGCGCAGCTCGACTCGGGTGAGGCAGTCGGAGATTGGAGTGACTTCGACGCGACCTTCGTCCGACACGCGCGGCCGTTCCACCATCTCCACGGCGACGAGAAACACCTTTCGGTGCAGCACGTGATTGAGCTTCATGTTATGGGTCAGGGCCAACGGCACGCCCGTCACCATGCGGCCGAGGACGACCGCGGAGCCCGGAATGCTGAACGGAGGATCAGCCTTCATCTGCTCGATGAACGCTCCTGAGCTCTGGCGAATCTCCCGGCGGACCTTGTCCATGATTTCCTCGCCCTTCCGCCAAGTCAGCATCAAGAATGCGATGATGAGCGCCAGAACTAACGGGAACCATCCGCCGTCCAACAGTTTCGTGGAGGTCGACGCGAAAAACACCAGGTCCAGGGCGAGCAAGCTGCCGTTGACCGTATAGACAACGAAGGGATTGTGCTTCCATTGCAGTGCGACAAATGTCGCCATCAGCGTCGTGATCGCCATGAGCAGCGACACTGCGATGCCGTAGGCTCCGGCCAGCGCATCCGACGAGCCAAAACCGATGACGGCGGCGAGGGTCGTAAGCGCGAGGCTCCAGTTCACGAAGGGCATGTAGATTTGGCCCATCTCGCCGCCAGCGGTATGGATAATGTTCATCCGCGGCAGAAAGCCGAGCTGAATGGCCTGTTGCGTCAGCGAAAAGGCTCCAGAGATGATCGATTGCGCGGCGATCACGGTCGCGACGGCCGCAAGCGCGACAAGTCCATAATGCGACCATGCCGGGGCCAAGTGATAAAATGGGTTGTCGATGGCGTTGGGATCGGTCAGCAGCAAGCCGCCCTGGCCGAAATAATTGAGCGTTAGCGCCGGCAGCGCCACGCCGAACCAAGCGATGCGGATCGGAAAAGGACCAAAATGTCCCATGTCGGCATAGAACGCCTCGCCGCCCGTCACCGCCAGGAAGACGGCTCCAATCATCACCGCAAGGGCCAAAGGCCCGGCGCTCCATAGGTAGGCTATCGCCGGCAAAGGACTCAAAGCGGCGAGCACAGCGGGGGCCTTCGCAATTCCCAGAAGACCGAGAATCCCGATTACGACGAACCAAATCAGCATGATCGGCCCGAATATGCCGCCAAGCCAGGACGTGCCCTTGTGCTGGACCACGAACAACAGGACAAGGATCGCCACCGTCAGCGGGACGACAAAGTGGCCCACTTCCGGGGCGCGGACCTTGATGCCTTCGATCGCGCTGAGCACCGAAATGGCCGGCGTTATCGCGCCGTCGCCGTAAAGCAAGGCCGCCCCGAGGAGGCCGATGAGCACCATGATCGTGCGCCGCGCGCTTTCTTTGGCAAGATGCGGAGTGATCAAGGCGAGCAGCGCCAGGATGCCGCCCTCGCCATGATTGTCCGCGCGCATGATGAGGACTGCATATTTGATCGAAATGACGACGATCAGCGACCAGAAGATCAACGACACGACGCCCAGCACCGCATCCGGCGAAGCGGCGCCGTTTGCGCCCGAGGCTCTGACCGCCTCCCTCAGAGCATAGAGCGGGCTCGTCCCAATGTCGCCGAAGACGACGCCCATGCAGGCAAGCGCTGCGGCCGCATGGGCGTGTCGTATTCCGGTTGAAGCGCCATCCCTCGTCGCTGCAGTCACTGGCGCGCCCTCGCTCCCTTAGAATTCTACTTCAATGACGGCGATATGCAACGAGGGCGCAAGGGGCGGGAAGGGTCGGGCGCCGATTGCGGCGGCAAGCTGAGCCCCCACAGTGTCGGTCGAGCAAAAAGATAGTAAGAAGGACAGGCAAGCGCGTCGCGCTCGCCGACTGCGCGGTGGCGACCTCGGGGGGGTCACGCAACCGAGTTCGATGCGGCCGGTCGATTCAACGTAAGCGCTGTTTCAGGCCACATCTTTGAGGTCTTGCTCCGGGGCGTGGGCCCAGGGCAGGAGCTCGTCGATCCGGCTGTTTGGACGGCCTTCGACGATCCGCGTGACAATCATCCGGCACGCGATTTGGCTCCTTTCCCGGTTTACGCTCGTTGAGCCGATTGACCTGGTCGCTCTTCAGCACGCCATATTCCCTGGCGCCGCCGATTGACGTCCGTCACGCCTGTTGTTGGAACCGCTTCCGTCACCGCTCGGCCTTGCGCCGTCGGCGCCTCCGCCTTCTCGGTTCTGCCGTTGCTCTACACACCAAACATTGGCAGCCTGATTCAAGCTTCCGGACAGCGTTATTTTCCGCGAAACGCGCGCGCGGCTGAGATTTTAGTAGCCGTGTCGCAAGAAAAAGACTTCCTGTAGCGCCGGAACCGGCGGCGATCGTCGGGCGTCAAGCCGTCGCCCGGAGTGTGGGAAATATGGATGACGTCACAGTGGTTGGCAGCCAGGAGTCGAGATGGTCCATACCGGCATTCTCCTTGCTCTCCTCTCCGCCGTCCTGTTCGGCGCGAGCACGCCCTTCGCCAAGCTCCTTCTTGACTCCGTCGATCCCTGGGCGATGGCGGGGCTGCTCTATCTCGGCGCGGGGCTGGGCCTGGCGGCGATCCATGCGTCCCGGGCGGCGCTGCGATTGCCCGCACTCGAGGCGCCGCTGCGGCGCGCCGACATGCCTTGGCTCGCCCTGGTGGTCATGGCGGGCGGTGTCCTCGGTCCGCTCTTTCTGATGTTCGGGCTGTCCCGCACGGATGCCGCAACGGCCTCGCTGCTTCTCAACCTCGAAGGCCTTGCGACAATGGGCATCGCCTGGGTCGCATTCCGCGAGAACGTGGATCGGCGGCTCCTCGTCGGCGCCTTCGCGATCCTGGCCGGCGCGGCGCTGCTCTCCTGGCAGGGGCAGGCGTCCTTCCAATGGGGCGCGGGGTTCATCGCAGGCGCCTGCCTGTGTTGGGGGATCGACAACAATCTGACGCGTAAGCTCTCCTCGGCAGATCCGGTCCAGATCGCCATGATCAAGGGCCTGGTCGCAGGCGCGATCAATCTCTTCATCGCGATTGCGCACGGCGCCGCTCTTCCGTCGGCAGGCGTCATCCTGGCCGCCGGCATAGTCGGATTCCTCGGCTACGGCGTGAGCCTCGCTTTGTTCGTCCTGGCGCTCCGCCATCTCGGCGCAGCGCGGACAGGGGCGTATTTCTCGCTCGCGCCTTTCGTTGGCGCTGTGCTCGCCATCCTCATGCTGGGCGAACCTGCGTCGGTAAAGCTCCTGATCGCGGCGTGTCTGATGGGGCTCGGGCTATGGCTGCACCTGTCGGAGCGGCACGACCATGAGCATGCTCACGAAGAACTGGAGCATGAGCATCGGCATAGTCACGACGAACATCATCAGCACGAGCATGGGCCGGACGCGCCGCCCGGCGAGCCGCATACCCACTGGCACCGGCACGCGCCTCTGGTGCATCGGCATCCGCATTATCCCGACCTGCATCACCGTCATGGCCATGGGCGCGCGCCGCGCGCCTGAACCGGCAACCTTCGGAGACGGAGCCAGCGCCTACGGCGAGAGCGCCTCGATGATGCGGCAATCGGCGACCGTGCCGCAGCGGCATTGATCGATCATGCTTGCCAGTTCTCGGCGCAGGGCGCGCAGGTCCGCGATCTTGCGGTGTCACGCGCGACGATCGCCAATATCTGCCAGAACATCGGGCTGGCGCTCGGGCTGAAGAGCATCTTCCTCGGCACCGGCCTGACTGGCGCCACGTTTCAGACCAAAGGCGTGAACCTCATCTGCGGCTCGGCGGAAGCATTGCGGGCTTTCACGGCGTCGGGCATGAAAGTACCGGCGCCGTATCTTCAGTCCGCGGATGATCATGGGAACACTTGCTGCCTACGGCCTTCTCTTTCTGGCGGCCTGCCTTGAGGCGGGCGGCGACGCTCTTGTCAGGCTGGGCCTGCACGGCAATGGAGCCGCGCGCATCGGCCTGTTTAGCGTCGGTGCGGCCGTGTTGTTCGTGTACGGCCTGTCGGTCAACGCGCCGCCCTGGGATTTCGGCCGTCTGCTGGGCGTGTACGTGACGCTGTTCTTCGTCGTCGCCCAGGCTCTCAATTTCGTCCTGTTTGGAGTGAAACCCGATCTGTCCATCCTTTTCGGAGGCTTGCTGATCGTCTCGGGCGGCGTAGTGATGACGGTCTGGCGAGGCTAGCTAGCACTTGTGCGACAAATATCAGATGCGTCTATTTCGGGGGTAACGCTTGAACCAAGGCAAGCGAGGCAGCAAGCAGTCTGCGTCGTACAACATCATCGCCATATGCTATTGGCCCCGCTCGGACCCAGCCCTCCATGTGCCGCCCCCGAGAGATCATCGGGCCAACGCCCGGTATCTCCAAAGCCCAATCATCTTTGCCCTTGCCGAGCCTGGCTAACATGCCGTCATCACGGGCGCCGCACAGAAGATTTCCTCCAAGCAGCCAAGCCCAGCCACCGAACATGGCCTTTTCGGTCAATCCCTGCTGTGACGCCAGGTCTTCCCGCAGGATTTCCTCAAGGCCCTGGTCGCGCGCCAAGTCTGTACCCCTTCCTTCTGAACCTCTTATAGAGCAAAAAGTCCGAGAGCAGCCCTTACCTCTCCAAGAGTTTCCTCCGTGCGCTCCATCGCTTTCGAGGCGCCTTTCTTCAGCACATCGATAACGTATGCGGGATCGGAGGCATACCGTGCCCGGCGTTCCCGAATAGGAGAGAGCAGAGTTTGGAGAACGTCTTCGAGCTGTCGCTTCACCACCATGTCACCAAGACCACCTTCGCGATACCGGGCTTTGAGGTCTTCGACCAACGCGAGATCGTCGCAGAAAGCGTCGAGGTAGGTGAAAACAACATTTCCCTCTACAGTTCCAGGGTCGGTCGCACGAAGATGGTTAGGGTCCGTATACATCTGGCGCACAGCATCCCGGATTTCATCGGGTGAGGCGGAAAGTGGGATAGCGTTGCCAAGGGATTTGCTCATCTTGGCTTTGCCGTCGATGCCGGGCAGACGGCCGACCTTTGGAATCATAGCTTCAGCTTCGGGCAGCAGCTCGCGGCCGATCTGACGATTCAGACGGCGGACAATCTCATTGGTTTGCTCGATCAACGGGGCCTGATCTTCACCGACCGGAATGAGAGTCGCCTTGAATGCTGTGATGTCGGCCGCCTGAGAGACGGGATAGCAGAGAAAGCCAACGGGAACGTCCCGCTCAAAGCCTCTGAGCTGGATTTCTGTCTTGATGGTCGGATTGCGTTCGAGCCGGGCGACCGTCACGAAATTCATGTACAGCATCGTGAGCTCCGCCAATGCAGGCAGAGCCGACTGAACACAAATCGTCGTCAAGTCGGGATCGATTCCCACAGCGAGATAGTCGATAGCGACTTCCAGAACGTTGCGACACACCTTCTCCGGGTTATCGGCATTGTCCGTAAAGGCTTGCGTGTCCGCGAGAAGCAGGAATTGCTGGTGAGTATGTTGAAGGGTCGTCCGGTTTCTTAATGAACCGGCATAATGGCCAAGGTGGAGAGGGCCTGTCGTGCGGTCTCCCGTCAGAATGACCGGCTTCTCAGTTTCCGATATAGGCATGGGTGCTCCGCAAGAGGAGCCGCCGCGATCGGAAGAATGTCGGGAATTGATCATGCCTTGCCGGATCACGGCGGCAAGGGTCAAATCCAAAGAATGACGACTGCCGCTCCTAGATGGAGCGCCACCAGATGCTAAGGCTGATGTTGGCGAGGTCGATCATACCTCACCAGATACCACATGCCGGCTCTATCTCGCAAGAGCTGAGAACGTGCTTGTCGCAAAATGCCGATTTACGCGAATCCTAGGTGTTTAGTCCCGAGGAGTGGCGGTACGGATCGATTTTGAATCGGCCGGGGTCTTCTGTCCATATGCGTGCGACGTATTCGTCAGGGGTAAGGCCACGGAGGGTCTTCAGGCGGCGGCCG
>WBZN01000256.1_pt1 | contig 60483 bp, 62 predicted proteins | sample 5204281 | NCBI WGS metagenome assembly WBZN01 (sample SAMN12344347, study PRJNA552823) | activated sludge metagenome | biome: Activated sludge suspended growth; feature: Nitrification reactor; material: Wastewater; isolation source: activated sludge from nitrification reactor of wastewater... | reverse complement strand
GCAACCTGCGATGACGGGGCCCCACCGGTAGGTGTCCCACTCCGAGTTCAGGGTGAGGTGCACGCCGACGTCCTCGCCGCGGTACATCGCGGCGGCGTCACGCGCCCACGGGCACGGGACCATGAGCGTCGCGCTCGTGGCCAGCCCCGAGCGCAGGCACTCGTACACCGCCACGTTCGCCGCCCGCGACGACCCCAGGTCGTCGCAGTTGACGATCAACACCCGGTCGTCCGCGGCATACCCCAGACGTTCAGCGAGAGTCACGGCACCTTCTCTTCAATCTCTTCACGAGGCCGGGCACCAGGCTACGAGCGCCGCGCCGGGAGTGGAGGCCGGCGCCCGTCAAGCGTCGAGGCCGGTCAGACGCGCTCGATGAGCGTGCCCGTGCCGAGCCCGCCTCCGCAGCACATGGTCACGAGACCGTAGGTGCCGTCGCTGCGCTCGAGCTCGTGGAGGGCGGTGGTCACGAGGCGCGCGCCGGTCGCGCCGACGGGGTGGCCGATCGCAATCGCGCCGCCGTTGGGGTTGACCTTCGCCATGTCGGGCCGAAGCTCCTTCTCCCAGGCGAGGACCACGGAGGCGAACGCCTCGTTGATCTCGACGGTGTCGATGTCGGCCATCGTGAGGCCGGTGCGCTCGAGGATGCGACGGGTCGCGTCGATCGGGCCGGTGAGCATGAGGACCGGGTCGACGCCGACGAGGCACTGGTCGACGATGCGCGCCCGCGGGGTAAGGCCGAGCTCCTTGGCGCGGGCCGCCGTCATCATGAGGACCGCGGCCGCGCCGTCGCTGATCTGGCTCGACGAGCCGGCGGTGTGCACGCCGTTCTCGCGCGCGACGGGCTTCAGACCCGCGAGCTTCTCGAGGCTGGTCTCGCGCAGTCCCTCGTCGCGCGCCACGTGGTGGGTGGTGTCGGTGGGCTTGCCGTCCTCGCCGAGGTCGGGGGCGTCGAGCGGGAGCACCTCGCGCTCGAAGCGGCCCTCGTTCCACGCGGCGATCGCGCGGGTCTGCGACTCGAGGCCCCACGCGTCGGTGTCGGCGCGGGTGATGCCCCACTGGTCCGCGATGCGCTCGGCACCCTCGAACTGGGAGGTCGGCTCGTAGCGGGGGAAGTAGCTCTTCGGCATCGGCCGCTCGAGCTCCTTGATGATCGTGCCGCCGAGCGGGATCTTGCTCATCATCTCGATGCCGCAGGAGAGGGCGCTGTCGACCGCGCCGCCCTTGATCAGCGCGGCGGCGAGGTTGGTGGCCTGCTGGGAGGAGCCGCACTGGGCGTCGACGGTGGTGGCGGCCACCTCCATCGGCAGGCCCGCGCTCAGCCAGGCGGTGCGCGCGATGTTGAACGTCTGGGGGCCGACCTGGCCGACGCAGCCGCCGACGACCTGACCGATCGCGGCCGGGTCGATGCCGCTGCGCTCGACGGCCGCGACCTGGACCGCGCCGAGGAGGTCGGCCGGGTGCATGGTGCTCAGGCCGCCGTTGCGCTTGCCGAGGGGCGAGCGGACCGCCTCCACGATGACGACGTCGTTGTCCTGCAGTGCGGCCATGTCGGGTCCTCCGGGAGATTCAGGGGCGCGGATCGTACGCCGGGTCGAAGGGCGCTTGCCCCCGACGGTGCGCGGTGTTGCCATGGTCACATGGGTGCTGACCGTCGCAGCAGACCGCGACCGTCGCCGGCAACTTCTCGCTCCGGAGCCTGAAGGTCGCACCCGGCGCGTGCTCGGACACGATCACGTTCGGGTTCTCCTCGGCGGCCGGCGCCGGGGCCCCGCCGTACGACATCTCGCTCGGGTCGCCCCCGTTCGCCCAGGCGGGGTCGGGTACCGCGTGACGAGCGCGAGCTCGCCCGCGTCGGTCACGGTGACCGTCGGGCGCTGAGCGCCCGGGCGGTCAGCGGCAGTCCAGGACCACCTTGCCGAACGTCGTGTCGGTGGCCACGAGGTCGTAGGCCGCCTCGACGGCATCGATCGGGAACGTCCGGTCGACGATCGGGCGGACGCGGCCGTCCGCGAGCAGGGGCACCACCTCGGCGACGAACGCCGCGGTCGCGGCCGCCTTGTCCTCGACCGACCGCGGTCGCAACACGGTCCCGTGCAGCTCCGCGCGCTTCTGCATGAGCCCGAGCAGGGGCACGGTCGGGTTGCCACCGGCCAGCGTGCCGACCACGACGACGCGCCCGCGCGGCGCGATCGCGGCGATCTCGGCGGGGACGTAGGGGCCCCCGACGAGATCGATCACGACGTCGGGAGGGCCGCCGTGCGCGGTGATCTCGCCGGCGAAGGCGAGAGGGTCGAGCTCCCGGGGCGCGAGCACCCCGTGGTCCATGCCGAGCGCAGCGGCGGCGGCGAGCTTCGACTCGGTCCGGGCGGTGCCGGTGACCGTGGCGCCGAACGCCTTGGCGAGCTGGACGACCGCGGTCCCCACGCCCGACCCGACCGCGTGGACCAGCACGTGCTCGCCGGCGCCGAGCCGGCCGCGGGTGCGCAGCGCATCGTGCGCGGTGACGAACACCTCCGGGATCCCACCCGCGGTGACGAGGTCGAGTCCGGCGGGCACCGCGGCGGCGTGACGGTCCGGCACGACGACCCGTTCGGCCTGCCCGCCGCCGCCGGTCACGCCGAAGACCGCGGCGCCGGCCCGGGCGGGATCGACCCCCGGCCCCACCGCCTCGATCTCCCCGGCGAACTCGAGTCCGGGGATCTCGGCGGGGGAACCGGGCGGGGCCGGGTAGAGGCCGGCCCGCTGCAGCAGATCGGCCCGGTTGACGCCCGCGCCGTGCACGCGTACCCGGACCTCGCCGGCGCCGGGCTCGGCGTCCGGCCGCGTCTCGACGAGCAGGGTTCCGTCACCGGGGGCGATCACGCAGCGCATGGTCGGGACGGTAGCCGTGGACCGGGCAGGCGGTAGCTTGCGCCCCGTGGCCGACCTGAGCATCGTCGACGACGAGGGCCGAGGCGTCGACCTCGACGTCGCCGAGGCGAGCACGCTCTTCGCGCTCACGGCGGGGCTGGAGACCGCGACCACCTCCGCCTGTCCCGACTGTCGGTGCCGGGTCGTGTCGGTGATCGCGCTCGGCGACCTCCTCGCCGCCGGCCCGCCGCACCCGCGGGCGGGTGAGATCCTCGAGCTGGCCGACGACGCGCCCACGTTGCACCTCTACGTCGTCGACGGCGCCGCCCGGTGCCGGCACCCGCGCTGGCGTGACCCGGGCCGCGAGGAGTGGCAGGACGCGGTCCGGCCGCCGAGCACCGCCCGCCGCCGTCCCTGAGCCGTCCGCCGGTCGCGGGGACGGGCGGGCGCGACCCGCGCGTCAGCCGAGGGCGGAGAGCTCGGCGAAGCACGTGTGCAGGCAGTCGAGGAACAGGTCGGGGTCGACGACGGCAGCCGGGTCCGAGTGGATGCCGAGGTCGAGCGCGCCGCAGTAGCTCATGACCGTCACGTTGAGGGGCACCCCGGCCCGGGGTCCCATGGGGTAGCTCGCCTCGATCCGGCAGCCCCCGAGGTAGAGGTCGACGGGGCTCCCGCGCAGGTTCGAGGTGGCGAAGTCGATCGTCCGGGTCTGCGCCCGCAGCAGGTTGACGAGCACCGCGGTGGGGATCCCCGCCGTCAGGGCGGCGAGCAGGTCGGCCGCGTCGAGCGCCGGCTCGCGGCGCAGATCGTGCAGGGCCGCGTGCACCGCGTCGAGGTGGTCGTCCGGCTGCTCGATCGCGACGGGGACCACGACGCGGCTCGGGACGAACCGGTTGGCGGCGAAGTCGCCGCGGCCGCGGGTGCTCACCGGCATCGCCATGCGGAGCGACTCGGGTTGCTCGCCGAACTCCCGGTGGAACCGCCCGAGCGCCCGGGTCACCGCGGTGACGAACACGTCGTTGACGCTCGCCCCGCGTGCCTTGCCGGCGCGGTGGAGTGGGTCGAGGGGTACGGAGAGGGCGTCGTAGCGACGGGCGAGTGACCGCCTCGCGAACATGCGCGAATGACCCTGGTCGGTGACGAGCACCTGCCGCCGGAGCGACCCGATCAGCTCGATGCCCCGGCGCGCGTGCCGGGGCAGCCGGCTCGGATGGATCACGGTGCCGACGGCCCCGGCCACCGCGTCGCGCGCGATGCCGACCGAGGCGGCGCTGCGGTCGGCGAGCGCCTCCCGGACGACGTCGAGCGGCGAGTCGCGGTCGATCGGGTCGCCCGCGCCGGCATCGCGGCGCTCGAGCTGGAGATCGTCGCTCAGGGCGCGGAGGGCGTCGTGCACGTCGGGCTCGGGCTCGCGCTCGAAGTCGAGGAGGCTGAGCGAGAGGCGCATCGCGCCCACCCCGTCGGTGATCGTGTGGTGCATGCGCTGCAGCAGTGCGGCGCGTCCGTCCGCGAGTCCCTCGACGACGGTGAACTCCCAGAGCGGCCGGGACCGGTCGAGCGGTGGCGCGGTGACCGCGGCGGCGACGTCGAGGAAGTCGCGCTCGGTCGGGGCCGGGATCGCGACGTGGCGGATGTGGTAGTCGAGATCGAAGGTCGGATCGGGCCGCCACTCGGGGGACGCGATCCGCAGCGGCGGCGACACGACCCGCTCGCCGAGGCGGGGGATGGCGGCGATGGCCCGGTCGACCGTCGCGCGCAGCCGGTCGGGGGCCGGCGCCGCGTCGAGCACGGTGACGTTGGTGAAATCGGACCGGAGTGCGGGGTCCTTCTCGACCGCCCACATCACGGCTTCGCTGGGCGACATCCGCATCGGGCCGAGAGCGTAAACCGGTGGACCGGGGCCGGTCCCAGCCGGTCCCGGACGGATCAGCGCCGGACCCAGCGGCGCAGCGTCGCGCCCAGGAGGACGCCGAACGCCGCCCCGCCCACGACGTCGGAGGCGTGGTGCATCCGCACGTACACCCGGCTCCCGGCGACCACCGTGGCGAGGGCGAACCAGGGGAGCCGGCGCCGGTCCGCGAGGAGCATCGCAGCGGTGAAGGCGGCGGTCGCGTGGCCCGAGGGGAACGACGAGGTGATGGGCCGGCGCATGCCGTACGGCAGCGGGCCCTCCACGATGTCGTGGACCGGGCGGGTGCGACGGAACAGGGACTTGACCGGACCGTTCGTGAGCCCGGACTCGAGGCCCATGGCGGCGGCGAAGCGCAGCGCGAAGCGGAGGTCGCCGTGGCGGGCGGCGCGCACCGCGCCGATCGTGAACCACAGGAGGCTGTGGTCCGCGACGCTCGAGACCGGGTACATCACCGCGTCCAGCGCGGGGCGGCGGACGGCGTCGAGGGCCCGGTCGACCCGCAGGTCGAACGCGTCGATCGTCGGGTGCACTACGCCGAGGCGGACGCCGCCGTGAGGGGGAGCGGCGGCTCGATCATGAGGCCCGGACCGCGCAGCTCGACCGCCTGGAGCGGATCGCCGCCGTAGGCCGGGCAGTACGGCTTGTACGCGCAGTAGTTGCACAGGAACCCGGGGTGGGGACGGAAGTCGTCCTTCGTGCACGCCCGCGCGATCGCCGACCACAGCGCGTCCGTCTTGCGCATGACCCCGGTGACCGAGGCGTCCGAGGGCGAGGTGATGATCGCCTCGGGCTTGGACAGGTAGAGCAGCTGGACGCGCACGGGCCGGCGGCCGAGCACGTGCTGCACCATCGCCGCGTACATGTGGACGCCGGCGAGACGCTTGAGCTCGTACCGCTCGCCCGGCACCGCGCCCGTCTTGTAGTCGGTGATGACGAGCTCGCCGTCCGCGTCGAGCTCGAGCCGGTCGATGATGCCGCGGAGCTGCACCTTGCCGATCGTGGCGGCGAGGCGCAGCTCGAGCCCGATCGGGACGATCGTCGTGGGGTCCTCGAGCTCGAAGTAGCGACGTACGAGCACCTCGGCGTCGGAGTGGAACCGCTCCCACTCGTCGAGCGTCAGGTCCAGGCCCGCGAACTCCGGGTGCGCGGCCAGCTCGGTGCGCGCCCGGTCGAGGTCGTGGAGCGCGTGCACGACGGTCCGGTCCGCCGGTGCGCGCAGCATCAGCAGCTCCAGCGCCCGGTGCACGAGCGTGCCCTTGCTCGCGGGGGCCGAGGGGGGTTGCGGCAGGCGGTCCAGGTAGGAGAACTTGAACGCGAGCGGACAGTCCTTGAACGCCGAGAACGACGACGGCGACAGACCGGTCGGCATCCCTACTCCCATGCCGTCCAAGGTATCCACGGGGTGCGACACCGTCGCGGACGCCTCGGTCCGGGAGCGAGGCGTCCGGCCGGGGTCCGCTACGGTCCGGCCGCCGACGAGGAGGAGCGGATGAAGGTCGACGGTGGGATCGGGGCGATGCTCAACGCCGGGAGCGGGAGCCTGCAGACGATCGCGGACGCGGCGAAGGCGCAGGAGGACGTCGGCTACGACGGTCTCTGGTCGGCCGAGACGAGTCACGACCCGTTCTTCCCGCTGCTCGTGGCGGCGGAGCACACCGAGCGGATCGAGCTCGGCACCGGCATCACGGTGGCCTTCGCCCGCAACCCGATGACCCTGGCCAACACGGCGTGGGACCTCCAGAGCTACTCCGACGGCCGGTTCATCCTCGGCCTCGGCAGCCAGATCAAGGCCCACATCGAGAAGCGGTTCTCGATGCCGTGGTCGCACCCGGCGGCCCGGATGCGTGAGTTCGTCCTCGCGATGCGTGCGATCTGGGCCAACTGGCAGGACGACGAGCCCCTGCGCTTCGAGGGCGAGTTCTACCGCCACACGCTGATGACGCCGTTCTTCGATCCGGGTCCGCTGGAGTGCGGTCCGCCCAAGGTGTTCCTCGCCGCGGTGGGCGAGAGGATGACCGAGGTCGCCGGCGAGGTCTGCGACGGCATCATCCTGCACGGCTTCACCACCGAGCGGTACGTCCGCGAGGTCACGCTGCCGGCGCTCGAGCGCGGTTGGGAGAAGGCCGGCCGCTCGCGCGCCGACTTCCAGCTCTCCGGTCCGCTGTTCGTCGTGACCGGTACCGACGAGGAGTCGATGACGAAGGCGGCCGCGGGCACGAAGCAGCAGATCGCCTTCTACGGCTCGACGCCCGCGTACAAGGGGGTGCTCGAGCTCCACGGCTGGGGGGACCTGCAGCCCGAGCTCAACCGCCTTTCCAAGCAGGGCAAGTGGGTCGAGATGGGCGAGCTCATCGACGACGACGTGCTGCACACGTTCGCGGTCGTCGGCGAGCCGGAGGAGATCCCCGATCTCCTGAAGGGCCGGTACGGCGACATCGTCGACCGCCTCTCGTTCTACGCGCCGTACCAGTCCGACCCGGACCGCTGGTCTCGGGTGCTCGCCGGCTTCAAGACCTGACGCCGACGAACGAGCGGATCGCGGTCGCGAGCGCGGCCGGCTGATCCAGGGGGACCAGCGTCGCGGAGTCGGCGACGACGACGAGCGGCGCGTCGAGCAGCGTGCTGAGCCGCTCGCCGTGCTCGGGCGGCATGACCTTGTCGTCCTCGGCCCAGACGACGAGCGCCGGCCGGCCGATGCGTCCGAGCCGGTCGGTGATCCGCGTCAGGACCTCGCGGTCGGCGCCGATCGCTCGCAGGCACCGCACCGTGTCGCGCCGGATCGCGGCGTCGTGCAGCACCGGGTCGAGCCAGCCCCGGACCACGGCGTCGCCCCGACGCGTGAGCCGGCCGAACGACATCGGGAGCCGCCGCACCGGCTTGATCCGCATCTGCTGCATGAAGAGGCCGAAGAGCGACGGCGCGAGCCGACCGAGGGCGACGATCGTCCGCCCGGTGAGCCCCGGGGGCACGTTGTCGAACGCGTCGCACGAGACCAGCACCAGCGCGCCGAGCCGGGACGGGTCGGTGACCGCGACGAGCTGCGCGACCGCGCCGCCGGTGTCGTTGCCGACGAGGACGACGTCGTGCAGGTCGAGCCGGTCGAGGAGCTCGACGACGAGTCCCGCCACGCCGGGGAGCGACGGGTCGGCGTCCGCGCGCATCGGGCGCCGGTGCGCACCCAGGGGCAGGACCGGCACGATGCACCGGTGATCGGTCCGGAGCCCGTCCACCACCGCGCTGTAGAGGGACGCGTCCATCAGGAGTCCGGGGAGCAGGACGATCACGCGGCCCGGGCCGCCGGTGTCCACGTAGTCGAGCGGTCCGGCCGTGAGGTCGATCGTCATGTGTTCTACAATACGTACGTACGTATATATCGACAAGGGCGAGGATCGGGATGGGTGGGTCCGAGGAGGTCGACGGTCGGCGGCGACGCGGGGACCGCACCCGGCGGGCGATCGCCGAGGCGGCGGCGGCCCGGGCGTCGGTCGACGGGCTCGCCAACCTCACCATCGGCGGTCTCGCGTCCGAGGTGGGCACCGTGAAGAGCAGCGTGCAGGCCGCCTTCGCGACCAAGGAGCTGCTCCAGCTGGCGGCGTTCGACGCGGCCAGCGGCACGTTCGTGCGCGAGGTCGTCGCCCCGGCGCTGGCGCGGCCGGAGGGCGTCGACCGCCTGTGGGCGCTGGTCGACCACTGGCTCGACTACGTCGAGCGGCGGGTGTTCCCGGGCGGTTGCTTCATCACCGCCAACCTGGCCGACGTGGACAGCCGGCCGGGCGCGGTGCACGACCGGTTCGCGTCGGCCCGGGCGACCTGGCTGGGTCTGCTCGCCGAGCAGGTCCGGATCGCGCAGTCGGCGGGTGCCGTCGCGCCCCGCCCCGCGGCGCGGCTCGTGGCGTTCGAGATCGACGCGTTGCTCATGGCCGCCAACATCGATCGCAACCTCACCGACGACACGACACCGCTGCGGGAGACGCGCTCGCTGATCGCCCTCCGGCTCGGTGCCCGGGCGCCGCGCCGGCGCCCGTCGTCGGACGGCTGAGGGCCGTCCCAGGAACGCCTGGCATCACGTCGGGCGCAGCGGCCAACCTCTGGGACGTGACCTCGCCCTACGGAGTGCGCGATGCGCTGGACGGCGACATGCCCGTCGTGCGCGACCTCTACAACGCCCTGATCCCCACCACGACCATCGCGTGGACCGAGACCCGGGAGACGGTGCGCGCCCGCATGGCGTGGTTCCGGGCGCAGCAGCGGGCCGGGAACCCGGTCCTGGTCGCCGAGCAGGCCGGGACCGTCGTCGGCTTCGCGTCGTACGCGAGCTTCCGCGGCGAGGGCCGGTGGCCGGGGTACCGGCACACGGTGGAGCACACGATCCACATCGACCAGGACCACTGGGGCCGGGGCCTGGGCCGGGTGCTCCTCGAGGCACTGATGGAGCGGGCCCGGGCCGCCGACATCCACGTCATGGTCGCCGCGGTCGACGCGGAGAACGCCGAGTCGGTCAGCTTCCACGAGCGGCTCGGGTTCTCGGTCGTCGGGCGCATGCCCGAGGTCGGTCGCAAGTTCGACCGCTGGCTCGACCTCGTGCTGATGCAGCGCATCCTCTGACGCGCCGGGGTCGCCGGCTCGGGGCCGCGCCGCTCAGGCCGGTGTCTGCTGGTGGAGGACGAGCCTCCACCCGTTGTCGATCTGCGCGTAGGTGCTCGTGACGAGCGCCTCGTAGTCGGTGTCGCCGCGGCGTGCCGTCGCCCGGTACACGACCGCCCGGGCGTCCTCGCCGACCGCGGCGACCCGTACGTCGCTCAGCTCGTGGTGCGACCAGGGAGCACCCAGCATCGAGTCGATGATCGCATCGCGTTCGGTCAGGACCAGGCCGCCGGGCAGGACGAACACCGGGTCGGCGGCGAGGACGGCGCCGTAGAAGCGCCGTACGTCCGACCCCGAGGACGCAAGGGCGCGCCAGCCCGCCCGCTCCAGGTCGACCAGGACGTCGTCGGTCTCGGTTGGGGACATGGGCACCTCATGGATCCGGAGTCGCGACCGTGGGGCTCTACCCGAAACCGGGCCGGATCACGCCGGAGGCGCGAGGGGCGGGCCCGGGTGCCGCCGTCGGGACTCAGCCGCCGGCGGAGCGCAGCATCGAGGCGACCGCCCGGTCGGGGTCCTCGATCGGACCGAAGTGGCCGAGCCCGTCCCAGACCTCGAGCGTGCCCTGCGGGAGCCGTTCGACGATGCGCTCCGCGAACCTCGGCGTGATCGCGTCCGTGTCGGTCCCGCACGCCACCAGCACCGGGACGGTGATGTGCTCGAGCACGCCGTACACGCCGTTGGCGATACCCATCGTGAACACCGCGGCCTCGTGCTCGGGATGGCACTTCAACTCGACGGTGCCGTCGGGCCGGTCGCGGAAGCCGTGGTCGACGTACGCGTGCAGCGCGTCGGGTGTCAGCGCGCCGAGCGGCGGCCGCGCGGAGTACGAGGCGTACGCCTCGTCGCGCGATCCCCACACCGCGCGCCGGCGGCGCGCGGCCGAGGCCATCGGGTTGTCGGGGTCCGGCTCGACGTCGTCCTCGAACGGGAACACGATCGGCTCGAAGGCCCACAGGCGTGGGAAGGCGTCCGGGTCGCGGTGCGCGACGAGCAGCAGCGCGGCGCCGCCCTTGGAGTGGCCGCACACCAGCAGGTCGGGGTCGCCACGGAGGCCGAGGTGGTCGAGCACGGCGTCGGCGTCGTCGGCGAACTCGTGCCACGAGTAGCGGCCGTCGGGCGAGGGGTCGGAGTCACCGTGCCCGCGGAAGTCGAACGACCACACCCGGCGCCCGGCCGCGACGAGCCGCTCGGCGACGGGCCGCCACACCACCCCGTGGAAGCCGGTGGGGTGGGCGAGCAGGACGGGTGCACCCGTGCCGCCCCAGTCGTGGACGGCGAGCGTGAGTCCCGACGGGCTGACGAAGCTCGACTGGGTCCGCGTCACTGCTGGGCGGACTCGATCGCACCGACCGTGTCGACCGCGGCCTCCCCGCGCTCGGCGGCGTGGTCCGAGATCGCCTTGGCGATCGCGTTGGCCGCCCGGCCGACGAACTCGCCGCCGGCGCCGGTCACCCAGTCGCACGAGGCCGTGACCGGTTCGAGCTGACCCTGGAAGTGCGGCATCACGTACTGGGCGAACAGCTCGTACGAGCGGGTCTTCGCGGCCGGGTTCGCCCAGTCGTTGTCGAAGAGCAGGAACGCGCCGAACCCGCCGTTGCTCGCCTCGATCAACTCGTCGATCCGGGCGATGGCGTCGTCGGGTGTGCCGATGACCGCGAACCCGGACGCCTTGTTGTTCTCGATGATCTCCCTGGGCGTGTCGCCCTGCACCGGGCCGGCCGGGAGCACGTGGGTGAAGTACCGCGAGAACTCGGCGATGCCGTACTCGACGTCCCGCTCCGCCTCGGCGACCGACTCCGCGAGGTGCATCGGGCCGACGAGGCGCCACTTCGACCGGTCGGCCGGGTGACCGCTCTCCGCGCCGAGCTCCTCCCACTGGTTCCAGTGGTGCGCGAGCAGGTCCATGCCCTGCTTCGCGGTCGCGGCGACCGAGAGCATGCCGATCCCGTGCCGGCCCGCGGCACGCGCGCCGGTCGGCGAGAACGACGCGGCGACGGCGATGTCGAAGCACGGGTCGCTGTACGGCCGCAGCTGGAGCCGCGCGTCGCGAATCGTGAACCAGTCGCTCTCGTGGGTGACGGTCTCGCCGCGGAACAGGCGCATCATCACGTCGAGCGCCTCCTCCATGCGGGGGCGCTGCGCGTCGGCCGGGATGCCGAGCATGTGCGCGTCGGACGTGAGCTGGCCCGGGCCGACCCCGAGCATGACCCGACCGCGGGTGAGGTGGTCGAGCAGCACCATCCGGTCGGCGAGCATCAGGGGGTGGTGGTACGGCAGCGAGCTCACGCCGGTGCCGAGCTTGATGCGCTTCGTGCGCTCGGCGGCGACACCGATGAAGACCTCGGGCGAGGCGATGATCTCGTAGCCGGCGGAGTGGTGCTCGCCGATCCACGCCTCGTCGAACCCGAGCTCGTCCATGCGGACGATCAGGTCGAGGTCGCGCTCGAGCGCCAGCGTCGGGTTCTGCCCGACGGGGTGGAACGGGGCCATGAAGTTTCCGAAGCGCATGGGCTGCATTGGACTCGCCCGCACGCGCCGGGGTCAAAGCGTGCGCCGCCGGACGGTCCGCGCGTCCGGCGGTACCGTCTCGGTCGTGGGGCGGCGGGCGGCGGTGGCGGCGGTGGCGGCGGCGGTGCTCGTCGCGATCGTCGACGCCGGTGCGGCGACCGCCGCGTCGGCCTCGCACGCACCGGGTCGGGCGGTCTCCGGCGCGCACGCATGGGCTGCGACGCGCCGGGCCGGCAGCGCGGCCGTGCAGATGTGGGTCCCGCAGGCGGGCAGCCCACCGGATGGGCGACCGGACCGGCTGCACTTCCACGGCGGGATCGACTGGCGCCGCCATCGGTCCTGGCTGCGCGTCGAGCTGCCCGGTCTCGCCGTGCTCGGGCACCCGGCCCGCGCGACGAGGGTGGAGATGCGCACGATCGACGGCGTCACCTATGTGCGCGACGGCAGCTGGCTGTGTCCGGGGTGCGGGATGGACGGTGGACGACCGCTCCCGGAGGACAAGTGGATCCGGGCGTCGGAGCCCTCGGCCCGGTCGCGCTTCGGCGCGGAGAGTCTCGCGGTGCTCGGGTCGCAGAACGACCCGGTCCCCGCGCTGCGGACGGTCCAGCGGGGCGGCACGACGCTCACGGTCCACCGCACACGCGTCGGGCGACGGTGGCTCGAGTTCGTCGTCGACGGCCACGACCGCGTGCGCCGGGTGGCGTACGGCGCCCACCTCGGCGGAGGTCGCGCGCGCGAGGTGGTGACGTTCGACCGCTTCGGCGCGCCGCAGCCCGTCCGCCGACCGCCGGCGCGTGACGTCTACCGCGGCCCGATCTGACGCACGCTCAGTCCTGCGCGGTGCCGGGCGGGCACGCGACGGGCTTCGGGGCGGTGAAGGCCGGGAGCTTCGCCGGGGGGCGGCGCAGCGAGAAGTCGAGCGTCTCGGCCAGGTTCTTCGCCGACCGGTCGCGCTGCGACATCGGCTCGAGCCCCCAGCGCCACTCCATCATCCGCAGCACCGAGCAGTGCTCGTAGGGGCCGTCGGTCACGACCGTCTGGGGCGACCACGGCGAGATCACGACGCACGGGACGCGGAAGCCGAGCTGCGAGTAGTCGGGGTGCGGACCGGGGCCCGGGTTCTGGTTGTCGTCGGGCACCTTCGGCGGCGCGACGTGGTCGTAGAACCCGCCCCATTCGTCGAAGTTCAGCACGAAGACGGTCCGGTCCCACTGCGGGCTCGTGGTCACTGCGTCGTAGACCTGTTGGATGAAGCCCTCCCCGGACCGGATGCTGCCCCACGGGTGGTCGTCGTTCGACGTGCCGTTCGACTCCGAGACCGCGGTGTAGTCGGGCTCGACGATCGTGAAGTTGGGGAGCGTGCCCTGCTTCGCCGCGGCGAAGAAGTCGGCGACGGGATACGTGATGCCGTCGTACCTGCGCGACGCGAACACCGCGGTCATCGGCTCGCCCTGGTGGTAGTAACCCGCGGTGAGCCCCGCGCCCTGCAGACGGTCGTAGATCGTCGTCTCGATCTTCGAGGTCGGGACCGCGGTGCCGTCGGGGAGGATGAGACCGGTGGCGTCGAGGTCGGTCGCGGCGGCGACCGCGTAGAGACGGTTCGGCCACGTGCCGGCGTTGATGGCCGAGAAGTAGCGCGAGAACGTCGTGTAGTTGCGCGCGAGGGACCCGAGAATCGGTACCGCGGCCTCGCGGTAGTAGCCGATCGGCCAGAGGTCGGCCGGGGCCTTCTCGCCCTCGTGGACCTGGGTGAAGAGGAACCCGTTCGCCTTGCCGCCGTTCAGCTGGGTGGCGGCGGCCTCCCACTGGTGCTTCGGGTCGAGGAACGTGCAGCCCTGGTAGTCCGTGCCCAGGTCGTGGGTCTTGTACTGCTTCCCGTCGAGCCCGGGGAAGGTGAGGCCGCGCTGGCGGCCGTCGGCGCCGGGCAGCCAGCCGAGGAGATGGTCGAAGGACCGGTTCTCCATCATCAGCACGACGACGTGGTCGAACGGCGCGTCCTTCGGGTCGCCGAGACCCTGCGCGCTGGGCTGTCGACCTTTGCCGGTCTTCGCCGGGGTGTTCCCGGCGCCCGATCCCGAGCTGCTGCTGCAGGCCGCCAGCGTGGCGGCGAGGGCCGCGCCCGCGCCGAGACCCAGGAAGCGACGTCGATCCATTCCCCCCATGAGGGCGGGACGCTACCGCCGGGGCGCGGTGGCCGCTACGCGCGCTGGCACTCGATCCAGCGGTCGAGCTCCGGGCCGGACTCGAGGCTGGTGATCAGCGCGTAGCGGGGCGCGTCGCCGTTGTGCACGACCACGTGCCAGAGGCGCTGGGTGTCGACGACGAAGCGCGCACCGCGGCGCAACGGGACCCGCGTCTCGGTGGTGGGATCCGGCGTACCGTCCTCGTCCACCTCCATCAGGAGCATGTACGAGTCCGGGTTGTCGGTCAGCTCGACCCACGACCGCACGACCCAACCCTGGTCGTCCGGGTTGAACCGGTTGTTGTCGTCGCGATGGAACGACTTGAGCGACGTCGCGTGGTCCTGTGGCTCCAGCTTGATGATCCGCACGCGGCCGAAGTTGGCGCCGATGCTCTCGACGTAGGTCGCGATCGTCGGGCACTTCAGCGCGTTCGACGTGAACTTCGCGTCCTTGTCGGGACGCTCGTCACCGTCGTTCCAGAAGCCGCGGCAGTCGAGCTCGCCGTCGGCGGTCGCGATCGGCGCGAAGTTGGTGTCGCCGCCGCTCTTCCAGTCCATGTACTCGAGGGACTCCCATTCGACCGCGGGGACCTCGAAGGGCGCGTCGCTCAGCTGCACCCAGCCGGTCGCGTCGAGCGCCGCGGGACGCGGATGCGGCGTGTGGAGCGGGATCTCGCACGACCAGTGCTCGGGTGTCGGCCAGAACCCGTCCGCGGGACGCTGACCGGTGATGGGGACGGTGGGGGTCGTCACGGTCCGAAAGTCTAAGGACGCCCGGAGCGGAGTCCAGGGTTCACCCGGGCGTGCGTCGAAGTTGTGACCGAGGTCCCGAATCGGGCGTCAGCGCTCAGGAGCACCCGAGCACCGACGCCACCACCGGCTCGTAGTGGGCCGGATCGACGCGCTCGCGGTCGTGACCGGCCGTGAGAACGTCGGTGGCGAGCCGGAAACGCAGCGCGCGGGCAACGAGCGCGACGGGGTCGCCGTCGGTTGTGAGGAGATCGAGGAGATCGACGGAGGCGTCCTGCCACACGAGCGCGTCGGCGACCACGACGGCCGACGCGTAGCCCGGCGTGCGGGCGCCGACGGCGACGTCGAGCACGACCGGTACGTCGTCGGCGTCGAGGAGGACGTTGGGCGCGAGGTCCACCTGGACGAACTGCACGGGATTCGGGTCCGGACGGCACCGGCGGGCGAGCGCCCGGTCCAGTGCCGCGGTGTCCGGCGGCAGCGTCACCGTCTCCTCCCCGAACGCGTGGCGCTCGCCGCGCGCCCACCGGTGGGTGCGACCGTCGAGCATCGCCGCGGGTGGCGCCAGGTGGGCGGTCGCCCGGTGGAAGCGCCGTCCCGCGTCGACGACGGCGGCCCAGTCGGGCGCGAGCGGCCGCAGGTCGGGGACGAACTCACTCGCGGTCCAGCCGTCGACGACGAACCGGCCGTCGGACGCGGCGACAGGACGCGGCCACCGCACGTCGTCGACCGTCGCGAGGCGGGCGAGCGCGTCCTGCGCCCACGCGGCCTCGGCCGCGTCGTTCACCTGCTTCAGCGCGACCTCGCCGACGACCTGCACCCCACCCGTGTTGCCGGCGAGGTGCACGGGGTCGGCTCCGTCCGGCGCCCCGAACGCGCGGCGGACGGGCGCGGGGACCGCGGTCACGGACGCGGGCGCGGAGGCGTCCGGTCGATCGCGACGCGCCGGGGCGCAGCCAGGTTCGCGAACTCGCAGAGGCGGGGGCGGGTCTCGCGCGGGTCGACGATGTCGTCGACCAGGAAGACCTCCGCGGTCTTGAACGGATCCCGCGCGCGTGCGAGCCTCGCCTCGATCTCGGCGCGCAGCGCGTCGGGATCGTCGGCCGCCTCGAGCTGTGCCCTGTACGCCGCCTCGATGCCGCCCTCGAGCGGGAGCGAGCCCCACTCGCCGCTCGGCCACGCGAACCGGTAAGAGAGGCGGCTCGCGTTCTGGTGGGCGGCGCCGGCGACGCCGTACACCTTGCGCAGGATGACCGAGCACCACGGGACCGTCGCCTGGTACACCGCGGCGAGCGCCCGCGCGCCGTGGCGGATCGTCGCCTGCTCCTCGCTCTCGGTCCCGATCACGAAGCCGGGGTTGTCGACGAGGTGCACCACCGGGAGGTGGAACGTCTCGGCGAGGTCCACGAACCGCTCGACCTTGCGGCTCGCGTCGGCGGTCCAGCCGCCGGCGTACTGGTACGGGTCGTTGGCGAGCACCGCGACCGGCCAGCCGTCGAGGCGAGCGAGCCCGGTCACCGCGCTGCGGCCCCACATCCGGCCGATCTCGAACCAGCTCCCGTCGTCGACGACGGCGGTGACGATGTCGCGCACCTTGTAGACGCGCCGTCGCTCGCGCGGGATCGCGCGCAGCAACGAGTCCTCGGCCCGCTGCGGGTCGTCGGTCGGCTCGGCCCGGGGCGGGAGCTCGTCGACCGACGACGGGAGGTACGAGAGGAACGCCCGCGCCCGCTCGAACGCCTCGGCCTCGCTCGCGACCTCGTCGTCGACCGCGCCGTTGCGGGTGTGGATGGAGCTGCCGCCGAGCGACTCCTTGTCGACCTCCTCGATCCCGAGGCGGTTCACGACCGGGGGTCCGGCGACGAACAGCTGGCTCGTCCCCTTCACCATCACGCTGTAGTGGCTGGTGACGACACGCGCGGCGCCGAGCCCGGCGACCGAGCCCAGGCACAGGCTCACGACCGGCACCCGGCCGAGGTTGGCGACGACCCATTCCCAGCCGGGGTTGAACGGCACGAACGAGCGCCGCTCGGTCTCGAGCGTCTTCACGCTCCCGCCGCCACCCGAGCCGTCGACCAGCCGCACGACCGGCAGGCCGAGGTCGTGGGCCATGCGCTCGGCCATGACCTGCTTCTGGAAGATCGACGCGTCGGCCGCGCCGCCGCGCACGGTGAAGTCGTCGCCGCCGACGACGACCGTCCGGCCGTCGACCCGGCCCCGGCCCATCACGAAGTTGGCGGGCATCACGGCGGTCAGATTCCCGTCGGCGTCGTATGTGGCGCGGCCGGTGAGCGCACCGACCTCGGTGAAGCTGCCGGGATCGAGCAGCGCGTCGATGCGCTCGCGCACGGTCAGCTTCCCCTGGCCGCGATGGCGCTCGACCTTCTCGGTTCCGCCCATCTCCCGGGCGAGCTCCCGGCGCCGGGCGAGTTGGTCGAGCTCGGGCTGCCAGGGGGACTCGTCCACGTCTGCTCCGCTCGGGGTGGGGTGCGTGGACGCTACCGGCCGCCGTCCGACGCGGCCCAGGCCTCCGCGCGGGCCAGGATCGCGGCGACGACGTCCGACTTCGCGTCGGCGTAGCCGTTCATGTCCGGCCACTCGTGCGTCGCGAGCTCGCGCTTGGTCGCCTCGTACCGCTCGCGGTCCGCGGCGTCGGTGCGCAGCCAGTCGCGGAAGAGGAGGTGGCGTCGCTCGTCCGCGGGATCGGTCCAGAGGTGGATGTGGACGTCGCGCTCGGGCGTGCGGAGCATGCGGTGGCCCGGTTCGCGGACGCGGAGCCGGTACCCCACCGCCTCGAGCCGCCGGACCGCGGCGTCGAGGTCGCCGTCGACGTGCACCTGGATGTCGACGATCGCCTTCGCGCCGAGGCCCGGCACGCTCGTCGAGCCGATGTGGTCGATCGCGCCCGCGTCGGGGAGCGCGGCGGCGATGCGGGCGCGCTCGGTCTCGAAGCGGGCGGGCCAGGCCGGGTCGTACCCGACGATGACGACCGGTCGCGGCTCCGGGCCGCCGATCAGCTCGAGGTCGTCGTGGGCTCCGGGCATCGGGCCACCGTAGGGGCCGCAGGCCGCACCGACCTTCGGCCCTGGTAGGGGGTGGGGGTATCCGGTTGGATCGGGGGCGTGGACCGCACCCATCCGAGCCGACGGGAGTTCCTCCGGATCGCCGGGTTGACGGCCGCCGCCGCGGGTCTCGCAGCGTGCGGGAGCCGCGGCTCCGGCGGGGCGCGTCCGTCGCCCGGCGGCCGATTCGTCGAGCCCGACGAGCTGCGGAGCCGGAACGGGCGCCTCGATGCCCGGCTCGTCGCCGAGGGGCGCACGGTGCGGACCGGTGGGGTCGAGCGGTACGCGTACACGTACAACGGCTCGACACCCGGTCCGACCTGGCGGGTGCGGCCCGGCGACATCGTCACGATCACGCTCGTCAACCGGCTCGACGCGCCCACCAATCTGCACACCCACGGCCTCCACGTCTCGCCCGAGGGTCGGAGCGACGACGTGTTCGTCGAGGTGGCGCCGGGCGCGAGCCACCGGTACCGCTACGAGATCCCGGCCGACCACCCGAGCGGTCTGTTCTGGTACCACCCGCACCACCACGGGATGGTCGCGGAGCAGGTGTTCGGCGGGCTCGCCGGTGCGATCGTCGTCGAGGACGGACTCGACGACACCGCGCCGCTGCGCGACACGGTGGAGCGGCTGCTGGTCATCGCGGATCCGCCGCTCACGTCGTCGGTGTCCGGGTTCGGTGCGTCGCCGATGGAGCGGATGCAGGGTCGGGAAGGCGACCTCGTGCTCGTCAACGGACGTCTCCGGCCGGTGGTCGACGCCACGTCCGGCGCGCTCGAGCGGTGGCGGCTGCTCAACGCGAGCCCGTCGCGCTACCAGCGGATCCGGGTCGACGGCCACGCGCTGCACGTGATCGGGACCGACGCCGGTCGCATCCCCCGCCCGGTCACGCGGGACGAGGTCGTGCTCGCGCCGGGGGAGCGCGTCGAGGTGCTCGTCGCGCCCGGCGCGGCGGGCGAGTACCGGGTGCGCAGCGAGGCGTACGACCGCGGCTCGATGATGGGCGGCTCGATGATGGGCGGCGGGACGGGCGGGAGCGGGTCCGTCACGTCGAGCGGAGTCACGCTCGCCGTGCTCGCGGTGCGCGGCGACGGCCCGGCCGCAGCGGTGCCGGGACGCCTCGCGGTCGCCGAGGCCGCCGACGGCGCGGTGACCCACCGGCGGACGCTCACCCTCGGGATGGCGATGGGTGGCGGTGGTGGCGGGATGATGGGCGGAGGCGGCGGTGGCATAGAGCGCCTCACCATCGATGGTCGGACCTTCGACGCCGCGCGGACCGATCAGCGGGCTCGGCTGGGCGCGGTGGAGGAGTGGACGGTCGAGAACCCGACCGCGATGGACCACCCGTTCCATCTGCACGTCTGGCCGTTCGTGGTACTCGACGGCGGCGGCGCGCCGGTGATCCCCGGCGGCCGCAAGGACACGGTGAACGTGCCCGCCGGATCAGCGGTGCGGTTCCGGGTCGCGTACACCGACTTCGGCGGCCGGACCGTGTACCACTGCCACATCCTCGACCACGAGGACCTCGGGATGATGGGCGTGATCGAGGTGAGCGGTAGCGGTCAGACCGGCACGTTGTAGCGGTCCACGCCGCAGAGCGACCGCCAGCCCTTGGGGACCTCGTCGGGCGCGATGGCACCGGCGTCGATGAGGGCGGTGAGCACGGGCCGTGTGGCCTCGTGCCGCAGCTGCACGCGACGGGGGAGTCGTTGCACCTGCTGGAACGTGGACCACGTCGGCAGGTCGGCGGCGGCGTACACCCCCGGGTGCACGAACCCCTGCCACAGCATCGCGATGAGCTGCGGTGCGAGGTGGTGCACCGCCGCGCGCTCGACCCGTCCCGCGCGCGCCCACGCCTCGGGCAGCACCGCCCGGGCGAAGGACAGGTGTCGCGCCTCCTCCTGGCGGTGGTAGCGGTTGAGCGCGGCGACCATGGGGTCGGTGTCGGGGTGGTCGACGGCCAGCCGCTGCAGGAGGTCCGGGATCTCCTCGCCGGCGAGGGTCATGACGAGCAGCAGCGTCTCGTGCTTCGTGATCGAGCGCGCGACGCGGTTGAGCACCGCGGTGACCGGCGCCCGGTCGATCGGGTTGTGCGTGGTCGGCCCCAGCGCGTCGATCAGCCGGATGAACGCGCGGGAGTGGCTCGACTCCTCGCCGATCTCGTGGAGCATGTAGGTGATCCGGGGGTCGGTGAGGTCCGAGGACTCTGCGACGTGGCGGGCGAAGCCGGCCATGAGCACCGCCTCGAAGTGCACGCCCATCGCGAGCATCGAGGCGACCTCCTCCCGCGAGAGTCGGGCGCGCTGCTCGGGGGTGAGCTCGAGGTCGAGGCCCGCCACGGACAGCAGCTCGTCGGGGATGACCTGCCCGGAGCCCAGCTGGTCCCAGGGCAGATCGGTGTCGGGCTCGATCGGGCGGCGCACGGAGGCGGCGCTCAGGCGCCGGGTCCGGGCGCCGACGGGGTCCAGGTCGGGGGTGGCGATCGCAGTCATGCCTCCACCGTACCCGAGAAAATCTACAAGTCAAGAGTTTTCATGGATTCTTCGTTTCGTCCCCGGTGGGTACTGTGTCGCCCGTGGTGGAGCCGACCGCCGGGCTGGGGACCAAGGGCGACCGCACGCGCCAGCGTCTGCTGGAGATCGCGGTACGTCGATTCGCCGCCGACGGCTATCGGCGGACGTCGGTGTCCGACATCGCCCGCGACGCCGATCTCACGCCGGCGGCGGTCTATGCGTACTTCGCCGGCAAGGAGGCGCTGTTCCAGGCCGCCGTCGACGCGGACGCGAGCGCGCTGATCGCCGAAGCCGAGCGCGCGGTCGAGGAGCTCCCGCTGCGCGACGCCGTCGCCCGCATGATGGCGGCGCTGAGCGAGCGCATGCCCGAGCACCCGCTCGCGGCCCGGGTGCTGTCGGGCCAGGAGCCCGACGTGATCGACCGGCTGCTCGACCTGCCGTCGCTCGCCGAGCTCACCGCCGGGTTGGTGCTGGGCATCGCCGAGGCGCAGGCGGACGGACAGATCCGGCGCGACGTCGACCCGCAGCTGATCGCCGAGGGCCTGGAGGCCATCGTGCTCTCGCTGCTCATGTCGTCGCTGCAGGCGGGAGTCGAGTCGACCTCCCGCCGCGCCGACGCGGCGCGCGCGGTCCTCGACGCGGCGCTGCGCCCGCCGAGCTGACGGGACTCGGCGTGGGACGGGCGGGGATCCGGCGCCGCCGGCCGGCGCACCACCTGGAGAAGGTGCGCGACGAGGTGAGCGCGGCCGACCAGGCGCGTGCCTTCGGATCGTTCCGCTGGGGCACGTACTCGCCGGCCGGCACGTGGGAGCGACTCGGATTCTTCGGCCGCCAGTGGGCGCGTGCCCGGACCGGCGTGATCCCGCGCCCCCGGCTGCGCGACCACGAGCTGCGCGGCCTCGCGCTCTGGCTCGGTGTGATCGCGGTCGTCGGTGTCGGGCTGATGCTCCTGCTCGGGGTCCACTGACCACTTCGGTCCTCGACGCCGCGCTCCGCCCGCCCGTAGCCTGATGGTCCAGGACGGGAAGGGGCAGTGATGAGCGAGGCGACGGTGTTCGTCGACGACGCGGTGACCGGGCACCTGCCGATGGTCTGCGTCCGTACCGGTGCACCGGCCGACGGGCTGCACCGCATCAGTCAGCGGTACGGCGGCCTGTCGGGATGGGCGGCCCTGCTGATCTTCCTCGGCCCGGTCGGCTGGATTGTGCTGGCCGTGCTGGCCGCGACGTCGCGCACACGCGACCTGACCGTACGGCTGCCGTATTCGCGCGCCGGCCTGGAACGGGAGGCGAGCGACTTCCGCACTGCGCTCGTCGCAGGGGCGGTGATGGTCGCCGCCGGGGCCGTGACGTTGCTCCTCGTCGTGAACAACCGCGATGGCTGGTCGGCGGTCGCGCAGGCGATTGCGCTGCTGGCTGCAGGAACCGCGCTCGTGGCGGCGGTCGCGACCGTCGCGTTCGCTGCGCGCTATTCGGGGCGTCGGCCCGGGATCGACCTCGACGCGTCGGGTCGCTGGGTCACCCTGCGTGGTGTCGACCGAGCGTTCGCGGCGGCCGTGCGCGACGAGCAGGTCGCGCGCCGCACCACCTCGAGCTGACGGCGTCAGATCGGCAGGGCGCCCGTCGCCGCCGCCGTGGAGCCGGTGTCCTTGTACGCCGCGATCGCCCGCTCGGCGGTGCGCATGAGATGGATCTCATCGGCGCCGTCGGCGAAGCGCGCCCACCGCGCGTGCTGGAACATGTTCGCGAGCGGCGTGTCGGTGGAGTAGCCGAGCGCGCCGTGCACCTGGATCGCGCGGTCGATGATCCGGTTCAGCGCGTTCGCGACGAAGTGCTTCGTCATCGACACCTCGGCCTTGAAGTCCTCCTTGCGGTCGATCTTGTACGCCGCGTGCAGGACCATCAGCTTCGCCTGATACAGCTCGATCGTGGACTCGGCGATCATCCACTGGATCCCCTGCTTCTCGGCGAGGATCGACCCGTGGGAGAACCGGTTGAGCGACCGGTCGACCATCATGTCGAGCGCCATCTCGGCCTGCGCGATCCAGCGCATGCAGTGCGCGAGGCGGGCCGGGCCGAGGCGGTACTGGCCGAGCAGGTGACCCTGGCCGCGCCCGCCGAGCATCTGCGAGTCGTGGACGCGCAGGTCCTCGATGACGATCTCGGAGTGGCCCGTGGAGCCGTGCATCGTCTCGACCTCGCGCACGTCGTTCCAGCCGTCGGCGGGCAGGTCGATGATGAACGCGCTGTTGGCGGCCTGCTTGATCTCGGGCTGGTCCTCGGTGCGGCAGATGAGGATGGCGAAGGTGGCGCGACGCGCGCCGCTGATGAACCACTTGTGGCCGTTGATCACCCACTCGTCGCCGTCCTGGTAGGCGTGGGTGCGGATCAACGTCGGGTCGGAGCCGGCGACCTCGGGCTCGGTCATGGCGAAGCACGACCGGGCACGGCCCTCGCAGAGGGGTCGGAGGTACTTCTCCTTCTGCTCGTCGGTGCCCCAGTGCAGCAGCGTGTGCATGTTGCCCTCGTCGGGCGCCTGGGCGTTGATGGCGAACGGCCCGAAGCCGGTCCGCGCCGCCTCGGCCTGCACCATCGCGAGCTCGACGTGCCCGAGCCCCATGCCGCCCCACTCCTTCGGCATGTGGGGGAGCCAGATCCCGCGCTTCTGCGCCTCGGTGCGCATCTCGATGATGCCCTCGATGAGCGCCTTGCGGTCCCCGCCCTCCCCGATCTTCGACTCGATGGGCCGGACCACGTCGTCGATGAACGCGCGCGTCGTCGCACGGATCTCTTCGAGCTCGGGGGAGAGGGAGAAGTCGATCGCCATCCGCGCAGCCTTCCCGCCGCCCGGCCGCGGGGTCAAACGACGGCGCCCGACGAGGACCGGCAAGAATGCGCGCCATGCGTGCAGCGATCGCCCGACGCGGGCAGTTGGTGGTGGAGGACGTCCCGGAGCCCGTCGCCGGACCCGGTGAGGTCGTGGTCGAGGTGCAGGCGTGCGGGATCTGCGGCTCGGACCTGCACACGCTGCGCCACGCGCACTCGATGCTCGCGTTGTCCTCGATGACGGGCAACGCCGACCCGTTCGACCCGGACCGGGACTACGTGATGGGACACGAGTACTGCGGCGAGGTGGTCGAACTCGGCGCCGGGATCGACGACGCGCCCGTGAAGGTCGGCGACACCGTGGTGAGCATGCCGATGGCGTTCACCGCCGCGGGCCTCGAGCTGATCGGGTTCTCCAACCACTACTACGGCGCGTTCGCGGAGCGGATGGCGCTGACCGCGGGGATGTGCCTGCCGGTGCCGAACGGGCTCGACCCGCGCGTCGCAGCACTCACCGAGCCGATGGCGGTCGCCGTCCACGCGGTCAACAAGTCGTCCATGCAGCCCGGGGAAGGCGCGCTGGTCCTCGGCGCGGGACCCATCGGGCTCGCGCTCATCGCGGTGCTGAAGGGTCGGGGGGTCGCGCCCGTCGTCGCCTCCGACTTCTCGCCCGGCCGGCGAGCGCTCGCCGCGGCGATGGGTGCGGATCTGGTGGTCGACCCGGCGACCGAGCCGGCGATCGACGGCTGGAACCGTGCCGCCGGCGCAGGCGCGGTGCCGGTCGTCTTCGAGGCGATCGGCGTGCCCGGGGTCATCGACGAGATCTGCCGCGCGGTTCCCGGCGGGACGCGGATCACGATCGTCGGGGTCTGCATGGAGGACGACACGTTCCTGCCGCTCGTGCCGGTGGCGAAGGAGCTGCAGTTCCAGTTCGTCATCTACTACGACGGCGAGGAGTTCGGCTCCACGCTGCGGGCGCTCGCCGAGGGCGAGATCGATCCGTCGCCGATGATCACCGGCGTCGTCGGCCTCGACGGCGTCCCCGGCGCGTTCGCCGAGCTCGGGCATCCTGAGGGGCACGCCAAGGTGGTGGTCGAGCCCGGCGCGGGCCCGTCGATCACGCCGGTCTGAGGTCCGGTCGGTCCGCGCCCAGCCACGGCAGGCGCGGGGTCATGGTGGCGACGAGCAGCCGGCGCAGCTCCGCCCGCTCGCCGCGGTCGAGCGGGGTCAGGAACTCACGCTCGGCGTCGGTGACGGTCCGCAGCGCCTTCGCGTGCAGCTTCCGGCCCGGCGCGGTGAGCCGGAGCCGGTGGCGCCGCCGGTCGTCCGGGTCCCGCTCGCGGACGAGCAGCTTCCGGCCCTCGAGCTCGTCGACGAGGGCCACGACGATCGTGGGGTCGAGGCCGAGCCGGGTCGAGAGCATCTTCTGGGAGAGGTGCTCCTCGGACCCGACGAATGTGAGCACGAGGAGCTGGCGCCCGTTGAGGCCGAGCGACGCGAGCGCCTCGTCGATCACGACGTGGAACTGGGTGCCCGCCTTGAGCAGCAGGTAGCCCGGCGAGGTCAGCATCGGGTCCACGGAGAAAATCTAGCAATTCTCGATCATGGAAAGTTTCGATGATCTATGGTCTCGATCATGACGCGCATCGGACTGCAGATCCCGAACTTCACGTTCCCCGCCGGCCCCGATCCGCTCTTCGAGCGGGTCGTGACCACCGCCGTGACCGCCGAGCAGGCCGGCTTCGACACCGTGTTCGTGATGGACCACTTCTTCCAGCTGCCCCTCATCGGACCGCCCGAGCTCGAGATGTTCGACGCCTACACGCTGCTCGGCGGGCTCGCGGCCCGGACCCAGCGCGCCCGGCTCGGCACCCTCGTGACCGGCGTGACGTACCGCAACCCGGCGCTGCTGGCCAAGGCGGTGACCGCGCTCGACGTGATCTCGGACGGACGTGCGCTCCTCGGCATCGGCGCGGCGTGGTTCGAGCTCGAGCACGACTCGCTCGGTGTGGCGTTCCCGCCACTGGCGGAGCGGTTCGAGCGGCTCGAGGAGGCGCTGCAGATCTGCCGGGGGATGTTCACCCAGCGCCAGACGACCTTCGCCGGGACGCACTACTCCGTGACCGACGCGTGGAACTCACCGGCGCCGGTCACGCCCGGTGGTCCACCGGTGCTGATCGGCGGTACCGGTGAGCGCAAGACCGCCCGGCTCGCGGCGCAGTACGCGGACGAGTGGAACTGCAACGCCAACTTCGCCGAGCTGCCCGGAAAGCTCGCGGCGCTCGACGGGCACCTGCAGGCCCTCGGCCGGGACCGGGCGTCGATCGGTGTGTCCTGCCTCGGGTCGATCGTCGTCGGCGCGACCCACGCCGAGGCGGCGGCCAAGCTCACCGAGCTGCTCCGGCGGCGCGGCGTCGACGATCCGGGCCCGATCGTCGACGACCCGCAGACCCGGCACTCGGTGCTGCCGCGCCTGCTCTTCGGCGACCCGGACGCAGTGGTCGAGCAGGTCCACGCGCTGCGGTCGGTCGGCCTCGACGGTGTGGTCGTGAACATGCCCGTCGACGCGCACGACCCCGGCTCGGTCGCGCTCGCCGGCGCGACGCTGACGCAGGCACTCGCCTGACCGGCCGGGTTGCTGGCTCCCGCGCCCTTCCGACGCGCGGAACGCGACGAATTCGGCGCGTATCCGGCGCGGAAACGGTGGGGGCGGGGTCAGCGGTAGGCGCCGGGGGGTGAGAGCATGCTGCGGTGCCAGCGGTCGGGCGTGAGCAGGATCGCGCGGGGATAGTCCTCGAACATCCAGCGCGCGAAGTTCCGGCGGGTCCAGGGCGTGAGGTCGACGGCGCGGAGCGCGAGCTCCGCGCCGCGCGGATGCGCGAGCACGCGCTGGAGCGCGGCGGCCATCCGGAGGTCCCGGCCGAGCCCCCGGGTCACGCGGCTCCGGTAGCGGGCGGTCACCACGGCGGGGGTGTCGGCGACGGCGGGCGGCCGCGAGCCGGACACCGACGGCACCGGCGGCGCCGGGGCGAGCACGGCCTCGGCCGCGAGCGTGCCGGTCTCGAGCGCCTGCGCGATGCCCTCGCCGGTCATCGGGTCGACGACCCCCGCGGCGTCGCCGGCGAACAGGACGCGACCCGAGTTCAGGCGGTCGGGGTCGAAGTGGCTCGGGATCGGCCACGCCCGGTGCGGTGACTCCGGCGCGGCGTCGGGACCCAGCACCGCGCGCAGCGCCGGGCGGTCGAGCAGACCCCGCCACGTGCGCGCGAGCACCTTGCCGGTGACCGCGTGCCCGCGCAGCATCCCGAAGCCGACGTTGGCCCGGCCGTCGGGGAGCGGGAAGACCCAGGCGTAGCCGGGGAGCAGGTCTCGCTCGAACAGGACCCAGAGGCGGGGGTCGGTGACGCCGGTGAAGTACTGCCGGAACGCCGACCACTCGCCGACCACCTGACGCGCGCCCGGCTGCAGGAGCGCGCGGGTCGTGGAGAAGCGGCCGTCGGCGGCGACGACGAACGGCGCGGTCACGACGCTCCCGTCGGCGAACGTCGCCTCGACCTCGCGGTCGCCGGACTTCACGCCGACGAGTTCGACGCCCTCGCGCACGTCGGCGCCCGCCGTCCGTGCACGAGCGACGAGCGCGGCGTCGAGGTCGACGCGCCGCATGACGCGCGCGTGCGAGGCGTCGACGGGGAGCGGCAGCTCGATGCGGCGGCCTGCGGGGCTGACGAGCACGACGTCGGTGACCGGCGCCGACCGGTCGAGCGCCCCGAGCGGCACGTCGAGCGCCTCGAGCCGGCGCAGCGCCTCGGCCGTCAGCCCGTCACCGCACGTCTTGTCGCGGGGGAACGCGGCGCGGTCGGCCAGGACGACGTGACGGCCCGCGCCCGCGGCGGTGATCGCGGCGGCGGCCCCGGCCGGGCCGGCGCCGACGACGAGCAGCTCGCAGGAGGTCGGGCCAGGCATGACGGCCGACGGTACCCGGCGGGCCGGGCGGGCGGCGGGGCCGGAGGCGGGTGGCCGGCGCCCCGGCCGGACCGCGCGAACGGGCCGAATGGCCGGTCAACCCGCCGCTCGGACGGGTCGATACCTCCACCACTGTGAACGGTGCGCCCCCGGGGCAGAACGACGCGCCCGTGGATGCGGGCCGCCGCCGGCGGCTCGCATCGCACCGCGCCTTCCTGCTGCTCGCCCTGTTCAGCCTCGTCGTGGTCGCGTTCGGGCTGTTCCTCAACCAGCAGCTGCTCGCGGGCTACCACCCGTCGCCGCACCGCGACCTCGCCGCGGCCGGTGACCTGCGCCTGGCGCAGAACGTCCTCGCCGGGCTGGTGGCGGTGATGATCGGCGCCGCCCTGGTCCACGCCCACCGGCTGCGCGCCGAGACCGAGCGGGCGGCCCACGAGACGGATCGGTACATCGAGCGGCTCGAGGCGACCCAGAAGGAGCTGCGCCGGGCGCGCGACGACCTCGAGATCCGGGTCGCCGAGCGGACGCAGGAGATCCTGCGCGCCAACGAGTCGCTGCGGGCCGAGAGCGAGCAGCGCCTGCGCACGATCGCGGAGCTGGAGCGCGCCACCGCGGTGCTCGACCGGCAGGCGCGCCGGCTCGGCGAGTCGAACCGCGACCTGCAGGAGTTCGCCTACGTCGCGTCGCACGACCTGCAGGAGCCGCTCCGCAAGATCCTCGCGTTCTCGGACCGGCTCGGCTCGCGTCTCGGCGACGACCTCGACGAGACGGCGCGTGACTACTTCGAGCGCCTGCGCAACGCGGCGACGCGGATGCAGAAGCTCATCGACGACCTGCTCGTCTACTCACGGGTCCAAACCCAGGGCAACGAGCACCAACGCGCGGATCTGGCCGAGATCGTGCGCTCGGTCGTCGGTGACCTCGAGATCGCCATCGAGGAGAGCGGCACCACCGTCTCGGTCGGGGACCTGCCGACCATCGAGGCCGACCCGGCCCAGATGCGCCAGCTGTTCCAGAACCTGATCGGCAACGCCATGAAGTTCCGCAAGGAGGGCGTGGCGCCGATGATCGCGGTCGCCGGCGGGGTCGAGGACGCCGCCGACGGCCCCGTGTGCGTCGTGACCGTGGCCGACAACGGCATCGGCTTCGAGCCGGAGCACGCCGAGAAGATCTTCACGGTCTTCCAGCGGCTCCACGGTCGCGGCGAGTACGAGGGATCCGGCATCGGGCTCGCCGTCACCCGGCGCGTCGCCGAGCGCCACGGCGGGACGATCCGCGCCACCGGTCGCCCCGGCCACGGCGCCACGTTCGTCCTCCGGATCCCGGCCGTCCAACCCCTTCACGAGGAGCACCACGATGAGCACGCGCAGCGGCCTCACGCTCTTGCTGGCTGACGACGATCCCGACGACCGCCTGATGGCGCTCGAGGCGTTCGAGGAGAGCCACCTCAACAACCGGGTCGACACGGTCGAGGACGGCCAGGAGCTGCTCGACTACCTCCGCGGCGAGGGCCGGTACGCGGATCCGCGACCCGAGCTCCCGGGATTCATCCTGCTCGACCTCAACATGCCGCGCCTCGACGGTCGGTCCGCCCTGGAGCAGATCAAGGCCGATCCGGTGCTGCGGCGCATCCCGGTCATCGTCCTGACCACGTCCAAGGCCGAGGAGGACATCCTCCGCACCTACGACCTCGGCGTGAACAGCTTCATCACCAAGCCGGTCACGTTCGACCAGCTGCTGGACGTGATCCGCGAGCTCGGCCGCTACTGGCTCGAAGTGGTCGAGCTGCCGCCGGTCGCGGCCGCGAGCTGAGTCGGGCGCGAACGGACGGGGTGGAGCGGTGCCGAACCTGCTGCTGATCGAGGACGACGAGGACGACTACCTCATCACCGTCGACCTGCTGCGCGAGGCCGCGGAGACGTACCACGTGCAGTGGGAGCGGGACGCGGCCACGGGCGTGGCCGCGCTGCAGGCGCGGGGCCACGACGCGTGCCTGCTCGACTTCCGGCTCGGCGCGACGACGGGGCTCGAGGTGCTCACGGCCGTGCGCGAGGCGGGAGTCGACACCCCCATCGTGCTGCTCACCGGCCAGAGCGACCGCGACACCGACCTGCAGGCGATGGCGGCGGGTGCGTCCGACTACCTCGTGAAGGGCAGCTTCGACGCCCTCGCGCTCGAGCGGTGCATCCGGTACGCGATCGACCGGTCCGCGAGCGTCCGCGCGCTCGCGGAGTCCGAGCGCCGCGCGCGGTCGCTCATGGAGACGGCCGGCGACGGCATCCTGATCCTGCGCGGGGACGGCTCGGTGGAGTCGTGGAACCCGAGTGCGTCCGAGCTGTTCGGCATCGACGACCTGCGCGGGTTCGCAGTGACCGTCCTGTTCGAGGGACCCGGCCGCGACGCGCTCGCCGAGCTGCTCGCGCACCCCGAGACCGGGGTCGCGACGATGCTCGAGCTCGAGGGCCGGCGCAGGACGGGCGAGCCGTTCCCGGCCGAGGTGACGTTCTCCGCCTGGGAGGCCGGCGACGGCCACATGTGGAGCGCCCTGATCCGCGACGCGACGGAGCGGCGCGGGTTCGAGGACCGCCTCGCGCACCAGGCGTTCCACGACTCACTCACCGGTCTGGGCAACCGCGCCGGGCTCCACCTCAAGCTGCGGCAGGCGCTCGCGGCAGAGCCCGACGGCGCCCGGTTCGCGGGCGTCCTGTTCATCGACCTCGACGGGTTCAAGCGGGTGAACGACTCGCTGGGTCACGACCGCGGCGACGAGGTGCTGCGCCAGGTCGCCAACCGCATCCGCGGCCAGGTCCGCAGCGGCGACACCGCGACGCGCCTCGGCGGCGACGAGTTCGCGGTGGTGCTCGACGGGTGCGACGGTCCGGACGCCGCGATCGAGGTGGCCGACCGGATCCTGCGCCGCCTGCGGGAGCCCGTCGTGATCGACGACTCCGCGATCCAGCTGTCGGCGTCGATCGGGATCCACACCGCGGCGCCCGGTGACGCGGACGTCGTCGACATGCTCCGGAACGCCGACCTCGCGCTGTTCGCCGCGAAGGCGAACGGACGGGACCGGGCCGCGGTGTTCGAGCCGGTGATGCAGGAGCGGATCACGCGCCGGACCGAGACCGAGCGGGATCTGCGCCGGGCCCTCGACGAGCGCCAACTCGCGGTGCACTACCAGCCGGTCGTCGACCTCGACTCGGGACAGGTGGCGAGCGTCGAGGCGCTCATGCGCTGGCAGCATCCCGAGCGCGGCCTGCTCGGGCCCGACGAGTTCCTCGGCGTGCTCGAGGAGACGGGCCTGATCGTCGACTTCTCGCGTGCGCTGCACCGGCAGGCGTTCGCCCAGACCAAGCTCTGGCAGGCCGAGGGCATCGCCGGTGGCCGGTTGCTGCTCTGTGTCAACGTGTCGCCCCGGGAGCTCGCCGACGAGTGGTACGTCGACTCGGTGCTCACCGCCCTCGCCGACTCCGGCCTGACGCCGCAGTCCCTCGTCGTGGAGGTCAACGAGACGGTGCTGGTCCGGCACCGGGCCATCGCGATCGAGCGGCTCGAGGACCTGCGCCGGGCCGGGGTGCGCATCGGTCTCGACGACTTCGGTGCGGGGCACTCGTCGCTCTCCCATCTCCACGAGCTGCCGGTCCAGGTGATGAAGATCCACGGGTCGTTCGTGCGCCGGATGGGCGACGGCGGTCCGTCGCCGGTGCCGGCGTTGGTGGCCATGGGCCACGACATGGGGTTCGTGACCATCGCCGAGGGCGTCGAGGACGAGGCCGTCTACCGCCGGCTCGGCGAGCTCGGCTGCGACTACGGCCAGGGCTACTGGATGGCGCGCCCCGCCGACGCCGCCGCCACGTCCGCCTTCCTCAACGGCCCGGGTGTGGTGCTCGAGCCCCAGAACGGCGAATCCCGGGCCTGACGGGTTCCCCGCCCGTTTCGACCTCGGGCCGCCGGGGCAGGCAGAATCTCGGCCGCAATCGTGCCGACGCGCCGGTCCCGCCGCGCGTCCTACGTGGTGTGGGAGACCCTCATGAACGTCGTCGTCTGCGTCAAGCAGATCCCCGACCCGGCGGTACCGGGCGAGCTCAACCCCGACCACACGCTCAAGCGTGAGGGCAAGCTGATCCTGGACGAGTCGGACAGCTACGGCGTCGAGATGGCGCTGCAGCTCGTCGACAAGGCGGGCGGCGGCGAGGTCAGCCTGATCTCGATGGCGCCGAACGGCGAGGTCTCGGGCCTGCGCACGGCGCTGGCGATGGGCGCGGCCAAGGCCGTGCTCGTCTCCGACGACTCGCTGAAGGCGGCCGACGCGCTCAGCACCGCCAAGGTCCTCGCCAAGTGCGTCGAGCGCCTCGGCGACGTCGACCTCGTGCTCGCGGCGACCGAGTCGACCGACGGCTACACGGGCACCGTGCCGGCGCAGGTCGCGGCGCTGCTCGGCTGGCCGTCGCTCACCTTCGCCAAGGAGGTCCACCTCGAGGGGGGGACCGCCAAGATCCAGCGCCAGACCGAGGCGGGCTACGACGTCGTCGAGGCGCCGCTCCCCGCGGTCGTGAGCGTGACCGCCGGTGTGGTCGAGCCCCGGTACCCCAGCTTCAAGGGGATCATGGCGGCGAAGTCCAAGCCGGTCGACCAGGTGACCGCGGCCGACCTCGGCCTCGGCGCCGACGACATCCAGCCGTACCAGACGATCACCTCCGTCGCCGCCGCGCCCGCGCGTGAGGCCGGGGAGAAGATCGAGGACGACGGTGCCGCGTTCGAGAAGGTCGTCGAGTTCCTCGACGGGCTCAAGGTCATCTGAGTCGCCGAGGACGAGGGAGAGACAGACAGTGAAGATCTGGGTCTACGCAGAGTCCGAGGGCGACAAGCCCACCACCGCCACGCTCGAGCTGCTCACCAAGGCGCGCGAGCTCGGTGACGTCGAGTGCATCTACGTCGGCGACAACGCCGCGGCGGTCGCGCCCGAGCTCGGTGCGCACGGCGCGGCCAAGGTGCACTCGGTCGACGGCGGCGACGCCCTCGCCGGGGTCGCCGGCGGCGCGGCGATCGTTTCGCTGGTCGAGGGGGGCGAGGCGCCCGACCTCGTCCTGTTCGCACAGAGCTACGACGGTCGTGACGCCATCGCCTACGCGTCGGCGAAGCTGAACCGCACCGTGCTCACCAACGGGATGAGCCTGTCGGTCGACGGCGACACGATCACCGTCGGCACGGCGATCTTCGGCGGCAACACGCTCGTCGACGCCACCTTCGACGGCCCCGGTCCGCACCTGGCGGCGATCCGGCCGAAGTCCTTCGTCGCCGAGGCGGGTGGCGCCGGCGCGGGCGAGGTCGTGAGCGTCGGATCGGTCGACGCCGGCCGCGCGGGTGAGGCCAAGGTGCTCGAGCGGCACGTCGAGGAGCGCGAGGGGCCGAAGCTCGAGGAGGCGGCGGTCGTCGTCTCCGGTGGGCGCGGCATCGGCGCGTCCGAGAACTACGGGCCGCTCGTCGAGGACCTCGCCAACCTGCTGAAGGGCGCCTCGGGCGCGTCGCGTGCGATCGTCGACGCGGGCTGGGTGCCGTACTCGAAGCAGGTCGGCCAGACCGGCAAGACGGTGAAGCCGAAGGTGTACATCGCGCTCGGCATCAGCGGTGCGACCCAGCACATGGTCGGCATGAAGGGCTCCGACAACATCATCGCCGTCAACAAGGACGCCGAGGCGCCGATCTTCTCGGTGGCCGACCTCGGCATCGTCGGTGACGTGCACAAGGTCGTCCCGAAGATCATCGAGGCCATCAAGGCGCGCAGCTGAGCGTCGCGCCCGTCCGAACACCGCACGAGGCCGGGGCGCGAGCCCCGGCCTCGTCGCGTCCGGCGCCCGCCGGCGTGCTCAGCTGCCCGGCGGGGTCGTGCTGCTGCTGCTGGGGGTGTCCGTCGCCGGTGGGAGCCCGGCGGGGCCGACCTCGGCGTTGTCGACGATCCAGCGGTCGCCCCGGCGGATCATCGCCATCGACAGCTGACCGCCGGGCCGCGTCCAGACGCACAGCTGGGTGGGCCGGTTCCCCGCGGCCGATCGGCAACCACCGAAGACGAGGCCCTTCACGTCGTCGGCGCTGATCTTCTCGAGTGCTGCGAGTCCGGCCGCGGTCGAGTCCGGCCGCGCCGCCGTCGGGTCGCCCTGCCGCAGATGGACGTACACCGTCTTCGCCGTCGCGGTGGGCGAGGGCGCGTCGTCCGAGTCCGTCCACCGGACCACGAGGTATGCGCCGGCGGCGAGGACGACGACGACCACGACGACGATCCCGATCACGCGGGCCGGCGACCGCGACGTCCCGGGGCGACCGGCGGACTGGGGGCTCTCGGTGGAGGACATCCCGGAGAGGCTAGGGACGCCGGGCGCGCCGGTCCGCGACCCCGACCGGCAACGCTCAGTCGGCCAGATCCACCACGACGGGGGCGTGGTCCGACGGCTGCTTGCCCTTGCGGGCGTTGCGGTCGACGATCGCCCACGTGACCCGCTCCGCGACCGGCTCGGTCGCGAGCACGAGGTCGATCCGCATCCCGCGGCCCTGGTGGAAGTCGCCGCCGCGGTAGTCCCAGTACGAGTAGAGGCCGTCCTGGTCGTAGACGCGCCGGAACGTGTCGACCAGGCCCCAGTCCTCGAGGGCCCGCACCGCGGCGCGCTCGGGCCCGGTCACGTGCGTGGCGCCCTGGAACGCCTTCACCGACCAGACGTCGCGGTCCTCGGGGGCGACGTTGAAGTCGCCCGTGACGACGAGCGGATCGGTGGGTCGGTGCAGCGCCGCGCACCACTCGGCGAGGCGCTCGAACCAGACCAGCTTGCGGTCATAGAACTCGGTGCCGACCTCGCGCCCGTTGGGGCAGTACACCGACGAGATCCGGATGCCGCCGCAGGTGGCGGTCAGCATGCGGGCGTCGTCGGCGTACGGGTCCTCGACCTCGGGCCCGAAGCCGTTCTGCGGGTCCTCGATCCCGACCCGGGACAGGATCGCGACGCCGTTCCACTGGTTGTAGCCGTGGTGGACGCTCTCGTAGCCGAGCGCGGCGAAGGTCATCGCCGGCCAGTTCTTGTCGGCGAGCTTCGTCTCCTGGAGGCACAGGACGTCGGGCTGCGCGTACCCGAGCCACTCCTCCACGCGAGGGAGGCGGGCCTTCAACGAGTTGACGTTCCAGGTGGCGATCCGCACCCGGCGAGTCTGTCAGAAGTCCGGATACGCGGGGTTGGCCACGGCGAGCTTGGCGCGCACGGTGTCGGCGACGAGTACGAGGACCTCGTCGTCGCGGTCCGCGAGCTCGCCCGCGCGGATGCGGCGCGCCAGCTCCGCCTGCAGGTCACGTGCGGAGCCGTCGTCGACGCCGAGCAGCGCGCGGTGCGCGGCGACGATCTCGTCGCGCTGGGCGGCCCCGACCGTCATCTCGCGCTCGACCGCCGCGAGGACCCGTGACGCGACGCGGGCGTGGAAGCCGACGCGGCCCTCCACGGCCATGACGTCGCGTTCGAGGTACTCGCGCACCGCCTCCACGAGCTCGAGCGCGCTCGGCCGGTCGTGGATCGAGTCGCCCGCGGCCTCCGGCCACTCCGGCGCCGGCCGGCGCGTGACCGCCGGATCGAGGAGCGCGAGCAGGTCCCACTCGTTCTCCGCGACCCGCCGGCCGATCGCGGCGAGCTCGACCGAGCGCACGAGACCGTTGAGATGGCTGAACGCCTGCATCTCGCAGATCACGCCCCACTTCAGCGTGCCGTACACCTCCCAGAAGAAGAGGTGCTCCGGGTCGATCCGCCGGCCGCTCGCCGCCGCGTACGCGTCGAGCAGCTCCTCGGCGGTGCCGAACCCACCGGCCCGGCGGTCGACGTTGCCGAAGCGCCACGACTTCACGCAGAACCAGCCGAGGTCCTCCACCGGGTCGCCGAGGTGGGCGAGCTCCCAGTCGAGGACCGAGCGCAGGCCCTCCGGCCCGACGATCAGGTTCCCGTTGCGCAGGTCGCCGTGGACGAGCGCGGGCTCGCCGGCGGGCAACGCGTCGGCGTGGTCCTCGAGCCAGCGCAGCGCCAGCTCGAAGGCCGGGTGCGGCTCGCCGAACAGGTCGATCAGGTCGCGGTACTGGCCGAGCAGCGTGAGGATGTCGCCACGCGAGAGGCGGGGGAGCGCGGTGAGCGGGACCGAGTGGATCGCCGCGGCCGCGCGCGCGACCTCGGCGGTGAGGCGGGGCCGGGCGTCGGCGTATTCGTCGTCGCGGAGGAGCTTGCGCGGGATGGTCTCGCCCTCGATGCGGGTCATGACGAACCCGTCGCCGAGGTCGTCCTCGGGCTCGAGCAGGAACCGCACCGCGGGGACCGGGACCCCGGCGTCGCCCGCCGCGCGCAGTAGCTCGAACTCGGTCGAGCGGTCCGTGGAGCCGATGCTCGACCCCGGGTCGCGCCGCAGGATGAGCGCCTCGGAGGTGCCGTCGGGTCGCTCGACGTCGAACGACCAGGTCTCACGGGAGGCGCCGCCCGACAGTCGGCGCAGGCCGGTGACGGTCACCTCGGTCCCCAGACCGCGCGCGCAGGCGCGGGTGACGGCTCCGGCTTCGACGCGTGGCACGGGGCGAGAAGGTAGCGCCGGTCGTGGGCCGGCTACCGGTGGGCGGACCAGGCGACGATCGTCGGCATTCCGACGAATGCCCGCCGCGTCGCCTCGGGGAACACCGGGTGGCTCTGGATCAGTGCGGTGTGCTCCGGCGCGCACACGCCCTCGGTGAACCCGTCGACCGTGAGGCCGGCGGCGCGGAAGGCGGCGAAGTAGTCGGACAACTGGTGCGCGTGGTTGCGGACGAACGGCAGCTGACCGAAGCGCTCGCCCGGGAAGCCGGCCGCGCCGCCGACCATCGTCGCGTAGGGATGGATGTCGGAGACCACGACCCGGCCGCCTGGTCGCAACACCCGGGCCATCTCTGCCACGGGTGGCGCGAGGTCGGTCGCGTGGCACAGGGCGAGGGAGCTGGTCACGAGATCGAACTCGTGGTCCTCGTAGGGGAGCGCATTCCAGTCGCCGACCGTCAGCTCGGCCTGCGGGCACCGCTCGCGTGCGAGGGCGACCATTGCGTCCGTCAGGTCGATGCCTTTCACGTCGTGGCCGCGCTCGAGGAGACGGGCGACGACGCGGCCGGTCCCGCAGGCGACGTCGAGCGCCCGCCCCGGCGCGAGCGTGGCGAGGACCGGGTCGGTCAGCGACTCTTCCACGAGGATCGCGGGGTTGGTCCCTGGCGCGTCGTACATCCGTGACCAGCGGCGGTACCCGCTGACGACGTCGTGCTCCGCGAACTCGACGTCGATGTCGAACGGGAACTGGTCGGCGTGGGCGAACACCTCCTCCATCTCCCGGCGCCGGGCCGAGACCTGCACGGGGTCGCGGAACATGTCGCGCAGGGCCGCGTACCCGAGCACCGCGAGGAGGTAGTCGCGCGACTTGAGGGTGAAGGGCTCCGGTTCCATGCCGGCGACGGTACCGGTGCGAGACCGTCCTTCCCCGGGAGAATCGACGTAGTGTCCGCGGACCCGAGGAGGTTCGATGTCGAAGCTGGATGTGTCGTTGCTCGCCGGGGTGCCGCTGTTTGCGGATCTGTCGATGAAGGAGCTGCGGGAGATCGCCGCCCTGGCGAAGCCGATCCACTACGTCCCCGGCGACGTCGTCGTTGCGCAGGACTCGCCCGGCGCCCGGTTCTTCGTGATCCAGACGGGCGCCGCGAAGGTCGTCCGCAACGGCCGGACCCGCACGATCCTCGGGCCGGGGAACTACTTCGGCGAGCTCGCGGTGATCGACGGCGGTCGTCGCACGGCCAGCGTCGTCGCGACCGCGCCGCTCGAGGTCTGGTCGATCGCCGCGTTCAACTTCCGCGCGCTCGTGTCGGCCCATCCGAAGATCGCGTCCAAGATGCTCGGCCACCTCGCGGCGCGGTTGCGCGAGGCGGAGCGCTCGGACGTCACGTGAGCTGGTACACGGAGCGGGTGCTGCCGCACGTCGTCGAGTGCACGTGCGCCGGGAAGCGGATGGTCCCGGTCCGGCGACCGGCGCTGGAGGGGCTCCGGGGCACCGTCGTCGAGCTCGGTTTCGGCAGTGGCGCGAACGTCGGTCTCTACCCGCCGGAGGTCGACCGCGTGCTCGCGGTCGAGCCGTCGATGCGGGCACGGAGGATGGCCGGGACGCGCCTGGCCGCGCACCCGGACCCGCCGGTCGAGTTCGTCGGCCTCGACGGCGCGTCGTTGCCGCTCGGTGACTCGAGCGCGGACGCCGTGCTCGCCACGTTCACGCTCTGCACCATTCCCGACGTCACGACCGCCCTGCTCGAGGTCGCGCGGGTCCTGCGGCCCGCCGGCGCGCTCCACTGGGTGGAGCACGGCCGGAGCGCGGATCCGCGGGTGCTGGCCTGGCAGCGGCGATTCGAGCCGGTCCAGCGCCGCATCGGTGGCGGCTGCCACCTCACCCGGGACGCCGAGGAGCTGGCGGCCGGCGCGGGGCTCGAGGTCGAGCACAACGACCGGTTCGTCCTCCAGGGCCCGAAGATCCTCACGACGATGAGCTCCGGACGAGCGGTCCGCCCCGCTTGACCGTCCGGTGACCGGCGGCGAGTGGCGTGTGGCACGGAGGGGCCCTCGCGCGCAAGATCGGCTCAGGTCCCGGGCCACACTGGTCGATCCCACTCGCGAACGACCGTGACTGGAAGACTGGTTCACCTTGTTCTCACGCGCTGCCGACCTCCTGGGTTCCGCGTGGCCGTTCCGCACGATCCGCCCCGAGGGTGAGCTCGCGCGACTGGCCCCGGACACCGACTCCGACCTCCTGCTCGAGACGATGCACCGCGACGGCGGTCTCGTCATCGAGGGACTCCTCGACCGGGACACCGTCGCCCGGATCGACGCCGACCTCGCGCCGGCGGTCGCGGCCCGCCGGCCGGGGTTCCGTGACGGCTTCGACGATACGTTCTACGGCACCAACACGGTGCGCGTGCAGGGGATCGCGGCCAAGAGCCGCACGTTCGTCGACTCGTACCTGCTGAACCCGACGCTGCTCGAGATCGCCGACCGGGTGCTGCTGCCGTACTGCGGCGACTACTGGATGAGCCAGTCCGAGACGATCTTCATCGGTCCCGGCAACGGTCAGCAGGCGCTCCACCGCGACGACCTCAACTGGAACCTCGCGGCGAAGCTGCGGATCCCGTTGCAGATCTCGTCGCTCGTCGCGCTCGGCGACTACGACGCCGAGGTCGGCGCCACCCATGTCGTGCCGCGGAGTCACACCTGGCCGTTGGAGCGGCCCATCGCCGACGTCCCGTCGGTGCAGGTCGAGCTCCGGCCCGGTGACGCGCTCGTGTACATGGGCAGCCTCGTGCACGGTGGTGGCGCCAACCGCACCGACGACCGGTGGCGCAAGGCGCTGTACCTCTCGTACCTCGTCGGGTGGCTCACCCCCGAGGAGGCCGTGCCGCTCGCGCTCGACCCGGACCACGCCGCGACGTTGCCGCCGCGTGCCCGTCAGCTCCTCGGCTACGCCGGCCTGCCCGAGCGGGCCGCCGCCCACGACCCGGCCGAGGCCGCGCTCGCGCTGTGGCAGCTCGACGCCGACGATCCCAAGGTCGCCGCCGGCACCTTCCGCAACCGATAGCCGCCCGGGTCACGCCCGGATGTGCGGGCGACGTGACCGCCGGGTGCCTGTGTGGCCGAGTCGCCGGAGCAGTGTGCGTTCGACCCCGCATGCCGAGGTCAAACGCACAGTCCTCGCTCGGGAGAGCTTGGCGTAGGTCGCTCACTCGCCGGGTCCGGTGCAGATCGTCCGCTGAGCGACCGGATCGCAACAGACCGAGTACGGATCGTCAGTCCGAGCCGACGGGCCTGCCGTCGACGATCTGGTCGAGGTACTCGGAGAGGCCGTATCCGGTGCGGCCGTCCCAGCGCCACTCGGTCATGCCCTCGGAGATGCGGGTGACGAGCTGCTCGCCCTCCGGCGTCTTCCGGCGGTTGCGCAGCGGGATCAGGTTCATGACCGAGCCGGTGATCTCGTAGTCCTTCTTCGCCGTGCTGGCGGTGATGCGCATCTCCTGGTGGTACAGGTCGTCGCCCACCCAGTCGGTCTCGATCGCGGCCTTGTTGATGTGGTGGTACTCGCCGTCCTCGAGGGCGACGCCGCCGATGCGCTCGGAGCCGTCCTGGGCCGTGATCACCGACACCACGAACCCGGCGTCCTCGCCGAAGTTCATCGTGAGCCAGCGGTAGTACCACGGTGCCTGCCAGTAGCGCGGACCCCACGAGTGGTCGCGCAGGCCGTACCCGTCGATCGCCCACTCCTCGTCGCCGACGTGGATCACGCCACGCGCGCCGACGTGCTGCTCGTAGTGGCCGCGTGCGAAGCCGCCCGAGTAGTCCTCGGAGAGCGCGGTGCCGTCGTCGTTCACGGGCTCGCCGCCGTACATGGGTGCCGTGCCGCGGTAGTCGAGCTCGATGGTGCACTCCTCGTAGGGGTTCTCGGTGAACGCCTTCCGGGGATCGGCCATCTGCAGCGGCTCGTCGAGCATGCAGAGCTTGCCGGTGTAGCTCGTCTTCAGGGACTCGAACGGCGTGACCACGTCGAAGCGCATGCCGCCCGCGTCGAACGCGTCGTTGTCGTCGATCTCGGGCCGCTTGAACATGAACCCGACGCGTCCGTCGGGCAGGTAGACACACGTGGTCATCTCGGCGTAGCCCTCGTTGGCCCGGTTGCCGAGCCGGAGGAACGCACCGACGTTCTCGGCCGGGTCGTACACGTTGAAGTACATGCTCTCGTTGAAGTTCGACGCGCTCTCGAGCGCGTGCATGTACTCGTCTTCGGGGTCCAGTCTGATCTTCACGGCGCGCATTCTTGCCCGCGGCGCCCGGCGCGCGCTCTGATGCTGGGCGCGCCACCGCCCGGCGCGGCCGCCCCACGACCCGAGGAGCACCATGGACGCACCCGTGGACGTCACCGTCATCGCGACCGGCCTGGAGTTCCCCGAGGGTCCCGTGTGGATGCCCGACGGCACCGTGCTCTGCGTGGAGCTGAAGCGCCGGACCGTCGACCGGGTGCACCCGGACGGTCGCGTCGAGACGGTCGCGACGCCCGGCGGTTCGCCGAACGGACTGGCGATCGGTCCCGACGGTGCCGGCTACGTGTGCAACAGCGGCGGCTGGGCCTTCCACGACGTGATGGGCTTCACGATCACCGAGATGGAGCAGCCCGAGGACTACTCCGGCGGCCGCATCGAGCGGGTCGATCTCGACACCGGCGAGGTGACGGTCCTGTACACGGAGTGCGACGGCCACCCGCTCATGGGCCCGAACGACCTCGTGTTCGACGCCGCCGGCGGGATGTGGTTCACCGACCACGGCAAGATCCGCGCCCGGGAGCGCGACCACGGTGGCCTGTACTACGCGGCCGCCGACGGCTCGTCGATCACGGAGGTGGCGTACCCGCTCGAGTCGCCGAACGGTGTCGGCCTCTCGCCCGAGGGTGACCGCGTGTACGTCGCGGAGACGCACACGGGCCGCGTCTACTGGTGGCCGGTCGAGGCCCCGGGCGTGGTGGGCACGCCGAACCCCATGGGTCACGGCGGGTTGCTGCTCACCGGCCTGCCCGGCATGCAGCTGTTCGACTCGCTCGCGGTCGACGGCGCGGGGAACGTGGTCGTCGGCACGCTCGTGAACGGCGGCCTCACGGTGATCCCGCCCGACTCGGACGGGTCCGGTCTCGACGTCGAGCACGTGTCGCTGCCCGACCCGCTCGTGACCAACGTCTGCTTCGGCGGCGACGACCTCGCGACGGCGTACGCGACGTGCTCGGGCACCGGCCAGCTCGTCTCGTTCCCGTGGCCGCGCCCGGGGCTGAAGCTGAACTTCTAGGCCGGAGACGACGGTGTTCCGGATCTGACGCTCAGCAGCGTCCCCGCGTAGCGTCCGGCGTCCGGTTCGTCGAAGGGGAGTGCCGTGTCGGGACCGCTGTCGGGAGTGAAGATCGTCGAGATCGCGGGCATCGGGCCGGGCCCGTTCGCCGCGATGATGCTCGCCGACATGGGGGCCGACGTCGTGCGCGTCGACCGGGCGCAGAACGTCGTCGGCGGGTTCGACCGCCGCAACCTCGAGATCCTCAACCGGGGGCGGCGGTCCGTCGGTGTCGACCTCAAGCACCCCGACGGCGTCGAGACGGTGCTGAAGCTGGTCGAGCAGGCCGACGCGTTGATCGAGGGCTTCCGCCCGGGCGTCACCGACCGCCTCGGCATCGGTCCCGACGTCTGCCTCGCCCGCAATCCGCGCCTCGTGTACGGCCGCATGACCGGCTGGGGGCAGGACGGCCCGTACGCGCAGGCCGCGGGTCACGACATCAACTACATCGCGCTCGCCGGGGCCCTCGGTCATTTCGGCCGCGCCGGGCAGAAGCCCACGCCGCCGATCAACCTGGTCGGCGACTTCGGCGGTGGCGGGCTGATGATGGCGTTCGGCATCGCGTGCGCGCTGGTGGAGTCGGGGCGCAGCGGCCAGGGTCAGGTGATCGACGCGGCGATGGTCGACGGTGCCGCGAGCCTCATGGCGATGATCTGGGGCTTCCGGGCGCTGGGTATGTGGGGCGAGCACGGCACCAACCTGCTCGACACCGGCGCGCCGTTCTACGACACCTACGAGACGGGCGACGGCAAGTACATCTCGCTCGGATCGCTCGAGCCCCAGTTCTACGCGGAGCTGGTGCAGCGGCTCGGGCTCACCGACGACCTCGCGCTGGGTGACCAGATGAACCAGGGCACGTGGCCCGACCTGCGGGAGCGGTTCACGCAGCTGTTCCTCACCCGGACACGCGACGAGTGGTGCGAGGTGCTCGAGATGACCGACGTGTGCTTCGCGCCGGTGCTGACGATGGACGAGGCCGCCGAGCACCCGCACCTGCAGGCGCGGGGGACCATCGTCGAGTACGACGGCACGCTCCAGCCGGCGCCGGCGCCGCGGTTCAGCCGGACCCCCGGCGAGATCCAGCGGCCCGCGCCGTGGCCGGGTCAGCACACCGCCGAGGTGCTTCAGGCCTGGGGATTCGCCGAGGCCGACATCGCGTCGCTGCGCGGCTCGGGCGCGATCGCCTGAGCCGGGGCCGTCGCGGTGACGGGCGCGGCGGCGGTGACGGCGATCGTCCGCCGAGCGGCCCCGGCCGGGCGGTCCGACGCCTCGGCGCGTGCACGCGCCGCCGGTGGCACGCGGGACGTGGTCTCGCGGGGCTTGGTGACCGCGAGGAGCCGGACCCCGGTGAGGAACGCGATGAGCGTCGACACGATCACCACGGTCCATTGCGCCGCCGGGTTGCGCGCGTCGGTCCCCGCTGCGAACAGGTGGATCGACGCCAGGACGTAGAGCGGGAACGACAGCATGTGGACCCGGCGCCACCAGGTACGGGGGAAGCGGCGACCCAACAGGGACGTGATCTCGACTGCGAGCAGCAGGTACATCGCGACGACGCCCCACGCGATCGCCAACGGGTGCCACGCGCTGTGCATCGGCACGAACAGGTCCGCGGCGGTCCAGTGCGTGTAGCCGTCGAGCGGGAGTGCGGCGACGTGAACGGCCACGAACGCGACCGCGAGACCGCCGAGATGGCGGTGCAGGTCGAGGACCCAGGCCGGTGCCGTGCTCTTGACCAGGGTCTTGTTGGTGATGAACAGGCCCCAGAGGACCGAGACCGCCAGGAGCGCCCACGCGACGAAGCCGCTCGCGCGCGTCAAATACCACCAGGTCTTCGGGTCGAGGTGCATGGTCCGCTCAGCTGCCGCCGGTCGCCGGCGGCGACGTGGCCGGCGGGGTGGTCGCGGGCGGTGACGTGGCGGGCGGCGAGGTCGCGGGCGGCGAGGTCGCAGGTGGCGACGTGGGTGCCGGGGTCGGTGCGGGCGCCGGCGCGGCGGTCGTGCCGCCACCGCCGGAACTCGTCGGTGCGGCGGCCGGGGTGGCCGCGGCGGCGGCCGCGGTCGGGGCGGACGCGGACACGCCCACGGCGGTCGTCGCGCCCGGGGCGGGAGGCGCGCCCGGCGCAGGTGGCGCGCCGGGGACGACGGTGCCGGCGGCCGCGCTGTCGGTGGGCGTCGACGACCCGCTCGGTGCCAGTGCCGCAGCGCGCGTTGGGTCGGTGGCGGCCGACGCGCCCGACGCGGTCGCGGCCGGTGCGCCGGAGGCGAGGACCGCGACGATCGCGAACGTGGCGGTCGTGCTGATCCCGGTCGCGAGCAGGCGGCTCGCGGCGGCGGGCTTCGGTCTGCGGGGCATGATCAGTCGTCTCTTCCGACGGAATGGCAGTAGGCCTCGCGTGCCTGCTTCTGTGCCTCGGTCAGGCCGTCGTCGCTGCTGCGACAGTTCCACGGTGCCTGCGTCGTAGGCGGGGTCGTGGTCGGCGGGTTCGTGGCCGGCGGGCTCGTCGACGTCGTCGGTGCCGGGTCGCGGTGCCGGGGCGAGGTGGTCGTGGTGCTCCCGCCCCTCGACCCCGACTCGGCGGGGGTGGCACCCGAGCCGCCCGAGGACGCGGCGACCCCGGCGAACCACCGGGCGGCCAGGTCGCTCCCGGCGGGGGCCGCTCCCGACGCGGACGGGGCACCGCCGCCCTGCTGGGCGGCGATCCCGGCGAACCACGCAGCGGCCGCGTCGGCCTCGCCGGCCGGAACCGTGATCGAGGGCGCGGTGGCCGCGGCCGGGGCCGCCGTGGAGTCGGCGGCGGCGACGGCGGAGGTCGGCCCCGCGGTGACGGCGGCAAATGCGAGACCACCGCTCAGCAGCGAGGCGCTGACGGCGATGGCGGCGGTGACGGCGGTCCGGTTCTTCACTGGCGGGCACCTCGTGACGGCGGGTACCTCGCAGGTATCGGCAATCCCGTCCCACCCGCTGAACCCAGCAGAGGGTTAAAACTGCCCGGGGTGGGCGGTCAGCCCTGGTCGGGAGGGAGCAGGGCCCGGAGGGTGCGCAGCCGACGGTCGAGTCCGGCCGGGTCGTCGGCGACCACGGTCACGTGGCCGACCTTGCGTCCGGGCCGGGGCTCCTTGCCGTAGCGGTGCAGGACCGCGCCTGGGACGGCCAGGACGGCCGCGGGATCCGGGAGCACCCCGATGCAGTTCACCATCGCCGCTGCGCCGACGGCGTCCGTGTCCCCGAGCGGCCACCCGAGCACCGCCCGGACGTGGTTGGCGAACTGGCTGGTCCGGGAGCCCTCGATGGTCCAGTGCCCGGAGTTGTGCACCCGGGGGGCCATCTCGTTGGCCAGCAGGTCGTCGCCGACCTGGAACAGCTCGAGCGCGAGGACGCCGACGTAGTCGAAGCGCTCGAGCAGCGCCCGGACGTAGGTGTCGGCCGTGGCCTGGAGCGCGGCGGTCACACCGGGCGCCGGCGCGCGCGAGACCCGGAGGATGCCACCCCGGTGCTCGTTCTCCACGAGGGGCCAGGTGCGGACGTCGCCGTCGACGGCCCGGGCGGCGAGAATCGACAGCTCGCGATCGAACGGCACGCGCGACTCGAGGATCAGCGGCGCGCCGGGCCCGAGCTCGGTCCAGGCGCCGCCGGCGTCGGCCGCGGTGGCGAGCACCGCCTGGCCCTTGCCGTCGTAGCCGCCGCGCCGGGTCTTGAGGATCGCCGGGGTGCCGACGCGGTCCACCGCGTGGTCCAGGCCGGCGGGCGAGTCGACGGCGGCGAACTCGGCGACGGGGATGCCGAGCTCCCGGAACGTGGTCTTCTCCGTCAGCCGGTCCTGGGAGACCTCGAGCGCGTCGGGATGCGGATGCACGACCCAGCCGTCCGCGACCAGGGCCCGTACCGGATCGGCGGGCACGCCCTCCCACTCGTACGTGACGACGCGCGCGTCCGCGGCGGTGGTGCGCAGCGCCGTCGGGTCGTCGAGCGCCCCGACGGTGAGGTCGCTGACGGCCGCGGCCGGCGCGCCTGCGACCGGGTCGAGGCTGCGGACGGTCACGCCGAGTGGAACCGCGGCGAGGGCCAGCATGCGGCCGAGCTGGCCGCCGCCGAGGATCGCGAGCCGGGTCACGCCGCGGGACCGGCGGCGGTCCTGGGCGGGGAGAGCAGCTGCAGCGTCGGACGCATCGGGTAGCCGTCGAGGCGGGCGACGATGCGACTCAGCACCCCGTCGCGCGCGCCCTGGTACCGCGTCACCGCGTTGTTGTACTTCGCCATCAGCGGCGCGGCGGGCAGCTTCGCGGTGAAGGCGACGAGGGCGATCTTCAGGTCGTTCTGCTGTCGCAGACGCGGCCGGTCGGAGAGCGCGGTGGCGCGTGCCGCGAGCATCTCGAGCTCGCCGGCGGTCTGGACCTGCTCGTCGGTGTCGGTCCCGGTGCTCGCGACCTTCCAGCGATCCAGCGTGCGCCCGAGCGCGAGGGTCACGTCCCGGTCGCCGAGCCCGGCCTTGTCGAGCGCGTTCTTCACGCCGTCGAGGGCGGCGTAGCGCTCGTCGAGCTGGGTCACGATCGGCTTCCAGGTGCTGTCGACGGTGTCCGCGTCGTCGCGCAGGCCCGGTCGGACCGTCACCATGAGGGCGACGAGTCCGGCCGCGACGAGGACGAGCAGGGCGACGACGAGCCGACGGACGCGATCCATGAGCGAGTCCACGATAGGGGTGGAGCGGCCGCCGACCGGTGCACCCGCGCCGTGGGGCCGGTAGGGTCGGCGCATGGTCCGTCCCCGGGCCGTGGTCGTGGCGACCGTCCTCGCCGCCGCCTCGCTCGGGGGGTGGTGGCTCGGCCGGCACGATCCCGGCGCCTCCGCCGATCCCACCGTGCCCGGTTCGATCCGCTTCGCGGCGGTCGTCACGCGCGTGGTCGACGGCGACACCGTGCACGTCCGCACCGCGCGCGGTGCCGAGACGGTGCGGTTCCTCGGCGTCAACACCCCGGAGACGCACCACCCCACGAAGGGCGTCGAGTGCTTCGGTCCCGAGGCCGCGGCGTTCACCGCGGCCCGGCTCACCGGGCGGGCGGTCACCCTCGAGCTCGACGTCGAGCACCGCGACACCTACGGCCGGCTGCTGGCGTACGTCGTGCTCGACGGGCACCGGTTCAACGACGTGCTGCTGCGGCGGGGCTACGCCCGGTTGCTCGTGATCCCGCCGAACGGGAGCCACGGACCGACGATGCTCCGGGAGGAGCTGGCGGCCCGGCGGGCGCGCCGCGGTCTGTGGGGCGCGTGCTGAGGTCGGTCTACGCGAGTGACGCGACGATGTCGTCGGTGATCGCCGGCGGGCACTCCGGGTGCAGGTACACGGCGCGCAGCAGCCGCTCACCGTGGTGGGTGGTGGGCACGATGAAGGCACGCTGGTCGCGCAGCATCCGGTCGGACCACCGCTGGTAGTCGTCCGGGCCCCAGCCGACGCGCCGGAACACGACGACGGTGAGGTGCGGGTCCATCACGAGCTCGAGGTGCGGCGCGGCCGCGATTCGCTCGGCGGCGTCCCGCGCGATCGTGAGCGTGCGCTCGATCGCGTCGCGGTACGCGTCGGTGCCGTGCACCGCGAGGGAGAACCAGAACGGCAGCCCCCGGACCCGCCGGGTGAGCTGGTAGGCGTAGTCGGCCGGGTCCCAGGCCTCGTGCGCGCGCACCGGGTCGAGGTACGCAGCGTGCTGGGAGTGGGCGTGCTGGGCGATCACCGGGTCGCGGTAGAGGAGCGCAGCGCAGTCGAACGGCGCGAACAGCCACTTGTGCGGGTCGACCACGAACGAGTCGGCGTGCTCGATCCCAGCGAACTTGTCGCGCACGCTCGGCGCCGCGAGCCCGGCGAGACCGTACGCGCCGTCGACGTGCATCCACACGTCCCGCTCGTGGGCGATGCGCGCGACGCCGGCGAGGTCGTCGACGGTCCCGGTGTTCGTGGTGCCCGCCGTGGCCACCACCGCGCACACCGACTCGTGGTGCGGGTCCGCCTCGAGCGCGGCCCGGAGTGCGTCGCCCGTCAACCGGTCGTCGGGTCCGGTGCGCACGATCAGCGGGTCGATGTCGAGGATGCGGAGGGTGTTGTTGAGCGACGAGTGCGCGGTGTCCGCGAGCGCGACGCGCCAGCGCGCCGGTCGGGCCCGGTGCTCCGCGGCCCAGGTGCGCGCCGCCACGAGCCCCGAGAGGTTGCCGGCCGATCCGCCCGAGACGAAGGTGCCGCCCGCCTCCTCGGGGAACCCGGCGAGGTCGGCGATCCAGCGCAGCGCCTGGTTCTCGGCGTAGATCGCACCGGAGGCCTCCAGCCAGTCCGAGCCGCAGATGGCCGAGGCGGAGACGACGATGTCGAAGAGCTGGCTCGCCTTGGTGGGCGCGCACGGGATGAACGACAGGAACGCCGGGCTGTCGCACGAGATGCACGCCGGCGCCAACGTGTCGCGGAACCAGGCCATCACCGTCTCCGCGTCGTGGCCGTCCGGGGTGATCGTGGGACCCACCGCCGCATCGAGCGCGGCGAGCGTGCTCGGTGCGTCGATCGGTGGCGGGTCCATGCGGAGCCGCTCGACCGCGTAGTCGAAGCAGAGCTGCGCGATGCGCTCGGTGGTGGCGTCGAATCGATGCACGGATCCCGACGGTAGCCCTCGTCACGAACGCCGGAGGACGGCGTCAACCCGAGTTCGCGTCGGCGTGCCGGTTGACGATCTCGAGCACCGCGGCGCCGTAGCGCTCGAGCTTCACCGGACCGACGCCCGGGACCGTGAGCAGCTCCGCGTTGCTCGTCGGCCGGCTGCCCGCCACCGCGCGGAGCACCTTGTTGTCGAACACGACGTAGGCGGGCACCCCCGCGGCGCGTGCCAGATCGCGCCGCCACGTGACCAGCTCGTCGAACAACCCGCGGTCGCCGGCGGACAGCTCGGCGTCGGCGAGCTGATCCAGCGCGGCGCGTGCCGCGCGCGCGCCGCGCCGGTTGGTGTCGGCGCGGGGCGGGGGCTCGGGCTCACCCGTGACGGCGCGCTCGACCTCGGCGAGGTACGGACTCGGATGACGCGTGCTCGAGCGCGTGCCACGGTCGCGTTCGCCGGCCCAGGACACGTGTAGCTGGCGCTCGGCGCGGCTCAGCGCGACGTAGAGCAGCCGCCGCTCCTCGGCGAGCGCGGCGGGGTCGCCGTGCGCGTGCGAGATCGGCACCAGGCCTCGCTCGAGGCCGGTGACGAACACGGTGTCCCACTCGAGCCCCTTCGCCCGGTGGAACGTGAGCAGGTCCACGACGTCGTCGCCGATCCCGCCGTCGTCGTGGCCCCGGAGCGACGCACCGAGGAACTGCTGGAACTCGGCGTAGGTCCCGCCGCCGGTGGCGACGGCGAGGAACTCGTGGCCGAGCGCCGCCACCGCCTCCCGGTGCGTCTGCTCCGCCTCGGACCGTTCGCCGTCGGTGGCGACCAGCTCGGCGAGGTGGTCGCGGAACGGCCGGGCCGGCGCGCCGCCGGCGATGGCGCGCAACGCGTCGAGCGCGGCGCGCGTCTCGGGCCGGTCGAGGAACGCGCGGTCGCCCCGCACGCGGAAGGGGATCCCCGCCCGGCGCAGCGCCTCCTCGAACGGGGCGGACTGGGCGTTCACCCGGTAGAGCACGGCGAGGTCGGACCACCGGCGGCCTCCGGTGTGCGCGGCGCGCAGGAGCCGGGCGACGCCGCCGGCCTCGGCGTCGCCGTCGGCGTAGTTCGTCACGACGGCGGCCGGACCCGGCGGACCCGCGGCGCGCACCGGGGCCCGCTCGCCGCTCGGCAGCACGGCCCGCGCCGCGTCGACGATCTGGGGGGTCGAGCGGTAGTTCATGGCGAGCCGGACGGTGGTGGCGCCGGGGAAGTGGTCGGCGAAGGCGGTCAGGTAGCGCGAGTCCGCGCCGGCGAACGAGTAGATGGCCTGGTCGGGATCGCCGACGACGCAGAGGTCGTCGCGCGTGCCGAGCCAGGCCTGCAGCAGGCGGAGCTGGGCCCGGCTGACGTCCTGGAACTCGTCGACGAAGAGGTGCCGGAACCGCCACCGTTGCGTGGCCGCGAACTCGTGGTCGTCCTCGAGGGACTGGGCGGTGAGCCGGACCAGGTCGTCGAAGTCGATGAGACCGCGGCGGCGCTTCTCGGCCTGGTACCGCCGGTAGACGTCCGCGATCTGCTCGAGCGGCAACGACGGGTCCCGTCCCACGCGACCGGCGAGCGCGACGTACGCGTTGGGACCGCAGAGCCGGGCCTGCGCCCACTCGATCTCGCCCGCGACCTCGTTGATGGCCAGCGTGCGCGCCGGTCCCCCCGGGCCCTTCACGAGCGGGCCGAGCAGGCGGGCCTTACGGTCCAGCACCTCGGCCATCTGGGTGCCGTGGTGCTCGTGCCACGCCCGGAGCTGCGCCAGCGCGACGGCATGGAACGTGCCGGCCGTCAGCTGCTCGCGCACGCCGAGCCGGCGGAGGCGGTTCCGCAGCTCGCCGGCCGCCTTCCGGGTGAACGTGAGGGCGAGGACGTGCGCGGGATCGATCGCCTCGGTGGCGGACTGCCAGGCGATCCGCCGGGTGAGGACGCGCGTCTTGCCCGAGCCCGCCGGGGCGAGGATCGCGAGCGGGCGCGCCGGCTCCACGACCGCCCGCCGCTGCGAGTCGTCGAGGCCCTCGAGGAGCCGGTCGGCCGGCGTCCCGTCCATCGCCGACACCGTACCCACCCCCTGCGACACGTCCCCGGAGCGTCGTGGCGGTCGGCGGACGGGGACGCGGCGCGGTCACGCGGCCACGGGGTCCGGCGGTCGTAGGCTCGGTGGATGCCGCCGTACCCGCCGAAGCTGATCAACGAGGGCGAGACGCTCGTCCTCGACCTCAAGCCGCACTGGTGGTTCTTCTGGAAGCACATCGTGGCGGGCCTGATCGTGCTGATAGTCCTGATCCTGTGGGTGGGTCCGGCCGGGAGCCCGAGCTGGGGCAAGTGGCCGATCGTGATCGGGATCCTCGTGTACCTCGGCTTCGCGATCGAGAAGTACTTCGTGTGGACCTACACGCACTTCGTGCTGACCGACCGGCGCGTGATCTCGCGCTCCGGGATCATCTCCAAGCGTGGCACCGAGATCCCGCTCGACCGCATCAACAACATCGACTTCTCGCAGCGCCTGTGGGAGCGGGTCATCGGCGCCGGTGACCTCTCGATCGAGTCGGCGGGCCGCGACGGCCAGAGCCACTTCGAGAACGTGCGCCACCCGGACATGGTCCAGCAGGAGATCTACCGGCAGATGGAGGTCAACGCGCGCCGTCAGGCCGGCTGGCAGGGTGAGGCGATGGCCGCCCACACCCGCGCCGCCGCGCCCGCGCCGGCCGCCGCGGCACCGCCCGACGTCACGGACCAGATCGCCAAGCTCGCCGGACTGCGCGACTCGGGCGCGATCACGCCCGAGGAGTACGAGGCCAAGAAGGCCGAGCTGCTCGACCGGATGTAGCCGCGGCGCGTGCGCGTCGTCTCGCTCGTCCCGTCGGTCACGGAGTCGCTGCTCGCGCTGGGCGTCGTCCCGGTCGCGTGCACGCGCTTCTGCGAGCAGCCCGGTATCCCGACGGTCGGTGGCACCAAGGATCCCGACGTCGCGGCGATCGTCGCGCTCGCGCCCGACCTCGTGGTGGTGAACGACGAGGAGAACCGACGCGCCGACGCCGACGCCCTCGTCGCCGCCGGCCTGACCGTGCACGTGACCGCGCCCCGGTCGGTGCTCGACGTCGCGCCGGCGCTCGCGGCCCTCGCGGACGCGGTCGGCGCCGTCGCGACCGACGCGTCGCTGCCGCCCGCGATGCCGGTCCGGGGGCGCGCCGTCACCTTCGTGTGGCGCCGCCCGTGGATGTCGCTCACCGCCGGCACGTACGGCGCGTCGGTCCTGGCGCACCTCGGCTGGATCGACGCGGTCGGCGCGACCGCCGACGGGTCGCGCTACCCGGAGCTCACCCTCGACGCGGCCGCCGCGCTCGCGCCCGATCTGGTGGTGCTGCCGAGCGAGCCGTACCCGTTCGGTAGACGACACGTCCCGGAGGTGGTGCGCGCGATCCCGGCTGCCACGGTCGTGACCGTCGACGGTCGCGACCTGTTCTGGTGGGGGACCCGGACGCCCGCCGCGCTCGGGCGGCTCGCAGTGGCGCTGCGCGCGGGTACGACGCGCGAATAGGGCGGGGGCCCCGAATCCCGAAGATTCGTCCCAAAGGGTTGCAGCGAGGGGTGGTCGTCCTTCACAATCCGCGCTCGGCTGGGGGCCGGAGATGGAGCGCGGTCGACGCGCGTCCGTAGCCTGTGCGCCTCATCTTGCGACATCCCATGACATGAGGAACACTGGCCACAGTGACCACAACAGAAACAGCTCCGCAGAACGACGTGGGCAGCGGCGTCGAGCTGGTCCTCCCCGGCAGCGCCTGGCGTGACCTCGCACCCGGGATCCACCGGCAGCGGCTGGTGATCGAGGGGGTCCCGGCGGCGCCGATCGACGCGACCCAGATCACCGACTACCTGCGGGCGCTGAGCGAGGTGTGCGGGATGGTGACGCTGATCGATCCGGTCACCCACCGCTCCGACCGCTTCGGGTGGGCCGGGTGGATCCACTGGGAGACGTCGGGCGCGCACTTCTACGCGTGGGAGCAGCCGCAGCTGTTCTTCAGCGTCGACATCTACACGTGCAAGGCGTTCGACGCCGCGGCCGCGGTGGAGTTCACCGCCCGCTGCTTCGGCGCCGACGAGGTCGTGGCCAGGGGGTTCTGATGGACGACGTGCTCGATCTCCCGGAGGAGGAGCTGCACGAGGCCGCGACCGCGGTCATCGACGCGGCGGGCGACCCGCCGGAGGAGCCGTTCGGCATCTACTTCATCCGGCCGGCGAGCGAGGAGTCGGTGCTCGCACGCGCGCTCGAGCAGAAGGTCTTCCTCGAGACCTTCGGCAACACCCCCGACCTGCTCCAGGAGGAGTACGGCCGCTACGAGCCCCACAGCATCTTCATCGTCGCGCTCGACCACGCGCGCCGGCTCCCGGCCGGCATGGGCCGCTTCACGCTGCCGTCGGAGCTGGGCCACAAGACGCTGCACGACATCGAGCGCTTCTGGCGCCAGGACGTCGACGACGTGCTCGCCCGCACCGGGCGGCCGTGGGACCTCGACCGCGTCTGGGACGCCGGGACCTTCGCCGTGGCCGACGACTACCGGCGCAACTCCACCGGCGGGATGGTGTCGCTCGGGCTGCTCGCCGCGGTGAACCGGGCGATGCTGCTGACCGGCTGCAACCGCTTCGTGACGGTGCTCGACGTCAACGTCTTCACGACGTTCAACCAGCTGCTCTACGAGGCGTACGAGCCGTTCCCCGGCGTCGATCCGCTGTCGTACCTCGACTCGCCGCTCAGCATCCCGTGCTTCGTCGACGCCGACCGGCACGCACCGATGGTCGCGGCCGCCGACCCGTTCCTGCACCGCGTGCTCTACGAGGGCGTGGGGATCGAGACCGTGGTGCGCAACCCGTCGTTCGGCCCGGTGCTCGCGCTCGCGGGCGTCGCCGCGGACCTCGCGGTGGTCAGGCCGAGTACGAGTCCCGCACCGGCCGCAGCCGACTCCGCGCCCGGACGCTGAGCCGCTCCACGACGCCGGGGATCTCCTCGGCGGGCACCGGCTTCGCATACAGGAAGCCCTGGGCGTAGCTGCAGCCGAGATCCAGCAGCTGCGACGCCTGGGTCTCGTTCTCGACGCCCTCGGCCACGGTGCTGATGTCGAGCGCGTCGGCCATCGCGACGATCGCCGCGACGAGCGTGGCGTCGGCCGAGTTGCCGCCGTCCAGGTTGCTGACGAACGCCCGGTCGATCTTCACCGTGTCGACGGGGAAGCCGCGGAGGTAGGCGAGCGAGGAGTAGCCGGTGCCGAAGTCGTCGATCGAGAGGCCGACGCCGATCTGCTTGAGCCGACCGAGCATCTCCTTCGCGCCCGCCGGGTCGTCCATCAGCGTGCTCTCGGTGAGCTCGATGCGGAGCGACTCGCGCCGCAGCCCCGAGCGCTCGAGCGCGGTCCGCACGACCTCGACGATGTCCTGGTTGCGGAACTGGCGCGCGGAGACGTTGACCGCCACGCTCAGCTCGTCGCCGTGCGGGAGCCGCTCGCTCCAGCCGGCCAGCTGGCGGCAGGCCTCGCCCATCGCCCAGCGGCCGATGTCGACGATCAGACCGGTCTCCTCGGCGACGGGGATGAAGGTGAGCGGCGAGACCAGGCCCCACGCCGGGTGCATCCAGCGCAGCAGGGCCTCGAAGCCGGTGACCCGCCCCGACGCGATGTCGAGTACCGGCTGGTAGTAGAGGCAGAGCTCGTCGCGCTCGAGCGCGTGGTGGAGGTCCCGCTCGAGGTCGAGGCGCTTGGACACCCGGTCGCGCATCGACCAGTCGAACGCCGCGACCGCGTCCCGGCCGCTCTCCTTGGCGTGGTACATCGCGATGTCGGCGTCGCGGATCATCGACTCGGCGTTGTCGGCGGGGTTGGTCCCGTCCGCGAGCGCGACGCCGATGCTCACGCTGGAGGCCAGCTCGGAGCCGTGCACCGTGAACGGCTCGAGGAACAGCAGCCGGATGCGCTCGGCCCATTCGAGCGCCGACTCCGTCGAGGGCACCCGCGAGGCGACGACGACGAACTCGTCGCCACCGATCCGCGCGACCAGGTCGGTCGGGCGGATGCTGGTGCGGAGCCGCTGGCCGACCGCCACGAGGAACGCGTCGCCGAGCGAGTGGCCGTAGCTGTCGTTGACGAGCTTGAAGCGGTCGACGTCGAGGAACATCAGCGCCACGGAGGATTCCGGCGACGCGTTCTGCACGGCCTGCTCGATGTACTGGTGGACGTACGCCCGGTTGGGCAGCCCGGTCAGCATGTCGTGGGTGGCCTGGTGGATCAGGCGCGCCTCGGAGCGCGCGTGCGCCTTGACCGCACGGAACAGGCGGGTGATGGCCGCAGCGGTGAGCGCCAGGATGATCGCGGCGAGGGCGACGCGGTCGCCGACCGGCGCCCCGACCCGCTCCACCGTGATGATCCCGGGCACGGCGAGGGCGACCGCGACGATGACGAGGCGACCGGTCGTCGGGCTCGAGTCGAGCACCCCGACGCGATCGGTGGTCTGCGCCATCGACGGGTGCAGCATCATGATGATGACGAAGAGGAAGACGAACCCGTACGGCAGGTCGATCAGGTTCGAGGGGATGTGCAGCGCGTGGGTCTCCACGAAGGCGTAGACGACGTCGCCGATGAGCACGCACACCATCGCCGCGAGCATGTAGGTGTTGGCGGGCAGCCGCTTCGTGCCACGCGAGAAGGCGAGGCTCGCGGCGATGGCGACGAGGAACACCGACACCATCGGGTACACGCCGAGGACGACGCGCACCGACAGCGGTGAGGACTGCAGCTCCGCGGGGTTGAGCACGAAGATCCAGCCGATCGCGGTCGCGGCGAGCGCCGCGACGGCGGCGTCGAGGAACGTGTCCACCTCGTAGTCGCGACCGCCCTGGCGGGCCCGGACGATGCCGAACAACCCGGCCGCGGTGATGACGTATCCCGGGATCGTGATCAGGTCGGGGATGATCGAGCGGGCGGACGTGACCACGCCGAGCGTGCCGAACGACTCGCGGGCGATCCCACCGACGAGGAACAGGAAGAAGCCGACAGCGAGCGCATTGAAGGGCCAGCGCACCGCGGGCCGGTAGCGGCGGACCCCGACGACGATCGCCACCACGGCGCCGAGGTCGAGCAGCGGGAACGTCAGGATGCTGAGCGGACCGAGGAGCCCGAAGGCCTGGAGCAGCAGCCACCCGGTCGCGCCGAGGAAGATCCACCGCAGCATCGGCGGCGTCTCGATGGTTGTGCGGCTGGGCGCGTCGAGCGGAGGAGGCGTCTCCTCCTCGGCCGGGCTGCGCAGATCGGTCGGACCCACGCTGATCCATCGGCGGGCGGCGACGGGGCCTTGAGGCTCAGGGGTCCCGGTCTCCTGGGGCCTCGCCGGCGCCGGCGACCGCCTCGACCGCGAATCCGAGTGGCTCCCGGCCGGCTCGGGACCGGTACGCCCGCAAGGTGCCCGCCAGGCACGACGCCGCCCGGTCCCGGACCGCCAGGCCCACGACGCAACCCCCGAAGCCCGCCCCGGTGAGTCGGGCGCCGAGGGCGCCGTGCTCCACGAAGCACTCGACGAGCGTGTCGAGCTCGGGGACCGACACCCGGAAGTCGTCGCGGAGACTGGCGTGTCCTTCCAGGAGGAGGGCGCCGACCCGCTCGAGGTCGCCGGTCCGCAGGGCCGCCGCGCACGCCAGCACGCGGGCGTTCTCGGACACCACGTGGCGGGCGATCGGGTCGTCGGCCACGGCGGCCGGGTCGGCGTCGCGCAGCGCCGGGATCCCGAGGCGCCGGGCCGCCGCCTCGCACGCGGCCCGGCGGGCCGCGTACTCGCTGTCGGCCAGTCGGCGCTCCACGCCCGAGTGCACGACCAGGATCGCCAGCCCGGCCGGGAGCAGCACCGGCTCGACGACCAGGGACCGGCAGTCGAGCAGCAGTGCGTGGCCGGGGCGTCCCGAGAGCGAGGCCATCTGGTCGAGGAGCCCGCCGGGCACGCCCGTGGCCGCGACCTCGGCCGCGAGCGCGAGGCGGGCGAGGCCGACGACGTCGGACCGGACCGGTGCGTCCGCGGGCAACAGGGCCAGGACCAGTGCGACCGACAGGGCCGACGAGCTCGACAGACCGGCGCCCGGCGGGACCGCCGAGTCGATCTCCAGGTCCGCGCCGGTCGGCGCGTGGCCCGCCGCGACGAGGGCGCGCACGGTACCGGCGACGAAGCCGCCCCAGCCCGGCCCGGACGTGCGGGTCCCGGTCAGATCGGTCTCGAACCGACCGTCGAGCTGAGCGGAGCGGGCGCGGATGCGGGGCTCGGCGGCGGGGGTGACCGTGATCCGGCATTCACGGTCGATCGCGACCGGGAGGCAGAAACCGTCCGAGTAGTCGGTGTGCTCACCGATCAGGTTCACCCGTCCCGGGGCGCGCACGATCACCGGGTCGTCCTCTCCGACCGGTCGGAGATCGGGTCCGCTGCCGTCAAGCCCACGCCGTCGAGGACGATACTGATCCCATGAATCGCTTCCAGCGCTCGATCGCGCTCGCCAAGGCGAGCTGGGGCGTCTTCCGTTCGGACGGCTCCCTCGTGTGGTTCCCGGTCATCTCCGGCGCGGTCTCCGTCGCGCTGTTCGCCGTGCTCGGCCTCATCGGCTGGGCGACCGCGGGCACCGAGACGACCGCCGCGGGCGACACGCACCTGACCGCGAACGCGGTGACCATCATCGTCGGCATCGTCTTCTACTTCGGTGTCGTGTTCGTCCAGACCTACTTCCTCGGCGGACTGGTCTCCTCCGCCAACCGCGTCCTCGACGGTCACCCGACGAGCGTCGGCGAGGGACTGCAGGCCGCGAACGGTCGCGTCGGCCGGCTGTTCGGGTGGGCGCTGCTCACGGGCACGGTCACGTGGATCCTCCAGGCGATCGAGGAGCGGGCCGGGATCGTCGGGCGGATCGTGGTGGGTCTGCTCGGCGCGGCCTGGACGGTCCTCACCTTCCTGACGGTCCCGATCGTCATGTTCGAGGACCTCGGTCCGATCAACGCGCTCAAGCGCTCGGGCCACCTGTTCAAGCAGACCTGGGGCGAGAACCTGATCGCCCAGATCGGCCTCGGTCTGCTGATGCTCCCGGTGGTGCTCGTCGCGTTCGCGATCGGCTTCCTCGCGGTGGCGAGCAACGTCGTCGCGCTCCAGGTCGCCGGGGTCGCCGTGGCCGTGGTCCTCGTGCTCGTCGGCACGGTGATCGTCAACACCCTGAGCGGCATCTACCGCACGGCGCTCTACCGCTTCGCGGTCGAGGGCGTGGTCCCGCCGGCGTTCGCCGCGACGGACCTCGAGCACGCCTTCACCACGCGCAAGCGTCGCGCCTTCTGAGCGTCACGCGTCGCGGAGCCGACGGGCCGCGTCCTCGGGCGCGACGGGGTTGAAGAGCATGGCGGCGCCGACCTCGGCGGACGCGACGTAGCGCAGCACGCCCGGCGCGCGGTGCTGCGGCGCGAAGTGCACGTGCAGGTGCACGCCGGGGTGGATCCACATCAGGTACGGCAGCGGCTCGGCGTAGATGCGGTCGTAGCGGCCGACGACGTCGACGAGCGCGGCCGCGAGACCGTCGCGTTGTGCGTCGTCGAGCGACGCCAGGTCGCTCACGTGGGTGCGGGGTGCGAGGAGCGTGGCCAGCGGGTAGCCGGACGCGAACGGGACGTGCACGGTCCACTCGCCGCCGTCGTGCACCATCCGGTCGCCGGCCGCCACCTCCGCCGGGACGAGCTCGCACAGAGGGCACGAGCCCCGTGCGCGGGCGGCGTCGGCCTCGCGCCGCGGCAGCGGCGGCACGGTGGGGTAGCCGTAGATCTGGCCGTGCGGGTGCGAGATGGTGGCACCCACCGCGGCACCGCGGTTCTCGAAGACCAGCACGTAGGCGACGTCGTCGCGTCGCAGCAGCGCCGCCGTGCGCTCGGCCCAGAGGTCGACGACGGCGCGGACGCCGTCGACCCCGAGCGTCGCCAGCGAGCCCTCGTGCTCCGAGGTGTAGAGCACGACCTCGGCCGCGCCCCGAGGGGGTGCGGTGGCGAAGAGCGGCGGTCGCTCGTCCGGTCCGGCGAGCGTGATCGGCGGCCCGTCGATCAGCGGCGGCCACCGGTTCGGGAACGCGCGCACGGTGTAGGGCGCGGGTGCCTCGAGCCCGCCGACGCAGAACGGGCAGCCCGCGGCCGGGAGGTTGGGCCGGTCCTGGCGTGCCCCCACGATCGCGACCCATTCGCCGGTGAGGGCGTCGTGGCGCAGCTGGTGCGACGGCGAGCCGTCGCCGGGATCCTGCGGTCCTGCGTCGGTCATCGCGGTCACCGCAGCTGCGGCAGCACCTCGGTGGCGAAGCGGTCCAGGCCGTCGACGTCGAACGGGGCGCGCAGGGCGAGGATCACCCAGTCGGCCCCGGCGTCGCCGTACGCGCCGACGCGGTCGACGATCTCCTGCGTGCTGCCCTGCAGCACTCCGGGTGACACGAAGTCGGCCATGCGGCCGAACTGCGCCTCGAGGTCGCCGGGCCGCATCGCGATGCCGACGTTGACCGCCTTCTCGATCGTCGCCGGGTCGCGCCCAACCGTCGCGCAGTGCGCCTCGAGTACGCCGACCTTGTGGGCGTAGGTCTCCGGCGCGATGAACGGCACGTTCCATCCGTCGGCGTACCTGGCCGCGGTCAGCAGCGTCTTGCGCTCACCGCCGCCCCCGATCCAGATCGGCAGCCGCTCCTGCACCGGCTTGGGCTCGCACTTCGCGTCGGTGAGGGTGAAGAACTCGCCGTCGAAGTCCGTGACGTCCTGGGTGAGCAGGCCGCGCACGCACTGGATCGCCTCGTCGACCATGCGGAGGCGCGTTCCCGGAGATCCGTACGGGATCCCGTAGGCCGCGTACTCCATCTCCATCCACCCGCCACCGAGGCCGAGCGTGATGCGGCCGTCGGCGATCTGGTCGAGTGTCGCCATCGTGTTCGCGAGGACGGCCGGGTGCCGGTAGCCGGCCGAGTAGACGAGGCTCCCGCAGCGGACGGTCTCGGTGGCCGCGGCGAGCGCCGCGTGCGACGCGACCGCCTCCAGGCAGTGCGGATTGCCGGTCTGGTCGGCGGCGTAGAAGTGGTCCCAGATCGAGATCCACTCGAACCCGTGATCCTCGATCCGGCGCCAGAGACCGTTCAGCTCGGCGATCGACGTGTTCTGCAGGCCCGTGTGCACTCCGAAGCGCATGGGCGTGACGGTACCCGAGCGTCCGGCGGGGTCGTCCGGCCGCGGACCGAGCCGTGTCGGTGCCCTGTCCTAGATTGCAGCGCGTGCTGGCGATCGAGCAGATGCCGAACCTCCAGGATCCCGTGATGGTCGTGGCGTTCACCGGCTGGGTGGACGGTGGGCTCGCGGGCGCGGGCGCGACGGCGATGATCGTCGACGGGATGGAGTCGTCGCGCACGTGCGCGCGACTCGACCTCGCCGACTACCTCGACCTGCAGCAGACCCGGCCCACCGTCAGCCTCGTCGACGGCGAGACCCGCAAGGTCCACTGGCCGACGATCGAGCTGGTGGCGGGGGTCGCCGGTCGCGACGTGCTCGTCGTCACCGGACCCGAGCCGTCGGTGCGGTGGAAGGAGATCGTGGGCGAGCTGGTCGCGTTCGCGACCTCGGTCGGGGTGCACGAGGCGGTCCTGCTCGGCGGGATGCCCGCGCCGGTGTCGCACCGGCGGCCCGTCTCGGTGCACGCCACCGCGTCGAGCCGCTCGGTGGCCCAGGAGATCGGGGCCCTCCGGTCCGACTACGTCGGCCCGACCGGGATCCAGACCGTGCTCCAGGTCGCGCTCGGCGCCGCCGGGGTGCGGTCGGTCGGCCTCTGGGCCCAGGTGCCGCACTACGTCGCCGGCACGCCGTCGCCGCCCGCGATCCGCGCGCTGCTCGTGCGCCTGCGCGAGCTCACGCGCGTCTCGGTCGACCTCGCCCCGCTCGACGAGCAGATCGACTCGTACCTCGACCAGGTCGAGACCGGCCTCGCCGAGCGTCCCGACGTCGCCGAGCTGGTCGACCAGCTCGAGGCGGGCCAGCCGGTCGAGTCCCTCGGCGACGCCGGCGAGCTCCCGAGCGGCGACGACCTCGCGCAGGAGATCGAGCGCTTCCTCCGCGACGAGGGCTGAGGGTCCGACCGCGCGGTCCAGGGTGGTGGGGGAGGGCCGGCAGCCGGACGACCGGAGGCCCTGATCCGCTGCGTTCGGGCGCTGACCGTCGGAAATCGACGGCGATCGCCCGGACCGGCGCCCGCCGGTTCGACCGTCGCTCGGCGTCAGGGCGCTGACCGTCGGAAATCGACGGTGAGGTCCCGGACACTGCTGCGCCGCGGCCCCCCGGCCGCGGACCCGCGGCGCCGGCCTCGCCGGCGCCGGCGGTTGGTTGGCCCGTGAACCACGGACATAACCTGCCGGGTCCCCGATCGTCCCTCCGGAGGTCCTCCGCGTGAGCGTCGTCAAGATCAACGCCATCACCGTGCCCGCCGAGCGTGCCGACGAGCTCGTCGCCCGCTTCGCGGCCCGGGCCGGCGAGGTGAGCGGCATGCCCGGCTTCGAGATGTTCGAGCTGCTGCGCCCGTCCGACGACAACGACACCTTCCTCGTGTACACGCGCTGGCGGTCCGAGGAGGACTTCCAGGCGTGGATGAGCAGCCCCGCGTTCCAGCACGGGCACAAGGCGCACGCCACGC
>WBZN01000254.1_pt1 | contig 61349 bp, 51 predicted proteins | sample 5204281 | NCBI WGS metagenome assembly WBZN01 (sample SAMN12344347, study PRJNA552823) | activated sludge metagenome | biome: Activated sludge suspended growth; feature: Nitrification reactor; material: Wastewater; isolation source: activated sludge from nitrification reactor of wastewater... | reverse complement strand
GCATTTTTAATCACCATTTCGACCAGAAATAGGATGCTATTTTAACATTCCTGGTCGTTATGCTCATCAAAAGAAAGATCTTTGCTGCATAGAATCAAGTGCTTGTGGATATTTCAGGATCGACTACCTACTTTCTAAGACTATCAATACAAGCTCGAACTTTTACATCATCGCCTGCATAGATTCTCTGGCAATCCTCAGGAGTTTGAGGTGGATTCGCGAAGGCGGGAGAGAGAACCATCGTAACCATCAAGGCCAGAACATAAGTTGTAATTTGCTTTTTTGTCATCATGATTAAGCTCCTATTAACAAAAAGTAAGAAAACTGGCAAGTACGCCAGTAATACTTACTTAGCAATGAGCGTGCCAATAAGATAAAAACATTCTGTAACAATAACTTACAAAAAAAATCTAGCGGAATCTCAATCAACGGATGCGTATTCTCATCTAATAATGTCGTTTTAGGCCGACTTGTGTATCGACAAAACACGCTCCTTTACCGGTTAGACTTGGTATAGCGCTGTCTTTAATTAAGAACAAGTTATTGGGCTCACTATCATTTAAAGATCGTGCTACGTATCAAATCATCTAAGCAGACAATTTTCTGTGCTTTCTGGGTCATCGGTTGACGCGTTGAAATAATGATCGAAGTGCGTCCCTGTACCAAAATATCTAGCACACGATTAACTTTTTCGCTATTGAGTTCAAATTCTGCTAAGGATTCATCAATAATGACAATTGCCGGATTTTTAAGTAATGCGCGCGCCAACAGCGTGCATTGCTTAAGCTCGTTTGACGGAACTAATGCATCTTTATTGACTCGAGTCTGAAAACCATAAGGCATCTCTCGCGCAAAATCGGTAACGTGGCTTACTCGGGCGATAGCAGTTAATTGTGCTTCTGTCGCACAATGCATCGTTCCATACGCAACATTTGCCGCCAACGTATCTTCGAGCAGTGGCATATCGGGACTGATCCATACAACTTTTGCGCCAATCTCCTCTATCTTCAACATAGTGATATCGATTCCGTCGAGTGTTATCCTTCCTGAGTAAGACTGATTGAATCCGAGCGCGCAATCCAATATTGATTTGAGTGTCTTAAGGTTTGTAGCAGCCAATGCCACCCGCTCCTTGGGTTGAATTGTTAAAGAAAAATAAGGTGATGTATTAGCAAGCAGATCACCGTTCTGCAATTTGAGATCCTCAAACACGAGTGCGCCTTGAATGACTCCCAGCGCCATTCCACCCTTATAGGGGTACTCCAATGATAGGAATTCATTGAGCTGCTGTAATGCGATACGCCCTTCGTTAAGTGTTGAAATACGATTCAAGAACTGAATTAGCAAGGGGGTAAGCAATCCGACTGCGGTGATCATTGCAATCATTTCACTGAACGTTAGCTTGTAAAGATGATATTGATGCAACAAATAATAAAAAACTGCTAAGAGAATCAAAGAAAATGCAGCAATTGCTAAAAGTCGACTTAAGAAATTCCCAATAATCGGTCTCAGTGAGAATACTCGTTGTTTCTCGAGTAATTGGTAAAAATTGTTTCTTTCCTGAGATATACCATTATCGATTCTGATCGATCGAACATGTTTCATAATGTGTCGGAATAAATCCGACGATTTTGTGACTCCCAGGAATTGATTATCAGGACGATTCGGTTCTTTATTGATGATTTGAACGATTAGAACAGTAATCAAAATCAAAAAAATTCCCAACACTGAGGCTTCACGATTGATATAAAACATGATGGCGATTAACCCAGCACAAGTCAGAATATCTTTAACCTGACCCCAAAATACTTGGGTGCTGAGATCGGAAATTTTCGTTATATTGGAAATGCTATCTGTGTAAAATTTCTTGAGATCATAGCGCTCTAACTGGTGAACAGGCAGTACCAGTGCTTTCTCTAATAGGCGCGCTTGAAGATCAGTCGATAACTTTCCTGCAATCCAGCATAAGATAAAATTTGCAAAGTGACTTGCAACTGCTCGCACAGTGATAATACTAATCAACGCAAACATCATTACCGTGGCCGTTCCTTGATCTCGGTACGCTAGCATGCGATCCAGTAACACCTTGACGACTAGTGGTAGCGTAGCAGTTGACACGCTAACAATCAGCAGAATAGCTATGATAAGCCAGAAGAAAGCTCGATAAGGCTTACACCAATTAATCAATGGATGAATCGATTTTGTTTCACTCATGACGCATCATTATCAATGCTAGAATTATTCGAAATAAATGAAAAATGAAATCAACTGCATTCATAAGGTCATTTCTTTTAGTAAACTCACAGAATATTCAAAACTTGGTCAACTTATCAACACGTTTAGAAAAACTTAATCTCACTCGATTAAAACAATGAATACACATCAATCCGAATCCATCCGACCAAAACCTTCCACACATAGAAAAGGTATTATTCTAGCAGGTGGTTCAGGTACTCGGCTCTACCCTGTAACTCAAGTTATTTCAAAACAGCTATTACCAGTTTTTGATAAACCAATGGTCTATTATCCGCTGAGCACCCTTATGCTTGCCGGCATTCGCGATATTCTTATCATCTCAACGCCACAAGACACACCGCTTTTCAAGCAGCTATTAGCGAATGGGGAATCCTGGGGGCTTAATTTATCTTACGCTGTACAACCTTCCCCCGATGGATTGGCCCAGGCTTTTATCATTGGCGAATCGTTCCTAGGAAATGATTATTCTGCATTAATCTTAGGTGATAACATTTTTTATGGCCATGATTTTCACCATTTGCTCGATAACGCTATGCAACGTGAAACGGGTGCAACCGTTTTTGCCTACCATGTTCATGACCCTGAGCGCTATGGTGTAGTCGGATTTGATTCTGTAGGTCGGGCCATCAATCTTGAGGAGAAACCTCAGCAACCTCAGTCAAACTATGCAGTAACCGGCTTATATTTCTATGACCAACAGGTTGTTGAATACGCAAAAAGCTTAAAGCCTTCCGCACGCAATGAATTGGAAATTACTGACCTCAATCGAGTCTACCTAGAACAAAACAAACTCCGAGTAGAGATTATGGGAAGAGGCTATGCTTGGTTGGATACCGGCACATACGAATCATTGCTCGATGCGAGTAAATTTGTGGCAACCATAGAACATCGTCAAGGATTGAAAATTGCTTGCCCCGAAGAAATCGCATTTCGAAAGGGATGGATTACTGCAGAACAGTTAGAAAGATTGGCTCTGCCCTTAGCTAAAAATAGCTATGGTAAGTATTTACAGCAAATTTTGAACCAACCTTTATTATGATCACTTGAGAAAATTTTGGGACAAAAATGGAAGCCATACAGTTAGTCGTTCCGGATGTTTATTTGATTCAACCTCGAGTATTTGGCGATGAAAGAGGCTTTTTTTTCGAAAGCTATAATCAGCAACAGTTTAATGCAGCCATTAATCGGTCAGTCGCCTTCGTTCAAGCCAATCACTCGCGTTCAGTGCGTCATGTGTTACGTGGCTTACATTACCAAATCAAACAACCACAGGGCAAGTTGGTTAGAGTAGTCAACGGGGAGGTCTATGATGTTGCTGTTGATCTCCGCAAAGGCTCTGCTACTTTTGGGCAATGGGTTGGTGAGGTCCTAAGCGCTGAAAATAAAAAGCAACTCTGGATTCCTGAAGGCTTCGCACATGGCTTTCTCGTTCTTTCCGAATCGGCTGATTTCCTATACCAAACAACTGACTATTGGGCGCCTGAGTTTGAACGATGCATCCTTTGGAACGATCCAGTGCTAAATATTCAATGGCCAATCAAGCAATCCCCTGTACTATCAGGTAAAGATGCGCAAGGCGTATCGTTCAAGCTCGCTGAAACTTATCCTTAAACAGGCTAGGTTCTTGTTAGCACCAGTCAACATTAATCGTTAACGCTATGGCAAAGTCCAAATCGCTATACTTTTGCAATGCGTGCGGTGGACAATCCCTGAAATGGCAGGGACAGTGTCCCCATTGCCGAGAATGGAATACGTTGATCGAAGGCGTTGCTGAGAAAAAAGGGCCCCGTCTGATTTCAGGGCTAAGACCAACTGGGATACAAAGCTTAAATGATATCGAGGTCACTGAAACGCCTCGTTTATCAACAACAATCGGTGAATTTGATCGTGTTCTCGGTGGCGGTTTGGTACTGGGTGGGGTCGTGTTATTGGGTGGGGATCCGGGCATCGGCAAATCAACATTACTGCTGCAGGCGCTTGCAACGATGTCGATTGATCATCGCGTTTTATATGTTAGTGGTGAAGAATCAGCGCAACAAATCGCCTTAAGGGCACGGCGGTTAAATCTCGATGTCCGTAAAGTCAGCTTGCTGACCGAGATTCATCTTGAAAATATCCATGCAACACTCAACACTGCAGCACCAGCCATAGCGGTCATCGATTCGATTCAAACGATCTATACAGATGCGTTGCAATCGGCTCCCGGTTCTGTCGCACAAGTCAGAGAATGTACGGCGCAATTAACGCGAATTGCTAAAAGTAAAGCTATTTGTATGATTCTGATCGGCCATGTAACGAAAGAAGGCTCGCTTGCTGGTCCCAGGGTTCTTGAACATATGGTCGATACGGTTATGTATTTCGAAGGCGATGCAAATTCAAGCTTCCGTTTGATTCGCTCGTTCAAGAATCGATTTGGCGCGGTTAATGAGCTTGGTGTTTTTGCTATGACTGAGAAAGGATTACGTGGCGTTAATAATCCATCCGCCTTTTTTCTTTCTCACCATCACAAACCTGTTCCAGGCTCCTGTGTGATGGTCACGCAAGAAGGTACACGTCCTCTATTGGTTGAAATTCAAGCCTTAGTTGATGATGCCCATACTGCCAGTCCCAAACGCTTGAGTATCGGGTTAGAACAGAATCGACTGGCAATGCTATTAGCGGTTTTGCACCGCCATGCTGGCATTCCTTGTTTTAATCATGATGTCTTTATCAATGCGGTCGGTGGTATCCGAATCACCGAGCCTGGTGCTGATTTGGCAGTGTTAGCTGCGATCGTTTCATCAATTAAGGATAAACCCCTTTCAGAAAAATTGGTGGTATTTGGTGAAATCGGACTAGCCGGAGAAGTTCGCCCTGTGCAACGCGGCCAGGAACGACTCAAAGAAGCAGCAAAACTGGGGTTTATCAAAGCAATCATTCCGGAATCAAATAAGCCCAAACAACCTATTCCCGGCATCGAAATCCTGACCGTAAACCGAGTAGAACAAGCATTAGCGCTACTGCGATGAAAAGCTTCATTGCATCGAGAAAAATTCGCATCTCTTTGTTAATTTTAGTTACGCTAACATTGCTTCTGGCTGCCGCTGTGTTACCACCTACTCCACAATCCGCCTTATATCATGAATTTGCTGATCAGCGCTCGTATTGGGGTATTCCTAACTTTCTCAATGTGATATCCAATTTAGTCTTTTTGATCGTTGGTATTGCTGGTCTACTTTATTTGAAGAAAGGGGTACTGCTGTCGCGACATCAACCTGTAGCAACAGGAATTGAAATGGGATTATACCGATTGGTATTTGCTAGCACTGGTGCTGCTTGTGTAGGTTCGATTTATTATCACTGGGAGCCTAACCTGATTAGCCTATTCTGGGATCGATTACCAATCGCAATTGGATTTATGAGCTTACTCGCTGCGACACTGATAGAACGCTTTGTTGCTCACTGGCTCACCTATTTTGTAATATTATTACCCATAGCGGGCGCGCTGAGTTCTCTATATTGGCTCTGGAGCGAGCTTTATGGTGTTGGTAACCTAAACTTTTATATTGCCGCACAATTCTGCTCAATCATTCTTATTCTCTTACTGGTGAGCGGCCTCCCATCACGCTATACCCATGCATCTGATATTTATCGCGTCATGTTTATCTATGGTTTAGCCAAGCTGGCTGAAATAGCCGATCAAGAAATCTATCAACTCGGAAACATCATTAGCGGGCACACCCTTAAACATGTACTTGCTGGGCTTGCAGTTTATTTCATTTTACGTATGCTAAAAAAACGAGCACTGAAACCAAGCTACGAAATGAATCAGTGAAAAACAAAAAACCTCTTTAGCAACGATTTGCTAAAGAGGTTGATAATTTTAGATGACTTAAGAGCTAAAACGAGGAGCGCGAGACTGACTATTTCTCCCTGAGCCTGAAAACGAATTAAACCCAGATGAGAAACCACCGCGACCTCGAGCCGGTCGTTTTCTAGCTTCAGAACCCGTAGACAAATCATTAAAGGTGCGCGTATCGCGTTTTGATTGATCAGAATGATTATGTGTTTTTCTTTCTTCAGTAAATTGATTACCGCCGCCCCACGACCGATTCCGCTTATGAACGACATTAGGCATTCTTTGGTCTCTGCTACCATTCGAACGTCCAGTCTTTGGTTTATATTTTGATTCCATGCCTGGAACAACGAAAGGTGCAATCGCTTGCCCTGTAAAACGTTCTATTTTTTTCAGACTGATACTATCTTTTCCAGTTGCAAACGACACCGCCACGCCTGATGCGCCAGCTCGTCCTGTTCGTCCGATTCGGTGTACATAATCTTCTGCAAATTTTGGCAAATCAAAATTAATGACATGCGTGATATTCGTAATATCAATGCCACGAGCAGCCACATCAGTTGCAACTAATATTCTTAACCGTCCTGCTCTTAATCGTGTCAGTGTTCTCGTTCGTTCACGCTGATTCATATCACCGTGTAACGCCGCTACTTCATGGCCAGACGCAGCCAAATCATCAGCCAATGTATCCGCATCGCGCTTGGTTGCGGTAAAAACAATCGCTTGCTTAAGTGATTCATCTCTTAACAAATGATCTAATAGGCGATTCTTATGTGAAAGATCATCAACATAATGAAGCTTCTGTTCAATATTCTCTAATTTTGCGTGCTGAGGTGCAACCTGTATACGTTTTGGTGATTTCAACAATCGTGATGCAATCTTATCAATCGATGAATCCAACGTTGCTGAGAATAATAAAGTTTGCCGAGTCTCTGGTGTACGAGAAGCAATGGCTTCAACATCATCGATAAATCCCATATCCAACATTCGATCTGCCTCATCCAGCACCAGCATTTCTAAACGGGAGAAATCGATACGACCGCGCTGAATATGATCAATAAGTCTTCCTGGGGTTGCAACTAAAATATCAACGACTTGTGATAGTAGTTTATTTTGCAGTGGATAGGACATACCGCCTAGAATACTCACCACTTTAGTGTGCGGTAGATATTTACCAAATTTACTGGTCGCTTCTGAAACTTGTAGCGCTAATTCCCGCGTAGGCGTTAACACGAGAACTCGAGGCCCACGGCTTCGAATTTTTGATGGTGTAGCCAATCGATTCAGTGCTGGCAGCATAAAAGCGGCTGTTTTACCTGTTCCCGTTTGGGCAGAAGCCATTACATCGTGACCTGAGATTAATTCTGGAATTGCTTGTTGTTGAATCGGTGTAGGCGTGGTAAAGCCTAATTCATGAATGGCTTTAATAATTGCCGGCTGTAAATTTAAATTTTCAAAAGACACGTTATTTCCCAAATTAAGTTTGAGTAAAAAAAGCGAGCAGAAATGAATTGAACGAGTCAACCAATACCGCTAGCGCAGGATTAATGCATCGCTGCTAACCAGGGGTATAAGCAATTTCCAAACAGAAGAAAATTGAAGGAAGGTCAGGAACGATGAGATATAACTATGAAACATACATAGTTAGTCCGCCATTATAAAATATTTTTGATCACTTTTGTAAAATTCATATCACATTTGCAGTTCAAACTTCATTCCTAGCTTATTTCAGCAAATCGATAATTGCTTGATCTTTTGCCATATCCAAAGCAGTTTTATCACTTTTACTTTTAAGCTTGGTATCCGCACCTTTTTCAATTAGCAATCTAACGGTATCGGTATGATCGTGTAACGCAGCCCACATCAACGCCGTAATTCCATCTTGATTTTGCTGATTTATGCTCGCCCCTTTCGCTAACAATGTGTTAACAACCGCCGTTTGACCATTCTGAGCCGCCAAGATAAGCGCTGTAAAATCATTCGTTGCTTTCAAATCAGCTTGAGCACCTTTATCTAGTAACAGTTGGACCACTTCCTGAGCACCGACCAAAGATGCCAAAATAAGTGCTGAAGCGCCATTTATATCTTGGAGGTCAGGTTTTGCGTCATTCGCAAGTAAAGTGTTTACGATATCAACATAGCCATTCTGTGCCGCAATATGCAGTGCCGTTGTTTGATTCGCATCGCTTAAATCCGGATCCGCCCCTTTTGCCACCAAGCTTTTAACAATAGCAGCATAATCTTTTGCAGCCGCGATGATGAGTGGCGTTAATCCATTTTTAGCCTGTGAATTGGGGTTGGCGCCTTTAGCGAGCAAAGCTTCAACGATTGCAGTATGACCATTCTTTGCAGCAAGTAGCAGCGCAGTTCCTCCCTGAATATTGGCCACATCGACCAGCGCATTGTTATCGAGTAATAAATTGACTAACGTTTCGTGCCCTTTCTGAGAAGCCACCGCCAGCGCCGTAAAACCGTCCGGGTTTTTCAAATTAATATCTAGACCTTCAGTTAACAATTTTTCTACGGTTACTACATCGCCAGTTAGCGTTGCCTTAAAAAAATCTGCCTCACTATTTGCAAAACTGATTGAAGTCCAAAGCAAGAGAGAAACTAGGCATAATCCAAAGCGGTTGAATTGAGATTTAAAAAATACGTTCATAATGAGTAGCATGTGCTAGAAATTAACTTATAAGGTTAAATAAAGTGGAAAAGTATACCTCACTTTTCCTAACGCTTCGTTTGTAAAAGCGTTTACTGTGCAATCAACGCCAAGCTCAATGGCGCCCACAGTTTAGTGTTCACCTTCAGCTCACGAGGAAATTCCGCATCATCCCGAGATCTTCATGCTCAAGGTTATGGCAATGGTAGAGATACAGACCCGTATAGTCCTCAAACGGCTTAATAATTGTAACCTCCTCGCCAGGCATCACCAATACCGTATCCTTCCAGCCGCTATTAATAAAACCCTGGTTGACCGTATCGTAGCCACCAGTTGCCTGTTGGTCTGTTAATTGCCGGGAGAGAATTTGAAATTGCTGACCATGAAGGTGAATCGGGTGCGCCATCGACATCATCATGCCCATACCTCCCCCTCGGCCACCTCGCATCCCACCACCCATACCACCACGCCCTCCATGCATCTGATGACTCTCATGAAAAATTCTAATTTTTTGAATGGTATTGACTGGGATTTTTTCAATATCCATTACATTCCCCATTTCGAATGAACGTCCGTTGAGTTTCCACGACATATGCGCCATGCTAATTGCGATCGGAATCGTTCGATCTGGGTTTGAAACATCGCGATCCGTCAAACGTTTCATTCTGATCAAAGTTTGCGGTAATTGGGGAGACTCACTCACTTTTTCAGCAATGCGGAATTTAGCAATCGGAAATTGCTCGCCCTGTGCCAGACCACTCATCATGCCCATTGCTTCGCCTTCCATACCGCCTCCCATTCGTCCACGCATCCCCATTGATGGGGCTGCCCCATGAAACGCTAAGCTCTGCAATATAAGCGCTGAACCCACTTCACGTCCTGAAAAATCCACCCATAATTCAACACGTTCAGCAGGGGCCAACATGATATAAGGATAGCTTTCCGGCTTTTCTAACAACGCACCATCGGTTCCAATAGCAATGAGCGGTGTGCCATCCTCCCAAGCCAATTTATAAATCCTTGAGTTAGAGCCATTAAATACTCTCAATCGATAAGCGCGCGTTTTTACAGGAATGGTAGGATTAATCTGCCCATTGATTAAAATCGTATCTCCCAAGAAGCCGGTCATACGATCATGCATACCATGCTGACGATAATAAAGCTGATTATTTTCCGTAAAACGCCGATCTTGAATCACAATCGGTAGATCATATTCGCCGCTCGGCAATTGCAATTGCTGTTCTTGCTCATCACGAATAACAATCAGTCCCGCAAGACCACGATAAACTTGTTTCGCCGTCAACTCGTGTGTGTGCGCATGATACCAGTTAGTTCCTGCAGGATTCTTGACCTCGAATTCATAAATATAGGTTCCACCCTCCTCAATCTCATACATTGGGTGGCCATCCATGCGCTGCGGTACATGCATGCCATGCCAATGCGTGATGCAGGGCTCAGCTAGCTGATTATGAAAATGAATCCGCACTTTCTGACCTTGAACCAAATTTAGCGTTGGGCCAAGATAACTTGGCATCGTTGACAACGTCGTGGAAGGCCCTTGCAGTAACCGCCCATGATAGCAATAAACATCTGTTGCGGCACCCGACATCATCGAAACCTTATCATTGCGCGCGAACAATTCGATTTCTACGTCGGGCTTAAAAGTACTGGTAATCGTTGTGCTTTTCTGGTTTTCTCTAGCAAGCAGCAAGCTTGGCCACAAGGAAACCAATGAGCCAAACGTAGCTGCCTGTAAGAATTGCCTTCTGGCATGATCAAAACGTTTCATTTTCTATTCCTCTTTTTTTAACTGCGCAAATTAAATTGTATTAATCGGTATCTTTAAATAGGAAATCCCATTCGACTCAGGGTCAGGAAATCGACCTGCCCTGATATTAACTTGCACCGAAGGTAGCATCAGTACCGGTATTTCTAATGTTGCATCACGCTTCGTTCGCATCGCGACAAACGCATCCTCCGTCACGCCATCTTTGATATGAATATTGTGCATTTTCTCCTCGAATACTGTACTTTCCCACTGCGGAGAACGGTTGCTCGGTGGATAATCATGGCACATAAATAACCGGGTCTGCGGTGGTAAACTCAGAATTTTCTGAATTGAATGATACAACTGATGGGCATCACCACCCGGAAAATCAGCACGCGCAGTTCCAACATCCGGCATGAACAAGGTGTCTCCTACAAATACCGCATCATCGAGCTGATACGCCATATCCGCGGGCGTATGACCTGGAACCGATATTGCTTTAAGCGTTATTTTTCCTACGCGAAGCACTTCACCATCGGTGATCCGGTGATTGAAGTGCAAACCATCTGCTACAAATTCTGGGCTCAAATTAAACAGCTTCTTAAAACTACCTTGCACAAGGGTAATAGACTCACCAATCGCCGTTCTTCCACCGACTTTATCTTGCAGATAAGCGGCTGCTGAAAGATGGTCTGCATGGGCATGGGTCTCAAGGAGCCATTCAACCGTTAATTGACTTTCCTGAACAAAATCAATCAGCTTATCAGCCGATACCGTCTTGGTTCTTCCTGACTTCGGATCATAATCCAGCACTGGGTCGATAATGGCACAAAATCCACCCCGCTCATCATAAACAACGTAACTCATCGTCCAGGTAGTTGGATCAAAAAAAGCTTTAATATTTGCATTCATGATGCTTTCCTTTTTCTACTCGATTTGACTACAATATATATATTAATATAATATTTTGCAATGATATATAAAATGAATTTTAGAGGTCATCGATGAATATTGATTGGATACACTTTACACCCGCTTCAGCGTTATTCGGTGGTGCCATCATTGGTATCGCTACAGCCTTGCTACTCCTGTTTGCCGGCCGCATTGCAGGCATTTCGGGCATAATCGGTGGGTTATTCAAACTTCAAAGTCATGACATGAGTTGGCGCATTAGCTTTCTGGCAGGGCTGCTACTCGCTCCTATCGTTTGGCAATTATTTACCAACCTTCCTCCGATTCGAATTAATGCAAGTTATGAAATACTAGCGTTAGCAGGCCTAATTGTCGGTATTGGAACGCGCTATGGTGCTGGTTGCACCAGTGGGCATGGGGTTTGTGGAATTTCCCGACTTTCACCTCGTTCGATCATCGCTACTGTCCTTTTTATCACAACGGGCATGCTGACCGTTTATTTCATCCGTCATCTCATCAGTTAATTCAACTCAACTGAATATGATGAAAATGCTTACTCATTTGATCGCGCTGCTGGCTGGCCTAATCTTTGGATTCGGTTTAATCGTATCCGCTATGGTTAATCCGGATAAAGTTCAGAACTTCCTGGATATAAGCGGTACATGGGATCCTTCATTAGCCTTGGTGATGGGGGGTGCCATTGCGGTGGGGTTCCTGGCTTTTACTTTAGCCAAACGACGCAACCAAACCTTCATGGGTACACCGATTTATTTGCCAACCTCACGCTTCATCGACAAGCGATTAGTGCTTGGCAGCCTTACTTTCGGTATCGGATGGGGGCTGGCGGGTATCTGCCCCGGGCCTGGTTTGGTTCTCGTCGGCTCAGGAAACGTACAAGGTATGGTATTTGTTGCTGCCATGTTAATCGGTATGGGGATATTTGAATTGCTAGAGCGCCGCAAACAAAAGAAACTTTAAAATTAAGAAACAACCACCACTATATTCAACCTTCTTTCACCAAACTATGTTTAAGGAATCACTCACCGAAACTCACCCAACCGCACTATCAGCAATGCTATCCAATCGAGCAGCTGCGGGCCAAGCCTGTGCATTATTAAAAGTGCTCGCCAATGAAGATCGCTTGCTGATTCTTTGTCAGTTAATCGAAGGAGAGAAAAACGTGGGTGAATTAGAGCAAACGCTCGGCATTAAGCAGCCCACGTTATCTCAACAATTAACGGTATTACGAGATGAAAAATTGGTTGCTACCGAACGCAAGGGAAAATATATTTATTATCGCTTGGCTAGCGAGGAAGCACTACAAATCATGAAAACCCTTTATCAGTTATTTTGTAGTGGCCACCACCAACCCGAGTCGTAGCACTCAATGACCGCTACACTCATTTGCGTTGGATTAGGTTTTGGAACTGGAATCGTCCTCGCGCTTACCGGAGCGGGTGGAACCATCATCGCAGTACCACTTTTGGTATTAAGCCTCAATCTACCCGTTGTAGAAGCAGCTCCGATTGGTTTATTAGCGGTTAGTTTAGCCGCATTGATCGGCGCATCGATTGCGCTCGCCCAAGGAAACGTTCGTTATCGAGCCGCCGGTTACCTTACCATCATAGGTTCAATCGTATCGCCGCTTGGCATCATGATTGCACAGTATTTACCTAATATGTTGCTTACCGTTTTGTTTGCCATGCTACTCGCTTACATTGCATGGCGTCATTTTAAAATAGGTTCAGTACCACAACCATCGCTCTCTGAGCGATTTTCCGTACCTTGCCTACTCAATGATGCCTCGGGCCGCTTAGTTTGGAATGCGCCTTGCTTTCGTGCGCTCACATTTTCTGGACTGATCGCAGGTTTTTTGTCGGGCTTATTAGGGGTAGGAGGAGGATTCATCATCAACCCTGCGCTCAAAAAAATTTCTAACTTAACGCTGCAAGCGATACTCGGCACAACGCTAGCAGTCGTTGCACTCATTTCCATGGTCGGTGTAATTTCAGCAATGCTAATCAGCACGCTACAATGGTCGATCGCAATCCCATTTGTTTGCGGTACCATCGCAGGAATGTTATCAGGCCGATATTTAACGCGTTATGTGACTGAATCTCGATCTCAACAGCTATTTGCTTTGCTCGCTGCTTCCATTGCAATTGTAATGCTGTATAAAGCAGTCTCTCGTATACTTTAAATGATCTGCAAGGCCTGATAAATCCGTAAGTCATTACTTAGGAATTTTTCAGCGACAGATCTTAGCTCAGCCAAATTCGCTTCCGCCGTCTCCAACGGTTTACCCGCTTGGGTGAGACGTTGACCCTGTGAAGATAATATTTGCCAGACAAACTGTGCCAACTCTCCAGCAGAAATCGACTTAGGCTGCTGATGTTGTTGGCAACCCAGTAAGAAAAGCTGGTGAAAGCGCGGTACTGAAATACCCCCGCCCGTGACAGGACTCGCCAGGTAATTAATTTCAGCATTACTGCGTGCTTTTTGCATCAAATACTGATTCAAGGTATCCGTTTTTTTTCGGGCGCTCTGAATTGCTGCCTCGTCCTGCGCACATTGTAAGGCACCACTACCACTTAACAACAACACTGCTTGCAAAACCTGCGCTGCTGTAATCTTTTGATTTTTAAGCACCTGAACCAATTGCCCAAGTTGCTTGGGTTTATTATCAGCCAAACAATCCAGCAAGGGATTAAAAATAGCGGGTTGAATCTTCGCTTCGCTCAAGCTTCCCACTATTTTGGGTTCAAATCCTGCACGCAGTTGCGTTAAAACAACTGCAATCTCATAGAGCTGCTCTCTCTTTTCCAGAGCGCTTAATTTTCGGACTCCCTTAACCCAATAATCTCTGCGAAATTGCTGATTGACGCAAAAATCACGTACCGTTTGATAAAAACTTCCGCTTGGCAAGCTAGCGAGCAATTCCTGCTGCGCTTTCGTCAAATTAATGTTATCAATATAATCCTGGTAATGGGCAGAACCGGCATATTGCACTTTTGCTTCAGCAAGCCACTGCGCGATCTGCGCAAATGACATAGGGCTCCAGTCCCGATTGAAATATTCGTGTGCGAGATAGTTACGGTTTTGGTTTTTCAGGCTCTTGAGGCGAGCGCCTACCTGTGGATTATCGCTTGCAAATCGTGGATTCACAGCAAACAGTGTCTCCGCAAAATCGATGGCAGCATCGATTTTCCCAATCACACCTTGCTTTTCAGATCCCATGAATTCAGCATGTTGCAACATCAGCTCTCGCAAAGGTACAGTAGCAGCCCATCCAGGATAGGTGTTGTAGCTTATATAGAGTACCCCGCCAACCTTGAGCTTACGCTGAATAAAATCAACGAGAACGGCACGGTTCTTGTTTGAAATCCAGCTCCAAATACCATGCAAGCCAATGTAGTCAAAATCAGGTAAATCTAACCGCTGACAAAACGCTTCAAATGATTGATCAAATAAATGTGCTTGTGACTTCGCTTGTTGCGCCAGCTGTTGTGCAAATGCTGCCTGGGCTGGGTTAAAGTCTGTGCCGTACCATTCTACGTCAGAGGCAGCGGCATGGAGATTGATGCTAAGGCCTTGCCCAAAACCGAGCTCACAGGCCACTTCAATATTAGGTGTCACAATGCCTGCACTACACAAAGCGAGCTGCGCTCGCATTGGATTTAGCTCAGGGTAATAGCCATAGATATAATTAACATCCGCTACATAACCGCCAGTCCAATCTGTCACACCACCATTCACAATTTAATAAGCTAATAAAAAAGCACCCTAAAGATTTCTCTTTAGGGTGCTTTTTAGTTTAAAAATGCTACAGATTAAGCAACAATCAAAAAGTCTGTTGCGGCAAGATCAGTGCCATTATTTGCTATTGTAGCAATCAATATTTGAGACTGAGCACCTGTACCATCAGGATCATAGTAAATTTCAGTTGAAACACCTGTATTGGTTACAGTATCAATAATGATGCGATCTGTTGCTGCTGCTGCTGCTGCTGCGCCGTACAGAATATTTGTTCCATCAGCTCCTGTATCTAGAGTGGCTGTAGTTCCAATATCATCAGCATCATCAGTTAGTCCAAACTTACTAACTGATAACTGAACAGTATCAACCGTTGATTCAAATGCTCCATCAACACCAACTAGAACATCACCAACTGTCAATAAACCAAAACCAACTTTTAATGTATCTACTGCACCTGCTGCCACTACCGTATCGAGGAAGACTGTAACAGCAGACTTAGCAGTTGTTCCAGTCGTATCCAGATCGATACCCATTCCAGCGACAGCAGTTACATCAGTCGCATCGTTCAAACGAACAGATAAAGTTTCCACTTCAGTGGTTGATGAAGCATGGTAACTATCAACCAAGGCATCGATGACTGTATCGTTCAATTGCAGTACTAGCGTTTGCTCAGTCGCTTGATCATTTGAACCGGCGATGATTCCAACGTTTCTAACATTTGCCAAGTCACCGGTTGTTACGGTTGCAGTGTTACGTACTTCCAGAATGTCATCGTTAGCAGCAAAGGTGGTATCACCATCATTATCTACTGCACCACCATCGATTACATTGGCACCGTTAACATTGGCATCACCTAAGATAAATTTATCAGTGGTTCTGCTTGCGCCTTCTTCACCGTTATATGAGAAGTGGTTTTGCGCATTCAGTGTACGTGCATCAAGGGTTACACCAAATTCGGTACCGGTTGTAGCGGTATCCACTTCATCTTCTTCATCGTTGTTAACATCGTTATCATTGATGACATGAATCATATCACCACCGTTGGCATCGATCAGATCATTGGTCAGCGTGAGGTTATAGCTGTTTTGACCAATCAAGGTGCTAACTGGTGCAGCATTGTTACCAACCAAGCGAACGGTTTCAAAACCGGTTACATTAGTCCATTCTGAAGCACCCAGTGACACACGGGTATCATGGCCATCGATCACTAAGGTATCGTCGCCATCACCACCAGCAACGGTGTCAGAAATCGTCAATCCGGCACGTGAATCATTCAACATGTCAAAGATCACGGTATCGTCACCACTACCCATGGTAATACTTTGTGCGCCATCTACACTGTTTTCATTAGTACTAACACGGATGATCACATTAGCCAGTTCTGCGGAAGCATCAATGGTCGCAGCCACTTGACGAACTTGAGTTGCTAAACCTTCTACATCAAAAATATTACCTGCTTCGAAGTCAGTTTCAGAACCGTCAGTATCGATTCCAAGCAAACCTTGCTGAACTTCACCATTATCCGCTTCAATACCAGTAATTACGTTTGTTACATCTGCGCCAGCGGTATCAATGTCAAAGTTGATGAAATCGCCCGCTTCACCACTGGTAATCGTCAACAATGTTTCAGGTAATGTACCGCCCATTTCTACAGAGTTAGATTCTGAATCGTTGTCTTCAATGGTTACGGTTTCAAAATCTTCGCTATTTAATGTGAAGCTGAAGCGTGGATCACGGTTAACGCCTTCAGCAATCGTGTATACCACTGAATCATCAGTACCATCAGTTGCCAAATCAACGGTCAAATCGAGATCGTCGATATGATTATTTTCGGTTGTACCGTGAAGAATGTCGATTCCATTCTGTGCAACAGTTTCTGTTACATTGTTAAGCACAACATCAACAGCCTTATTCGTCGCTTCAAATGGATTTGGCGCAACATTGCCATTGTTCCCTTCATTTCTAACCAAAATATCAGTCAGGTCAGGCAATTTAGAAGTATCGATTTCAACATCGTCTGTCGTATTGGTGCGTACTTCAAGTTTACCTGTTTTATTGATGTTGCCATCGATTGAACCCCCTGTGAGAATAGCTATGTTACCGCCATCTCCACCATCGATCGTATCGTTTGATCCGATCCCGTTACCTAACCAGAAGGTATCATCGCCTGTTCCACCAATTACTTCAACAGCGACATCAGTTCCAGATGTGCCATCTTTGGTTGCTTGTAATACATCATTCAGATTAATTGACAAATTCCCTGTCAGTGTCGATGCATCGATTTTGGTCAATGAACCAGCCATTCTAACCAACCCACCGGTTGTTGCAGTTCCTTCAACCAGAATGTTATCGCCAACTTCAGAAATGATATCTTCTGTACCAAAAATCGATAAATCTTGATCACCAGCAATTGTCAGCGTTTGAACATCTTCGGTTGACAAGCTGACCATGGAGTTTGCTGCACCGCCGCCAGAAGTAATATTTACGGTTTCGAATCCTTCAGCTGGATTATCGCGATTCTCAGCAATGAATACATCACTAACTTGTGCATTATTCAATGCTAGATTTACAACATCCGTTGTGCCAGCTAACGCTGAACCTAAGTAAGTAAACTCAACATCAGAGAAAGGTGAATTTGAATCATTGATCGATAGATTGTTTGTCGTTGCCTCTTGAATGTTATCAATTCTCGCGAGATTTTCGTCATCAATTCTATGTAAATTCAGATGAGTAAACCCTGTTGAATCTTGCAAATCAAGCGTTGCATCCGAATCTGTTGCAAATTTGATATTAGCAATTTCGACACCACTCATGGTTGGAGCAATGTTATTGTCGCCCGTATCGGCATCGTTCACAAAATCAAACTCGAGTCTATCATCTGTTGCAGATGTACCTGTCAATCGATCATCATCATTCAAGGTATTGATTTGATCGGTTCCGCCTGGCGTAAAGCCTTTAGGCGCGATGAAAACATGACCTGTAACAATATCAGTTCCTTCAGTCAGTAACACGCCTGGAGGAAATCCGATTCCCGTTAAGTATGCATCGATTTCAGCAGCAGTATCCATATCAGGGGTTACACCAGCGAGAACGCCTTGCAATGTTGCGACTGATTCACTGGAATAGGTTTTTGAATACGCAGTCGCAACTGCAATTTTGTTTTTCAGCAATGTTGCCGCTGGCTGAAAATCTGCTGCCACACTGCTTCCCAATAAGTAGTCATTAGCTGCAACGGCAATCGCGCCAAACCCCTTACCAGAGGATAACATATTACCAACAAATGCTTTCGCAGTTGTCTGTGCCGTGCCCGTTGTTATTCCATAATGACTCAGGAATTGGTCTACTTGCTGTTCAGCGGTTTTACCACCCATAACGTCAATTGTAAATTGTGGGATTCCGTCCAACACATCGGCAATCTGTAGCAGGCTCATGCCACTGCTCTCGGCATTCGCTAATTCAGATAAATAGTTTTTACCAAGAGCTGCATTGAATAAACCAACCCCCAGCCCAAGAATAGTATTAGTAGCCATAACAAGTGCTTCCTTTTAAGTAGAGTTAAAAAAACTTCAGACAAAAACCACAGTCACGAAATAAAACAATTTATCCTTGCAAGCTGTTAAGCGTCAGTTTTCGCGTTCCTGTTTGCCTGATTGCATATTCCATGACAATGACAATGGTTGCCACCAGAAATCGCCACAGTTGACAAGTTTGGGAGATTCTGCCTAAAAAATCCAGTGTATGCAAGCACTCTGGAAAATCGCTCACATTGTTGTTGTTAATTTGCAACATTTATCTTACTCAATAATGTTAAAAATACAACTCACGTGTTATTCATCATCCCAACCTTCACCCAAAGCCAATTAACACTTCAATCTTTGAGCAAGATCTTTATTTGTTTATTACAAAACCTTCAATTTACTTTAGACGATAGATCTAAAACTTACTGTGATAGAGATCACATTGTCTAAAATTATTGCCCAATGCCCAATCGCGTACTTTGATGAGAACTGAGTGCGCAACATTCTATCAACAATGAATTCAATCTAGCTAATCGATATACGTGATCTTTACCGCTCATCTCAGCATATATTAACACTTATAAGTTATCCAAAACACTTACCCAGCTAAACATTTTATGCGCTAATATCGTATGCTATTGTTATCGAATCGTGTAGGGAATGATCTATGAAACCGGAAGATGTTGCACAGTATTTACAAGAAAACCCCCAGTTCTTTGAAACGTATGCCGAGATGCTCTCTGAAATTAAAATCCCGCAGCCTTACGATGGTCGTGCTATTTCAATCAGTGAGCGTCAAATCAGCGCGTTACGGGAGAAAAATAAATTATTACAAGAAAAACTGCATGAATTAATCAATATTGGAGAAAACAACGATACGATCGGCGAAAAAATGCACCGGCTGGCAGTTTCATTACTTGAGTTTAATAGCGTAGAAGAGTTATTGCATGGCTTAAATTACAATCTTTGCGAGGATTTCTCAATCCCTCACGTAGTCATGCGTTTATGGTACCTAAGTGATATCAAAAGTAAAAGCAATCAAAAACGCGCTGAATTCAGTGCCGTGAGTAAAACTGTCCGAATTTCCGTGGAAAGTATGAGCAAGCCTTATTGTGGGCCAAAAGTAAGCGATGAAATCAAACCTTGGTTTGGTCCAGATGCAAAATACCTGCAATCATTCTCCATTATTCCGTTGCGCCGAAAAAGAACCATCGGCTTGTTAGTGATGGGCAGCCCCGATGCTGAGCGGTTCTACCCTGACATGGGCACACTTTACCTTGAACGACTCGGGGAGTTGGTTAGTAGCGCCCTCGCACGACTCGAGCGCATTGATCTCGAACAGTTAGTCGATGAATCTCCCAAAATTTGATGAAAAAACTGCAAGTATTGATGCGTACCTCGCACATTTGCGTGAAGTCCGTCGGTTAGCAAAGTTAACTTGCAAAAGCTATGAGCGCGATTTAGCGCTACTCAACCAACTTTCCGCTGATACGCCCTTCCATGGATTAAGGGTGCATGATATTCGCCATTTCATTGCTCAATTACATGGTTCAGGGCTTTCTGGCAAAAGTCTCGCTAGAACGTTATCAGCCTGGAGAACTTTTTTTCAATACTTGATTCGATTCCACAGTTATCAGAATAACCCGTGCCAAGGGATCAAAGTGCCCAAATCGCCGAAATATCTACCCCACACGTTGTCACCGGATGAAGCAGCTAAATTAATGGATTTTGAGAATACCGATGAACTCAGTGCACGCGATCTGGCTATGTTTGAATTGTTCTATTCATCAGGATTACGTTTGCAAGAGTTAGTGCAACTCAAGCCGCATGATATCGATTTTAGTGAAGGTCAAGTTCGCGTTATTGGCAAAGGTGAAAAAACTCGCATTGTACCAGTAGGCCATTACGCCTTAGAAGCATTAAAAATCTGGCTAAATCAACGTGAAACTTTAGCTAGAATCAATAGTGATGCGCTATTTGTTTCGAGTCGCGGCAATCGAATTCACCCACGAACGATTCAACAGCGTCTTAAAGTACGCGCAGATCAGCAACAGTTACAAAGCAAGGTGCATCCTCATTCGTTAAGACATTCTTTTGCATCCCACGTGTTGCAATCAAGCGGGGATCTTCGCGCTGTGCAGGAGATGCTTGGACATGCCAGCATAAGTACAACTCAGGTCTATACACACCTTGATTTTCAACATCTAGCAAAGATTTATGACCATGCCCATCCACGCGCCAAGCGAAAAAAGATCTCGCCATCATCAGACTAATGTTTAAGAATTGGCGAGCGAGGCACTTGACGCTTATTAGCAACTAATTCGCGTGATCTAACACAATCCGGTATTTTGCCTTTCCAGCAGCAAGATGCGCAATTGCCTCATTGACTTGATTGAGCGAAAAATGCTCTACCTGAGGCGTAATGCGATGCTGGGCCGCAAAATCCAGCATCGTTGCGGTCATCACCGGCCCACCAGTAGGTGAGCCAGAGATGCTTTTTTGTCCCATGATCAAATCGAATGCGTGCAGCGGAATGGGTTCAAGCACAGCCCCTACGACATGCATTCGCCCGTTTGGCTTAAGCGTTTTAAGCAATAATGACCAATCCAAAGAAACATTCACCGTAATCAATAAGAAATCTAATATATTGGCTAGCTTACTGATGGCATGTTGATCACGACTGGATACGCTATGGTATGCGCCATATTGATGCGCTTCTTCCGCTTTTGCTGTACTCGAAGTAAATGCAATCACTTCGCAGCCCCACGCATGCGCAAACTGTAGCGCTAAATGACCTAACCCACCGATTCCTACGACACCGACTCGATCCGTCGGTTTCACATCAAAAACCTGCAAAGGTGCAAATACCGTTATACCACCACAGAGCAGTGGTCCAGTTACGGCCTTATCTAGCGTATCAGGCAACGGAATTACCCAAACCCAATGGGCCCGAATCCGCTCGGCAAAACCACCATGATGTCCTACTATCGTTGGTCGTGTCTCTGGGCAAAGATGGTGCTGGCCTGTTAAGCACTCACGACAGTGCATACAACTTAGCGCATTCCAACCGATCCCAACAGATTGACCTACTTTTAGTCCCTTTACTTGGTCACCCACTGCAATAATGCGCCCGACAACTTCATGTCCCGGAATCATTGGATATTGACTCAAACCCCAGTCATTGTTAAGCATCGATAAATCAGAGTGGCAAAGCCCACAATACTCGACGGCGACTTCCACTTCTTCCGCATTTAAAGGACCTGGTTCGTATGTATAAGGTTGTAGCTTCTGCTGAGGACCCAATGCAGCCCACCCTTTAATCATGGTCAAAATTTTCTCCTTCTGGTTTGAGATTAAGCTAGAGAAATAATAAGGCTGGTCCCCTGTTTAATACAAGCGTGCGTATAAACTGATTTTCACTACTGGACTTGGGTTTAAGGCCAATTAAAGAAATGTTTTCATTCCGTAGTAAGCTAGAGGCTAAGAGCAGGGTTTGATTTCAGCAATTCATCAAGTAAATTCCAAGCACTTTCAAGAATCCTCAATTTTCCTGAGCACAATATGCATCCAGTTCCCGCGTGGTCTAGTAAATAGTTGTGTAAATTGACGTGTATATAACGCTAATTTTGTAGCAACGCGCTGAGATAAATTCCGCTCTGGCGGTGGGAGCAATGGATTACCACAATGTACACAAGGCTCTTCTTGGTGATAAGTTCCATAGGGATTGCCTGCATAATCCATCAGCGTGGCTGAAAGTAGATTAGTTTGATCACTTGTTGAGCCCACAAATGATAAGGTTTCAATCTTACAACCCTTAAATAGCTCTGCAATACGTAGTTCATCGAACGAGTTGAAGTGACCCCAAGGTGGGTTTTTCTTTCCGCAAGTGTAGCAAGTTGTGCTTCCTATTCGAATATCTTGCTTATAAGGAACGCCAATCAAAATACTCTGCGAAGCTACTCTTTCTAGCTCTTGACAAACCTGAGATAAAATCGACGGAGGTATATGCTCTAAAACTTCAGCGCAGAAAACAAAATCAAATGAGTTATCCGCAAATGTCAGTTGTGCAGCGCTTCCTTAAACACAACAAATTTTAGGATGCTGAATATCGGGCTCGGTAAGATCCAGCGCAGTAACTTTTGCAAAACGATCAGCAAGCAACAGCGAAAAATAGCCGTCACGCGCACCAATATCGAGTGCCTCTTGCCCGCTTTCTGGTGTTAATCGAAGTAAATCAGCCGCCCGTTGCTGCTCCGCAGTAGAATTTCGGTATTCTGTCAAGCTCATAATTTAGAATCCTGCGTTACATAAAAAGAAAGCTTCTTACAAACAAAAAAAGGGTGCCTTTTGAGCACCCTTTTCTTTTCAAACTATTCTAATCGTAGATCTTAGAAATCGTGACGCATACCTACCGTGTAAACATTACGATCTGAGTCAGTGGTTGCTGCGTTTCTATCAGCAACCCAAGCGCGTTGATAACCACCAAACAAGCTTGAACGTCTGCTTAAACTATGAATTACACCAACCGTTAGCGATTCAACATCACGCTTATCAAATGCACCGATCGCTTTAGCATGAGCCATACCGCCTTGCGCTACGAGCTTAGTGTTACCGATTGTGTAATCAGCACCAGCAAACCAGAGGTGTCCGTCACCATTAGCATTCATCGCTGATAAGCATTGACCGCGTCCACCATCAGCCGTTTGTGTTGGTAATAAGGTCGGCAATGAGCCATAGCTACCTAACGCTGCTGCTTGCGAGCAAGTTGCTGCACCACCAAGTGGATTAGCATTGTTTATGTATTCATATTGACCACGTAAGGTAAAGTCAGCAAAGCTATATTTACCACCACCACGCCAGATTTCTTCATCATCATTGATACCAGCAGCTTTCATACGATCACTGATGTTATCGCGAGAATAACCACCAAAGATATCAACTCCATGCGCATCTAGGAATTTATTACTGTATTTACCAGCAACTTGAAAGTCCCATTCGCCGTCCTCACCGCCCATGTTTGGATTTAGAGGATCATAACCACCTACTCCCCCAAAATTTTGTGGATTAAGCTTGTTTGCATCACCAGGCATCAATAAAGCTGACATTGAAAAACCCTCAACGACAGCTGAATCAAAACGTGCTGAACTGTTAACAAAACTGTTGTCACCAGATCCTGTTCCATTTGCACTTGCTGTCATGGTACCACCGCTACCATTCGCATGTAAGGTTGTGTAAGCAAACGGATCAATGGTATGTCCCCCGGCAAAATCTTTAAATGGAGATTGAACACGTCCAAATTTCAATTCACCCCATTGATCACCACCGAGCCCTACCCATTGTTCACGAGCATTGTCATTTCTACCTGAGCCTGGGTTAAGACCGTATTCAATACGACCCATCGCTCTTAAACCCATACCAAGATTTTCACTGACATGCAAACCCCAGCGTGATTGATTAGCATCATCCAGAATACCTGTTTGTGCATTTCTGCCATCAATATCAATCGTGCTATATTCAGCTTGTACACGACCGAATATCGTAACATGAGTACCTGGACCACCAACTCCATTCATTACCTGTGCTGAAGCAATAACTGGGGCTACCATTGTACCCGCAACTAACAGTGAAACTAGTTTCTTCTTCATCTGAAACTCTCCTATAAAATTAGAACAACTATTCTCGCCATGCTTAAAATCTTTCACTTCCATTCTCGCTGAATATTTTCAATTATTCAGACCTTTCGAACTGGAAAGGTTAAGCAGATTGTGCACAACAGAAGACCGCGACGCAACAAAAAACAACTATTTTTTCTGTTTTTAACAACATTTGTTGTTTTTGAACAACATCCAAGAGCACTCAATCGCTCAAATTACGAAAATAAAGCAAAAAAACGCACTAATTCAATGAATTATAGATAGTCGATAACAAAAAGCTATAATCTTAGAAATAGCCGGTCACTTTGCGCGAAGATAAAGTGTTTTTTCTCCTCGAAGAATCGTGCGACTCGCTGGCGTTAATCGCTGCTGTGACCTAACTTCATCATGGTCTGACGTCAAATAGCCGAGCGCCATAAGTTGTTGAAACACTTTCCGCCAATCTTTTTCATTTAGTTCCTTACCAATGCCAAACGTGCTTATTTTATCGTGCCCCCAGCGTTTAACCTGCTCTGTATAATTGCCACACAATACATCAATCCAGTGGTCAAGATTTGAATTCTGGCCAGCACGATATACACATGACAACGCTTTCTGCGCAGCGACTGTGCCATCCCAAACTTGGGGTGGATCAAGACAAAGATCACAATTACCGCAAACCACTTCCGGCACGTGTTCCCCAAAATAGTTAAGTAATCGTATCCGTCGACACGTTACCGCCTCACAAAATGCCAGTAAAGCATCTAATTTCTCCATCGCAACCTGTTTGACCGCAGTTTGCCCATTAGAGCACTCGATCAAACGCTGCAATCGGACTGCATCACCAAATTTGTAAGCCATCCAAGCATCTGCTGGCAAACCATCACGGCCAGCTCTGCCGGTTTCTTGGTAATAGCCTTCGATGCTTTTAGGTAGATCTAGGTGCGCGACAAAACGAATATCAGGTTTGTCGATTCCCAGGCCAAATGCAATGGTTGCAACGACGACCTTGCCTTTATCACTTAAAAATTGATGCTGATGATTTCTTCGTACTTGCGCACTTAATCCTGCGTGATAAGGCAGTGCGGCCACACCTTTACTTGACAACCAAAAGGCAACATCTTCAACCTTTCTACGCGTCAAACAATAAACAATGCCGGCATCATGAGGATGTTCTGATTTGATAAAATCAAGTAGTTGCAGCCGCTCATTGGTTTTATTGACAACTCGATAACGAATATTAGGGCGATCAAAGCTCGTAATAAAAACGCGCGCGCCATGCAGATCAAGCTTTTCGATAATTTCTCTACGCGTTTTCATATCAGCGGATGCCGTAAGCCCGATCCGTGGCACTTGCGGAAATCTTTTCTGCAAAATCGAAAGCTGAACATATTCCGGCCGAAAATCATGTCCCCATTGAGAAATACAGTGCACTTCATCAACAGCAAACAGCGATAGCTTAATTTTTTGCAATAATGCCAGGAAACGAGGTGCGAGCAATCTTTCTGGGGCAACATAAAGTAAATCATAGTGATTTGCTTGCAAATCTTGCTCAACTGCTTCAATTTCCGATTGCGAAAGCAGGGAACTCAAATACGCAACGCGAACCCCTCGTTGCTTTAATTGCTCGACTTGATTTTGCATCAACGCAATCAAAGGTGAGACGACTATTCCAACACCTTCACGCAATATTGCAGGAATTTGATAACACAAGGATTTGCCTCCCCCTGTCGGCATCAATACGAGGCAGTCTCCTCCTTGAATAACGTGATTAATGATTTCTGATTGATGCCCTCGAAAATCACTATACCCAAATACAGCTCTTAAGAGTGTATCAGCTTGGCTCAGTCGCACGCTTGATCGTCCTGTTTATGGTTTGCTTATTATATTTGATCAATCCTAGCCCTTGAATCGGTCCAATTCTCGTCTATCACGTTTGGTAGGCCTGCCTTTCGTATAGAACTGAGGGGGCTCAGCTTTAGCCTTTTCCATAATCGTCGCACGTAATTGTCGGCTTGCATCGGTTTCTTGATAAAGCTTCTGCGCTTCAGTAAAGGGACCTCGTCGGTTGCTTAATGCTAACACCTCAATTTCATACTGGCATTGATCCATACGAATAGTTAGTCGATTACCAACCACAACCGCCCTGGCTGGCTTGATCCGCGCGCCATTGACAAGCACTCTGCCTTTCTCTACTGCTTCAGCAGCTAATGAGCGCGTTTTAAAGAAACGGGCAGCAAAAAGCCACTTATCAATACGGAATTTTTCACTATCGGTTGCTTCAACCATCACCATTTAATTTCATCTGTCTGCGGCGGGACTTCCACGTAAATTCAATTATTTGCGCTGAATAACCTAACATAATTAGCACACTATATCCTCGTAACCTTGATAACAGCAAGAGGAATGAACCTGGGCACTTTATTAAAGTAAATTTTAGTCATTAATAATCAACAAGAACAGCTAGTCCAGATTCTTATATAATTAAAAACTAAACTCAAAGTTTAAGTAGGCTTATCGTTTGAGTTTTATTTATTTTAATTACTCGATTAATCATGTAAATACCGGCTTAACCTGATACACCATGGCTAATTATATTAGCTATATTTAAGCGATTTTTCTGATTTTTTGGAACCATACCAATTAATAACGCATTAACTCACCATCTAAAAAGCATCATCATTCTGTCTGGAGAAAATTAAATGGCGGTAGCAGAAGTTTTAAAAAAGATTCAAGACCACGAAGTAAAATTTGTTGATCTTCGCTTCACCGATACTAATGGTAAAGAACATCATATTACGGTCCCCGCTCATACTTTTACTGCAGATAAATTTGAAGATGGTCATGCGTTTGATGGATCGTCAATAGCCGGCTGGAAGGGTATTCATGCTTCAGATATGCTGCTTATGCCCGACCCTGAAACTGCCACTTTAGATCCATTCATGGAGGAAACAACGCTTTTTCTTAGCTGCGATGTTGTTGATCCTTCAGATGGGCAGGGCTATAACCGTGATCCACGTTCCTTAGCAAAACGAGGTGAAATCTACCTCCAGTCGACTGGTATTGGCGATATCGCCTATTTTGGGCCTGAACTGGAATTCTTCATTTTTGATTCTATTCGCTGGCAAACCACGATGTCAGGCTGTTTCTTAGAAATTGAATCGGAAGAAGCCGCCTGGAGCTCAAAGAAGAAATATGAGCATGGTAATACTGGACATCGGCCCGCCATCAAGGGAGGTTATTTACCAGTTCCTCCGGTTGATTCGCTGCATGATATTCGTTCGGCAATGTGCTTATACCTTGAAGAAATGGGAATCGACGTTGAAGTGCATCATCACGAAGTTGCAAATGCAGGGCAATGTGAGATTGGAACACGCTTCAACAGTCTCGTGAAACGCGCTGATTGGAACCAAATGCTGAAGTATGTCGTACATAATGTCGCCAATTCCTACGGCAAAACTGCCACGTTTATGCCTAAACCAATTGTAGGAGATAATGGTTCAGGAATGCACGTGCACCAATCCATCTGGAAAGATGGTAAAAATTTATTTTCAGGAAATAGCTACGCGGGCATGTCTGAAACAGCTTTATTCTATATTGGTGGGATCATTAAGCATACCAAAGCATTGAATGCGATTACCAATCCAGGAACAAATTCCTATAAACGGCTTGTTTCTGGTTATGAAGCTCCTGTTAATATCGCTTATTCCGCGAGCAATCGCTCTGCAGCAATAAGAATTCCTCATGCCAGCAACCCCAAACAACGCCGCATAGAAATTCGTTTCCCTGATCCACTCGCCAATCCTTATCTTGCGTTTGCAGCATTACTGATGGCCGGGTTAGATGGTATTCAGAATAAGATTCATCCAGGGGATCCCATGGATAAGAATCTATATGATCTACCGCCAGAAGAGGCTTCAAAAGTTCCAGCGACCTGCAATGCGTTGGAAGAAGCACTAGAACATCTTGATAAGGATCGTGAATTTCTTACGCGAGGAGGAGTATTTTCTAATGATATGATCGATGCGTATATCGCTCTAAAAACGGAGGAAGTCATTCTCTATCGGACAGCACCTCACCCCATAGAGTTTTCGATGTACTACAGCTTATAGATAAGAGGTTGATTTAAAGCGTTTATTGTTTGTTTGCTTGAGTCCTTTTTGATTGAAAATAGCGGGAATATCAAGATACGCCACTTGATATTCTTCTCGCTGTTAGCCATTTCAATTATGGAGGTACTCATGAAACAAATTATCTCAGTTACACTAATTCTCTTAGCGATATTTATCGTCACGACCCAAGTCGGTGCGTCTTCTAATATCCATAAAACAGTAGATAATAAAGGACGTGTAACTTACGCCAATGCTCAAGGGAAAAATTACGCAAAGGCAACCCACGCATCCTTATCAAGTGGTCGGATTTATCCTAAGATAGATAATCATCAACAAAAAAAACGTGACTTTGATCGCCGTCAGATTTTGGAAAATGAGCTCGCTATCGAAACCGAGTTACTGGTAGGCATCATTAACTCACTAAGGCTAATTTCAATAAAAATGAAAGAAATTCAATCGGAAAGTTCGCAATCTGCATCTGCTTCCATCAATGACTTTGAAAATGATAATATCAATACATTATTGAATTTAGCTTCAGTGCATGAAAGAAACATTATCGCCTTGCGCAAAGAGCTAAATAGCCTTTGATATTTATAAACTCAGCATAATGAAAACAGTTCTGTTATTTTCGATCTTATTGGCCCACAGCGCTTGCTTTGCTCAAATGAGTATCTATAAGCACTTAGGCAGTAGGGGTGAAACAATTTACTCTGATCATCACCCAAAAGGGGCGGAACAAGCAGATTTACCAGAGCTGACTATTTTACCTGCTTCCCAAAGGCTATCGAGGGTATCGCCCCCGATAGCTCAAACGGAAGCAAAAGAATCATGGCAAAATGATGAGATAGCACCGATTGTTACACATCAACCTTTGACTACCCAATCAGCAAAGTTAGAAAAAACGATGCAGCCCACCGAGATCAGTTCAGATCAGATTGATGCGGCTGAACTCAGTCCTGAAGAACAATTAGAGCTTATTATCGATGACATGGAATTATATGATGATGATCTTGATCGACTTGAGTTAGAGCTCTATAAGATTGGTGCTGATTATTAGTTCGATTCCATTGATCGAACTCAATCGTTTTTTAGATTTACAAATACTGGCGCGTGATCAGAAGGCCTTTCTAATTTTCTGGGTGTTTTATCAATAACACAGAACTCACAGTTTGCAGTTAACGCCTTACTTAACAAGATATGATCGATTCTTAAACCTTTATTTAGTCTAAACCCAAGCATCCGATAATCCCACCACGTGTAAGATTTCTCAGGCTGTTCAAACAATCGAAAACTATCAAATAAACCGAGGTTTAAAAGGCCCTGGAAAGCATCTCTTTCAGGAGCGCTGCATAATACTTGGTCTCTCCATCGCTCAGGATCATGTACATCGCTATCCGTCGGCGCAATATTGAAATCTCCGAGCAAAACCAATTTTGGAAATCGGATTAATTCCTCTCGTAACCAGCGATTAAGTGCTGATAACCAATTTAACTTATATTGGAATTTCTCTGAGTCGATATTTTCGCCATTGGGCACATAAATGCAAACGACCCGAATATCACCATAAGTCGCTGCAACAACTCGCTTTTGACCATCTTCAAAATTTGGAATCGTTGTAATGACATCACAACCACGTTGCCTACTAAGCAGCGCCACTCCATTATAAGTTTTCTGGCCAACATAAATTGATGAATACCCACTGGCAGATATTTCTGCCTGCGGAAAAAAATTATCTTGCAGTTTAGTTTCTTGCAAACATAAAACATCAGGTTGATTAACCTCTAGCCATTGAATAACTTGAGGTAGACGAACTTTTAATGAATTAACGTTCCAGGTACCAATTTTCATCCTGAAAAAATAAGTTATGTGCTTTATTGTAAAATTCGATGGCCTTGCAACTCATTCCATCTTATAGAAGCAATCTTGTTCGAATTGCCGCGACGGGAAAGGGCATGCTACCATTACATAAGTGCTTTGACCAGTTTGAGCTCAAAAAATCGCGTTCACCATTAACTAACCAGTAATACTCGATAGTACACGCTAGCCTATTGAGTATTCGTATATATTTAACCTTCTAAAAATTGAATCCACACGTAGCACCATCCATTTCCCCGCTTTATTTGCTGAGATCACTAAGGGCCCACTGGAGCCTCATTTTTAATCTAATAAAACGTGAGGTCATTGGGCGCTATCGAGGCTCGATTATGGGAATATTATGGTCATTTTTTAATCCCGTACTCATGCTAATTGTTTACACATTTGTTTTCAGTATTGTATTTAAAGCTCGCTGGATCGGTGGAACTGATTCCAAAACTGAATTTGCTTTAGTTCTTTTTGCTGGGCTAATGATGTATAACTTATTTGCAGAGTGTATTAACAGAGCACCTGGTCTCGTGCTCAGCAATGTCAATTATGTTAAAAAAGTAGTATTTCCTTTAGAAATACTACCCATTGTAGCAATAGGCTCAGCAACATTTCACCTTATCATCAGTTTATTCGTTTGGTTATGTTTTTACTTGGTTTTTATTGGCATTCCTCCTGCCACGATAGGGTTACTACCCCTCTTATTACTTCCATTCTTTCTCATGATCTTAGGATTAACTTGGCTTTTGGCATCGCTTGGGGTTTATTTACGAGATGTCGCTCAAATCATTGGAATTTTAACGACTGCATTGCTATTTCTCTCGCCAATTTTCTACCCCATCTCTGCTTTACCCGAGGAATATCATTACTTCATCCAAGCCAGCCCATTAACCTTTATCGTTGAACAGGCGCGCGAAATAATGATTTGGGACAAAGAACTTAATTGGAGTGCTTGGGTTATTTACTCATTATTCTCAATCATTTCTGCTTGGCTAGGCTTCGCCTGGTTTCAGAAAACACGCAAAGGTTTTGCCGATGTCCTCTGAAGTTGCCATTAAGGTTCAGAATCTCAGCAAATGCTATCAAACATTTAACACTCCCCCTGATAGGCTAAAGCAAATCTTTAGTATAGGGAGGAAAAAATATTATCGTGAGTTCTGGGCATTAACAGATATATCCTTTGAGGTCAAAATTGGAGAAACTGTTGGAATAATTGGCCGAAATGGGAGTGGCAAATCTACTTTGTTACAACTAATTTGCGGAACGTTAAATCCAACAAAGGGATTTATCGAAACAAATGGACGTATTGCTTCCTTGCTTGAACTAGGCACTGGATTTAATCCTGAATTCACCGGAAGGGAAAATATCTACTTGGCATCTTCCCTGTATGGACTATCGGGTAAAGAAATTGAAGCCAGATTTGATAGAATCGCAGCATTTGCAGATATTGGTGACCATTTTGAACAAGCTGTCAAAACTTATTCTAGCGGAATGTATGTGCGCCTGGCATTTGCTGTTATTGCACATGTAGATGCTGACATACTCGTAATCGATGAAGCACTTGCAGTAGGAGATATATTTTTTACTCAAAAATGTATGCGTTTCTTGCATGATTTTATGAAACGGGGTACGGTTTTATTTGTTAGTCACGATACCGCAGCCGTCAAAAATCTTTGCAACACAGCATATTGGCTTGAAAATGGTTGCCTCAGAGAACATGGCAATTCAAAAGATGTTTGTGAGCATTATATACAAGCATATTATGAAAACCTGCACGAAGAGTTCATCACTGAGAAGAAAGACCAAAGTCCGCAATTGGTTATTGATATCAACAGCTTTAATGCTTTACAACATACCCCGAAACAAGATCAACGTTTACCATTTATTAACGCCAGTAATTTGCGTAATGATTTGCGTTTATTTCAGTTTGATCCCCATGCTCCTTCGTTCGGCTTGGGAGGATGTCGCATTATTAGAGCAGATCTTTGTGATACATCTGGTCAATCATTATCATGGGTTGTCGGTGGAGAAGAAGTAACGTTGATTATCGATGCTATTGCACTCCAAGATTTGTTATCTCCCATATTGGGCTTTATCGTCAAAGATCGGCTTGGTCAAACTCTTTTTGGTGATAATACGTTTCTAAGTTATATGAATAACCCGTGCACTTGCAGCACGGGAGAATTCTTGAATGCTCGTTTTAGTTTTCAAATGCCTCGCCTTTCTTTAGGAGACTATAGCATTACGCTTGCTATTGCAGATGGAACCCAAGAAAAGCATATACAGCATCAATGGATATTTGATGCTATTATTTTTCGATCAGAATCAACTAGTGTCTCAGCTGGATTAGTTGGCATCCCCATGTCAAATATCAGCCTAACAACAGAAAAATCCCTGTCTTCATAAAGAAGAACGATGATATGCCTAACATCAACCGCGCTGTTTGAGCCGGAGTACCTATCTGATCCAGCACCTTGGGCCGGACATATTCCATTTGCTGCTTGGTTAATTAAGAAACAAAAGCCGCAATGCTTTGTAGAGTTAGGTACTTATTCAGGAATTTCTTATCTAACTTTCTGCCAGGCTATCCACGACCAAAACCTATCAACCAAGGCCTATGCTATTGATACATGGAAAGGAGATGCTCATGCTGGTTTTTATGATGAGAAAGTATATGAATCATTAAAAATATTACATGATTTAAAGTACCCAGCGTTCTCGACTTTGCTGCGCATGACATTTGATGAGGCTCTGCCTCGTTTTAAAGATGGGAGTATAGATTTACTACACATTGATGGGCTTCATACATACGAGGCTGTGCGTCATGATTTTGAAAACTGGTTTCCAAAAATTAGTCAAAGAGGAATTGTACTTTTTCACGATACTAATGTTTTTCAAAAGAATTTTGGCGTTCACCGCTTGTGGTCTGAGATAAAAAATCTCTATCCCTCGATTCAATTCATGCATAGCCATGGTTTAGGTGTTCTGCTCGTTGGATCAGATCAACCACTAGAATTACTTGAGCTGTGCAGTCCAAATCAGATGGCTGAAGTCTGTAAAACTTTTGCAGCATTCGGAAAACGTTTCGAGCTAAAAACTCGAATTATGTCATTCGAACATAAGCTTAAAGACGCGCTCGAACGTGAGCATCAACAATCGCTAGCGAGCGAAGCTCGCCATCAATGGATCTTGCAACAAGATGAAATTATTCGACAATATGAGATTCAATTAAACCACATTACTCAAGCAAGCGAAGATCAGGGCCAATTGATCTTAAGACAAAATGAAACTATTCATCATCAAGAAATTCGGTTACAGCAACAGATCGATTTAATCACCAACCAGGAAATAACGCTACAGCAACAAATACATACAATTCATTCTCTAACAGAGCAACTCGAATTAATCAAAAAACAATTGAATGAGAATGAAAGGCAAATTGATGAAATCTATCGATCGAATAGTTGGCGAATTACCACAGGACTAAGATTTATCGGTAAAGCCTCACGTAAGCAAATTCATTTATTGCAAAGGTTTCGCAATGGGATCGGTTACATAGCAAGGGGTGACTGGAAAGCCCTCAAGAAAAGAATTTCTACCTTGCGTCATGAGAATATAGTCAATAAACGATTTGAGCAATTAGAACCCGATGATCGTCATGTTGGCATTATTACCGTACCCCATACCCTTTTTGTAGCGCATGCAATGCTCATTGCACTACAAGAAGCTGGTTTCCAAGTTACGCTCTATACTAAGGAACCCAAGGATTTTATACTAAATACCTATTTTATATTATGCCCGCAAATGTTCCGACGGCTCCCACCCGGTGAGAAAAGAATTGTTTTTCAAATGGAGCAATCTGTTAATTCTCGTTGGTTTACCTCAGAATATTTTAAAGTATTAGAAAATTCACTTGCCGTATTTGACTACTCTCTGGTCAACCTCAAAGCGATGGAAAAGCGGGGTATTGTATATCCTCATACCTACTTTGTTCCTATTGGAGGTATTGTCAATTATTCTAAGTTCTTACAAGCTAATGGTGCAATCGATCAAAATGATGATGCGTGTGATGTTTTATTTTATGGAGATCCGAATATCCCCAGGCGTCAAAAGCTTCTCAATATCTTAAAGCAGCATTTCAAAATACGAATCGTTAGCAATCTATTTGGTGCCGAACTTCATCGCATATTGATCAATACCCAGGTTGTGGTCAACATACATTATTACGAAGGCGCTTTACTTGAAACAACTCGTATCTATGAGTGTTTATCACTGGGAATTGCTGTCGTGTCAGAGATTAGTTCGGATATAAGTGAGCACTTAGCGCTGCGCGATGTTGTTGATTTTGTACCGCCTGATAATGCTGAGGAATTAATAAGCGCTGTTGCTAATGCACTTTCACAAAAAAGAAAACAGCAGCTTGCTTTGACATTCAATAATAAAACTCAAAATGAAATCGAACGCTCAGCCCAATATTTTCGTTTCATGTTATATCGCGCGCTGTATTCACTACGTATCCTTAGCCACCAGCAGTGGGATCAACTCAGTATAAATTTTCCACCTCTCGGTCAAAAAATTGCGTTAAGCTTACCAGAAATAACGAGCAGAAGAGCTGCTTACCTCTCGATCAATCAACCCGACAATACAACTATATTTGATGGTATTCGTTACCAACCTGGATGGATTGGATGTGCATTAAGTTATAAATATCTGGCAAAAAAAGCATTAGCAGCTGGTCTTGCTCAGATAGAAATTATGGAAGATGATGTTTTATTTCTAGATAGCTATCATGATCGTAGAAGAATTGTTGATTCCTGGCTTGCTGAGAATTGTGATAAATGGGATATATTTGCCGGTCTCATCGCAGATGTGCATAAAGGTACAAAGATTTTGAATGTCACTCGTTACAATGGATTAAGATTTGTAACAATAAATCGCATGACAAGCATGGTTTACAATATTTATTCTCAAAATTCTCTACATCTACTTGCAAAATGGGATCCAAGTAATATTGACCCCCATACTAATACCATTGACCGTTTTCTCCAGGCGAATTCAAACCTTCGTATCGTGGTCGTTTTACCTTTTCTAATTAATCACCGAGAAGATGTTAATTCCTCTCTCTGGGGCTTCAATAACAGTCAATACAGTGAATTAATTAAAGAAGCTGAAAGAATTTTACTCGAAATGAGTGAAGAATTTACAAAAACTCCTCTTGAATCCTAGTTCAAAAAATTATCCCTCTAGCGGGTAAACAAGAAAAGCAAGCTAAATAGAATCAAAAGACTAGTAGATATTTGGTAACAATACTTAGCTCTTCCCTTAAATCTAGCATGATCGGGAACTTGAGGCTGATTGAGTGTAATATAATTCAAGATAGCCAAAATGGGCGCAAGTACGAATGAAATGGTTGTCGCTAAATCAACCATCGCTCGCATATCCCGCAGAAAAAAATGAAGTAATGCAATCGTGCCCAGCGCAGTCAATATCAGCCAATACCAATATATTTTATTGTGATAGGTCATACTATCTAATCGAGGAAATAATAGCTCAGTCGATCGACGCAGTGTGCGTGGATAGGCATCCAAGCACGTCAGCAATGTACTAAACATCGTCGCAAATGCCGCCAAAGCGATAATTGGAAATGCCCATTCCCCGAAGCTAGTTGTATAAAAACCAATAAACTGTTTAGCAAACTCAGTGCTATTACTAGCCGGCGACTCCGGTGTCCCGTACATGACAAGTGCACCAAGGGTAAGGAAACATACTGCCAGTACCATCGTTCCCCAGTAGCCAACCTTAAAGTCAAGCAAGGCCTGTGTCAATGGAATACGATGACCCTGTTCCTTATTTTTAGAAACAGACCAAACCGAATGCCAAATCGAAATATCAATGGGAGCAGGCATCCACCCAATTAATGCAACGAGAAAAAGTATATGGGCTGATTCCGAAAAATTAAACGTTGTTTCAAACTCAGCTTGCTTTTCAATAGGTGTAAAAAAAGAAACAATAAGCGCAAGTAACGTTGAAATTGTCAAAATGATCATGATGAGCTTCATACTGCGATCAAGAAGTGAATAATGACCGAATCCCAATATTTGTACCGACAGTATTAACAACAGCATGGCAATAATCGGAGCATCCAGCGAAATCCCTGTCAACTGGACAAATAATCCTGCTGTAACAATAGAAATCGCCCCCATCACAATAAACATGGTCAAAACGCTCAGCAAGAAATAAACCCATACCGCCCATGCGCCAATCTGGTGATAACCATCAAGCAATGTCCTTCCTGTTGCTGCTGCGTAGCGAGGGCCTAGCTCAAAGATCGGGTACTTAAGGATATTTACTAAAATCACGATGGCCACTAACTGAAACCCAAACTCAGCCCCTGCTCGTGTACTCTGTACCAAATGTGAAACACCGACTGCGGCGCCCGCATAGAGTAATCCTGGGCCAAACTGGTTAAGTTTTTCTTTTAGCGACATCAAATAGATACCTTTATTGAATATTTCATTTGCACAATTGATGTGTGCCTTGTCTGATTAAGTAATTTACTGCTCAACTTTCTTTTCTTGCGCTTCAATTTCTCGTGCGAGAAAATCAGTAGCAAGGTCAGCTGCTTCGTTAAAAATATTGACAACCCGTGTCACGCCAGCTTCGTGCATCGCCTGAGCATGCTCGTCATCACGCGCCAACCCAACAATTTTCCCGTTAAAACCGGATTCATTCAGCGCATGAAGCAATGCTTGATTAGCGTTCCATTCAGGAACTGTGGTCACGACCCAATCGATTTTTTTCAATGGTAATAAATCCAAAAAGGCGGGATTTTCTGCATCTCCATATCGCACGGGCAGCCCCTGCCGCCTTAATTCTCTTATGGCTTCAGGATCAAAATCAACGCCCATAACGCTAACTTGATGTAGGTGTAAATGCTTTAATATTCTCGCTCCATAACGACCTAATCCAAAAACGATAATCTTAGGGTTATTGGGTATAGCTCGCTGCTGCTCCACTGAAATCTCACGGTATGGATTCTTACGCTCAAAAATCGATAGCCCGTTAATAAGAAACTCAAACAAACGCTGCGCATTTAGAATCATGTAGGCTGATAACGCAATCGAACTAACTCCTACCAGAATGGTTAATTCCAGAGTCTCTGCTTTGAGATGCCCAAGACTGATACCCATGGCGATAAAAATTATGGAAAACTCACTTAGCTGGGCCATAGTCAATCCCGACTGGAAACTTGTTCGTTTACGATAGCCCATAAACCCCAGAATACCAATCAAAATAATTGGCTTTACAACCAGCACAAACAACGTTATTAATAAGACTAGCCACCATGCTTGACCAATCAAGGTAAATTCAAGCTTAGCGCCTAAATTAATGAAAAAGAACAATAATAAAAAATCTCGAATCCCAGTTAATCGAGCATAAATAGCATCACGAAAATGGGTAGAAGCTAGTGAAAATCCAGCCATAAAGGCACCAGCTTCCTTTGAAAACCCTATCCATTCTCCAATTGCTGCAAAACTAGTACCCCAGGCGATTGCGAATACTAATAATATCTCTTGTGACTTCACAACGAATCGCATAAAAACCGGGATGACATACCAAATCACTAGAAATAAGAATAATGCGGCTAATACAATCCGTGAAATGAACATCAGGATAGCTTCCAGCCACTCATAAAAATTAGCGGCTGCTATGTTGCTACCCAAAGCAGTCGATGCCATCATGACTAAAATAACCGCAAGATCTTGGACAATCAAAATTCCGATTGCGATTCGTCCATGCAATGAATCAATCTCATGACTATCTGTTAAAAATTTCACGACAATGATCGTGCTCGAGAAAGAAAGTGCAATGGCAAGATAAATAGAAGTTATCCAGTCCTGGTTCCAAATAAACAACAACCCAAAACCCAGGGAAATCGTGATCAACAGCTGAAAACCACCTGCTTGGAGCGCTACAGGTCCGATATGGCGAACATGCTGCAAATCCAGCTTCAGACCCACAAGAAACAGTAAAACTGTGATTCCAATTTGCGATAACAAATCAATCTGACCATGCGCATGTACCAATCCCAGTAATGCAGGTCCAACCAAAATACCGGCAACGATATAGGCGATAATAGGAGGTTGTCGCAACCGTATCGCAATAACACCGATAACACTGGCTATCAGTAGCAAAAAAGCCAGTTCTGCAAATGGTTGATTAGGCATTAAGGAATTTTATATTTTGATTAATCAGTAAGCGTGTTATCAGAAAAAATATCGATATTATTTACTGAAGACACTATGACTTGAGCGCTTATTTGCTCTGTTACAATGGGGACACCAAGCTACAAAATCTTCTTCATCCTTCCAAATTCCTAGACTGTCGTCAATGATCAATATAATCGATCAGCAGTCACTATCGCTCTCATTCGAGCGCATATTCCAGGCTTAGCTGAATCAGGTGTAGATAATGAAAACTCGGCCTTCTGATTCAGCGTATCCTTAATATTCACCTCCCCTATAAACAGAGCGAGGCCACCCAACACCACCTTATCGTTGCTGAAAAACCGATAAATAAAAAGATATTAAGCCAAACAGCCTTAAAAGCGTAGTAAATCAATCCACCCACCAAAACAAAAGTACCTGCAGGGACTGTCGGGAAATTGCACGTAGATTAGGCGATAATACGGAATTATGTGTGTACCTGGATTAACCGATGAAGAAAAGAGAACAAGGTAGTTTATTTATAACGCTGAATTCACTGGTTCCGTTGGATCATTCCTATCGCAAGCTGGATCAGCCGCCGCCATTTTCTGAGTTAAGCCGGACCTATCAATCCTTGTATTCACCCAATGGTCGGAAAGAGAAAGGAGGGCTCCACTTACAGTCCCCTTTTGCTTGTAACTCGTTATCGTAACCTGTATCTGCTATCATTTCTGTATGGTGAGCTGCTGATAGCATCCACCTAGCTTCTTCGTATTAACTTTATAAATGTTGCACGTTATAAACTCGAATTAATTTGATGTGCACTTTCGTTCTACAAGAAATACAAAAGATTCGCATTATAATACATGATGCATAGAGAAAGCGTACATCGAGTTTTCCATCGCTAGATTGCGGTCATTATTCTGGCAAAAAGGGAGTGACATAAATATGTTTAACTTAGGTTCCATGTTGAATCTAGGTTCCACGGAACCTGTGATAGGCAGTGCATCCACGATTGTGGAATGCACTGCCAGTGAGCTGTTTAAATATATAGGAGAAAATCTATTCCAGAATTATCCCCAATGGTCTCCAGAAGTTAAAGAACTTGAAAAAATTACTGCTGGCCCAGTACAGTGTGGAACGATTGGATGGCAAGTACGGGTTGACCAAGGGCGCCGCTCAGAATCTCGTTTTAAAATATCTGATTTCATCCCAGGAAAACGCTTAACATTCTCTGGCATATCCGATCCCTATCGCTGCTCATATGAATTGCAAGCTGGCGATCTTGATAACTCGACAAAACTAATATTTACATTTGAGTTACTTGAGCTGCTAGTGATTATGCGTCCCTTTGAGGGATTGATTCGTGCTTCCATCAAAGATGGCGTTACCAGAACGGTTCAGAATATCAAACGGCTAGTTGAAACTGAAAAACTGAAGCACAAATAATAGGAATAATATTCAGCGAAAAGGAATAATCATGGTACAAGAAAAAATCACCAATATTCAACTACCGACGGTAGACGACCGTTCGCTATGGGATGTAATTTTTGCGATTTATGGTTATCCAGCTTTACTTCTGGCACATCGACTCAAAATTTTTTCTACGCTGGCTAAAAATACATGCACATTATCGGAAATTTGTAACACACTTAACCTTAAGCCGCGCCCCGTCGAAGCAATATTGACTACAGCAACCGCGCTGGGGTTTCTATCTCTCCATGAGGAGCGTTACAGATTAACACCAGTTACTGAAGTATATCTACTCGAGAGCAGCCCGAATTACTTCGGATTTTTCTGGGATATGATGATAGATAACTATCAGGTGTCTTCGATTGCAAGCTTAGAAGAAGCTATCCTCACCGATAAACCTCAAGTATATGGTGGGAGTAATCTTTTTAAAACACATGAAGAACAGATCGAATTACTGCGCCGTTTTACAGCGGGCATGCACAGTATTAGCATCACTTCAGCATTGGTTTGGCCAACCATCATGGATTTTTCCAGACACCGCATCATGCTTGATATTGGCGGTGGCTCTGGCGCACATTCTATAGGCGCAGCAATAAAATTGCCCAACCTGGAGCAAGCACTAGTAATGGATTTTCCTCAAGTATGCGAAGTAGCCGAGGGATATATTGCTCAGTATAAAATGCAAAATCGTGTCAAGGTCTACGCAGCCAACATATGGCAAGATCACTGGCCGTTAGCTGATCTTCATTTTTACTCAAACATGTATCATGACTGGATGCCAGATAAATGCCATTTCTTGACGACTAAGAGCTTCAGCAGCCTTGAGTCAGGTGGAAGAATTGTGATTCATGAAATGCTTTACAACGACGATAAAACTGGCCCATTTGCTATTGCCGCGTTCAGTATGATCATGATGGGTTGGACTGAAGGAAAAATGTATTCTGGTCTGGAATTAACAAAGATGTTAGATGAAGTTGGATTTGAAGACATTCAGATTTATAAAGCATTTGGTTATCATAGTATTGTTACAGGTGTTAAGCCTTAGCGCTTTCCATATGTGATGATTTTGACCCTGCTATCACAGCAAACTCGTCACTTTCTTTCCCATAATCTGCCCATTAAACACAACCTCGGCTATGGGGGAGCCAGCGCAAGCGATACCATAACAACTCCATGGTTTGCGTCAAAATAACTATCGTGGAAAAATTACCGTGGCCAGCTCTGGTCATCAAGATGCTAAGGTAGATCAATTAATGTTTGCCCAATAAATTTTGGATAAGGCAAAACAACTGAATAAATTTGGATCAATACAACCACACATTTTTCTAACACAAGTCTATCGCTATCTAACTATACTTAAAGACAAGTTGAATACTTAAAAGTAGGATAGCAAAGTAAAATACTGTAAATTAACACCTGATTGTAAACATCTGACCTCATCAGATGTAAGACTACCGAATCTTCTTCATTCTTCTGAATTCTTAATTTTAAACTAGCCATTCAGGAAATAAGATTAGCAACCCGCCCAGACCAACCATCACTAATCCACTAATCAATTTAAGCCAGTGACCCGCATGTTCAGTTAATTTTTGGCTACTCAAAGCAATTACTGCGGTCGCAACCATTAGCGCATCATCTGCAATATAACCAAGAATATACAAACCTAGATACGCATAATGACTGATCAAACCCAGCTCCTGCTGCGTAAGTATCGCAGTATAAATAGCCGGAAAGCCAGCAGTACAGAGTAATTCTATGAAATTGACTAGAATCGCCAAAATAATGACTGTCGTCAGCGATAAATATAGCCGATCGGCAGTCACTATCGCTCTCATTCGAGCGTATATTCCAGGTTTAGCTGAATCAGGTATAGATAATGAAAACTCGGCCTTCTGATTCAGTGCATCCTTAATATTCACTCCTCCTATAAACAGAGCGAGACCACCCAACACTATCCTTATCGTTGCTGAAAAACCAATGAATAAAAAGATATTAAGCCAAGCAGTCATAAAAGCGTAATAAATCAATCCACTCACTAAAACAAAGGTCCCTGCAATGACTGCCATTCTTTTACGATCATGTAGATGCACCAGAAACGACAGCAAAAATAGCAATACCCACATAGCACAGGGGTTAAATCCGTCTAACAAACCTATTGCTAACGTGAACAGTGGCATACCAAGTTCAGATACACTTAATTTGCCAAATAGTGGTGATTCGACAGAATCGAGTTGCTTCGGAGTATTTCTCGCTGTTTGATCAATCAGCGCAGAAAGCGCTCCTCCTGTATGCTCTGCGTTATCAAAACCGACAATTATCTGCCCATTAATAACGAAAGTCGGAACACCGGGCGGCCATATATCAGCTTGCTTAGAATGGTTGATCAAACCAGCCAATGCCTGATCATCATGATCAACAAAACGATAAACAATCCGCAACCCTGGGCGTTGCTGATTGAATTCATGCAGAAATTTTTCTGCACGAGCACAGTGCGGGCAACCCTCCCGCACGTAAACTTCGAGTATTGTTTCTTGAGTAGCTTGCTGTTGATGCTCGGCGGCCAACGAAGATACTGACTGAAAAACCCAGCACAGGCTAATAATAATCAGAAAAAAGATTTGATTAATTTTTGGATAACTCAAAAATACATACCTTTTATCATCTCAGTCTAAATCTATTATTAGCCGATGCTAACGAAGCTTTATATCATGGCGTTAATCTTATGGAAATGCAGGAACTTGCGGCTCCGTTTCTTCAACTTCCAACTCAGGGATTTGCTGTTTAATTATGTCTTTTATTTCCTCCACGCGATCAAATGGTACATCGACTAATATTAGAAAATGACCGGCATCAATCGCATCTTCAAATTCCTTAATTCGTCGATTGCCAATACTCATTCCGACCATCCCACTTAACCAAGCACCAACAGCCGCGCTACCTAATGTACACGCGAGCAAAACACCGCCAGCCACTACTGTCGAAGCAGGCGGGAGTGCAATTGCCACAAGTCCAGCCAACATACCTGTTGCACCACCCAATGCAAGTCCTTGCTCAATAGCCGGAATAAAATCACTCTTCTGCAATAAATTGGCCTCCGGTAAATCTTCAAGGGGTGTGCCACGTTTAGCAAGCACGTGAATATGCTTATCTTGAACGCGCGCCAACAATAACTTATCAACAACGTGTTTTGTAGTATCTCTATTAGGTACTAAAAAATAAATGCGGCGCATCATAACCTCCATAAAGTTATACACAACTACTAAAAAATTGTGCCTCATATGCTTGGCACATTACATCGCTTCATTGGTAAAAAATTATTTATTGAATTTACTATGGCTCTAAACGCAAATATGATCCATTAGTTTAGAGGCTCACTATTTGCTATTTAATATAAATAGCGCTTCTAAGAAAAATATCAAGTATGGCGTAGTAAAAATATACGGGCAAATACGTATTTATCTACCGATAGATACGCAATAGTTACTTTGCGATCGTAATTGGAATACCAAGAGATTTAGCATCCGTAATAGTTAAACGAAATAGAATGTAAAGCAATTGGAAGGCATTTAGATCCCAATGTGATGTTGCATCAACCGAATAGTATTTTCCATTAGCGTAGGTGTACAAATCTGTTCCCGATGGCCGCTTTTCTGAAACAATCAAACCTAAAGTATGGCTGGGATTTGAGCCTCTAGCGATGAAAGGGGTCCTAGGATCCTTATCTACCGCATACTCGGCTGTTTCATTTAACGAATGACCTAAGAAATTAAGAATCGTATGAAAGCTTCTAAGCCGGAATGAGCCTTGGATTGGCCATTCGCCACCGGGGTATCCGGGACGAATATCAAATGCAACATCGTGTTCAATCCAAGGGTTAATTAGATCATTTAATTCGGCGCGCTCTTCGCAGCAAAGTAAATCAGGATCATAGTTAGTAATCAGGATAGGACCAAGCAATTGTTTACTTAATATGTAATTGGCGCCCTCCTTATCTAGGCTTATAGCAAATTCGTTTTCAATCGCTTGAAATATTCCTTCTATCGATATCAAATTTATTGGGACAGCCCAGCTTCGTTCAAATGTCAGCGGTTCAGCATAGAGATGTTTCATTTTCTGAATCGCTAAAAGATGAAGAACAACACGGCGAAACATTTCGTAACCTACTCGATCTGCTGGATTATTATGATAAATTACTTGATGGAAGTGTCTCTTTTGGCGTTGACGAACCCGATTTGATTGTTCTTCAGTCAGATGGATATCAGAAAAAAATTTATTAAATTCATATTGCGCTATCTCATCCGGAATTTGACGCGCAATCCTCTGCTTTTTCTCACCTTTTCGGAAACGTTGCTGTCGTTTCTTTCTTGTTATCGTTTCATCTTTTCTGATTTCATCCGCAGCTAGCCGATCTCTATTTTGCAAGCGTACTTCCTGGGCCATCATTCTAAGCATCAAATCCACATCAAAATGCTGACGTAGCAATAAAGTTAGTTTATGTTGACTGAATGGGGTGAGTAACCGCTTTGTAAATTCATCGCTCGCAATTGGATCAATACTAAAAGTGGGGTTTTCTGAAACACTACCACCAAACAAAGGCATTAATAAACCACCTCGATCGCCAGTTATTGCCGGTGTAGCACCTGCATTCGCTGTAAAATCAAATGTGGCAGCAATATTTGATACGCGGGTAAAATGAAGGGGCTGATGAAATTGGGCACGAACGATGTTAGTTAATAATTGCTTGGATTCAGCTTGAATAGCGGCTGCATCATAAACCTCGACAGCACGATTTAATGCTACTGGAGATAGGCACCCCATGAGCATCAAGACCGGGAAAGAGTACAAAAATATTACTCTTATTAACCTACTCATAAAATGAATTTCACTATTTCAAGCGATATTAACGATTAAAGATTGAAGATAAAGGCAGTAATACCACTAAGAATTAGCTACAAGCTTTATGGGTATCTTGTAAAGATTCTGTTCTCAAAATAATTTAGACTTTGTGATTCCTTATCAAATTATTTTCAATACGTGCTTGCACGTATTGAATCTTAACTGTCTTAGCAGCATAATGGTAATTTATATTTTAGAACTTTGTGATTCAATCCAACTTAAAGGGGATACCTTAAAATGCTAAATAACAAATCGGTTATTTTCACGGTAGTTAGTTCTTTGATTTCGTTTGCATTAATAAGTTTGAGCGCTCCTTTAAAAGCAAATGACAATTTGCATACTCAGTCTATTCTAGTTGCTGAAGCTCATCAGCACGGTCATAAAAGTAACTCCCAAGAAAAAAGGGAACACCAACACAGCATGATGGAAGAAAAACATGACTATGCACATAGGATCATTTTTCATGCAGATAAATTAAAGCTAACCGACGAACAGCTTGGAAAACTTGTCCGACTCCACCTAAAATACGAAAAAGAGCATAGGAAAATAAAGGAAAAATTAAAAGATAGCATGCACGCTTTCAAGAAAGCGAAAATGGATCCCAGCTCAACAGACGAACAGCTTTTAGGTTTAGGAAAAGATCATGCAAATGCGTTTAACGCAATGGTTGAGCACCATATTCAAGAACGTCGAGCCATACACAGCATTTTATCCACCGAACAAAAAGGTCAGCTCAACATGATCAAAATGAATCATAGTGTTCATGAAGATAAAGATGGTGGACATAGTCATGATCATTGAAGATTTACTGATTCTAAGGGTTTGTAAATTGAGCATTAATTCGTTACCTTAACTGTAGCTGCAAATAAGAGCATTGTTTCACTCATTAAGGGTAATCGCTCAGTTTGTCTTCAGGGTGACAATCCGAGACGCCAAGCGCTTCACGGATTATTAATGTTCAAAATCACATTGAAGAAAGTTGTATCGATCAATTAGGACGAATAAATGCGCCCAATTGATCGATGATGAAGAAGCCAGATTAAGACAGCATGGATTTTCTATATAAATTCAACTTATTTAGCGTTACTGACTTGTATGCTGAGTTGATTTTTGGTTGAAAAGCAAATTAGGTGGAGGACCGATTGGTTTAAAATTTTTCAATAAAGGAACATCATCTTTGCTGATCCAGCGAATATCTGTATCATAAGTACCATACGGACCCCAACTACCAGTAAGTTTTTTACCATCTGGCGTAAAGGTCCAGCACATGTCTTCCCCAGCCGTATTGACCGCATCACCAAGATTCACTGGCATTTGCCATTCGCCCTTTTCATCTTGATTTGATATCCATTCATCGTGCCCTCCTCTCGAGCCCAAATCAGGCCGCATACTGGTGATAATCAAACTTTTACCATCCTTTGATAATCCAGTCCAATGCATATGATCGCGGTAAGGTGAATTGATTTTAGAACCTAAACTTTCTGGCTGTTGCCATACTCCATCCTTCTTCTCTACTTTCCAAATATCACTATCCTGCGTAACACCGGGTTGATGATAGCTAAAATAAATCAGACTATCGGAAGCAATAATTGGACAATGTTCCTCACCCGTTGGCGTATTAATATTTGGCAGCTCTGGCACATCGTTCCAATTTTTAGCCGTTTGCCAAACACCATCGACTTTCTGAACCACATAAAGATCGCCTGATAATAAATTACCAGGCTCATATCGCGTGAAATAAATAACATTCCCGTCATCGGAGAAGCTTGGCTCAAGCTCCCAAGCTGATGTATTGATATTCGGCCCTAGCGTGGGATCAATATCGGACCCTAAATGAATGGGTGTTTGCCACTCTCCATCAACATTTTTAGAAATCCAGATATCAAAATTATAAGGTGATCCAGTTGATTCGATACTTCCCTCACGCGTTGAAACGAAAATTGCCGTCTTGCCATCAGCACTGTAAGTGATCTCGAGTTCGGCACCTGTAGTATTAATCTTATCGCCCATACTCTTTGACACGCGAGAAGCTTCTGAATCATTCTTACCCCCTAAACCATGCATACCTGGCATTGCATAAGCGGAACCGAAAGAAAGGTTAAGAACAATCGATACAACAATCAGCTTTGATATAAAGAATTTCGTTTTCATATGATTTTCCTCAAAAACAATCAGGATTGATTCTCGATAAGCATGCGTTAATGCACAATATTTTGCAAGAATCTCACAATCGGTGAGCATTATACTTTACCAAGCTCTTCCATCAGGCTTTCTAGCACTAACCAATTTTCTTCCAGTGTATCAATTTTTTTTTCAAGCTCGGTACGCTTCAAATTTAATTCATTAATGATTGCTCTCGGAGCACTAGCATAGATCGTAGGGTCAGAAAGCTGGAAATTAAGTGCGGCAAGCTCTTGTTGTAATCCTGTCAGCGAAGCTTCTATTTTGATTTGCTGAGTAAGCATTGACTTTTTATTAGTGGCTGCACTTTTAGTTTGATTATTCTTTTTCGGTTTAGCTTTATCTGCACTGCTATCACGTCGCTTTTCGAGCCAGCTTTTGTAATCATCCAAATCACCATCAAATAGCTGCACATTGCCATCAGCAACGATCCATAATTCATCAGCTACAGCACGTATCAGGCTGCGGTCATGCGATACGATGATAAGGCTGCCTGTATAATTTTCTAATGCGATGATCAGCGCATCTCGCATATCCAGATCAAGGTGATTGGTAGGCTCATCAAGTAGAAGCAAGTGTGGTTTCTGCCAGGCGAGCAAAGCTAGCGCCAAGCGGCTTTTTTCTCCACCAGAGAAAGTATTAATGGGCCTATCTTTGCTTTCATCTGCTAGCCCAAAACGGCCTAAGAAAGTACGCAGTGTAAGTATCGTTTCATTGAGAGCGAGTTGCTGTAAATGCTGTAGCGGCGTTAATGCTCCATTAAGATACTCAAGTTGATGTTGAGAGAAATAACCGATACGAATCGATGAATTTATCTCCACCGTTCCTTTATTTGGTGCTAATTCTGCTGTCAGTAGCTTGATAAGTGTGGATTTACCCACGCCATTAGGTCCTAATAGCGCAATTCGATCGCCCGTTCTTAAGGATAAATTTACCTTTTGAAATAACAGGCTTTCATCGGTATATCCAAATCCCAAATTGTCAATTTTTAACAGTGTATCGGGACCATTATCCGGCGCAAGGATTTGCAAGGAGAAATACCCATTTTCAACCTGCATGGGTGCAACTCGTGTCAATCTTTCAAGTGCTTTAATTCTGCTCTGCGCTTGCTTAGCTTTCGTTGCTTTAGCCCGGAAACGACGGACAAAATCTTCCATATGCGCAATTTGTTTCTGCTGTTGCTCATAGCTCTGCTCGTACTGAGCGATGCGCTCCATGCGAGCACGCTCAAAGTCATCATAGTTGCCGCTATAGCTTAGGATTTTATGATTCTCAATATGCGCGATGCGGTTTACGCAAGCATTAAGAAATTCTCGATCGTGCGAAATAATGATTAAGCTTCCGGGGTAATCCAGTAAATAGCGTTCTAGCCAGAAAATTGCTTCCAGATCAAGGTGATTAGTGGGTTCATCCAGCAAGAGTAAATCAGCACGATGCATCAAGGCTCGTGCTAAATTTAACCGCATTCGCCATCCGCCTGAAAACTTGCTAACAGGTGCATTATGCTCAGCATTAGAAAACCCTAACCCGTCCAGCAACTGCGCAGCACGTGCCTTCGCACCGTAACCGTCAATCAACTCATATCGATGTTGCGCATCAAACCACTTAGTATCGTGATTATCTTGCTTGAGGATAAATTCCAGCTGACGTAATTCGTTATCTCCATCTAATACGAATTCAAGCGATGGTTTGGCAGAATTGATAATTTCTTGTTCAACATAAGCAAGCGATTTTCCTGCTTGCAGATTAACTTCCCCTTTCTCAGGGTGGATTTCTCCGCGTATCAATCTAAATAATGTCGATTTTCCACTACCATTCTTTCCAACCAACCCGACACGTTGATTTGGAAAGACTTGAAAACTGACATCATGTAATAATGGAAGTCCATTTTGCAAATAAGTCAAGTGTTGAATATCAAGCATTAGGGAATCTAATTGCAATAAGTAGCTTAAACGCGCACCTTATCGGCTTGATAAAATCGCGAAGATTTTGCTTGACATTGCGAAATAATCCACATCTTAGATTAATCAATAGAAAAAAACCGTAGAAACCCGCACCAATACGAAGCGTTTTCGTAACTATCTGTTTTTAATGTAAAATTTAATTGTATAAAACTTAATCGAATCATAAAAAATTATTACAAATAATTATCTTAGCGCGCATGTTGACCAATTACTCACAGACTTATCCACAGAAATTGTGGACAATGACACCAAGGTTCCAAATGAAAATATAAAGAAGCGTATATAAAGAAATATAGAAATGACCAACTGATATTAAAACTAATGCGCTAAGATACCTTTAATAAAAAAACTGAATTTTGTTATCTGAGCTGTTCGTAAAGTAATTTAAGTATTCGATCAACCGCTGCAGATTCTTCAGGAGTCCCTTCTAACGTGAGCACCTTGACTTCACTACTTGCACCGACCCCATCAACTTGAATACGAAATTTTTCAGTTCTAGAGTCATCTTTACCCTTTTGCCAGAACGCGAGCTTAGTTAGCAAACCTTTATCATCACTTGCTTTACGGCTTTCATATTCTGGGCTGACATAGCGAACAAAATAGACGCCATTGGAGCGATCACGATCTTCGACTGTAAAGCCTCCTCTATCTAAAGCAAGCCCAATGCGTCGCCAAGCACGATCAAATGTTTCACTAACAATCAATACACCATGCCTAGTTTTATCTAAATAAGCTTGTTCTTGAGTGATTACATTTTCGTTTACAGCCACCTCTTTTCTAGCAATCTCTTCTTCGACTCCAAAACGCATCATCAATCGCGTTAGCATTTCTGCTTCTATATTGGGATCAGCAGGGCGAGGTTGCCACGCTGTACGATTCGTACTTCGATCAACAAACACTTCATCCATGCCACGATGGCTAATATAAATCTCGGTATTACCTGACTCACTTCTTTCAAATCGTGTGCGAAATTTATCGCGCTCTGCGCTTGAATAAATGCTGTCCAGAAACGTCGAAAGCAAGCCGCGAATCAAATCTTGAGGAATCTTTGCTCGATTTTCAGCCCAATCGGTTTCCATAATACCTATATCTGGTGCTTCAACTTTTAGCAAAAAACCCATATCTTGCCAAAACTCTTTAACTACCGGCCATGCATCTTCCGGAGCTAGCTGTACAACTAGCCAACGTTGCGTTCCTGATCGAGCAATTCGAGCAGTATCTTTCACAACTGGTAAAACAGAGCTCCCTTGTGATCGAGGTTGCTCATCACGATCTCTGTTATAGGAAGAAAAAGTGGCGCTACCTGTTGAAGCTATATCTGGAACTGCATAGCGGTCATCAGCCTGAGGTGCATTTAAATCAGGTGGAATTTCCAGCGGCGGCAATTTCCCTGCTGATTTATATTCCATTTTTTGACTCTCAGGCAATAAATGACAACCTGAAATCACCGTGATAATCACTAATAACAGCCCAAATAATTTACTGAATTGCTTCATTTTTCCTTACAAATTATTGTTAATTCAGGACTTCTGCCTGTTTCATTGCCTCAATGAGTAATGAATGGTATTGATCCGACAATGGGGTCAAAGGCAATCGAATTCCCTTCCCGATCAAGCCCATTCGGCTAACTGCCCATTTAACTGGGATTGGATTGGCTTCGACAAATAAATCTGCGTGAAGTTTTAAAAGCTTATTATTAATCACTCGCGCACTCATCAAATCGCCGGCAAAAGCGGCACTGCACATTTCATGCATGAGTTTAGGTGCAACATTAGCAGTAACCGAAATCACGCCATGCCCACCTAATAGTAATAGTGCAAGCGACGTCGCATCATCACCACTATAAACCAAAAAATTTTGTGGTATTTGGAATAAAAGCTCACATCCGCGCCCTATATTCCCGGTTGCATCCTTGATTCCTATAATATTAGGTATCGATGCTAACCGTAACACAGTCTGGTTAGCAATATCAGCAACCGTTCTACCTGGAACGTTATAAAGAATCGTCGGAATATCAACAGCTTCGGCGATTGTCTTAAAGTGTTGATACATTCCTTCCTGAGTCGGTTTGTTATAATAAGGCACAACCGATAAGCAAGCTGCTGCGCCTGCATTCTTTGCAAACTGTGTTAACTCGATAGCTTCTCTCGTGGAGTTTGCGCCGGTTCCCGCAATAATGGGGATGCGCCCAGCAGCATGCGACACAGCTGCTTTGATGAGAAGATGATGTTCTTCAAAATCAACAGTGGGCGATTCCCCAGTGGTCCCAACCACGACAATACCATCTGATCTCTCTGCGATATGGAAATCAATTAGCTCACAAAATTTCTCTAAATCGAGCGCGCCATCTTCATGCATTGGCGTCACGATTGCAACCAGACTACCCTTAAACATAGACATTCATCCACTCAAAAGGAGTCATTTTACCTGATGCTAAGCTTTATAATATAGTCTTTAACTTGATTTGGTGAAGGTTATTGCTCCATCCTCACAATCAACGTGAATAGTATCTTTTGCTGCAAAATGGCCCTCTAATAGTTCTTTAGCTAATGGATTTTCGATTTGAGTTTGTATGGCGCGTTTTAAAGGGCGAGCACCAAAAACCGGGTCAAATCCGGCCTCTGCAATTTTAGCCAACGCTGCCTCAGATACTTCGAGATGAATGTCCATTTTTGCTAGCCGATTTTCCAAGTTGCGTAATTGAATTTTTGCAATCGATTGAATATGTTTTGCATCCAGCGCATGGAATACGATCACTTCATCGATACGATTAATAAATTCTGGACGGAAATAGGTTTTAACTTCACTCATTACTGCCAATTTGATAATTTGATAATCATTCCCACTCATTTGCTGGATCATTTGCGAACCCAGATTTGAAGTCATAATAATGACCGTATTCTTAAAATCAACAGTTCTGCCTTGCCCATCGGTCATGCGCCCATCATCTAACACTTGTAGCAATACGTTGAACACGTCAGGATGTGCTTTTTCTACTTCATCGAGCAAAATAACCGAATAGGGTTTTCTGCGAACCATTTCAGTGAGATAGCCGCCTTCTTCGTAACCCACATAACCGGGTGGCGCACCAATCAAGCGAGCAACGGAGTGCTTCTCCATAAACTCAGACATGTCGATTCGTATGAGATGATCTTCAGAATCAAATAAGAATGAAGCAAGTGCCTTACATAATTCGGTTTTTCCAACACCGGTTGGACCTAAAAATAAGAAAGAGCCATATGGACGATTAGGATCTGATAACCCTGAGCGTGAACGACGAATCGCATCCGATATGAGGCGAGTAGCCTCATCCTGTCCAACTACACGTTCATGAAGTTTTTGCTCCATAAGCAATAATTTTTCACGCTCACCTTGCATCATCTTTGCAACCGGAATACCGGTAGCGCGTGATACAACTTCAGCAATTTCTTCAGCACCGACTTGAGTCCTAAATAGTTTGGGTTTATTGGTTTCTTTTTCAGTCAAAGAAACCTCGGTATGTTGGATTTGCTCCGCCAGTTGCGTCTCTAGCTTTGGAATCCGTCCATACTGCAACTCAGACACTTTTTGCCAATCACCCTTACGTGTTGCTACTTCAACTTCCTTGCGTAGCTTTTCGAGTTCCTCCTTAATTTGCTGGGAGCCTTGTGCACGCATTTTTTCTGACTTGAGTATTTCCTCAAGATCCGCATATTCTCGTCCAAGTTTTTTGATTTCATCTTCTAGCAATGCAAGGCGCTTTTGTGAAGCCTCATCTTTTTCCTTTTTCATCGCTTCACGCTCAATCTTGAGCTGTATGAGACGACGATCAAGCTTATCCATCACTTCAGGTTTTGAATCTCTTTCCATACGAATCCTTGCAGCGGCTTCGTCGATGAGATCAATTGCTTTATCCGGCAAAAAACGATCCGTGATGTAGCGGTGAGATAATTCAGCAGCAGCAACAATGGCCGGATCGGTTATATCGACACCATGATGTAATTCGTAGCGCTCTTGTAAGCCTCGTAAAATAGCGATCGTAGCCTCAACAGAAGGCTCATCAACCAAAACTTTCTGGAAACGTCGCTCTAATGCTGCGTCTTTCTCGACATATTTACGATATTCATCAAGGGTCGTTGCGCCGACACAATGCAGTTCCCCTCTAGCCAAGGCTGGTTTGAGCATATTACCGGCATCCATAGCACCTTCTGCTTTCCCTGCACCGACCATGGTATGCAGTTCATCGATAAACATGATCGTTCGACCTTCGTCTTGCGATAGCTCTTTTAACACCGCCTTTAGTCGTTCTTCGAATTCGCCACGATATTTTGCACCCGCTAATAATGCTGCCATATCCAATGAAAGAACTCGCTTGTTTTTGAGCGTATCGGGTACCTCTCCATTTACGATACGTTGAGCTAAGCCTTCAACAATTGCAGTTTTACCAACACCCGGTTCACCGATAAGCACGGGATTATTTTTAGTGCGGCGTTGCAATACTTGAATCGTTCTGCGAATTTCATCATCCCTTCCGATTACGGGATCTAATTTACCCGCACGAGCACGTTCGGTTAAATCTAATGTATATTTTTTCAATGCTTCGCGACCACCTTCTGCCTCAGCACTTGAAACCTGCTCACCACCACGCACCGATTTAATTGCTTGCTCTAAAGCACCCCGGTTTGCACCATGTTGTTTGAACAATAGCCCTGTTTCACCTTTATCCTCAAGAAGTGCTAGTAAAAACATTTCGGAAGCAATGAATTGATCACCGTGCTTCTGAGCTTCCTTATCAGTAAGGTTAAGCAAATTATTCAAGTCTCGGGAAATATTGATCTCACCGCCGCTTCCCTCAATTTTTGGCATCCGCTCAAGATTTTTAATTAAAGCCTCGCGCAAAGGACTCACATTAACTCCTGCGCGTTGTAATAAAGAAGCTGTGCTGCCATCTTCTTGTTGTAATAAGGCAAGTAGTAAATGCTGAGGCTCTATGTAGGGATGATCTTTACCCAAAGCGATACTTTGCGCATCACCGAGAGTTTGCTGAAACTTGGTTGTAAATTTATCAAGGCGCATACGAATTCCTAGTAAAGATTAAATATCTTAACAAATATGGGAGATAGCTAAATTTTCAAGACCAGCGAATAAATAGCTTGATTTCGTGAAACCTTCGAGCGAATCATTCAAAAATTGCAGTTATTCGATTTTTTAATCGGTATTTCCATGCGTTCAAGCATATTCAACTCATTCAAAGTAAAACCAGCTTGCTGCCTCGCCTCATAATGGAAAGGCCCAGCAATTTGTCCAGCAAAATGCTGACTGACTAGCTCGCAAAATGTTTTTTCTGGATCTATTTGACGTTGATTACAAAAAAAGTTGTACCACCGTGTCCCAATGGAAACATGCCCGATTTCATCATGCAAGATAATTTCTAGTATCTCAATTGTCTTTTCATCACCGATTTGTCGTAAGCGTTTAATTATACCCGGCGTTACATCGAGTCCTCTCGCTTCGAGTACACGTGGCACAAGCGCCATTCGTAGCAGTGGATCAGACGCGGTTAGCAGCGCCGTATCCCATAAACCATCATGCGCTGGTAAATCGCCATAATCATGATCAAACGCTTTTAATCGCTCACGTAATAGTTGAAAATGGCAAGCTTCCTCAAACGCCACCGTTACCCAATCATCATAGAATGATTTAGGTAGCCCTCGAAATCGATATACAGCATCCCATGCAAGGTCAATCGCGTTGAATTCAATATGAGCGATCGCATGAATCAATGCGATAAGACCCGCTTCACTTCCTAATCGACGCCGTGGCACATCTCTTGGATTCACTAAAACGAGCCTAGCCGGTCGGCCTGGTTGGTTAATTTGTTGTGCTGATTCATAAGAATCCAGTGAGAGTAATTTATTACGCCAAGCCTCTGCTGCTTGTTGAGTCAGCAATAATTTTTCTTCTATTCCATTTGCCATCAAGCAGCTTGCAGCAATATTAAACAAAGATGTTTTCATTTAATGAAGCAGGCGATAATCTACAATCTATGCTATTTTCTACAGGTCTACAGATATTTTTATAAATGCAAATTAAATAAGTAAACTATTGTCAGAGATAAACTTTATTTATCTAAGTTCGTTATAGAATTTCCTGGGTTGCATATAAACTACTTTTAATTTGATTTATAAGATCGATTAAACCATCCATGTTAATCTTTAGCGCCAGAAGAAAAATAATAGCTCAAGCCCTTTAATAGTTGATTAGCACTTAGTTCATACCAGAATATTTATACCACATGCTTGCTCAAAACAATACTGATCATTCTAAATCACCATTAAATGTAATTATTAGTGTGGATGTAGAACTCTGGCCTAACAATTGGGATTTAGGCCATACCGAGTTCAATCGATGCTTTAACAAATTTATTCATGGCAAAACAATCTCTGGCAATTACGGATTAGGATTTCAGCTAGAACAACTTAAAGAACATAATCTAAAATGTGTATTTTTCGTTGAGTCATTATTTTCTGGGCACTATGGCATTGGACCACTACAGGAAATCGTTGCACAAATTCAAGAAGCAGGGCAAGAAGTTCAACTACATTTGCATACAGAGTGGTTAGGCAGAGGGCGCTTCCATAATTCGCTAAACAAGACAGGCTATAATTTATTTAATTTTAATCAAGCGGAGCAACAATTATTGATCTGCCAAGGTAAAGAATTTTTAGCTCAAGCGGGGGCAGAAAATCTACTTGCTTTCCGTGCCGGTAATTTTGGTAGTGACTTACAAACTCTGGAAGCAGCACCTCGAGCTGGTTTTATTTTCGATAGCAGCATTAATCCACGTTTTTATATAAAGAATGGATTAGATGCTCCTTTACATGTAGAAGAATATAAAGAAGGAATATATGAATTTCCTTTGACTATTTTTAAAGAATGGGGGGGGCGTTTATCACAATTGCAGTTTGGCGGCTCATGTTCTTTTAAAGAAATGGCAAGTTTACTTAAACAAGCATGGGCTAATGATTGGCATTCAGTTGTTATTTTATCCCATGGATCAGAATTATTAAATCGAGCAAAGACACGGCCAGATAAAATTGTAGTTGATCGTTTTGTGCAAACGTGTCAATTCTTGGCGAATAACCGTGATTTGTTTAAAACAATTTGGTTCTCTGATATACAACCAGAAAACATATACGCTAAGTCTAAAGAGAATTGTGTATTACGGTCTGAATTTATCAATACAGCTCACCGCTATCTTGAGCAAACGACTCGTCGCTTGTATGGATAAAAAATACTATGAGTAATAACGCAGTGGAAACGGTAGAATTAAAATTCCGAATTGGTGAAATAACACTTTGGACATCTCATTTGGAGCTGCATGTATTTAGAAATCACTTTACGGAATACGAACATCCTTATACCGAGGAAAGTGACTATTCCGATTCTATTGACAAGAAACTTGATGGTATTTTATTTCGATCACGACCAATTGCAGCGCTATTACCTAGCTTTACGTTAAAGCGAGACGTTATACGATATGTTCCCAAGCAATATCATCGGTACTTTATAGATCTAGCTGGTTCAAAAGAAGAATATCTAGATAAATTTTCAGCTAAATCTCGTTCAACGCTTAAACGCAAAATAAAAAAGTTTTCGGATCATTGTGGTAATCAAATTGATTGGCGAGAATATAAAACGCTAGCCGAAATGGAAATTTTTTATCCTTTAGCAAGGCAAGTTTCTATTAAAACCTATCAAGAGCGTATGTTAGCCGCGGGTTTACCCGAAGATAATTTATTTATTCAGCAGATGTATTCGCTTGCTCAAAAAGACTCTGTTCGTGCTTACTTGCTATTTTACCAAGATAAGCCAATTGCTTATTTGTATTGTCCAATTTCTAATGGGATATTATTCTATCAGTACCTTGGCTACATTCCAGAGATGGCGCAATGGTCGCCCGGTACCGTATTGCAGTGGGTTGTTATAGAAAGTTTATTTCACACTAATCATTTCGTTATGTTTGACTTTACGGAAGGTCCGGGCAGGGGCTCAGGTGGGCACAAGGAGTTTTTTTCTACCAATAGTATACTTTGTGCCGATATCTTTTTTCTGAGAAAAACGATTACTAATTTATTTCTCGTTTTGCTACATGCAAAAGTAGATTTAATTTCCACACAAATTGGTATTTTTCTTGATCGTTTTGGATTAAAAACAAAAATAAAGAATTTTCTTAGGAAATTCTTTCCAGCTACACCCCACTAAATAAAAATGGTCGTTCTCGTTTGGTTTGTAGTGTAATAAGTCTTCTATACATTATCAGAAATACATAAACCAAATTTAAAGATAATGTCTAACAATCGACCATGCTCTATTTATTACTGATTATTTTAATTATCACTTTGATTGTTGGTCCCGCCTACTGGGTTAAACATATCATGGAAAGATATAGCCAGCCCGACAATCGCTATACGCATACAGGAGCTGAATTCGCCAGACAGCTACTCAATCAAGAAAATCTGTCACATGTTAAAGTTGAGCTAACTGAGCTGGGTGATCATTATGATCCGATAAATAAAGTCGTCCGTTTAACTTCTGATAAGTTTAATAATGCCTCATTGACAGCAATTACAGTTGCAGCTCATGAGGTAGGGCATGCAATGCAGGACCGAGATGATTATTTGGCTCTAAAGATACGTACCAAACTTGTAGCACTTGTTGTTCCTGCACAAAAATTTGGTGCTGCTATTCTGATGCTAGCGCCAGTATCAGTTATGTTAATTCGATCTCCGTTGATAGGAGGATTAATGCTAGTAGGCGGCTTTCTAAGTTTGGGTTCAACCGCATTAGTTCATATTATTACTTTACCTATGGAACTAAACGCTAGCTTCTCGCGAGCACTCCCACTTCTAAAAAAAAGTAAATACCTTAAAGAAGGCGATGAGTTACATGCTCATAAGCTATTAACCGCAGCTGCTTGGACTTATGTTTCTGCATCACTCATGACTTTGCTTAATATTGCACGTTGGTGGGCAATTTTACGCCGATGACATTGAGCTTATTCTGAAAAAACACAATAACACTTGACAGGCTCCTTTCCTCTACGATAACTTCGCACACTGCTCAAGGTGCTCATTACGCTTTTGCTTAATGAGTTAAACGGGAAGCTGGTATAGGCCAGCGCTGCCCCCGCAACGGTAGATGAGTCAACAATCTACAAAAGCCACTGTATTCACTACGGGAAGGCGTAGATTGGGAGATATCCGCTCATAAGCCCGGAGACCGGCCTGAAGCTAAATCATGATATTGCGGAGGGCAATTACAAACGGATAAAGCGTTCTTTCTGAATAGAGTAACGTAACTCTTGTTTTTTTCTCCTTTGCAATATCACATTCAATCAATATTCTCGCGCGGGTGTGCGCGAAGGGAAAAAATGAAACTGTTCCTTTTTTTTGTTATTCACGTTGTAGCATTTCAAGCTAGCTATACATTTGCCAACAACATTCAACCGCCTGTAATCGTTACGGCAACACGAACGGCTCAATCTGCGGATGAGACATTAGCTTCCACCACGGTAATCACTCAAGCTGATATTGCACGGTTACAAGCACGATCGGTTGAAGATCTACTCCGTGGTGTTCCTGGCTTAAATATTGTTAACAGTGGGGGTCCGGGCAAACAAACTGCCTTCTTTCTGCGTGGCACTGAATCAGATCATATTCTAGTCCTCATCGATGGCGTCCGAGTAGGATCGGTTACTTCTGGTACAACCTCCTTCGAAAATATCCCAATTCAACAAATTGATCGAATAGAAATCGTACGCGGACCCCGTTCGAGCTTATATGGTTCTGAAGCGATCGGCGGTGTTATCCAGATCTTCACCCGCAAAGGCGGAGGAAAAATTCGCCCCAGTTTCAGTTTTGGAGGCGGTAGTTATAACTCAATCAATGGTTCAGCTGGATTGTCTGGAGGAGGGGATCAAGGTTGGTTTAACGTCAATGTAAGCGGAATCGGTACACGCGGATTTAATGCATGCACCGGTACTGAAACAGCCGGTTGTTTCATGACTGAAGCATCAAGAGTAGACGACCAAGATAAAGATGGTTATCGAAACATTGCAAGCGCGTTACGTGCAGGATATCGTTTCAATCAAGCACTTGAAGTTGATGCTCATTTCTTGCACAGCACGGGAGATACCCAATTTGATGGTGGTTTTGCAAATCGTTCAAAATTGAAGCAGCAGGTACTCGGGGGATCTGTTCGATATAGCCCCTTTTCATTCTGGCAATTGAATTTAACCGCAGGTCGTAGCTTTGAAAAATTAGATACCTATAAAATCGAACGATCCGAGCAAATCAGAAGAAGTACGTTTCTAAGTCAATTTGACAGTATGCGCGACTCAGTTTTTTTGCAGAATAATTTTTCCATTGGCAATCATCAGCTACTCACTGCCGGTGTTGATTATTTCAATGATCAGGTCAAAAGTACGGAAAATTACCTTGAAACTTCGCGCAGAAATTGGGGATTATTTGCACAGCATCAAGCAGCGATCGCAGCGCATAATTTACAATTATCAATACGCTGGGACCATAACGAACAGTTCGGCAAATGGGTCACGGGTGGAATCGGATGGGGTTATTCGATTACTCCAAATTTACGATTAACCGCAAATTTTGGAAATGCATTTAAAGCGCCTAATTTCAATGAACTCTATTTTCCGTTTTCAGGAAATCCGAATTTAAAACCTGAATCATCGCGTAGTTTTGAAATGGGTATTACCAGCACAACAAAACTTGGAAAATGGTCAGTTAATGCATATGAAACACATATCAATCATTTGATTACGTTTGATATCCAAACGTTTTCGTCGATCAATATCGACCGCGCCCGGATTCAAGGACTTGAAAGTGTTTTCAATACTCAAATTCTGAATTGGACAATCAATGCAAATCTTACACTTTTGAATCCTGAGAATGCATCATCACCTGATGATAAAATTCTAGCGCGTCGAGCCAAACATATTTTTAGAATTGATGCAGATCGCCAATTTAATCACTATACGCTCGGAGGAACCTTTTTAGCAGAAGGCAAGCGTTTTGACGATACGGAGAACACACGGCTACTCAATGGATTTGTCAGAGTCGATTTACGCGCTGAATATGCATTTGCTCAAAATTGGCGATTGCAAGCTCGCCTTGAAAATCTGTTTAATGAACATTATGAAACAGCAGCGTTTTTTAATCAGCCTGGCCGAAATGTTTTCTTTACACTTCGCTATCAAACGTAAAATGACTTCAGATTGTCTACCCAGTTTATGAGAAGTTCGCTTTTTGATTGCAATCAATTCAGAGTCAATCGGACCGAGAAAGCAGGTCTGCCTGATTTAGTTCAGCGACCCACAAATATTAAACCTATTTATTCCTCTAAAGAAAACTATCAGATGTTGCTTTTGGAAGCACAGCAACAAATAGGTCAATTACAAGACATACTTTATGCGTATAACCGCTATGCAGTGTTGCTTATTTTCCAAGGTATGGACTCAGCCGGAAAAGGAGGTGTCATCAAACATGTAATGTCTGGAATCAATCCCCAAGGTTGCCAGGCTTTTAGTTTCCAGCAACCGAGTTTGGAAGAGCTTGATCATGATTTTTTATGGCGTAGCAACAAGTGTTTGCCTGAACGAGGGCGAATTGGTATCTTTGATCGTTCTTACTACGAAGAAGTCATAACCGTTCGTGTAATGCCGGACTTGTTGAAACAGCAGCATCTGCCTCCAGAATGTGTTGATTCCAAGAAAATATGGGTAGAGCGCTTGCAAGATATTGTTAACCTCGAAAGCTACCTGCATCGCAATGGAATTCATATCATTAAATTTTTCTTACATTTGTCAAAAGAAGAACAACGGCAGCGTTTAATCGCTCGTATAGATCAGCCCAGCAAAAATTGGAAAATCGGACGAGCTGATCTTGAAGCACGCAAACATTGGGAAGCTTATCAGCTTGCCTATGCCGAATGCTTGGATACGACGAGCGCAGACCATGCACCTTGGTATGTAATCCCCGCTGATGACAAGCGAAATGCGCGGTTATTGGTATCTCATATCCTCGTTGAAACCCTAGAAACCTTAAAGTTAGCTTACCCTACGCTTAGCAAAGATCAGCTTAAAGAGTTAGCAACAATAAAACAGTCATTAGAAAACGAGAAGGTATCTAATTAGTCGATCCTGAAATATCCACAAGCACTTGATTCTATGCAGCAAAGATCTTTCTTTTGATGAGCATAACGACCAGGAATGTTAAAATAGCATCCTATTTCTGGTCGAAATGGTGATTAAAAA
>WBZN01000253.1_pt1 | contig 61471 bp, 49 predicted proteins | sample 5204281 | NCBI WGS metagenome assembly WBZN01 (sample SAMN12344347, study PRJNA552823) | activated sludge metagenome | biome: Activated sludge suspended growth; feature: Nitrification reactor; material: Wastewater; isolation source: activated sludge from nitrification reactor of wastewater... | reverse complement strand
CGGTGTTGTTCGACGCACCGCCGCGGATCGGGTTCTCCCCCGAGACGTGCGCCAGCGTCCACTCCTTGACGTTCCCTGACATGTCGTACGGGTTCGCGCCGGTCAGCGACCGGCAATTTGCCAGCGAGCGCGTCGCGTGGACGTCATCGTTGTTCGGATCGAGATTCTCGTCGTTACACGTCCCGCTCGCGTAGGTGTTGGGATTCGACGCGAACGCCCACTTGCCGCCCTTCGGGTTGGTCGGCAGCGCCGGCGTGGCGCCGCTGTCCGTGAGGTGGATCGCATCGACCCGCGTCCCGTCCTTCACCATGTACATGCGCAGCGTGTGATTCCCGAGCTGCGCCGCCGTGAACGCGAACGTCTGGACCGCCGCGACCCACTGCCACGCCCCGTTCGCGGTGGTGGTCACCCGGTTGTTGTTACCGATCACGCCGGCATCGAAGGTCACGGCGACCCGGTTGCCGTTCGCGTTCGGCGACCACAGCAGCACCCACACCGTGTAGGTCGCCGCCTTCTGGATGTTGAACTGGTAGTCGAGGTGCGGCGCGTTCGCGGCGACGCTGGCATTGGCGACGTTGCTGCCGATATCCGAGGTCGCTTGCATCGACGACATCCCCGAGAAGCCAGGCGTGTAGTCCTCGACCCAGGCGTGCGGGGTGTTGGCGTTCGTGGTGTCGATCGCCGAGGCGTTCGCGAAGTAGTCCTCGGCCTCGACCGTCATCGCGACCGTGCCCGTCCCTGTCGCGAGCGGATAAACCGGCCCGGTCAGCACCGAGCAGGCGCGATGCCATTCCTGATCGGTGCACAACCTGGCGCCGATCGCGGTGCAGGCGGCCACCGCCTGCGGGTAGGTCACGTTGACCCACGGCATCACGTCGCGGCGCGAGCACGTCGTGGTCGTCGATGAACCGGTGGCGGTCAGGGTCGCGTCGGGGCGCGACGCCTCGTACTGCATCATCTGCTTGCCATCGCCGAGCGCGACCCAGTCCTGGCCCGCCAGGTTGCCCGTATTGGCGCCTTCGTCGACCATGCCGTTGCAGTTGTTGTCCTTGCCGTCGCAGGTCTCGGCGGTGGGCGCCGGCTGCGCGGCCGCGTTACACACCGCCGGCCCGTTGAGCGTGCCGCACACGAACACGCCGGTCCGCCGGCACTCGCCGATGCCACCGTTGTCGCACGCCTGCCCGAGGTTCGGCTGGCCTTCGTCGATCCGACCGTCGCAGTCGTTGTCGATGCCATCGCACGCGGTCTCCGGGACCAGGATCGAATCACTGGCCGTCGGCATCGTCTGCGTCGAGACCCCGGCGCCGTTGTAGTGGCACTCCCAGCCGAGCGCGCCGTCGCACGTCAGCGTCGTGCCGGTCGCGCATGCCCCGGCGCTCTTGCACAGGCCCGCTGGCGGGATCTGCGCGCTGCCGTCGTCGGCGGTGCCGTTGCAGTCGTTGTCGCGGCCGTCGCAGACCTCGGGGCCTTCCTTGAGGTGCATGCAGTCGTACTCGCAGCCGTCGCTCACCGCGCCGTTGTTGTCGAAGAAGTTGGTCTGGCACGCGGCCACCGTGCAGACCGCCGGCGTGCCGCCGCAGCCCGGGAACGCGTGCGGCACCACGCACACGTTGCCGCAGGCGCCGCAGTTCTGCGGGTCGGTGCCGAGGCTGTACCCGTTGTTCGGGTCACCGTCGCAGTCCTGGTCGAGGTTGGTCGGATCGCACAGCTCGAACGAGGGGCCGATCGCGTTGTTGCAGATGAACGTGCCCTGCATGCAATCGAGCGTTCCCTGCTGGCACAGCCCCGCGTTCGGATCGGCCCCGGTCCCGCCGCCGCACGGCCCCGCGCTCGGCACGCCGTTGTCGGGCACGCCGTCGCAGTCATCATCGCGATTGTTGCAGACCTCGACCGTCGGCCCGACGCTGCCCTGGCACTGGAGGACGTGGGTGCTCAGGTTGCAGTGCATCGTGCCCGCGACGCACTCGCCGGTGTTGGTGCCGCACGTCGCGCCACCACCCGGATCGCCTTCGTCGGTGAGCCCGTTGCAGTCGTTGTCCTTGTTGTCGCACTGCTCGGGCGACGGCGGCTTGCTGCACACGACCACTCCATTGGCGCACATGTTGACGCCGCCGGCGCACTCGCCGACCGCGTTCCCCGAGACTCCGCCGATGTTCTGACACAGCAGGCCGATCGGCGCCGGGAGCGGCCCTTCGTCGATGATGCCGTCGCAGTCATCGTCGATGTTGTTGCAGGCCTCGGGCCCGGTGGGCACGCACGAGCTCGCATCCGGCGCGTCCGACGCGTCGCCATCACCGCCGTCGTCACCGCCGTCGTGGCCATCACCGGTACCGCCATCGCCCCTCGCGCAGTTGAGGCAGTACTCGTTGACGTTGCACGACATCCCCAGCGCCGCTCCGGCGATCAACAAGGCGACGAGCAAGTTGCGAATCACGAGCGGCCTCCTCGGCGCCGGCGTCGTGTGAACAGCACCGCGAGCCCGACCAGCAGACCTGCGCCGCCGCCGGTGGTGCTACAGCCACCACCGCCACCGGTCGTCACGTGCTGTTCCACGCCGGCATCCGGCAGGAACGTGCTCGGATCGTAGCAAGTGCCCGCCTTGCAGATCTCGTTCGGGTTCGGGCAGACGACGCTGTACACCTTGCACGCGTCGTCCTCGCACATGCCGCCGTTGTTCGGGTTGCAGATCTGGCCCTGCGCGCACTGGACGAACTGGCAGGGATCGTCGGTGCACTCCCCGGTCTCGTCGTGACACGCCTTGCCGAACGGACACGGATGGCCGCACGGATCGGCCTCACACGCGCCGAGCCGGCACCGCTTGCCATCCGGACAGTCGACGCCCGCACAGCTGCCGTAGCACTGGTTATTGACGCAGTACTGGTCCGACGGACACGTGACGCCCGCGCACGGGTTGGCGACGCACTGGCCGTTGATGCAGTTCTGGACCGCGGTGCAGCGATCCGGGAACGTGCTGCAGTCATCGGGCTTGCACTCGCCCGTGTCCGGCAAGCACACCTGACCGCTCGGGCACGAGATCTGGCTGCACGCCGCCACGCACAAGTGATTGCTCGCCTGCGCCGGATCTTCGATGCACACCTGCTTGGTGCCCGGGACCGTCGGGCAGGTGACGCCGAAGCACGGGTCGGCGATGCAGAAGTCGTTCGGCACCGTGCCCTTGCATTTCTTGCCGAGCGGACACGGGAACTCGCCCGGGCTGCAGTGGAACGCGCACTGGCACGCCGCCGTGCAGGTCGCGCCCGCGGGACACAGCGTGCCCTCGTCGACCTGACCGTTGCAGTTGTCGTCGAGACAGTTGCAGGTCTCCTGCGCCTGCGGCGTGCCCTGGCACACCACGCCATTACCGTGCTGGCACGTCAGCTTCGCGCCACACTGCCCCGCGATCACGCAGTCACAATCGTCGGCGGTCCCGAGGATGCCGTCGGTGCCCACCGGACACGCCCAGTCCTCGTCGACCTGGCCATCGCAGTCATCATCGATGCCGTCGCAGGTCGGATCGTTCGGCGCACCGGTCTGCGTGCACATCGGCACGCCGGCGGCGCAGATCAGCTGGCCCCCGCAGCTGTTGATCGAACAGTCGGCAGGCTGGCACGTGCCCATGTTCGGCAGGTTGGTCGGGTTGTCGCAGGTCGGCGTGATCGGCGGACACGTCGCGCTGGTCGTGCACGTCACCGCCGGCGTCTCATCGACGAGGCCATCGCAGTCATCATCGAGGCCGTTGCAGATCTCGACGCGTGGCTCCTGCTCTCCGAGGCACGCGGTGAACGCATTCGGCGGACCGACGTTGAGCGGACAGGTGCGGTTGCCGGGGTGGCAGATGCAGATCGCCGGCCCTTCCGCCTCGCAGCCCGACGCCGGGGTGTGGGCACCGCCGGGGTTGTTCTTCGGATCGAACACCGGGAACGTGCTGCACCGCAGCCCGGCGCGCGCACCGCCCACACAGGTGGGCTGCGCGGGCGTCCCGCCGGTACACGTGCCGGCGCCGCACGTCATGTTCGAGCACGACTCCGTGAACCCATCGCGATTGCCATCGCAGTCGTTGTCGAGGCCGTCGCAGCCGAACGGCGGCTCGGGGTTCGCAGGCGGGGCGCTGCACGCACCGAAGCAGCAGTTGGGACCGGTGCACGGCTCGGGCGTGCACCCGATCGCGCCGACACACGCGCGGACGCCCTGACACACGCCGCTGCCGCACTGGATCGGCGCGATGCCATCATCGACCGCGCCATCGCAGTCGTCGTCGAGACCGTTGCACTGCTCGGGGCTGACGATGCACGTGCACCCGGTCACGCCTTCGTCGATCAGCCCGTCGCAGTCATCGTCGATGCCGTTGCACTTGTTGCCGGCGACCTTGTTCTCGGCGTCGTGCGTGGTGCCCGGCGGCGTATCGACGAGCGCGGTCGGCTGGCACGCGAGCTTGTCACCGTTGGACACGCAGGTGCCGGCGACCGACGCGTTGGCGGCGTTGATGACGGTGCACGCGGCCGACGCGACCTTGCCTACGCACGCGGCCACGCCGGCGTTGCACGAGGTGTTCGTGCCGTCGGTGCGGCACGCCGGCGTACCGTTGACCAGGCACTTGCCGAGCGCGCCGTTGGTGCACGTGCCGGTGAGGGTGAAGCCCTCGTCGACCATCACGTCGCAATCGTCGTCGACGCCGTTACAGATCTCGGTCCGGACCGCGTCGGCGAGGATCGAGCTGATCGCGAGCTGGAGCTCGGCCTCGTTCGCGACGTAGTAACCCTCGTTGACGCCCGGCACGTCCACCGCGCCGCCGGCGTGGGCGATCGCCTCGATCTGCGCGTTGCCCGGCGCGATGCCGAACCCGATCGGCTTGGTCTGCACGCGGTAGCGGCGGTTGTTGATATCCGTGCGGAGCAACGCGTCGGCGCCGACGTTCGCGCCGGCCGGATTTCCGCCGCAGGTCTCGCCGCCGTCGGTGAGCAAGATCGTGATGTACGGGCGGCACTGCGAGATGCAGCAGCTCGTGATCGACCACGCACCCGGGTAGGCCTGGGCGACGGCGCTCGGGTTGCTGTACCGGACCTGGGTGGCCGACACGAACGACGTGATCGTGAAGGTGCCGTTGTTGGCCGCGGTCGTCGCGCCGGCGATCGTGATCGAGCGGCCCACGTCGGCCGCGACGAACGCCGCCGCCGCGTCGGTCAACGTGACCACGCCCGACGCGACCGCGAACGAGTCGCCCGTGCCGGCGTGGGTCACGCAGGTCGTGGGGTTCGGGTTGCAGCCGCTCGGCAGGAACGCGGTGTTCGTGGGATCATGGACGATCGGATCGAAGCCCGCCGACGAGGATGGCCAGATCGTCGGGGCGATGGTCCACGTCCCGGGAAACACCTGCGTCACGCCGGCGGCGTTCGCGTAGCGGACCTGCGTGGCTGACACGAACGCCGTGATCACGAACGCGCCGTTGTTCGCCGCGGTGGTCGCGCCGGCGATCGTGATCGTGCGCCCGACGTCCGCCGCCACGAACAGCCCGGCCGCATCCGTGAGCGTCATGACGCCGCCGGCGAACGCGAGCGAGTCACCGATGCCGCTGGACGTGGTCGTCGCCTGCAGCCCGGCCCAGTAGCGCTTCGCACCGTTGAGCGAGCCCTCGAGCGGCGTGCTGCTATCCGCGCTCCAGATCTCGGGATCCCCGCCCGAGGCGGTGCACGTATCGCCGGTGAGATCGACCCAGCGCGCGCTCGCCGCGTTGCTCCCGTCGACGAGGCCGGTGAGCAGCTCGAACATCTGATCGCCGTTGGTGCACGCCGCGCCGGCCGCGCACCCGCCGTTCGCCCCGACGCCCGGCCCCGCCGTGCAGCATCCCGTCGGGAAGGTCGCCGCGGTGGTCGTGCCGCCCATGACCTGACGGAAGCGCCCCAGCGCGAACACGATGTCGCCAAAGCTGTTGATGATCTTGTTGATCGCGCAGCGCGCGTGATCGAGCCGGGTATCCTCGCCGCCGCAGCTCGGCGGTCCCGATCCGGTCGACGTGTCCATCGACCCCGAGGTATCGAGGATCATCGTGATGTACGGCTTCAGCGGATCGTTCGGTGCCGCGGTGGCGATCCGCGCCGAACAAACCACCGCCAGCGTGGCTACCCCTAGCCACGCAAAAAGCTTTCGCATAGTGGCGTCATTCTAGAAGGTGCAGACCGCAATTGGAATTACGTGACACGCAGGTGTTGGGGGCCCGGTGCTGATCTGCCGCGATCCCCTACACCGCTCATCGCGCGGCGAGCACCGACCGGCCGATCACCTTGAGCGTGAGGATCGGCTTGACCCCCTCGAAGATCGGCAGCACCTGGGCGTCGGCCACGTACCGGCTGATCGGGTACTCCTCGGCGTACCCCCAGCCCCCGTGAAGAAGCTGACCGAGTTGAGTCACTTCGACGGCGACATCGCAGGCGAACAGCTTGGCCATCGCGGCGACCGGGCCTGCCGCACGCTCGTCGCCATCCATCGCCGTGGCCGCGGCATAGGTGATGGCCCGCGCCGCGGTGAGCCGAGAGGCCATCCGCCCGAGGTGGTACCGGGTGAGACCGTAATCGCCGATCGGCTTGCCGAACTGGCGGCGTTCGATGACATAGCGGGCGGTGTGCTCCACCGCGGCCTGCGTGACGCCGCACGCCCGGCCGCCGGTCTGCAGCCGACCCGCGACGAACCCGGCCATCTGGAGCGCGAACCCGCGACCGATCCCGCCCTCGCCCCCGACGACCTGCGCGTCGGGCACGAACCACTTGTCGAACGACAGGGTGAAGGAGTGCATGCCGCGGTAGCCCGGCGTCCGATCCGCCTTGCCGCCGAGCGTCCCGCCCGCGGGCTGCGCGGCGGCGAACTCGTGCCCATCGAACCGCGGCTTGTCGACGATGAACAGGGTCAGGCCGCGCGCGCCCTTCGAGACATCCGGATCGGTCCGCGCGAGGACCGCGATCACGTCGGCGCGCCCCGCGAACGTGCACCACGCCTTCGCGCCGGTGATCGTGAACCCGCCGGGCACGCGCTCGGCGCGGCAGCTGACCGAGGCGACATCGGAGCCGACGTTGGGCTCGGTCACCGAGATCGCGGCCATCACCTCGCCCGAGGCGAGCCGGGGCAGCCAGGCCTGCTTCTGCGCCTCGGTGCCTCCGGCGAGGATCGCCTTCGCGAGGATCTCGGGGCGCGTGATCAACGAACCCGCCGCCGCGAGCGAGGCGCGCGACAGCTCCTCGGTGGTCAGGATCATCGCGAGGTTGCCGAGCTCGTGGCCCCCGTACGCCTCGGGCACCGAGAGCCCGAAGTAGCCGAGCTTCGCCATCTCGGAGATGAACCGCTCCGGCACGAGCTCGTCGTGATGATGGATCCGCTCGGCGTGCGGGACGACCTCGCGCTCCGCGAACGCGCGGACGTTGGAGCGCACCTCGCCGAGCACCTCGTCGAGCGGCCACATCAGCCGGCCCTCCGAGGCGATCGCCGCCGCACCCACGGCCTCGACCGCGGCTGGGGCGATGCCGGCGGCGATCGCGGCGGCGGCGGCAGCGTCGTAGCCTGGGAGCGACAGCCCGAGCAGCGGCGCGATCGGCGCGAGCCGGTACGGGATGCTCGCGGCGAGCTCGGCGGCAGCGACCTGCGCGACCTCGCTCAGCGCTCCGGGCGCCTCGACCAACTCGGCGAGCACGCGCGCCTCCGTGGCGGCGTACGCGACGCGCTCGACCACGACCTGGTGCTCGTCGATCGCCTCGCCATGGCGGGTCAGCGTACGTGCAGCGTCGACCGCGCGGCCGGCGAGGGCGCGTGCGGCATCGGAGATCAGGCGGCGGGCGTCGGACATGCGCGTTGGTAACGCGGCCGGACGCGCCGCACCACTGCTCCCGCTCGCCAACGAGCGCCGCGGACAGCCAGACGCGCTTCACAACAGGCCGTCGAGCACGTGCGCGACCTGCGCACCGTAGCCGCCGCCGAACAGCACCGCGTGCGCGGCCAGCGGATACAGCTGCCAGAGCGCGCTCCGCCCGCGCCAGCCTTCGGCGAGCGGGTAGACCTCGTCGTACGCATCGATCAGCGGTTCGGGCAGGTCACCGAACAACGCGAGCATGGCGAGATCGACCTCGCGATGACCGCCATAGGCCGCCGGATCGATCAGCACCGGAGCGCCGTGGCAGCTCGCGACGTTGCCCCACCACAGATCGCCGTGCAGCCGGGCCGGCGGCTCCGGAGGACCGAAGCGATCGCGCAGCTGGGCCAGGGCATCGAGCTTGCGATCGAGCCCGAGCCGGGCCCGCGCGCACAGCGGACGGACCCGGCGCTCGATCCAGTGCGTGACCACGTCGATCTCGGCGGTGTTGTCCTGTGGCAGCGTCGCCAGGTAGCTCGGCCCGTCGTGACCGAACCCCGGCGCGCCGAGCCGATGGAGCTCGGCCAGCCCCCTTCCGAGGCTGCGATCGAGGCCGCGCCCACGCGGCTCGAGCTCGAGCCACTCGAGGGCGAGGAACGACTCGGCGTGGCCGATCACGAGCGGCACGCGCAGCGGCCCCGCGCGCAGCCACTCCAGCCCGGCGACCTCGGCCGCGAACATCCCCGGCGGCGGCGACGCGTGCGTCTTCACGAACACGACGCGCTGGTCGGCGAGCCGCACCCGATACGCGTCGTTGATGTCCCCCCCGGCGACCGGGTCCGCCGCGGCGACATCGGCGCCGAGGACTCGGGTGACCTCCGCCAGCCAGGTCACAGCTGATCGCGCACGTGAGCGAGCAAGCCGCGGCAGGCTGCCTCGCACAGATCGAGCACGTGCTCGAAGCCGTCGCGATCGCCCGCATACGGATCCGGAACTTCGGCATCGGGCGGCGCGTCGGGATCGAAGCTGCGGAGCAGCGCGATCACCGGCTTGTCGCGAACGCCGAGCATCGTCTCGAGCTGGCGCAGGTTCGCCCGATCCATCGCGACCACGAGATCGAACTTCTCGAGATCGGCCGCCTTGAACTGCCGCGCCAGGTGCGTCAGGTCGAGACCGCGCTTCTCGGCGGCGGCACGCGTCCGGGGGTCCGCGAGCTCACCTTCGTGCCAGTGCCCGGTGCCCGCGCTGTCGATCTTGATCTTGGCGGTCAGCCCGGCCTCGGCGACGAGCTTGTTCATCACGCCCTCGGCCGTCGGCGAGCGGCAGATGTTGCCGAGACAGACGAAACAGATCCTCACGACCGATGGCCTACCACTGCTGGCGGACCGAGCCGCGCTCAAAGCGGCGAATCATGATCGAGCTCGCCGGTCCAGTACAGATAGTCGCGCCAGGCATCCGGAATCGATCGAAGCGAGATCCGGATCGCGACCGCAGGTACCCAGTTCGGTTGGGTCGGAGTCGCGAGCAGCGCCATGCTGGCCTCGCGTGGCGTCCGGCCACCCTTCTTGCGATTGCACAGGTAACAGCAAGTGACGATGTTGGTCCACTCGGTGGTGCCGCCCTGGGACCGTGGCTTGACGTGGTCGTAGGTCAGCTCGCTGATCGACGCCTTCTTGCCGCAGTACTGGCACTTGTAGTTGTCGCGCGCATAGATGTTCACGCGGGAGAACTTGACCGGCCGTGAATGGCGACGAAACGCGCGCAGCAGGCGGACCACCGCCGGCACCTTGATGATGATGTTGACCGACTTGATGTCGCGGCCATATTCCTCGAGGACTTCGACCTTCCCGAGGAACAGCAGCGTGATCGCGCGCTGCCACGAGATGACCTTGATCGGCTCGAATCCCTGGTTGAGCAGCAGGGTCTGCGCGGTGTCCATCGATTGGCCCCTGCAAGTCAATGTAGCATCTGTGGACTCAGACGCGACATTGCTTGCCCCGAGTGCGATCTCGAGCACATACGGGAGTCGACTGGGGAACTGAGATTGAAAACGATTTTCAATAGTGATACCCATGGGATGTGAAGTCGCTCGCAGAGATCCCGCTCGGCCGTGCCGTCACGGTCGCCGGGGTCGATGGGCCCAGAGCGTTTCGGAGACGGCTGCTCGAAATGGGGCTCGTCCCTGGCAGCGAGGTCCAGATCGTCACGATCGCCCCGCTCGGTGACCCCCTCCAGATCCAAGTCCGCGCCGGCCAGTGGTCGCTCCGGAGGTCCGAGGCAGCCCAGATCCAGGTCGAGGACCGCAAGTGAGCGACGGCCACTGCGAGGCCGCGGCGGCCCCACCGGCGGGCGACCGCGCCACCCGGCCGCAGCTCGTGCTCGCGGGCAACCCCAACGTCGGCAAGACGACGCTGTTCAACGCGCTGACAGGATCGTCAGCGAAGGTCTCGAACTATCCCGGCATCACCGTCGATCGCCGGCACGGCGAGCTGCCGCTTCCCGGTGGACGGCTCGCGGATCTCGACGATCTGCCCGGTACCTACAGCCTCAACGCGCGTAGCGCCGAGGAGCAGATCGCGCTCGATGCGATCGTCGGCCTGGGTGGCGTCCGGGCGCCGGACGCCGTGATCGTCTGCATCGATGCCACGCAGGTCGCACGCTCGGCCTACTTGCTGCTCCAGGTGCAGGAGCTCGGGGCCCGCGTGGTCGTGGCGATGACGATGGTCGACGAGGCCAAGGCGGCCGCTCCCGACCCACGCGCGCTCGGTGCATTGCTCGGATGTGAGGTCGTGGCGGTCACCGCGCGGACCCGGGCCGGCCTTCCGGAGCTGGTCGCGGCCATCGATCGCGCGCTGCGCACCGATCGCCGCCCGGTCTGGCGCTGGAGCCCATCGCCCGCGCTGCGCGCGCATCTCGACGCGGTGGCCCTGCCCGAGGCCTGGCGCGCCCAGGCTCGCTATGGCGCGGCGATCGAGACCGGCGATGACGCCCTCGCGCTGTGGGCGTTGACCTGCGTGGAGCCGCGCACCGGGATCGATGACGACGAGCTCGAGGTCCCGGCCGAGCTTCGAGCGGCGGTCGTGTCACGCACGATCGACCGCGGCGTCGATGACGAGGCGGTGCTCGGTCGCTGGGGCTGGCTCGATCGCGAGATCCCGCGGCTGCTCACCAAGCGCGCCGACCGCAGCCGCACCGTCCAGCTCGACCGGATCCTGCTGCACCGCACGTTCGGCTTCACCGTGTTCATCGCCGTGATGGCGATCGTGTTCATGTCGCTGTTCTGGGGTGCCGCGCCGCTGATCGATGGCATCGATCACGGCTTCAAGGCGGCCGGCGGTGGGATCCGCGAGCTGCTCGGCGACGGCATCTTCACCGACTTTCTCGTCGATGGGGTGATCGGCGGCGTCGGCGCCGTGATGGTGTTCCTGCCGCAGATCTTGCTGCTGTTCCTGTTCCTCGGCTTCCTCGAGGACTGCGGCTACCTCGCCCGCGTCGCCTATCTGATGGATCGGATCATGCGGTCGATGAACCTGCACGGCCGGGCGTTCGTGCCGATGCTGTCGGGCTTCGCGTGCGCGATCCCCGCGATCCTCGCGACGCGCACGATGGAGCGCCGCCGCGACCGCATCCTGACGATGATGGTCGTGCCGCTGATGACGTGCTCGGCGCGACTGCCGGTCTACACCCTCGTGATCGCCGCGCTGATCCCGGGCTCGAGCGTGACCCAGGGCCTGTTGATGGTCGGGATGTATCTGTTCAGCGTGCTCACCGCCCTCGCGGCCGCGTGGGTGATGTCGAAGACCCTCAAGCCGCTCAAGGCCAAGCGGCTGCCGTTCTTGATCGAGCTCCCACCGTATCGCTGGCCGCGCTGGCGCGACGTGCTCCGCATGATGCGCAGCAAGTCGGGGACGTTCTTGCGCGAGGCCGGCACGGTGATCCTCGGCTGCTCGATCGCGCTGTGGGCCCTGCTCTACTTCCCGCGCCACCTCCCGGCGGGCTCGCCCGACTACCCCGCGCTGATCGAACGTGCCCCCACGAGCGCGGCCCGGCAGGCGCTCGAGGACCAGCGCTCCGCCGCGCAGCTCGCGAACAGCTACGGCGGCCGGCTCGGTCACGCGATCGAGCCCGCGATCGCGCCGCTCGGGTTCGACTGGAAGATCGGGGTCGGCATCGTCGGCGCGTTCGCCGCGCGCGAGGTGTTCGTGTCGACGCTCGGCATCGTCTACAGCGTCGGCGGCGACGCCGACGAACACTCCGAGCCGCTGCGCAAGGCGCTGCATGACGCCAAGACTGCTGATGGCGCGCGCGCGTACACGCCGCTCGTCGGGTTGTCGCTGATGATCTTCTTCGCGCTCGCGTGTCAGTGCATGAGCACGCTCGCGGTCGTGCGGCGCGAGACCCGCAGCATGCGCTGGCCGCTGTTCCTGTTCGGGTACATGACGGTGCTCGCGTGGATCGTGAGCTTCCTCGTGTACCAGGGCGGCCGGCTCCTCGGCTGTGCATAACCGGGTTTGCCCCGGCTGGGTATGTCGCCCGCCGCGACGTGGGCCCGCTGAGGTCAAAGTCACCGACTACCACTGACGATCCAACCCGAGATGGAGATGTTCACATGATCCCCAAGTACCGACTCCCCACCCACCCCGGCGAGCTGCTCGCTCGAGGAGTACCTTATCCCGCTGAAGATCACGCAGACGGCACTCGCTGAGCGTCTCGGCGTATCCATCCAGCTCGTCAACACGCTGATCAATGGCACGCGTGGAATCACCGCAGAGACCGCGTGGAAGCTCTCGCAGGCGTTCGGCACCACGCCGCAGTACTGGATGAACGCGCAGGCCGCTTACGATCTCGCCTCGAAGCGGCCGGTCAAGACGGTCAAGGCGTTCGCACGATGATCGCAGGCGAGGGTCCAGCACGCGGCGGATTGCGTTGACACTCCCGGGGGTTGCGAGCACGTCGAGATCGATGTCGATCCGCAGCGACGTCGTTCGATCCACGGGTGAAAGTCCAACCCAAGGAGACGCCGATGCAATACCTCTGCCTGATCTATGACGCCGAGACGACCTGGAAAGACCTCCCCGATGCCGAGCGCGCGAAGTTGTCCGGCGAGTACATGCAGTTCACGACGGACATCAAGCAGTCGGGCCACTTCAAGGCCGGAGAGGCGCTCCAGCCGGTGAGCACCGCGACCACGGTGCGCGTCCGTGGCGGCAAGATCTCGACGACCGATGGACCGTTCGCCGAGACCCGCGAGCAGCTCGGTGGCTTCTACGTGGTCGAGGCCAAGGATCTCGATGAGGCGGTGAAGATCGCCGCGCGGATCCCGAGCGCGAAGTTCGGCTCGATCGAGATCCGCCCGATCAGGAAGACGTCGCCGATGTAGCGGATCCCGCCCCGGAGATCGTGACCGGCGGTGGTCGCCGCGCTCGCCGATCGAGCTAGGCTGCGCGCGTGCTGCGCACCGCCGCGATCGAACACGTGTTCCGCACCGAGCGCGCGCGCGTGCTGGCGACGACGATCCGGGTCACCAACGGTGACTTCGAGCTCGCCGAGGAGGCGGTGCAGGAGGCGTTCGCCGCGGCGCTCGCTGCCTGGGACGCCGGGGTTCCCGACGAGCCACGCGGCTGGCTGATCCAGGTCGCGCGGCACAAGGCGATCGATACGATCCGGCGCCGGATCAAGCTGCGCGAGATCGTCGCGGCCGAGCCGCCCGCCGAGCCGACGGCGGCGAGCGGTGACCTGGTCGCCGTGCCCGATGATCGGCTGCGGCTGATCTTCACCTGCTGTCACCCCGCGCTCGCCCCCGAGGCGCAGATCGCGCTGACGCTGCGCACGCTCGGCGGGCTGACGACCGAGGAGATCGCCCGGGCGTTTCTGACCTCGCCCACCACGATGGCGCAGCGGCTGGTCCGCGCGAAGACGAAGATCCGCGACGCGAGGATCCCGTACGAGGTCCCCGAGGCGTCCCAGCTCGCCGAGCGCGCCGGCGCCGTGATGGCGGTGATCTACCTCGTGTTCAACGAGGGCTATGCCGCCACCGCCGGAGACGAATGGGTGCGGCGCGATCTGTGTCACGAGGCGATCCGGCTCGGGCGGCTGCTCGTCGAGCTGACCGCGCTCGATCGTGCCGAGCTGAGGGCGCCGCACGCCGACGCGCAGGGCCTGCTCGCGCTGATGCTGCTGCACGACTCGCGACGCGACGCACGCACCGACGCCGCCGGTGACCTCGTGCTGCTCGAGGATCAGGATCGTGCGGCGTGGGATCGCGCGCAGATCACCGAGGCGCTCGCCCTCGTCCCGCCCGCGCTTCGAGGCGGGCCCGCGGCATCGGACCCGCGTTCCGGCCCCGGATCGTACGCGCTGCAGGCCGCGATCGCGGCGCTCCACGCCTCGGCGGCCCACGCGGCCGACACCGACTGGCCGCAGATCGCAGGGCTGTTCGCCGAGCTCGCGCGACGCTACCCATCTCCCGTGGTCGCGCTCAATCACGCGGTCGCGATCGCGATGTGGCGCGGCCCCGGCGCGGCGCTGCCCCTGATCGACGCGCTCGAGGACGAGCTCGCCGACTATCACCTGTGGCACGCCTCGCGCGCGGAGCTGCTGCGGCGGCTCGGCCGTCCCGGCGAAGCCGCGAGCGCTTATCGCGCCGCCCTGGCGCGCGTGGGTTCGGAGCCCGAGCGCCGGTTCCTCGCGCGCCGGCTCGCGGAAGCTCAGGGCGCCGCGCCGCTGCCGCCGACCGGAAACCCGTAGCCCGCGAGCTGCGCCTTGATCTTGGCGCGCTGCTCGGGATCGAGCTTCACCAGCCACTGCTTGAGCACCTCGAGCGCACGCGCGCGCAGGACCTCACGATCCGGAACGTCCGCGGGGATCGCGAGCCCGAAACCTTGGGTCGTCGCGCCGGCGAGCGCCGCGTACGCCTCGGCGAGCCGCGGCGCGGCGGCCGGATCGGCCTCGCGCTCTGGCGTGTGTGCCTCGATCTGCGCTGCGAACCACGGCCCGATATCGCCCATCGCCCCGCAGTCTACCTCGCTACTTCGTCAGCTTGCGGTACTCGTTGATGTGCCGGATCGCCGAGCGGGAGTCACCTGATTGATCGAACAAGGTCGCGAGGTTGTAGTGCGCCTCGGCGAGCTGAGGATCGAGCTCGAGGGCTCTGCGGTACAAGGAGATCGCGTCGGACTCCTTGCCGGCGTCCTGCGCGAGGACCCCGAGGTTGTAGTACGCGGTCGCATCGACCGGATCGAGCTCGAGCGCGCTCCGGAAGCAATCGTGGGCGGCCGTGGGATCGCTGCTCTCCGCGAACAGCCGCCCGAGGTTGATCCACGCCTCGGTGCAATCGGGGCGGAGTCGCAAGCAGCGGCGATAGGCATCGATCGCGGCGACTGGATCACGCTCCTCGAGCTGGATCGCGCGCGCGATCCACTGGTCCGCGGTGGCGGGCGGCACCGCGATCGGCACCGGGGCGTCGGGCGCGCGCGGCAGCTCGCGGAGCTCACCCGCCGGCGGGGGCCGCGCGGGAATCAGCTCGAACGCGAGCGAGAGCTGCCCCGCCAGGTCATCGCGCGTGTGCGCGCCCCGGATCTGGACCTGACCGCCGCGCGCCTCGACCGTGAGCTCGGCGAGCGACGTGCCGGCGGGGAGGTTGCGCTGGATCCGCGATAGCTCCTTGCGCACGCGCGGCAGTGACAGGCCTGCGTCCACGAGCGCCTTGACCGTACGCAGCGCCGAGAGATCACGAAACGACAGCTGCGCCGGGACCGTGCCCGGCGTGCCGACCAGACCATCGCGGATGCAGCTCCGGACCGCTGACTCGGGTAGCCCGATCAGCTGCGCGGCGTGCCGCGCCGAGTAGCTCGTCCACATCGAGCCGACCTTATCATCCTCGTCGCGTCCTCGCGCTCGCTCGCCGGTGGATCCACACCGCGACCATCGTGGCGATCTGGTCGAGCACCTCGGCGCCGGCTCGCGAGTCGTCGGGCAGCCCGATCAACGCGGCGCGGTGCTTTGACGCGGGGTCGAAAACGCCAGCGTACCTGGTCCTGCTAACGTCGGGTGGATGTCTCGCCGGCTCGTGCTGTCGCTCGCGCTCGCGGGCTGCCATGTCGTGAGCCAGACCGAGACGACGCGGCCCGGTCACACCGAGCGCGTGCCGGATCGGGAGCGCGCCATCGCGCGCCGCCCCACGCTGGTCGTGACCGACGCCGGGACGCTGCGGTTCATCGAGCCGCTCGAGTGCCCGACCGAGGAGCGCGTCACCACCGCGACCTCGATCGAGATCGCGACCGAGCCGAACCTCGCGACCTTCGTCGTCGGCGTGGTCGCGACCGCGGTCGGCGGCCTGCTGCTCGTCAACGGCCTCAGCGACGGCGCGAGGGCCAATCCGTACACCTACGGCGGGCTCGGCAGCGCCCTCGTCGGTCTGCCGCTCGCGATCGCGCCATGGCTCGGCACCGGCACCGAGCTGCGAGCCGGACCCGAGGGCGAGCGGACCAGGCCCGGGCCGAGCGAGCTATGCGGTGAGCGTGCGCTCGCGGCGAGGTCCGCCACCCTCTCGATGCGTGGCATCGAGGTCCACGGCCGGATCGCGCGCGATGGCACGTTCGCGATCTCGCCGTATCAGCTGGTCGATGCGTACGATCCGAGCGCGATCCCGGCCTGGGAGATCAGCGCGACCATCGATGCCGAAGGCGGCGCGCGCGCGGTCGCGGTCGTGCTCGAGGCCAGCGCGCTCGCGAGGCACGCGACGGACTACCTCGCGCACGCCGACTTCGACGCGTCGATCCAGCCGCTGCAGCTCGTCCCGAATATTCGCGCCGGGACGTTGCGGGTGAGCCTGACGGCCACGGCCGACGGCCCGGCGTTGCGGCTGGTCCTGGCGGTCGAGAACGACGGCCCCGGCGATGCGTTCGCCCTGCGCGGCCAGATCATCTCGAGCACCAAGGCGGTCGATGGCCGGATGATCTACGTCGGTCGGCTGGCGGCGAGCGCGGCGACCACACGCGAGCTCCTGATCCCGCTCACCGACGCGGCCGCCGACGCGATCCGCGGCGCGTCGATCGATCTGGCAGTCGAGCTGCGCGACGCCCACGGCACCGCCCCCGCCGCACCGGTCCGGTTTCGTGGCGCGGTGCTCGGGGACGCGCCGCGATGAGGACCGCGTGAAGATCGCGATCATCGGCTCGGGCATCGCGGGGCTCGGCGCGGCACGCGCGCTCGCCGGGCCCCACGAGGTCACCGTGTTCGAGGCGGCCGCGCGGCCCGGCGGTCACGTCTACACCGTCGATGTAGACGGCGTGGCCATCGACATGGGGTTCATCGTATGCAACCGCGAGCGCTATCCCCACTTCATGCGCCTCCTCGGTGAGCTCGGGATCGCGACCCGGCCGACCACGATGTCGTTCTCGGTCTCGTTGCCCGGCAGCGACCTCGAGTGGGGGAGCGAGAGCTTGTCCGCGATGTTCGCGGATCGCCGGCGCCTCGTCGACCGTCGCCACTGGCGGTTCCTGATCGAGGTGCTCGGGTTCCTGCGTCGCGCGCGCCGAGATCTCGACGCCGGCGCGGCCCGGGAGCGCTCGCTCGACGAATACATCAGCCTGCGCCGGATCGGCGACGAGGTCCGCGCGCAGTTCATCGTGCCGCTCGCCGCCGCGCTGTGGTCACTCGCACCAGATCGGTGCGGCGGGTTTCCCGCCGAGACCTACCTGCGGTTCCTCGATCAGCACGGCATGCTGCGCCCGGTCCGCCCGCTCGCGTGGCAGACCATCGTCGGCGGCAGCTCGCGCTACGTCCAGGCGCTGCTCGCGCAGCTGCCGCGGTTCACGCTTCACCTCGGAACGCCGGTCGCCACCGTGCACCGCGATCCGGCCGGCGTCACCGTGGTGGCCGCCGGTCGCGAGCACCGCTACGACCGGATCATCGTCGCGACCCACGCCGACACCGCGCTGGCGCTCCTCGCGCAGCCCAGCCCCGCCGAGCGCGCCGTGCTCGGTGCGTTCTCGTACAGCATCAACCGGACCGTGCTCCATCGCGATCGCCGGTTCCTGCCCCGCCGCCCCGCGGCGCACGCGTCGTGGAACTACGTCGCGGATCCCGACACCGCCCGGGTCGCGGTCACCTACTCGATGACGCGGCTCCAGGGGCTCGTCGACGCGCCCTATCTCGTCACGCTCAACCCGCGGACGCCGCCGGCCGGCACGATCCACGAGGTCACGTTCGCCCATCCGCAGCTCGATCGCGCGGCCCTGTCCGCGTCGGCCGAGCTGCCCCGCCTCGGCGGAGCCCACCGCTCGTACTACGCAGGCGCTCACCTCGGCTTCGGCTTTCACGAGGATGGTCTGCGCGCGGGCCTCGCCGCCGCGGCGCGGCTCGCCGCCGACGAACATCGCCCCGCCGAGACGCCCGAGGCGTCATGAGGAAGCCGACCTCCGCGTTGATCCGTGGCTCGCTCGTGCACGCGCGCAACGATCAGCTCGCGCGGCGCACGTTTCGCTATCCCGTCTACATGGCAGCGATCGATCTCGACGAGCTCCCCGCCCTGGATCGCGAGCTGCGGCTGTTCTCCCACGGTGGGCGAGGCCTGTTCGCGCTCCACGACACCGACTACGCGGACGGCGCGCGCGGGTTGCGGACGGCGCTCGCCGATCTGCTCGCCGCGAACGGGCTCGCCGCGCCCGCGACGACCCGCCTGATCACGAACCTTCGCGTCGCCGGATACGTGTTCAACCCGGTGAGCTTCTTTCTCAACTACGACGCCACCGCAGCGCTGACCTCGGTGATCGCCGAGGTCAACAACACATACGGCGGCCGGCTCCGCTACGTGCTCGGTCCGGACCAGCGCCTCCCGGGCCCCCGCGTCGGATTTCGTCATGTCCGCGAGCTGTTCGTGTCGCCGTTCCTGCACGGACCGCGAACGTACGAGCTGTGGTTCGATGCCCCGCTCGACGCAGATCGTCTCGCGATCACGATGCACGTCGACACGCCCGAGGGAGCGCGGATCTTCGTGGCGCACTTCGCCGGCGATCGCCAACCGCTGACCGATCGCGCGCTGCTCGCCGCCGCGATCCGCTACCCCCTGATGACGGTCCAGGTGATCGCGCTGATTCACGTGCAGGCATGGAAGCTCCGGCTCCGCGGCGTGCCCTACCGCCGGCCCGGACCCGATCACCGCCCGCTCGGGAGTGTTCGTCCTGGCCGGTTCGGGTAACGTATCCATCGCGTGTCGGGGGCCGTCGCTCATCCATTGATCGTCCCGCTACCGCGTCTGGTGCCGCCGGCTGGCCACGCGTTGCGATGGGCGCTGCTCGCCCGCCTGCGCGCGACGTGGACCGGCGGCCGGCTCGACCTCGTGATGCCCTCGGGCGAGTGCGTCCGCCTCGGTGACGCGGGCCCCGCCCATGCCCGCGCGCACGTCCACGATGATCGGCTGTTCCTGCGGCTGCTCCTGCGCGGAGAGATGGGGGGTGGAGAGTCGTTCGTCGCCGGCGAGTGGTCGAGCGACGATCTCGTCGCGGTGCTGCGCCTGTTCTTGCGGGGCACCGAGGCCCGCGGGCTCGAGTCGCCGCTGACCCGACTCGCCCAGCTGCGCGCCCTGCGCCGTCATCGCCGCGCCGCGAACACCCCGCGCGGCAGCCAGCGCAACGTCCACGCGCACTACGATCTCGGCAACGAGTTCTACCAGCTGTTCCTCGATCCGGACACGATGTCGTACTCGTGCCCGTACTGGCCCGATCGAACGATGTCGCTGGCCGACGCGCAACGCGCCAAGCACGAGCGCCTGTGCGATCAGCTCGACCTGTCACCTCGCGATCACCTGCTCGAGATCGGGTGCGGCTGGGGCGGGATGGCGATCCACGCCGCGCAGACGCGTGGATGCAAGGTCACCGCGATCACCGTCTCGCGCGCGCAGCATCAGCTCGCCACCGCGCGCGTCGCCGCGGCCGGGCTCGCCGATCGCGTCGAGATTCAGTACCGCGACTATCGCGATCTCGACGGTAGCTTCGACAAGATCGTCTCGATCGAGATGCTCGAGGCGGTCGGCTACGAGTACCTGCCCGGATTCTTCGCGACCTGCGCGCGCGTCCTCCGCCGGGGTGGCGCGCTCGCGATCCAGTCGATCACGATGCCCGCGGCCCGGTTCGCGGCGTATCGCCGCCAGGTCGACTGGATGCAAACCTATATCTTTCCGGGATCGCTGATCCCCTCGCTCCCGGTGATCGAGCACGCGGCCGCACGCTCGGGTCTCCGCGTCGCGTCCTCCGATGACATCGGTCCCGACTACGCGCCGGCGTTGCGAGCGTGGCGTACGCGCTTCGAAGCCGCGCTCCCGTCGGTGCGGGCGCTCGGCTTCGACGTGCCGTTCGTTCGCACCTGGCTGATGTACCTCGCGTTCAGCGAGGCGGCGTTCACCGAGCGAACGCTCGGCGATCATCAGCTGGTGCTGACGCGCTGACGGTCACCTGGTGTGGGTGACCGTCACGTTCGTCGTGATCCCACCGCGGATCCAGAACTTACCGGTCACCGTGATCGACCTCGGCGCCATGGCCTCGACCAGATCGTCACAGATCTGATTGGTGACGGCCTCGTGGAACGCGCCTTCGTTGCGATAGCTCCACAGGTAGAGCTTGAGGCTCTTGAGCTCGACGCAGCGCTCCGCGGGCACGTAATCGATCGAGATCGTTGCAAAGTCGGGCTGCCCGGTGAGCGGGCACAGGCACGTGAACTCGGGACACTCGAAGGCGATGTGGTAGTCGCGCCCGGCCCGCGGGTTGGGAAACGTGTCCAGTTGCTTCGACGGCCGCGTGGTCATGGGACGCGCGATGGATAGCACATCCCGACTCCCGTCTCCGCTGGCGCATCGACTCGTCTTCCACTACACTGGTCTTGCGACTCGCGTCGCCGAGAACACAACGCGGTGACCATTTCGGACATCACGAACTGTGGACTTCGAAACGGGCCGAAGTGCCCACTACGAAGGCCCAACCCCGGGAGCCGCTGCATTTCTGCTGGCGGGCCGCGAGGTTCGGGCTCTGGCTTATGCCAGGGGAGGACGAACGACATGCCAAGTAAACGTCAAAGCTCTATGGAGGGGCCCTCTTAGCCTCCCCGCTGATCCTCGGACGTTGTGTAAACACGTCCGAGTAAAGAAGAGCGAACGGGCCTGGCTGTCGGGCCCGTCTTATTTTTCGGCGCTGAATGTGCCTCGGGATGAGCAGAATCGATCAACCCTCGGCTTGGGTCCCTCTCGATCACGCGATGAGCCCGAAAACACGAACGTCGCCACCCGCGCCACGATGGCAGCGGAGGGCGACGTCGGTAGGCCACGAAGTCGAGCTAGAACGTGAAGATCTGATCCGGTCGCTTCTCGGCTGGCTTCGGTGCCGCCGTGTCCTGCTTCTGCTTGATGATCGGCGGAGGCGGGTCGACCGCAAACCGGGCCGCGGCCGAGGTCATCGGAATCGCCGGGCTCGAAGGCCGGGTCTCCGGGGCCGGCTTGCTCGGCCCCAGGTTCGAGTGGCCCGACTGCGGCTGCGGCTGCGTCATCGGCCGCACCGGGCTCGGCGACGGAGCGGGCCTTGGCTGGGTCGGAGTCACGGTGACCGTGCCGCCCTCACCAAGAAAGTCGTTCACGCGCGTCTCGACAAGCTGGCTCATCGAGATGTTGTTGACCTCGCAGAAGGCCTTCAGCCGCTCGTAGGTCGTGCGGCTCACACTGATGCTCCGTCGAGTTTGCTTCTTGGCCATTGTCTTTCCTTACGCTACGGGTAGGGCATCGTCAAGGCTAACCTACTAGCCGTGGACTCCCGCCTGACGCCACAAGACATAGCATCGGCGTCTGACAGTCGACGTGCGATCCCATCTCCTCGCGTCACGAAGAGGTCGAGATCACTGAGCGATCGAGCGTGTCGACGCGATCAGCGAGCGCGGCCGAGCCAGTCGACTGGCCGCAGATGCGAGATCAGCTCCGCCTCGCGCGAGCCCGGGGTCGCCATCACGTCGTAGTCCCAGCGGACGAGCGGAGGCAGCGACATCAGGATCGACTCCACCCGGCCATTCGTCTTGAGCCCGAACAGCGTCCCACGATCGAAGATCAGGTTGAATTCGACGTAGCGCCCACGCCTCCGGAGCTGCCACGTGCGCTCGACGTCGCTGTAGGACTCGGTCTGGCGACGCTGTGCGATCGGCACGTACGCCGGAACAAACGCCCTCGCGAGGTCCTGGACGAAGGCGAAGATCTGCTCGGGATCGGGCAGCGGGGCCTCGCCCTTGGCACCGAGGTAGTCGAAGAACACGCCACCTACACCGCGGGTCTCGCCGCGGTGAGGCAGGAAGAAGTACTCGTCACACCAGGTCTTGAACCGGTCGTAGTCGCCAATCGGGCGATGACGATCGCAGGCCGCCGCCAGGGTCTGGTGGAAGTGGACCGCGTCCTCTCGGAACAAGTAGTACGGCGTGAGGTCGGCGCCGCCGCCAAACCACAGCGCGTCGCCCTTGGTCAAGCACCGGAAGTTGGCGTGCGTCGTCGGCACCATCGGCGAGCGCGGATGCAACACCAGGGACACGCCACTGGCCCGGAACGTGCGGCCGTGCCCGGGCATGTGCTCCGCGAGCTCGGCCGGCAGCTCGCCATCGACGTTGGACCAGTTCACGCCCGCCTTCTCGAACAGCGCTCCGCCCTCGAGCACTCTCGCCACCCCGCCGCCGCCTCCCGGCCTCTGCCAGGCATCCGCGGTGAACTCGGTGCCGCCGTCGGCCTCGGCGAGTGCATGGCAGATGTCGGTCTGGAGCTCCTGGAAGAACTTCACCGCGCGATCGAAGAGGTCCGACACAGCGCCAATGCTACCATCGTCTGAACCACTAGACTGATGTCGGCCGCCTTTCGACTCCTGCGCGCAACCCGCGTGTTCGCGGTCATCTTCCTCAGTTACATGTGGCAGATGTCCTGGGCGCGCCTGCGACCGGTCTCGTTCGATACGCGCGCCCGATGGACGAAGATCCATCGTCGCAACGCGCGCCGCATGTTCAAAGGCTTCGTCCGCCTGCGCGGCGTGTACATCAAGCTCGGCCAGATCCTCTCGATCATGGGATCGTTCTTGCCGCGCGAGTACACCGAGGAGCTCGAAGCGCTGCAGGACGATGTCCCGCCGCGATCGTACGCGAAGATCAAGACGACGTTCGTGAAGTCCTTCGGCAAGCAGCCGCACGAGGTGTTCGATCACTTCGATCAGATCCCGATCGCGGCGGCGTCGCTCGGTCAGGTCCACGAGGCGCGCAACGAAGGCGGCGAGCGGCTCGCGGTCAAGATCCTGTATCCGAACGTCGCGACGATCATCAAGGTCGACCTCCGGGTGCTCGGCTGGGCGTTGCGCATCTACCGCAACTTCGTGCCGTTGCAGCAGATCGAGCGCGTACACGAGCAGCTCGCGGACATGCTCTCGCGCGAGACCGATCTCGAGAACGAGGCGCGCTGCATCTCCCGGATGGCGAACAACTTCGCCGGCGACCCAGACGTGGTGTTCCCGAAGGTCTTCCCGGAGTGGTCGAGCCGCACCGTGATGACGATGACGTTCATGGACGGCGTCAAGATCTCGAAGAAGGACGCGCTCGCGTCGCTGTCGCTCGATCCGTACGACGTCGCCACCAAGATGACGAAGGTGTTCTACAAGCAGCTGTTCGTCGACCGGTTCTTCCACGCCGATCCGCACCCCGGGAACATCTTCGTGCAGCGAGGACCCGAGGGTCAGGTCCGGATCGTCGTGCTCGACCTCGGCTCGGCGACCGAGCTGCGCGACAACCTCGCCGATGGCATGTTCGACATCCTGTCGGGCCTGATGACCCGCAAGGATGATCTCGTCGTGAAGGGCATCGACACGATGGGCTTCATGGCCGCCAACGGCGATCGCGCGCTGCTCGAGCGCACCACGCGCAAGTACTTCGAGAAGCTGCTCAACCTCAACATCACCGATTTCGGCAAGATCGATCCGGCGGTCGCGCAGCAGCTCGCCGATCCGGACATGAAGCGCGACGAGCTTCGCGACCTGATGAAGTCGATCGCGTATCCCGAGGGCTGGTTCTACGTCGAGCGCGCCGCGGTGATCATGTTCGGGCTGTCCGCGATGCTCGCGCCCAGGCTCAACGGCATCCAGGTCGGGTTCCCGTACATCACGAAGTTCATCATGGATCGCAACGCCAAGCGGCTGAGCGACGCCGCCGCGGCGGCCAAGGCCGACGTCAAGCCCGAGCCCAAGCCCGACGTCAAGCCCGAGCCCGAAGCGGAAGCCCTGCTGAACTGAACGCTTCGCGAGCTGCTCGACCACCGGCGGAGACGGCCGGAGCACCCGGGCGCGATCTTCGGAACACCGACGCGGGCGCGCGGGTCTCCGCCACGTGCACCGTGCTAACCTGTCACGCGTGAGCTTCGATGTGGTCGTGGCAGCCGACGCGAGCTGGGGAATCGGCAAGAGCAATGCGTTGCCGTGGCCGAAGCTTCGTGGCGATCTCCAGCACTTCAAGCGCGTGACGAGCACGGCGAGCGAAGGTCGTCGCAACGCGATCGTGATGGGGCGCAAGACCTGGCAGAGCAAGGAGGTCGGCTCGTGCGCGCTCCCGAACCGGCTCAACATCGTCGTCTCGCGCGGCGCGTTCGAGGTCCCGGCCGGCGTTGTCGCGTCGCGCTCCCTCGATGATGCGCTCGCCGCCGCGCGCGAGTGCGAGAGCGTGTTCGTGGTCGGAGGCGCCGGCCTGTTGCTCGATGCGCTCGAACACCCCGCCCTGCGTTGGATCTACCTGACGCGGATCGAAGGCAACTTCGAGTGCGACATCGTGCTGCCGGATCTCGACGCACGCGGCTTCGTGAAGCTCACGTGGGATGGCGAGCGCCGCGCCGAGGAGCACGGCGTGCGCTACACGATCGAGAAGCTGCAGCGCGGCTGAGCGGGCTGCACCACCGCCCGGCACGGCGAGCGCCCGGATGGCGCGGCGTCACACCGCGACCGGGAACTTGATGAATGGATGGTGCTGGTATCCCTCGAGCACGACGTCCTCGAACGTCATCTCGAGCGTGGGCTTGTTCGCGAGCACCAGCGTCGGCAAGGGATGCGGCGCCCGCGCGAGCTGGAGCTTCACGCCCTCGACATGGTTGAGGTAGATATGCGCGTCGCCCAGCGTGTGCACGAACGCACGCGGCCGCAGCCCGCACTCTCGAGCGATCATCGACATCAGCAGCGCGTAGCTCGCGATGTTGAACGGCACGCCGAGCGCGAGATCCGCCGACCGCTGATACAGCTGACAATCGAGCCAGCCGGCACCGGAAGCCGCCTCCTGGTGGACGTAGAACTGGAACAGGGCGTGGCACGGCGGGAGCCGCATCTTCGGGATGTCCGTGACATTCCATGCGCTGACGATGATCCGGCGCGACGTTGGATCTCGCTTGATCGTCGCGATCGCTTCGCTGATCTGGTCGATCCCGGCCCCGCCGTGCGGAGGCGCGCCCCAGTGGCGCCACTGGTGACCGTAGATCGGCCCGAGCTCGCCGGCCGGATCGGCCCACGCGTCCCAGATCGGCGTGTGCTGCTTGAGATCGTCGTTGATGTTGGTGGAGCCGCGCAGGAACCACACCAGCTCGCGGACGACCGCCGGGAACAGCACCTTCTTGGTGGTGACCAGCGGGAACCCGTCACGCAGATCGTAGCGGGTCTGGGCGCCGAACAGCGAGATCGTGCCGGTGCCGGTGCGATCGGTCCGCCGCTCGCCGTGTTCGAGCACGTGGCGCAGGAGATCGAGGTACGGCCTCATGTCATGCGTATAGCACCGCCGTATGATCGCGGCGTGGACCCCCGCCCCGCCACCATCGGCCAGCTCCTCGGCTCGTACGATGGCTTCCTGCTCGACGCCTACGGCGTGCTGATCGACGCCAGCGGCGTCCTCCCCGGCGCGATCGCCCTGCTCGCCGAGCTCGCTCGCCGCGGCACGCCCTACGCGATCGTCACCAACGACGCCTCGCGTTCGGCCACGACCTACGTCGCCAAGCTCACCGCGCTCGGTCTCGCGGTCACCGCCGAGCGCATCATCACGTCGGGGAGCCTGCTCCCCGGCTACTTTCGCGACCACGGGCTCGACGGCGCGCGGACCTGCGTGCTCGGAACCGCCGATTCCCACGCGGAGGTCGTCGCCGGTGGCGGCGTCCCGGTGCCGCTCGAGCGCGGCATGGAGATCGACGCGCTCGCGGTGTGCGACGACGCCGGCACGCCATTCCTCCACGGCCTCGAGCTCGCGTGCTCCGCCGTCGTGCGCGCCATCGATGCGGGCCGCCGCCCGGCGCTGATCCTCCCGAACCCGGACCTCGTCTACCCCAAAGGCGATGGCGAGCTCGGGTTCACCGCCGGCTCGATGGCGCTCCTGATCGAGGCCGCGCTGAACCGCAGGTTTCCGTCGCTGGACCTCCGGTTCACCCGCCTGGGCAAACCCGAACCGCACCTGTTCGTCGAGGCGCGGCGCCGGCTCGCCGTCGACCGGCTCGTGATGATCGGCGACCAGCTCGAGACCGACATCGCCGGCGCGCGTGCCGCCGGGCTGGACGGCGCACTCCTCGCGGGAGTTTCGCGCTGGGACCCGTCCGCAGCCATTGCGCCGACCTACCTCCTCGCTACGATCGAACCGTGATCCAACGGTTCTGCTTCGTGAAGCTGCTCGACGACGAGGTCGGGACCCGCGCGGAGCTCGCCGAGATGCTGCGCGCGCAGCTGATCTCCGCGGGCGCGCACGTGATCGTCGGCCTGCCCGCAGACGACAGCGCCGCGCGATGGGACCTCTCGATCGTGATCACCGCCGCATCGATCGAGGCATGGAACGCGCTCGCGCAGCTCCCCGCGATGACCGGCGTGTTCGACGAGCTCGCCGGCCGAGCCGCCGTCGTCAAGGCGTGGACGTTCTCCGCGATCCCGTGAGCCTGCCGCGACCGTCCATACCGACTTCGACGAGCACGTCCTTACTTGAACCGAACCTCCACGTCCGAGGCTCGATGCCGCGCGGTCTCGACGAGGGCGATCCACGCCGCCCTGGGGGGACCGGCCAGCCCGAAGGGTTGCGCGACCACCGTGAAGTCGCCGCGCCCGCTGGCCTCGCAGCTCCGGACGTTGACGAACATCTCGAGAGGATCCGGATCGCCGTGCAGCACGACCGACGTGATCCAGTTCGTCTGGAGCGCGCGCCCGACCTGGAACGAGAGCTGATCGGGCCACACGGTCGTTAGCTGTCCCGTCGCCTGCGGGGTGGAGAGCAGCAGCTCGCAGGGCCAGCCACCATCGGCGTCGCGCCTCGGCTCGATCAACGACGGGGTGGCCGCGGCGGTCTCCGCTGCCGGCATCGCACCCTCGAGGCTCGCGAGCTCGCCGCCGATCTTCAGGATGATCCGCTCCACGTCCTGGTGATCGATCGCCGCGAGCTCCGGCGCGGCCCCGAGCCCGATTCCTCGATCGAGCCTCGCGACGATCTTGTCGGCCAACGCGACCAGGGAGACGAGCCCCTGGCCGCCGATCACGTCGGGATCATGATGACGCGTGATCACGTCGGCGATCGGCGCGGCGAGGCCCCAGCGCTCGGCGACCACCATCCCGAACTCGACGTGGAAGCGCGTTACTAGATCCGTCCACGCCTCGACCGGCAGGATGGCGAGCCGACGTTGATTGGCCACATCCTCGAGCGTCGCCACGAGCACGACCGCGCCGAAATCGTGCAACAGACCCGCGATGTAGGCGATGTCGGGCGAGATGCCACGGCGACTCGCGAGCGTCTGGCAGACTCGCGCCGCCACCAGGGCCGAGCGCCAGACGTCGCGCCGCAGCGCGGACAGCGGCCCGGTGGCCGTCGCCGTCTTGCCGACGCCGGTCGCGAGCGCGATCTCGAGGACGCCGCGCGCGCCCAGCCTCACCACGGCCGCATCCAAGGTGCAGAGGGGCCCCCGACCGCCCGCAGTCACCACCGAGCTCGCGGCGCGGAGGACGGCGGCGCTGAGTGTCGGATCCGCGCCCACCACCTCGACGATCGTCCGCACCGCGACCCGGTCGTCCTCGGCCAGCCGCTGCAGCTTGGCAGCGATCGCTGGATAGGGGGGGATCCGTGCGCGATCGGCCCGGAGCCGCTCCACCAGCGCACACTCGATGTTCACGATCTCGGCCTGCTGGACGGGCGATACGGGGAGCGACAGCATCTGCCGACATGGATCGGCCAGATGGAGAACGTTACAGCGCCGATCACGCGCTGCCACGGCCGATCCGCGGCCCGTCGTTCGGACCAGAGGACCGGCGATCGTGCTCGTGGCACGGTGAGACTGTTTAGCCCGCGGGCGTGCGAAGCCTGGCGATCCATGGCGCGAGGTCGGGCGGCAGCGGCGATTCGAACCGGACCTGCGCGCCGGTCGCCGGGTGCTTGAAGCCGAGCACCGCCGCGTGCAGCGCGAGCCGCGGGGCGCGCGGGATGAACGTGCGGCCGGTCTCACCGCCGTGCTGGTGATCGCCTGCGATCGGATGCCCGAGGCCGGCGAGGTGGATGCGGATCTGGTGGGTGCGCCCGGTCTCGAGCCGGGCCGAGACCAGCGTCGCACCGGCGAGCGCCTCGAGCACGGTGATCCGGGTGACGGCGCGCTTGCCATCGACCGGACGGTCGATCGTCTGCTCCGAGATCGACCCGATGGCCACGGCGCGGTACTCGCGATCGACGTCGTGGGCCTTGAACGCCTCGCCGAGCTGCTTGTTCGCATCGCGCGTGCGGGCGAACACGAGGAGCCCGCTGGTCGGCAGATCGATCCGGTGCACGAGGAAGACCTCGCCGAACCGGAGGGTCAGCTGATCGAGCAGGTCACCGCGATCGCTCTCGGGCGTGGGCGCGGTGACCAGCCCGGCCGGCTTGTCGACGACGATCACGTGCGGATCGGTGAACACGATCTGCGGCGCGGGCGGCGGCTCGGTGCGATCGACGGCGCCGCCGACGTTGATCTCGATCACCTGGCCGCCGTGCACGAGCCGTCCCGCGATCTTCACGCGCGTGCGATCCACGAACACGCCGCCTTCGTCGATCACCGCGCGCGCCCTGCGCCGCGATAGCCCCGCGATGTGCTTGGGGAGCACCTGATCGAGCCGGAGGCCCCCTTCGTCCGCAGCGACCGTGAACTTCTCCTTCATGGCGCGCGGCGAACCACCTCGAGGATCGCCTCGGCGAGGGCCTCGGGGACCTCTTCCTGCAGGAAGTGTCCGGCGGAGGTCCGGGTCACGATGGCATCGGGGCGTAGCCGCGCGACGTGGTTGATCACGCGCCCGAGGATCGGATCGCGCATTCCCCACACGAGCGCCACCGGAACCCGGGCGGTCACGAACGCGGCCTGCGACCGCCCGAGCGCTGGCACCGAGACGTGCGTCAACGCATCAGGAACCATCCGGGCGAGCGCGAGCGGGGCCGCGCGTGCTGCTCGCCGCCGCAGCGGCCAGCGGTACGCGCGCGCGACGTCACCGCGGATGCTGCGGCGATCGCCCTGTGCGAACGACAGCACGCCGAGCGGGAATCCCAGCCGGCGAAACACCAGATCGCTCACGACCGGGACCTGAGACAGCCGGTGGAACAGGGTTGGCTTGAACGCCGGCGAGGGTGGCGAGACCGCGGTGTTGCCGAGGACGATCCCGCGCAGCCGTGACATCCGGCTCGCCATCGCGCACAGCCCGATCGGACCGCCCCAGTCCTGCCCCACGATCACGAGCGGACCGGGAACCAGCTGATCGAGCGCCTCGCCCAGCCAAGAAGCGTGGTTGTCGAGGGTGTGCGCCGGGCCCTCGGGCTTGCTCGATAGGCCGAACCCGATCAGATCCGGAACGATCAGCCGGAGCTGGTCACCACCCGGGTGCTCGAGGAGGGACGCCACGACCTTGCGCCACAGAAAGCCCCACGTCGGATTGCCATGAACGAGCACGACCGCGGGTCCCGTTTCGGGTCCCCACTCGAGCACGTGCATGCGCTCGCTACCGGTCTCGAGCATCTTCGCTCGCGAGCCGGATGGCAGCTGCGCGACGATCCAGGTCGGAAGGTTAGCTACCAACCGTCGTCGCCCGGGGAGCCGCGGCGCTTCTTCTTGCGATCCTCGCCGCCCTCGCGACCCTTGTCCTTGTCTTTCTCGTTGCGCTTGCGGCGCTGATCCGCGCTTGGCGCCGGTGGACCGAAGCCGCTCGCTGGAGGACGACCGCCACCCGCCGGAGGGCCGCCGTAACCACCACCACCGGGCGGCCGATATCCACCGCCGGAAGGAGGTCCGCCATAGCCGCCGCCGGGCGGCCGATATCCGCCGCCGGAAGGAGGTCCGCCGTATCCACCGCCACCGCCATACGAACGCGGTGCGCCTCCTCGCGCCTCGCGCTCGCGCGCTTCATTGATCCGCAGCATCCGACCGTCAAGAGCCTGACCATCCAGCTCGGCGAGGGCCGCCTTCGCGAACTCATCGGATGCCATCTCGACGAACGCGAAGCCGCGCGATCGACCAGTCTCACGGTCCATGATGATGGACACGCTCGTTACTTCCCGGCCGTTCGCCCCGAAAGCTTGTCTAAGACTTTCCTCATTGGTGTTGTAGTCCAGGTTGCCCACATAGAGCTTCGTTCCCACGAGAATATCTCCTAGACGATTCAGCGAACTTCGACGGGTTGATTGGGAAGGGTGACCGGGTGCCTCAGCGACGCCCCACACTCTGGACGATAGCCTATCACAGGCGGCTGCGGACGAGATCACAAGCCGCCGTCCGAGAACTATTCGGACGCCAGAAACGGCGTTAGAGTGCCTTCCTTTCCGACATGGGAAACTATGAAGAAGCTCGCTTTTCTTACCGGAGCAGCGGGGTTGGGGCTCGCTGCCCTGCTGGTCGTTGCCCATAGCGCCAAGGCCGCCGATCGCCGCGATTCCATTGCGGCCCTGGGCACGATGCCCCTCGCGGATATCAACGATGTCTACGCGTGGATGTCGACCGATGGCAGCAAGGTCAACCTGGCGATGACGATCTCCCCGGCCGATGACGGCACCCGCCACTTCGGTCCCGGCGTCCAGTACGTCTTCCACGTCACGAGCAAGGCGATGCTCGGCGTGCGTGTTCCGGAGGGTACCGAGACCAACGTGATCTGTACGTTCGCGTCCGACACCTCCGCCCAGTGCTGGGTCGCCCAGGGAACGACGGTCAAGGGCTACGTCACGGGTGACGCGAGCAACACGGCCGGGATCATCAGCCCCGATGGCAAGGTCCGGCTGTTCGCGGGTCGCCGCTCGGATCCGTTCTTCTTCAACTTCCAGGGGTTCCGCGACGCGGTCGCCGCGGTGAAGGGGATCCCCCCCGCCCTTCTGACGCCGAACGCGGCTGGCTGCCCGAGCTCGTTGACGGTCACGCAGACCCAGCCGGTGATCATGAAGCTCCAGGAACCCGCGCAGCCGGGCGCGACCGCGCCGTGCGCCACCGACAGCGCCGACTGCTTCGCCCACCTCAACGTGCTCGCGATCGTCCTGCAGATCGACAAGTCCCTCCTCAACGCCGGCACCAACACCACGCTCGGCATCTGGGGATCGAGTCACATGGGATCGTGAGGCGAGCCACCATGAACCAGCTCACCCGGATCACCCTCACGCTCGCGGCCCTCGCAGCCACCAGCTGCGGCGACGACCAGCAGCGCCTCGACGCGTCCGTCCACCCCGACCTCGATGCCCCGAGCTTCCCAGCGGCGCCGGCGCTCGGCCCGCAACTCGATCGCGTAGGTCGCCCTGCGATCAACACCGCGCTCAACGCGCTGCTGGAGCCCGCGGACATCGCCGCCGGCATGAGGGACAAGTACGACCAGGGTGCCGTGGCCTCGGCCTGGCTCGATCTGGTGCTGCGCACCGGGACGCCGAACCAGACGACGAAGCTCGAGTTCAAGGCCAACCTCGCCGTGCTCGACGCGCTCGATACGTCGGCGACCACAGGTTGCGGCAACCAGGCGCTGTACAACGGCATGGCCAGCGGCGGCGGGGCGGCCGCGGCGAGCTCATATGACGAGCTCGCGACGGTGCTCGCCGATGACCAGCTCTACGTGGATACGCTGAAGACCTCGTGCCAGAAGTACCTCTCGCTCGAGGTCGACGTCGCGACCGGCGGCGCGATCACGCACACGCAGTGTGGTGGCCGCGCGCCGACTCACGATGTCATCGACGTGAGCTACTCGCTGCTGGTGGCGGGTCTCTCGGGCTTCTCGACGGACGGCAACCTGACGCCGCTGATCACCGATGGCGGCGTCGGCGTCCACTCGGACGTCAACGACACCATGTTCCCGTTCCTCGGCGCCCCGCACTGATGCGCCGTGCGCTCGCCGTGGGGTGCCGCGGTGGCCAGGCCAAGCGCATCGTGTGCGGCGCTGCCAGCGCGTCGGGACCGGCGTCGTCGGGGTTCGGCGGACCGGCAGGGCATGATCCTGGGGATTCGTGGAGCGGATCGGCCGTGCAGCGGCAGCTCTTGCCGTATCCTGTGCGAGGGTAAATGGGGCCGCAACCGTACCCACATCGCGCGACGTTCCTCGCGAGCACGCTCGCCGTGCCCGCCGAGCTCGACACCGCGCAGGCGTACCTCGCGCGGCTGATCTCGCTGATCGTGTTCGACCACCTGATCCGCCATCGCGTGGTGACGCTCGGCGATCACGATGACGAGCGCCTGGTCGATGACACCGGGCGGCTGCTCGACGCACACCATCCCCAGGCGGAGGACAGCATCGACTGGTTCTTCCGGGTCTCGCGCCGCCACGAGGTGCTGTGGTTCGAGCTGTCGTTCGATCCGGCGCGGGTCGCGGCCCCGGTGCTGCGTTCGCGCCGGCCTTACGGTCCGATCGAGGCGTGGGGATCGAGCCCCGAGCTCGCCCTCTCGCAGCAGCTCGGCCAGTGTCTCGCGCAATGGTTCTCGACGCGCCGGCTGCCCGAGGTCGGGGCGCTCGCAGACTTCACGCTGGATGACATGCGGACCGCTGCCGACCGGCTCGCGAAGGCCGACGTCCAGCTCCAGCTCGGCAAGGAGCTCGCCCAGCTGCCGTCGGTGCTGCTCACGCCGCCCCCGCGGCTGGCCGTGCCATACCTCCGCGTGCTCGCGGAGCTGGCGCGGGACCAAGCACGCACGCTCGACGCCGCGATCCTCAAGATCGATCCGACGCACCCTGCAGCGCGGCGCAATCGCTACGTCACCGGCCTCCTCGCGGGTGACGTCGATCGCCGCGCCGTGCTGCCGCTCGTCGAGGAAGCACCGATGTACGCCAAGCCGCACCTCTCGATCTGGGGCGAGCCGTTCGCGGCGGATCGTCCGCTCGAGAACATGGGCGTGCGCCATCAAGGCATCGCCGCGAGCCTGATGCCGGCGAATCCCTATGCCTGCCACAACTACTCGCTGCAGCTCGCCGATCAAGGCCGTCGCGAGGAGAGCTATCGCTGGGCCGACCGAGCCACCGTCGCCGCGCCTCAGTTCAGCGCCGCCCACCTCGATTGCGTGCGCCGGTTGCGGCAAGTGGGCCGCCCCGGGCAGGCGTTCGCCGAGGCCCAGTATCGCTGCCGCGAGATCCTCGACCGCAGCGCGGCCGGGAAGCTGTCGAGCAGCGACTGGCAGGCGCCGCACCACGCCGCGCTGTTGATCGCGTTCGCGCACCTCGACGTCGGCCGGATCGTCGAGGCGATCGAGCTCGCCGACGAGGCGATGTCCCGGCTCTCCGCGGATGCGCCGACCCAGGAGGCGTTCGCGTGGGCAAAGAAGCGGATCATGCACTGGAAGAGCGACGCCGGCCTGCTCGCGCGCGCCTACGCGTGGGAAGGCCACCATCGCGGCGATCCGGGGCGGGTGATCCTCGGCCTGACGCTCGGCCGGATCACCGACGACGATGACGCCGCGATGCTGATCGAGGCGCTGGTCGCGATCGGCCGGCCCGATCACGCGGAGATCGCGTACTGGCAGTGCAGCGGTCTGGACGGCACCGGCGTGCTCGGCGATGGAAAGGCGCGCCTCGCCGCGGCGAAGGCGTTGATCGTATGCGGCAAGCTCGACGAGGCCCTCGACCAGATCCAGACCGTGCAGCTCCGGCGCAGCCAGAGCCGGCTCGAGGCAGACATCAATCGCCTGCTGCGCCTCGCCGCGATCCGTAGCCCGGGCGACTGGGAGCGGGTGCTCGAACGCCGGCTCGACAATGGCGCGGTGCGGCTCGCGCAGATGGCGGCCCGCGACCTGTGCGACTTCGTCCCCGGCCTCGATTCGCCGCTCGTGCGCCGTGCGCTCGGCGAGCGCACCCCGCTCGCGATCGATCCGGGGTGGATCGCGGACCTGGTCGGCGCCTTGCCCGCCGCGCAACCGGCCGCGGCGACGGTGATCAATCGCCTCGCCTGGCCCAAGGACGCCAGCTTGCGCGCCGCCGACATCCTCGCGCAAGAGTGGTGGACCGTCCTCGTCCCGCCCGCGCGCGATCGCGATGCGCACGCCGCGGGCGCGGTGCTGGCGCTCGGCATCTCGCTCGCGAGCTACCTCGTCGCGGCCTCCGGGCCGCCGACGCCGATCGCCGGCGCGTATCGCCACATCGCGACCGAAGCGCTCCACCTGGTGCGTCGCTCGCGCTACCAGATCGATACCGTCGCGATCCACGGGCTGCTCCGCCTGCTCGACCGTCTCGGCGATGGATGCGAGTGGCTGTTCGACACCTGGCTCCTGCGGGTCGAGCGCGCGCTCGACCTCGAGGCCGAGCATGGCGCGTACCTCGATGGCATGATCAGCGGGCTGCCGCACGTGCAGCGCTGGCTGCGCGGCGACGAGCGGGTGGGCTGGGAGCTCCGGATGGCCCACGATCTCGCCGCGGATCCCTCGCAGTACGAGCCCGCCGCGATGCTGTTCGCGCGATGCGTGCGGGCCACCGAGGCCGGCGGCTCGGCGCTCGCGTGGTCCGCCGCCTCCGCCGCCTCCACCGCCACCCCGGCGGCTCGGCTCGACGCGCACTGGCTCGCCGCGCTGAGCAATCCGACGACCGTCGCGGCGCCGTGGATCAACGTCGCGATCGGCCTGATGGCATCGGGCCGGGCGGCCGATGGCTTCTTCGCGGCGTGCCACGGGATGACCGTGGCGACCGCGAACGAGCGCGCCGCCCTGACCGCCGCGCTCGCACCGACCTGGAAGGCCGCGAACATCTCGACGCCGCTCCAGGGCGCCGCCGCGTTCGACGCGGGGATGGCCTCGGCCGCGGAAGATCGGCTCGACGTCGCGGTCCAGCATCTCCGGTGGGCGGTCGCCACCGAGCCCGGTAACGCCAAGCGCGCGCAGAGCCTCGCGGTCGCGCTCGGACGCGTCGGCCTCCATCACGAGGCGATTCGCGCCTTGTCCGCGCACGACCGCACCGACGCACCACGGCTGATCGGCCGCGTGCTGCTCGAGGCGGGGCGCGACCTCGACGCCGTCGCGCTCCTGCGATACGCGTCGCGCCGGTTCCGTACGGCCGAGGACTGGACCTCGCTCGCCACGGCCGCGAGCCGCGCACAGAATGACGCCGTCTCGGTCGAGGCGGGGCGGCGCGCGATGGCGCTCGGCGCGAACGACCCGGGCCTGCTGATCGGGCTCGCGACCAGCCTGTACCGGATGGGCGAGTTCGTCGATTGCGAGAAGATCGCGCAGCAGCTGATCGCCGACGGCGGCGCACGCGAGGCACGGCTCGCCGGGCTCCACGCGATGGCGCGCGCGCTCGCCGGTCAGGGGCGTCACGTCGACGCCTACCCGTACGCGAAGGCCGCCGCCGAGCTCGGTCCGAACGGCGAGCTCGCGGCAGAGTTGATCGAGACGATGGATCGGATCGTCGCGCAGCAATCGCCACCGGTGCGACCGAGCTTCGAGCTGTCGATGGAACGCCAGGCGTGCGGCGATCTCGAGGCCGGCAAGTTCGACACCCTGATCGCGGCGATCTCGAGCCCGTCGTGGGGCATCGCGCGGGTCGCGCTCGCCGCGTGCGAGTTCCGCCGCGAAGACGAGAGCGGGATCCCGGTGTCACCGCGCGCGCTCGACGCCGCGGTCGAGATCCTCGGCCGCACGGAGGGGGCGACCCAGGCCGACGCCACGCTCGCCCGGATCCGCGCGCTCCGCATTCGCGACAACGCGTTCATCCAGATCGATCCCGCGCCACCGCTCGGGCTGCGTTACACGGCCGAAGAATTCGAGCACGCCTATGCCGAGCGCGAGCGCCGCCCGCATCGGCCCAGCGCGATCATGAGCTTCGCGCGCTAGGATCCGCCGAGATCGCGTAGCCAGTGCTCGACGCGATCGAACCGCGCGATCGCCGCACGCCGAGGTCGAGCCTCCCCTCCGACGCAAAGTGACGGCTCCGTCGCGTTCGCGCCGCGGACGAAACACGTCCTCGCGTGACGGCTTTGTGCTCGAGATATGGCGGGGTCGAGACACCACTCGAGGAGCCGGCTTGACCGGTCGCCCTGGCGATTGGCTTCGTCAGCGCGGCGCATCGTGCGGCGGCCAGATCGCTCGCACGACGTGAAGCCGTTCGATCGTTGCGTGCATGTCGGTGCGCGATCCACGCGCCGAAGCGAGCCGGCGGGACACACGTCGTCGCCGCAACCGAGGTTGTGGCGTTGGCACTCGCGCTGCACATCGGTTGGTCGTCAACAACCAACGACCCGTAGCCAACTTCAACGAGTCACAAGGACCACGATCATGACCACGCACACGCTCGAAGCAATCGACCTCGGCTCGCTCTCCACCGTCACCGGCGGCGCCAGCCGCCCCGAGGGCAACGACACCCTCGACCTCAGCACCCCGGGCGCGCGCCGTCCGGTGGCCCACGGCCGCCTGCTCCAGACCGCGCCGTTCGGCACCTTCGGACGTCAGGGTCTCGGCGCCGATCCCCGCGCCCCCGAAGGCCCGGGCAACGTCAGCGGCTAACCGAGGTCGACGGCCGTGACGAGCCGATCGGCCGCCCCGATCACGCCCGGAACTTCCTCGAACACCGAGAGATCGCCCCGCGGCGACGTCACCCCACGGGATGACGTCGCCGCGAGGCTCGAGCAGCTCGAGAGGAAGCGCGCGGACCACGAGGCCGCGCCGGACCGACGGGCAGCGAGGCACCGCCGGCGCGTGCGGCCGGCGTGCGTTAGATGTTGCCGCCGAGGAAGCCGCCGTTGGCGTGAAAGAACGGCTCGCTGTCGTAGGTCGAGCTGCGCGGCGACAGCTGTCCGCCTTCGGCGCCCGGGGTCTTACGGATGATCTCACCGGCCGTGCCGCGCTTGACGCGACGTCCGCCGCCTTCGGCGCCCGGCGTCTTGCGGATGATCTGGCTTGCGAAGCTGCCCCCGATGACACTGGACAGATCGAGGATGGTTTCGAACGAGGTGTTGTCGATGTTCTTCATGCCCTCGGTTCGTGCAGCGACGATGCCAAGGCTGGATCCGAGCGACGCACATTCAGAAGTGGACGATTGCCGACCGCGGTCGGCGGCACGAAGCGCGCGACACGATCCAAGTACGCGATCTCGCGATCAAAGCCACACGCGCACGCCACGACGCCGCTGGTGACACCGCAGCAAGAGCGGTGGTCGTGGCGACAGGATCATTCGCCGTCCGGCTGGAAGCCTCTCCACGGAGAACGTCGAGAACACGCAGCGCGGATCTGGCCTGAACCTCTGGTCATCGGGCATCGGCGGCTCCCGGAGCACATGCTCCGCCTCCATCGAATAGCGACGAGCTGCCTCTTCATCGGGTTCGAGCCCGAGCTCGCCATGCGCGTAGGCGAGCGCGAGGGCCTGGAGCGAGGCGGCATGCTCGCGCTCGCCTGCCGCCATGTAGAGCGCGACGGCCTTGGCGTCGTCTCTGGACGCGGCCAAGGCGCGAGCGTGTCGCGATCGGAGCCAGCGCTCTTGGCCGGTCGCCCCGGCGATGAATCGCGAGGCATGTGTGGATCCATGCGCCGAGGCCTACGCCCGGTCCATCTCGAGGACTCCCGTGCCAAGCGGCTCGCGTTCGCGAGGCGCCTGCCGCCATCGCATCACGCGGCCCTACGGATGCGCCGCTGTGTGCTTCTGGCACCGGTACGGCGAGAGACCGGTGGGATTCGCTCGTTGGAACCTCGAGATCCCGCCGGATGTGCGATCCTGGGTAGATGCGGCTGGCTCACCCATTGCTCGATGGTCTGCTCGGAGGCAACTACTCATGAAACTCACTTCGATCATCACGTCTCGGTCGCTCGTCTCGGTCGTGTCGGTGCTCTCGCTGGGGGCGCTGGGCGCCTGCACGCAGGCCAGCAGCAGCGGCGGTGGGGACACCGCAGAGAGCAGCGTCGAGTCTCAGGAGGCCGTCGAGGCCGAGGGCAACGTGATGATGGGCGCGCTCGACGGCGCCGACACGGTCTCGCTGGCGCCGCTCACCGGCGACCAGATCGCGATCCGGATCGCGGCGAACATCACGGCGCGCTGGGCGCCATCGACGTGCGTGACCGCGACGACCAGCGGCTCGACGGTCCATGTCGGATACAACGACTGCACCGGGCCCCGCGGGATGGTGCACGTCACCGGAGAGCTCGATCTCGCGGTGTCGGTGACGCTCGCGGGCGCGATCACAGTGCACGGGACGAGCGACTCGCTGCGCGTGAACCAGGCCGATCTTGCGGTCGACGCCACCGCGACCTATTCACGCGCCGGCGACGACCGCACGATCACGGTGCACTCGATGGGCACGGGGACCGGCGCGCGCGGCAACGCGATCGATCACGAGGGTGACTACACGGTGCACTGGAACCCGACCACGCAATGCGGGTCGACCGTCGGGCACTGGCAGACCGATCTGTCGGGTTCGGCGGGTTCGGCGGAGCGGTCGAACGACGTCGATATCTCGCGCTGTGCGACCGGCTGCCCGACCGGAACGATCACCCACCACTATCTGCGCGGCGCCTCGCTGACGCTCACGTTCGACGGCACGGCGAGCGCCACGTGGATGGCGTCGCTCGGCGGAAGCGGCAAGATCGCGCTGGCGTGCCAGTAGCCCGCGAACGGCGCGCGAACAGACCCGGATAACCCGAGGGAGAGCCCCCGGGGCCGGGTGTGCTACCGCCGATACGCTCGGTTCGTGGCCGGAGGTGCGAGCCCCGGGTGGCCGCCGAGATACCCGACCAGCGCGTCGACATCGACGCCACCGGGGGTGTTGCCGGTGCCACCGGAGAACGTCGTGAACCCATCGCCACCGGTCGCGAGGAACGCGCTCACCGTCACGCGGTACGTCGCGGCAGGCGAGATCGTGGCCCCATCGAGGGTGATGGTCGATGGATCGACGCGGCTCCCGATCGGCGCGCCCGCGTCGATCGCATAGCCGAACCCGGCCGAGGCGAACAAGGTCGTCTGCTTGATGCCGCCGCCGGGCAACGCCGACCACTGCTGCTCGAGCAGCGCGTGGATCTGCGTCCCGGTCATGCTCAGCGTCACCAGGTCGTTCGCGAACGGCTGGACCGCGAACGCCTCCTCGTACGTGACCTGGCCCGGCTGCTCGCCGCCGGAGATCTGCCCGTAGGTCAACTCCGCGCGCACCCCGCCGCTGTTCATGAACGAGATCTGCGCGCCCGCCGCCGTGGTCGCGTCGAGCTGGGCATCGGCGAGCACGTCGCCCAACGCCGTCTCGCCGTCCTCGTCGGGAGCGTTGGTCAGGTTCGCGGTGATCGAGCCCACGACCCGGTTGGCGATCGCGGAGTACAACGGGTCGTACGTCGCGAGGATCGCCGCCTCGGCGGGGTCACGCGGAACGTCGCGGGTGACGATCACGTTGTTCGCCGTCGCGGCGGTGATGCCGCCGCTGACCTCGTCGACCGTGAGCTCGATGTCGCTGATCATGCGCCCGTAGGACGCCGCGCTCGTCACGATCCGGCCGTCGATCTTGCAGTTGTACGCTTGGTGGGTGTGCGCGCTCACCACCACCTTCACGGCCGGATCGAGGCCGGTCAGGATCGGGAGCAGCGCGCCGGTCAACATCGAGCAGTCGTTGTAGCCACCGCCCATCGCCTGCGCGCCACCCTCGTGGAGCAAGACGACGAAGCCGCCGACGCCGTGCTTCTGGAGCTCGCGCACCGCCGAGTTGATCGTCTCGATCTCGCCTCGAAACTCGAGACCCGCGACGCCCGCGGGCGTGACGATCTTCGGGGTCCCGGCCAACGTGAGACCGATGAACCCGACCCGCGTGTTGCCGAAGCTCCGGACCGCATACGGCGGGAACAGCGTCTTGCCGGTCGCGGTCTCGACCACGTTGGCCGCGAGGTACTGGAACGAGGCGCCCTTGAACGCGTGAGCGACGCACCCGCCCGCCTCGCAGCCACCCGCCTGCATGCGGCGGAGCTCCGCGGGCCCCTTGTCGAACTCGTGGTTGCCGACCGCGGTGAAGTCGAGGCCGAGGGCGTTCATCGCCTCGATCGACGGCTCGTTCTTGAACACCGCCGACATGAGCGGCGAGCCTCCGATGAGGTCGCCAGCGCCGACCGTCACCGTGTTCGCGTGGCCGTCGCGCAGCATGGCGAGGTGGGTAGCGAGGTACTCGACGCCGCCGGCATCGACGACATCGGTGGGCGCCGGACCGGTCTGGATCCGACCTGTCGCGCCGGACGGCGGCTTCAAGTTGCCATGGAAGTCATTGAATCCGAGCACCTGGACGGGCACCGCCCCGCACTGATAGACATCGTCCCCGAGCGCGCGGGTGGTGAGCTTGTGATAGGTGACCGGGCCCACGTAGGGCACGGCATCGAGATCCGCGAGCGTCGTGAACCACCGATCATCGGCCGTGCCGAGCGTGCCGTCTTCGCCCGCGCGAAACTCGGCGATCCCATCGGCTGCCGGCTCCGACAGATGCACGACGTCGATCAAGCGGTCGTCCGGCTCGGTATTGACCATCTTGAGGACGCGGCACGCGTCCGCGCGGTCGATCTCGCTGCCGTCGTCGGCCTTGCCGCCGGCGCCGAGAAAGTCGCCGTCGATCGGATCATCCGAGCTCGGACCGCAGCCCGCGGCGACCAGTGTGCTGAGGAGCGTGATGGAGGGGAGCCATGTGGTTCGAAGAATCATCCCGGCCGCCGATGCACCCGACGGGCCGAGACCGCCGACTGTGATCTCCAGGCGTTCAAACGCGACTCGAACCGTCAGGCCAGTCAGGTAGCCAGAATCATGTCGATCTCGTTAGATGAACGGCTCGACAACTCGACGCGTGTGCACCGCTCGTCACGGCCGCGCGATCGAATCGAGCCGGGATCGACTTCGTGTTCACCGAGCTTGCAGGCTCGGTCCCGACGCAGCCAGAGATCCGAGACGTGCGCGAGCGTGCGTCGATGCGCTCGAAGCAGCGGGTTGACTTCCGTCGGGACCTGGCAGCGTTACGTCACGCCCGAACCGGGTGCCTCGCGCCGCGCCGTCGGACTTCCGCTTCTAACACCTACATGTTACGATAGGAGATGCGCCGCGTGTTGCTCACGGCCGGGGTGCTGAGCCACGTCGCATGTGGCCGCATCGGGTTCGATGCAACGAGCGGCCTGCCGGACGCGATGAGCAACTGCGATGGGGTGCCGTGCTTGCTCACCTCGATCTCGCCCGCGATCGCGAACACCGGGCAGACGATCTCGCTCGAGGGCACCTTCGATCCGAGTGGCATGATCGTCCACTTTCCGGGCGGGGCGAACGTGGCGGCGAACGTGCTCGGCCCCCATCACGCGACCGTGGCGGTGCCGCCGAACGCGACCGCCGGAACGCTCTCGGTGACCACGGGCAACGGCACGCTGGGGCGGCTGCCGTTCCGGCGCGCGTCGTTCACGCTCGGGCTCGGCCAGTTCCACAACTGGTATGAACAGTCCGCCTACGCCCGCGCGACTCCGGCGCTCGTGACTCGACGCACCGGGGCGCGTAGCGTCACGACCGGCAACCACGTCTATGTCCTCGGCGGCAAGGACATGAAGGACGGGACGACGCTGACGAGCGTCGAGATCGCGACCATCAACGCCGACGGCACGCTCTCGGCGTTCGCCGTCGCTGGAGACCTGGTCCATCCCCGGGAGGCGTTCACGATCACCGTCGTGGGCCCGTACGTGTACGTCGTCGGCGGAGAGAACGGTGAGGTCGCCGATCCGAGCGTCGAGCGAGCCACCATCCAAGCCGACGGTACGCTCGGCACGTTCGCGCTGGTCCCCGGCATCGGCCTGTCGTCCGCGCGTCACCGCCACACCGCGACGATCGTCGGCAACTCGCTCTACGTCGTCGGCGGGGGGGACAGCGGCACCACCATGGCGTTCGCGAGCGTGGAGCGCGCGACCATCGATGCCAGCGGCGAGCTGTCCACGTTCGGCCCGGTCGCAGGGGCGACGCTCACGACCGGGCGGATGGACCACAGCGCCGCGATCATCGGAAACACGCTCTACGTGGTCGGTGGCGGCAGCGGGCTCGCTGCGGGCTTCACGAACACCACCACCGAACGAGCGACGATCAACGGCGATGGCTCGCTGACGGGATTCGAGATCGCGCCGAACAGCTCGCTCGTCGGGGGCCGGCTCCATTTCACGTTGCAGCTGCTGGGCGGTGCGCTCTACGCGGTCGGAGGGTACGGAAGCGACGCGCAGAGCGTGGAGGTCGCGCCCGTGCTCGCCGATGACAGGCTCGGTAGCTTCTCGATCGTGCCGGGCGTCACGCTCAACACCGGGCGCGCTGCCTACACGGCCGTCGTCGCGGGAAACTCGTTCCACGTGATCGGCGGGCAGACCGACTCCGGCACGCCCCTCGGGGACGTCGAGCACGCCAGCGTCAACGCTTCGGGTGGCCTTCCGAGCTTCATCACGAGCTCGGTGAGCCTCACCGACGCGCGGACCAAGGCGGCGATCGCGGTGGCTGGCGACTGGGTGTACGTGATCGGGGGCTACAACACGGAGACCCTCCGCAACGTCGATAGCGTCGAGCGTGCCCAGGTCAACCCCGACGGTACCCTCGGCAGCTTCGTCAACGCCGGTCAGCTGACCACGAGCCGCGGCGCGTGCGAGAGCCTGGTGATCGGGGGTTGGCTCTATGTCCTCGGTGGTCCATCGAGCGTGGAGCGCGCGGCGATCCATCCCGACGGAAGCCTCGGCGACTTCGCGGTCGTAGGCGGGGTCACGCTGTCGACCGCGCGCTCGCTGCTCGCCACGTTTGCAGCGGGCAACTTCGTCTATGCCATCGGCGGCAACCCGAGCAGCCAGACCGCGGTGACCACCATCGATCGGGCCACCATCATGCCCAACGGTGATCTGTCCAACTTCACGGTCGCACCGATCGCGCTCACCACGCCGCGGTTCAGCTTCACGACCGCCGCGATCGGCGCGTGGCTCTACGTGATCGGGGGGGCGAAGACGGGTGGCGGCGCGCTCGCGAGTGTCGAGCGCGCCGCGATCGCCGGCAACGGCAGCCTCGGCAGCTTTGCCCCGGTCACCGGAGCCACGCTCCAGCTCGCGAACATCGGCGCGACGAGCACGGTGATCGGCAACGAGCTGTACGTGATCAGCGGCAACACGGCGGCGATCCAGCGTGCAGGGATCGCCGTCGACTCGACGATCGCCGCGTTCATCGTGGACGCGGCGACGCTCCCGGTCACCCTGAGCGACGCCGCCACCGTCGTGTTCGGAAACTTCGCCTGGGTCATCGGTGGCTTCGATGGGACCCGCACGTCCGCAGCTACCGCGCAGACCGTGTTGCCGTGACATGTCGAGTGCACGAACAGGCTCGCGATGGAGCCGAGCTGCCCACGTGGGCGCGCTGATCGCGACGTGGGCGCGACATCCCGCCGGCGATAGCGTCGCCCGCGTCGAGAGGATGTGCACGACATCTTTCAATTGTCATTGCACGACGACTTTTACGTGCAATGATACGGCATCTTTTACGTGTCTTTGCACGACACGAACAACGTGCGTTCATCCATGCCCACCCCGAACGAAAAACTCGCTGCCGCACTGGAGGAGCTGCGCGGCCTTCAGCAAGACGGTTCGCGCGTCTTTGCGTCGAAGCAACTTACCCGAACGTCGAGAGAGCGACTCCTGAAGCATGGCTTCTTGCAGGAGGTGATGAGGGGATGGCTGATGTCCGCGAGCCCGACGGCGATGCCAGGCGACACGACGCCATGGTTCGCTTCGTTCTGGGAGTTCTGTCGGCGTTACGGCGACGAGCTGTTCGGGATCGAATGGAACCTCTCGCCCGAGCAATCCCTGCTCTTGCATGCCGAGAACACCACCGTCCCCGAGCAGGTCATCATCCACAGCCCCCTCGCGGGCAACAACCGCATCGACCTTCTGTTCGGCACGTCGTTCTTCGCGCTCAAGGCGAAGCCACCCATGCCGCCCGCTCGTGACCTCGAGACCAAGAACGGCCTGCGGGTGTACAGCATCGCAGCGGCGCTCACGCGAGTGCCCGAAGGCTTCTTCGCGCGGTATCCGATCGAGACTCAGGTCGTCGCAGGAACCATCCGAGAACCGTCTCGGCTCCTGTTGCGACTCCTCGAAGGGGGACATGCGACGATCGCCGGTAGGCTGGCGGGGTTGTTCCGTCGCCTGGGACAACCGGCCATCGCCGACGAGATCCTCGCGACGATGAAGGCCGCGGATCACGACGTCCGCGAGGCCGATCCTCTCGATGCCGATCGCGTGATCTCTCCACCAGCGCCATCGACACCACCGATCGTCGCGCGACTGCAAGCGCTGTGGGCTGCCGCGCGCGCGACGGTGCTCGCCGAGCTCCCCAAAGCGAAGGGGTTGCCCGAGGACCGCGATGCCTATCTGAAGACCATCGAAGGTATCTACGAGCTCGACGCGTATCACTCGCTCTCGATCGAGGGCTATCACGTGACGCCCGAGCTCATTCAGCGTGTCGCAACGGAAGCATGGGATCCCGCGCAGGTGCCATCCGACCGTGACAACCTGAACGCGCTCGCTGCCCGCGGTTACTGGCTCGCGTTCCAGCGCGTCCGAGAGACGGTGAAACGGATCCTTCTATCGGGGGCAGGTAGCCAGATCGTACGCACGGGGCACCGAGATTGGTACCGCGAGATGTTTGGTCCCCATGTCGCCGCCGGGCTGCTCAGCACCTCGATGCTCGCCGGCTACCGGAATACGCCCGTGTACATACGTGGCTCGAGGCACGTGCCTCCACGCTGGGAGCTGCTTGCCCACGCGATGCCCGCCCTGTTCGATCTCATCGAGAACGAGCAGGAGCCCGTCGTACGCGCCGTCCTCGGGCACTGGCTGTTCGGTTACGTGCACCCGTTCCCCGACGGAAACGGCCGCATCGCCAGGTTCCTCATGAACACGCTACTCGCCGCGGGTGGCTATCCATGGACCGTCATCAGACTCGAGGACCGGACCGACTACCTCGAGGCGCTCGAAACCGCGAGCGTTCAGAGCGATGTCCGACCGTTCGCGAAGTTCGTGGCCAACCAGATGCGACGAACACACGACCGTTCCGGGGCAACTGCGAAACGCAGACCATCGACCACCCTCTAGATCTAGCGCTCACCGGCGGGCGACGGCGCAGACCTCGCGACGATTCGACGGTAGATGGCGCAGCCGGACGTCGGAGAATCCCATGTCGCGGATCCGACCGACCAGGGATGGAAGCTCGGTGACGAAGCTCCAGTCGTTCATCTTGAGCGTGAACACCGCGCCGAGCAGGGTCTCGCGCAGCCGCGGCATCAGCCGTCCGGTCTCGTGCAGCGCGACCTGAGGCGCGAGGTTGACGTCGACGAGCAGCCAGTCGATCCGCGCCGGCAGCTCCTCCCACCGCAGCGCGCCGACCTTCTTGTGCAGATGATGCACGTTTGGATGCGCGAGCACGTTGGCGGCCATCGCGCCGGTGTCGACGCCCCACACCGTCACACCGCGACGCGCGAGCGCGAGCGCGGCGCCGCCCGGCGCGCTGCCGATCTCGAGCGCGACGTGCCCCGCGGCGACCGGCAGCCTGGCCCACCCGATCGCCTCCTCGATCTTCGCATACGCGCGCGAGGGTGCGTCCTGGGGGACCTCGACCGGAATCGCGCCGCCTGCCAGCGCGGGCCGGGTCTCATCGTGGCGATGCACACCGAGCCAGGCCGGCGCGTCCGGCTCGACGATCACGTCGGCGACCAGCTCGCCGATGCGCGCAGGTCCGCCCGGCCCCACCGCCTGCCACGCGGACACGTCGAGCACCGCGTCGGGATCGCGCGCGAAGGCGTGCACCCGGGTGGCTCCAGAGGGCGCGAGCTGGAGCGCGGCAGCCGCGGGATCACTGGCCGCGCCGACCGAGCGCCCCCACACCCGCGCGAACACCGAGCCCGGCGGATCCTCCGGGGACACGTCCCGTGCGGACTTGAACGTGATCAACCCCGGCCGCGAGTAAGCGAACTTCAATTCAGGTCGATCGCGCGCGACCTCGAGCTTGACGGCAAGCTCGACACCAGGGAGACACGTCGCGAACGCGAAGTCGGGCACAGCGCACGATAGTATGCCCACCCGCGATGTACCGCTTCATGTACTGGCTCGTGCTGCAGCGGCTACCTGCCGAGGGCACGCATCGGGTGTCGTTCGCGCTGCTGCGTGCCTTGGTGGCGATCCCCGGGATCGGGGCGATCGTCCGCCGCCTGTTCACCCCGCGAGATCCGGCGCTCCGGGTCCACGCGTTTGGCCGGGAGCTCCCAGGCCCGCTGGGCCTCGCCGCCGGCTTCGACAAAGACGCCAAGGGGGTCGGCGCCCTGCTCTCCCTCGGGTTTGGCTTCGTCGAGGTCGGCACCGTGACCGCCGAGCCTCAGCCCGGCAACCCGAGGCCGCGCCTGTTCCGCCTGCCGCGGGATCGCGCGCTGGTCAACCGCATGGGCTTCAACAACGATGGCGCCTCGGCGGCTGCACGCCGCCTCGCGCACCGGCCGGCCGGCACCGTCGGGATCAACATCGGCAAGACCAAGCGGGTCTCCGAAGCCGAGGCGCTCGCCGACTTCACCACCAGCGCCGCGAGCCTCGCCGCGCTCGCCGACTATCTCGTCGTCAACGTCAGCTCGCCGAACACGCCCGGGCTGCGTGACCTCCAGGCGGTCGACAAGCTGCGCCCCCTCCTCGTCGCGGTCCGCGCGGCGTGCGACCTCGCCTCGCCGATGCGCCGGGTGCCCCTGCTCGTGAAGATCGCGCCCGACCTCGCCGATGACGACATCGATGCGGTCGCCGACCTCGCGCTCGAGCTCGGCCTCGACGGCATCATCGCGACCAACACCACCATCGCGCGCACCGGGCTTTCGACCCCCGCCGGCGACGTCGTCCAGCTCGGCGCCGGCGGCCTGTCAGGCGCGCCGATCAAGCAGCGCTCCCTCGCCGTGCTCCGGAGGCTACGCGCGCGCGTCGGATCCCGCGTCACGCTGATCGCGGTGGGCGGCATCGAGACCGCCGACGACGCCTGGCAGCGCATCCGCGCCGGCGCGACGCTGGTGCAGGCCTACACCGGGTTCATCTACGGTGGACCTGGGTGGCCGAAGCGCGTGCAGCGCGCGCTCGCTGCGAAGGTCCGCGCCGCGGGTCTGGCGACGATCGAGCAGGCGATCGGCGCAGACGCCTAGGCTGTCACTGGCACAGATTGGTGGTGCAGGTCAGACCAGCGGGGCAGCTGCCCAGGTTCATCCCTTGAACCGTTCCGCAACCGATCCCACACGCCCACGGGATCATGTTGTTCATGGCCGCACCCGTGAGGATACATGCGGGTGTTCCAGATCCGGGCGCAGGCGTCGATCCGGTGCAGATTGCGTTGCCGCCCGGGGGTTGCGTCGGTTCCATACCGGCCGGAGGCACCGCGCTCGAGCCACAACCCAGCGTGCAGAACCCATTGGCGGCGCCGGCCGTCAGGCGAGCGCAGAGGGTTGCGCCGGTGGCCGGGCAAGGCGACGTCGTATTGCAGACCTTTCCGAGCCCCTGCGCTGCCGCCGGAGCGGCGTCCGGCATCGGGGCATCGACGGATGCATCGACAGCCTTTGGCGCATCGACCCCACCACCACCGCCACCGTCACTGCTGCAAGCAGCGAGCGATGCGACCAGAACAATGGACATCCACAATGGGTGAGACAGACGCATGACAGCCTCCTTGATGAGGGGGCGGAACATACACAAAGTCCCGCAACAGGGAACCTCTGTCTCGCTGGCACCCACCGACGGGTTCTGTAACGTCCCGGTAGCGCCTGCTAGAGTCGCGGCATGGCCATCCGCAAGATCGCCCAGATCGGTCATCCGGTGCTGCGCCAGATCGCCCGTGACGTGAGTCGCGAGGAGCTCGCCAGCCCCGCGATGCAGTCCTTCATCGACGATCTCGTCGAGACCATGCACGACGCCGACGGCGCCGGCCTCGCCGCGATCCAGGTCTACGAGCCGATCCGGATCTGCGCGATCGAGGTCCGAAACAACCCGCGGTACCCGTACAAGCCGCCGATCCCACTGACCATTCTCGTCAACCCGGTGCTCACCCCGGTCGACGACGAGCAGTTCGACAACTACGAGGGCTGCCTGTCCGTGCCGAACCTACGCGGCATGGTGAAGCGCCACGTCCACGTCCACGTCCGCGCGTGGGACCGCCATGGCAACGAGATCGACCAAGTCGTGCACGGCCTGAAGGCGGGCACGTATCAGCACGAGGTCGATCACCTGCTGGGGAAGATCTTCGTGGACCGCGCCGACCCGAGCACATTCACGACCTGGACCGAGTTCGAGCGCCACCACCGGGCGGCGTTCATCGAGCAGATCCAGAAGTTCGTCGCGCGGGTCGGCTCCTAGCCGAGCTATTTCGCGGTGAGCGTCGTGAGCGTGGTCGCAGCGCTCAGGATCGGACTGCCGGTCTCGCCGGAGGTCCCGTACCGGGTGCCGATCCGCAGTCGGCCCACGGCGCCGCCACCGCCGCCGAAATCGTTCGCCGTCACGGGACATGGCACCATCGCGCTGGCGACGCAGAACGCACCGCCGGTCGCTGCCATGGAGGCGGTTCCTCCGTTGCCAGCCGAGCCGGTGCACTGTGGACCGAGCGCAGGTGAAATCGTCGGAGATCCGTCCGGTCCGTTCGTGTCGCAGCCGCCGCCGGCACCGCCGTTCGCGGTGATCCCGGTGGTCGGCCCGTTGATCTCGACGCGGGGTGCTTCCAGGATCACCGTTCCTCCAGAACCCCCGCCCGCAGACGATCTGCCCCCGCCGCCGCCGACGTCGATGAACCCGTAGTTCGTGAGCGTGATGGCTTCGAGCGAAACCAGCTGGACGGCACCGCCGCCGCCGCCGCCGTCTCGCAGCACGGGCCCGGAGCGCATGTGCAACGCCCCACCCTGACAACCGCCGGCGAGCGGGACGAAGTCCGTGACCGCGGCGCCGCCGGGAGACCCTGGCGCAAGGGCTCCGCCCCCGGCGCCGCCCACCGACGCATTCCCGCCGCCGCCGGCACCGGGTGCGACGATAGCTGCGCCAGCCTGCGCCTGCGACTCCTGGCTGTGCGCCCCGACGCACGCGGACAACTCCTGCCCACCTGGGCCTTTCGCCGCACCCTCGGCGCTCGCGTCGAGTCGGCCCTTCACGACGATCGAACCCAGGGCGACCGCCGCGAGCGCGCGGTCCCCCGTCACCGTCGCGTCGTCGATGACGAACGACCGAGCGATGAACGCACGGATCGACGTCGCCCCCTGTGTCACGAGCACCGATCGCACCGCGATCGTGCCGCCCGCCGAATTGGTGATGACACCAGAGCTCGTGTCGATCTTCACGCCCGGCGGGAGCGTGACGTCCGGTTCGTCAGACGCCATGCCCAGCGCAGCGCCGAGATCATTGGAGGGCTCGAACGTCAGACATCGTGGCTCCGAGGAAGCACATCCGAGATTGCAGGTTGTCGTCGTCGCGGAGGTACCGGAGCTGTCACAGACGCTCAGCTGATCACCGACGCACGCTACCGGGACACCGGGATCGCAGCCACAGCGTTCGACGGGACATCCCTGCGGCCGTGCCGTGCAGGTGTTCGCCTGGTGGTCGGACTCGGCGAACTCGCCTTCGACGTCACAGAACGGCGCCCCCGGCACCAGGCACTCGCCATCCCCCTCGCAGTACCCGGAGTTCCGGGTCGCACAAGCCGCCACGAGAGACAAACTCAGCAACCCCGCGTTCACGATCGCGCTCGTCTTCATATGAGCGCACCTATCGAACCGCCCCGCGGGTGGTTGCGGAGTTTTTTCGAGAATCTTCGCGGGACCGTCGGCTACGGCTTCTCGACGATGATCTCGACCCGCCGGTTCATCGCACGACCCTCGGTCGTCTTGTTGTCCGCGACCGGCTTGCTCGAGCCAAGCCCGACCGCGCTGATCGCATTGGCCGACACGCCGTGCACGACCAGGTAGTCGCGCACCGCCTCGGCGCGGCGCTTCGACAGCTCATCATTGATCTTGTCGGTGCCCTGGTTGTCGGTGTGGCCCTCGACCCGGAACTGCCGCTCCGCCTGGGTCTTGAGGGCGTCCGCGACCTTGTTCAGCTGTTCCTGGGCACCCGCGAGGATCTTGGCCTCGCCGGTCGCGAACAGCACGCCGCCGGACAGCGTGATGACCATGCCGCGCGACTCGTCCTTGATCGCGAGCGACTTGGCGAGCGCGTCCATCGCGTCTTTGGCGGTCTTCTCGGCGGCGAGGCGTGCGGCGGTCTCGCTCGCGCTGACCTGCTTCTCCCGGGCGAGCGCATCCTTTTCCTTGGCGAGCGCGTCCTTCTCCTTGGCGAGCGCTCCCTCGACGGCTCGTAGCTTGCCCTCGTTCTTGTCGAGCATCGCGCGCGTGGTCATCCCCGCCTCTTTCTCGAGGACTGCCATCATCTTGGCAGACGCCGCGGCGTTCGCGAGGGCGCCCGCGAGCTCCGCCTTGCGCATCGCGATGTACGCGAGATCGGCCACTTCGGGCTTGTCGCCATCGTCCTGGAACGACGTCTCCGCTCGATCGAGCGCCAGCCTGGCGACGTGCAGCTCCGCCGGTTTCAACTCGGACGCGGTGCCGGCTTCCGCTTCCTTGTAGGCCGCGCGGGCCAGGACCAGCTCCTTGGGCGGCATGGTGGCGCCACATCCGAGGATGCTGGCGACCATCCCGACCAGCGCCAGCTTCGACGGCGTCTTGGTCAGCGACTTCATTTGGCAGCCCTCTTCTTGAGCTCCTCGACCTGATCCCGCAGCTTCTCCGCTTCCGCCTTCTGGTTGGCCTCGCGCGCGAGCGCGACGGCGAGCTCGGCGTCGGCCTCGGCCCGCATCAGCACGTATTCGGCGCGCTCGTTGTTGTCGTCATTGATCAGGGCGACGGCCTTGTCGTGCTGCTCCTGGGCGAGCTTGAGGTGAAGCGCCGCCTTGGGAACGTCCTTGGCGCCGACTTCCTCTGCGCCGCGGATCGCTGCCTTGGTGTCGGCGAGGCGCGCCTCGGGTCTCGGCGCTCCGCCGCACGCGGCCGCGACCAACAACACGCAGGATATCTGGGATGGGTTCATCGGGTTCCTCCGTCGTAGGCAGGGATACTACACGAGCCACGGGCAGCGCCCAATCGCCCGATTTTCCGCGCTCCGGGCGCACCAGCCGTGCCCACCCGCACGGACCGAGCTGCCAGGGAGTGGTAGCTTGAACGTTCCTTGATCTTCGCCATCGGAGACATTCACGGCTGCGCAGACGAGCTGCGGCTGCTCCTGAACAGGCTGCCCCGCACGTCCTCGACCACCGTCGTGTTTCTCGGCGACTACATCGACCGCGGTTCGCGTTCGCGCGAGGTCATCGATACGGTCCTCGAGCTCAGACAGCAGTGCAACGTCGTCGCGCTCATGGGCAACCACGAGGCCATGTTCCTCGACTATCTCCGGGCGCCCCAGTCTGCCCGGGCTGGGGCCTTCATTTACAACGGCGGCAGCGCCACCCTCGCCTCGTACGCCAACGAGCACGCCGAGGTGATCGTCCCCGATTCACACCTCGAGTTTCTGCGCTCGCTGTTGCTGATCTACCAGACCGCGCACAACGTGTTCGTCCACGCCGGGCTGCCGGACATGCCGCTCGCCGAGATCGACCTCGCGAGCCACAAGTCCACGATGCTGTGGACGCGCGGTCGGTTCCTGACGTCGAACTACGACTGGGGCAAGGTCGTGGTCCACGGCCACTCGCCCGTCCCTCGGGTCACGGTGCGGCCCAATCGCATCAACATCGATACCGGCTGCGTCTTCAACGGCCGGCTGACCGCGATCGGCCTGCCCGGCGAGACCTGCTTCAACGTGAAGAAGATGAAGTCGCCGCAGCAGATCGTCCTGCGGGACGCGAGCGGGACCCGGGAAGCCCATCGCTTCACCGGCACGATCCCGGTGCGGGTCCACCATGCGGGTCGAGTCCACGAGCTCGTCACCGTCGACTACAGCGAGCTCGGGATGTACCTGCGGGCCGTCGATCCCGACGAGAATCGTCGCTTCAACGAGGGGGAGCGGATCGAGGGCGTGGTCGCGCCAGACGACCTGTCGCCGGTCGCGTTCACCGGGATCATCGTCCGCCGCCGGATCGATGACCTCGGCGTCCACTACGGCGTCAAGCTCATCGAGTCCAACCCCGTCACGCCGAGCTCCGCGGCGTTCAGCGACATCCCTACCGACAGCTGAGCGCCGGAACAGGCGAGGCGCCGGAATCTCGCACCGGCGGGTGGTCGGCACACGAACCGTGGACAAAGCAACCCCACCAGCGCCCAATGAGCTCGGTAAGATCGCCACCTCCGCGCGACCAACCTACGAAGACATGCGGGTTTTCAGCCCAGCACCTTGCGTCGCCCTATCTGCCGGGTTCTCCTTCGAATCCATGGCGCGTAAGCGCAACCCACGGAAGACCGGCAGCAGCGAGCAGCCGTCCGAGGTGGTGCGTCCGCACGTCATCCCCAAGAAGGCGTCCAAGGGTCGCAAGAAGCCCACCGGGCCGTTGATCACGGTCCGGCACATGAACCGGCGCGACATCAACCGCGTCTGGGACTTCCTCAAGGTGAGCTTCCGCGAGGTCAATGCCGAAACGGTCGAGTACCAGCGACCGCGCTCGAAGCACCGGTTCGAAGAGGTGTTCGCGGAGGAAGGGATCGAGCAGCTGATGTTCGAGGTCGACGGCGACATCGTCGCGTACGCCGAGTGCAGCTACGAGGTCACCGGCTCGGACAACTGGATCAACCCGCGCTACTTCGAGAAGCGCGACATGCGACCGCTGTTCGTCGACGAGCTCGCCGTGCATCCCGACTGGCACGGCCGCGGCGTCGGCTCGTTCGCGCTCGAGCAATTGCACCACCTCGCGCGCGTGCACGGGCTCAACCAGCTCGTGCTCGAGGTCGCCGAGAATAACGAGCGCGCGCTCGAGTGGTACAAGAAGCGCTCGTTCAAGAAGCTCGATGCGGCGATCTTCATGGCCGTCGGCGTCGATCTCGAGCCAGAGCTGCTGCCGCCCCGCGAGCTGCCGGCCGCGCGGACCATCGAGCCGCCGCCGTCTTCGGGCGACAACGTGTCCTCCAGCAAGTGATCCCGCCGTTGGCGCGAGCGCGCGGCGTGCCCATCGAGGTCGCGATGCGGCGACCGTCGCGGTTGCTGGCCGAGCCTCAGTGACAGGCGATGATGACGCGCGAGCGCTGCGCGGATCGTGGGAACCGCGCGTCGAACGCAGCGAGCTTGGTGGCGACGTCCGGATCGTGGAGGCGACACAGCGCCTCGACCTCGATCGCCGCGGCATCTTCGGCGAGCTGGCCCGCGCCGCGAGTCTCGGCGGCATGGAGGCGGAGCGATCGCAGCGCGGCCGCGGCATCGTCGGCGCGCAGCGCGGTCATCGCCTGATCGATCAGCTCGACCTCGCGCGCGAGATCGATGGGCTTGCCCCGCGGTGCGTCCGCGGTGGCCGGACGAGCGTCGACGCGAGGCGCGGCAGCGTGCGGCCTGGCGACCGGCATCGCGTCCATCACGAGCTCCGGTGGCTCGAGCACACGCCGGACCACGGGGGCCGAGGTCTCGCTCCATACGCTCGGCAGCTCGATCTGCGGGGGGACCGCCGGCGTGGAGGCACGGTTGGCGTAGACCCCCGCGCCGATCGCGATGGTGGCGACCACGGCGAACAGCCCGAGCTTCGCGGTGGTGATCGTCGCCGCCGCCGAGCCGCTGGCGACGGTCGCGTCGACCTTCGCGCGCATTCGCTTGATCGCCGCCGCGTCGGGGGACAGCCCTGCGCGCGCGGCATCGAGGAGCGCACGTGCCGATGGTCCGAGCTCGGCGGTCATGGCAGCTCCTGCGCGCGCACCGCGTGCTCGAACGCCAACCGCGCCAGCCGCAGCCGCGAGTAAGCGGTGTTGAGCTTGAGATCGAGCATGCGCGCGACCTCCGGCACGGAGAGCTGCTCGAGCTCGACCAGGGCGAACACGATCCGCTTGTCGTCGTCCATCTGCTCGAGGATGGCCATCACGGTCGCCGAGGCCTGCGCGCGCGAGAGCTCCGCGAACGGATCGGCGCCGCCGACCGGGTCCTCGGTGAGCGTCTCGGTCCGCACGTTCGACTTGCGTCGCCGGTGCGAGCTCGCCACCCGGCGAGCGATCGCGAACAACCACGTGGTGATCGCGGCCCTGCCCTCCCACTCGGCCAGCCGCCGGTGCACGACCACGAACACATCCTGTACGGCATCTTCGAGCTGGGGGTCAGCGACCCCGAAGGTGCGCAACACGCGCCACACGAAGGCGACGTGGGCCTCATAAACGTCGTCAAACGAAGGCACGTCGACCACCCTGGCCGTGGTCTCGAGCGCGTGCGCGACCGCTGGCATCTGGGGGGTTCGTGCCGCCAGCACCCCGGATCCGTCACGACTTACCGCCACCCGACCTCGATTCCGAACGCGCACCGCGCCGCCGCCAGCGCCGGCTGGTAGATCTCGATCCCATCGATCAGCGCAAACCGCGTGCGTTCCAGCGGAGCTGCGACCTCGAAGGTGCCGACCAGCCGGGCGTGCTCTGCCATCGGCCAGGCGACCCCGAACCCGGCGTCGATCGCCGTCCATCTCCCTGAATCGGCATCCGGATGATCGAGCGCGATCCCGGCGCCCTTCATCGTGCCGAGCTCGGCACCTAGCCACGCGCGCAGCGGCATCCCCTCGGGGCCCCAGCCGACCCGAAGGGCGATGATCGCCAGGCCCACGTCGACGTGTCCGGGAGTTCCGGACCGCAGCAGCTCGGTGCTCGGCGTCCACCTCGCATGCGAGATCTCGGCGAACAGATCGTCGCGCCGGACGTAACCCGCGAGCTCTCCGCCGACCCCCACGCCGGGCTGTGCACCGACGCCGCTGAGCCCGAGCGCGCGCACGCCGCCACCCCACTTGCGCGCGACGTGCACCGGCGCGAGCGCTGGATCAGGTCGGCTGAGCAGGTCGTGCGGCGCGCCGGGGAACCAGGGATCGTCGGGGTCTGCGTCGCCGTAGGCCGTCGCGCTGTGGTGCACCTCGCTCGCGAGGCGCGCCACGATCATCGCGATCGCATCGGCGAGCTCGTCGCATCGCTCGGACCGGAGCGTACGGATGTCGTTGGCCACGGTGACCCCGCGCAGATCGACGGTCGCGATGTAGCCACCATGGTCGAGGGAGATCGCGATCTCGATCCCGTGCAGCATCCCCTCGACCGCCGACCCGAGCCTGCGCTCGACACGCAGCCGGACCTCGTCCGCGTCCGGGCAGCTCGACGGCGCGTGCCAGACAAACCCAGGCTCGGCGAGCGCCGGTGTGTGCATCGCCCCCACGGCGAGGCAGATCGCGAGCGCACGGGCGGTCATGGCAGGCCGACACGCATGAGGGGAGCTGGTTGCAGGCAACAGCCTCAGCGCTCGATGCATCGCGCGTGCCCTGTGCCCGCCTCCCCGATCACGTGGCGGTGGCCGCGATCTGCCAGGGTCTACAGACCTCAGCGTGACCGATCGTGCAACGCCGTTGGCAACCGCGCCGCGAACGGCGCTCCTCACCATGATCGAGGCCTCACGACCTGTCGACAATCAAGCGCAGCCCTGCACCTGCCCGGCGGGGCCTCCGAGATCGCGGGATCGCCGCGCTCCGAGTTTCTGCGACCACGTCGGCCGCATCAACGATGGGGTGCGTGATCCCCCGACGACCGCAGGCTACATTTTCAGACAGCTTTGGTAGGCTGTGCTGCCGTGCGTGACGTGCTCGATGCGTTTCATCCGCTCGTCGCCGGCTGGTTTCGCGAACGCTTCGGGGCCCCCACCGAACCGCAGCTGGCCGGCTGGCCACGGATCGGTGCGGGCGAAGACGTCCTGATCGCGGCGCCCACCGGCTCCGGCAAGACGCTCGCCGCGTTCCTCGCGTGCATGGATCAGCTGGTCCGCCGCGGCCTCGAGCACCCGCTCGAGCTGATGAACTCCGGCACCGCGATCCTGTACATCTCGCCGCTCAAGGCGCTGTCGAACGACGTCCATCGCAACCTCGAGGCCCCGCTGGCAGAGCTCGCGACCTATGCGGCGATCCGCGGCGTGAAGTTTCCGGAGATCCGCGTCGCGGTCCGTACGGGCGATACCCCGGCGAGCGAGCGCGCGAAGATGGCGAAGCTCCCGCCACACATCCTGGTGACCACCCCGGAGTCGCTCTACATCCTGTTGACGTCGGAGAAGGGCCGCGCGGCGCTCGGCCAGCTAGGCACGGTGATCGTCGACGAGATCCATGCGATCGCCGGCGACAAGCGCGGCGCGCACCTCGCGCTCTCGCTCGAGCGGCTCGATCGCCTCGTCCAGCAGACCACCGGGCGCTCGCCGGTGCGCGTCGGGCTGTCGGCGACGCAGCGGCCGATCGAGCGGATCGCGCGGCTGCTGGTCGGCACGAACCGCCCGATGCCGTACATCGCCGATGCCGGCCACCGGCGAGCGCTCGATCTCGCGATCGAGATCACCGATGACGAGCTCGGTGCGGTCGCCTCGAACGAGCAGTTCTCGCGGGTCTACGATCGGATCGCCGAGCTGATCACCCAGCACCGCTCGACGATCCTGTTCGTCAACACGCGGCGCCTCGTCGAACGAGCGGCGGCGGCGCTCGAGCAGCGGCTCGGCGAGGAGCACGTGGTCGCGCATCACGGCTCGATGTCGCGCGCGCTCCGGCTCGCGGCGGAGCAAAAGCTCAAGCTCGGCCAGGTCAAGTGTGCGGTCGCCACGGCGTCGCTCGAGCTCGGCATCGATGTCGGGACCGTCGATCTCGTCGTGCAGCTCGGCTCGCCACGATCGATCGCGACGCTGTTGCAGCGGGTCGGCCGCTCGGGCCACCACCTCGGTGGCACGCCGAAGGGCCGCCTGTTCGCCCTGACCCGCGATCAGCTGGTCGAGTGTGCGTCGCTCGTGCGCGGCGTACGGAGCGGCAATCTCGACGAGATCACCCTGCGCGATGCACCGCTCGACATCCTCGCCCAGCAGATCGTGGCGACCTGCGCCGCGGAAGACATCGACGAGGTCGAGCTCGCGGCGATGATCCGTGGCGCAGCCCCCTACGCCCAGCTCGCGGATGACAAGCTCGAGCAGGTGCTCGAGATGCTGAGCGAAGGCGTCTCGGATCGGCGCGGGCGCACGGGCTCGCACCTGCATCGCGATCGGATCGCCGGCAAGCTGCGTGGACGACGAGGGGCGCGGCTCGCCGCGATCCTGTGTGGCGGCGCGATCCCCGACAACAACAACTACGCGGTCGTGCAGTTTCCCGAGGAGACGCGCGTCGGCGAGGTCGATGAAGACTTCGCGATCGACAGCTCGGCAGGCGACATCTTCCAGCTCGGGAACACGGCCTGGAAGATCCGCCGGATCGAAGCGGGACGAGTGATCGTCGAGGATGCCAAGGGCCAGCCTCCGACGATCCCGTTCTGGTTCGGAGAGGCACCGGCGCGGACGCGCGAGCTGTCGGACGAGGTCAGCTCGCTGCGCGGCGAGATCGATCGCCGGCTCGCGGCAGGCGAAGATCCGGATCAGATCGCGGCGTGGCTCGCCGGCGATGCCAGCATGGCGCTGCGCGCGGCCCAGCAGCTGGTCGCGTACTACGCCGCATCGCGCGCGGCGCTCGGGGCCCTGCCGCGCAAAGGTCTGCTGATCGCGGAGCGATTCTTCGACGAGGCGGGCGGGATGCAGCTGGTGATCCACGCGCCGCTCGGCGGCCGGATCAACCGCGCGTGGGGGCTCGCGCTCCGCAAGAAGTTCTGCCGCACGTTCGACTTCGAGCTCCAGGCGATCGCCACCGACGACGGGATCGTGATCTCGCTCGGCCAGCCGCACAGCTTCCCGCTCGACACGGTGTTCGGATATGTCGCGTCGCAGGTCGCCGAGGCCACCCTGATCCAGGCGTTGCTCGACCGCCCGATGTTCGAGATCCGCTGGCGCTGGAACGTGACCCGGTCGCTGACCGTGCTGCGCCGCCGCGGCGGCAAGAAGGTCGCCCCGCACTTGATCAAGATGCGCGCGGCCGACACGTTGAGCGTGGTGTTCCCGCATGCCCAGGCGTGCCCCGAGAACCTCGCCGGCGAGCGCGAGATCCCAGATCACCCACTCGTGTTCGAGACGATCCGCGACTGTCTGGTCGAGGCGATGGACATGGCGGGGTTTCGCACGCTGCTCGATCAGCTCGAGGCCGGCGAGATCCAGGTGATGGCGCGCGATACGGTCGAGCCGAGCCCGCTGTCGCACGAGCTGCTCAACGCGAATCCGTACGCGTTCCTCGACGACGCGGCGCTCGAGGATCGGCGGACCCGCGCGGTCCAGCTGCGGCGCTCGCTCCCCCATGATCCGGCGGACAACGTCGGCGCGCTCGATGAAGCGGCGATCACCGCGGCCACCCAGGAGGTAGCGCCGACCGTGCGCGATGTCGACGAGCTGCACGATGCGCTGCTCGCGCTGTGGCTGGTGCCCGAGGCGATGGGGCACGGCCTGGCACCGGCGGCGGGTGACTGGTTCGCGGCGCTGGCCGCGGCCGGCCGCGCGTGCCTCCTGCGCTGGGACGTCGCCGGCGTGGTCCATGCGGCGTGGGTGGCGACCGAGCGGCTCGGGGCCGTGCGCGCGGTGCTGGGCGAGGTCGAGTGCGTGCCGGCGATCGCCACACCCTCGTGGTCGAAGGTGCTCGAGCGCGAGGCGGCGATCACCAAGCTCGTCAACGCGCATCTCGATCACCGGGGGCCGGCGTCCGGCCGCGGCCTGTCGGTCGAGCTCGGGCTGTCGGTCGAGGATATCGTCGGGGCGCTGCTCGAGCTCGAGGGCGACGGCGCGATCTTGCGCGGTACGTTCACGTCGGGATTTGCGGCGCAGCGGACGACGATGCGCGAGGCCCTCGCCGCCGCCGATGACAGCGCCAACTTGCACGATCTCGAGTGGTGTAACCGCCGCGTGCTCGCGCGGATTCACCGCCTGACGCTCGCCAGGCTGCGCAAGGAGATCGAGCCAGTCAGCCCGGCCGCGCTGATGCGGTTCCTGCTGCGCTGGCAGCGCGTCGCCAGGAACACGCAGCTGATCGGTGCCGATGGCCTCGGCCGGATCGTCGAGCAGCTACAAGGCTTCGAGACCGCCGCCGGCGCGTGGGAGCGCGAGGTGCTGCCGGCCCGGCTGCACGGCTATGACCAGACCTGGCTCGATCAGCTGTGCCTCGCAGGTCACGTCGTGTGGTGTCGCCTGAGCCCACGCAAGGGTGCCGTGGAGGCGGAGCCCGAGGTCGGGGTCGAGCCGCCGATGCGGCGGGTGCCCGCCGACCAGCGCGCGCATCCCTACAACATCGCCGATGCCGCGGCGGATGCAGCGCGCCGCGCAGGTGCCACGCGCGAGGAGATCGAGGCGGCCGCGGTCGCGGCGATCTCCGGCGAACGTACGCCCGGGTACGGCGAGCGCGTGATCGCGGACCTGGTCACGCAGTCCGCGCTCATGCGGCGCAGCGGACTCGACGCCGCGCGCGCCGCCACCGACGACCGGCCGGTGGCCCGGACGCGCACCGCCCCCTCGCGCTCGGCGCCGCTCGCGCTGATGCTGCGGCGTGACGCCGGCTGGCTCCGGGCCGCGGCGGTCGTGGGGCACACCGAGCAGCCGTGCCTGGGCCCCCTCGCAACGACGGTGCGAGATCTGCTCGCTGCACAAGGTGCGTCCTTCCTCGCGGACCTCGTCGTCGCGATGCCCGTGGCGCCCGGCGATCTCGAAGATGCGCTGTGGGAGCTCGTCGGTGCGGGGCTCGCCACCGCCGATGGCTTCGCGAGCCTGCGCGTGCTGGTCGATCGCAAGCGCGGCGAGGTCAAGAGCCTGTTCGATCGTAAGCTCGCCGCGAACGACGCGAGCGCCCCGCCCGTGCGCAAGTGGGCGGACGCGATCAAGCGCGCGCGCAATCGAGATCAGACGCGGCCCGGCCATGCGCTGCGCTCGCTCCCAACCGCGGCGGGACGCTGGTCGCTGCTGCCCGCTACCAACCTGGCGGCGATCGATCCCGAAGCCTCGGCGCGCCAGCTGCTGCATCGCTACGGCGTCGTGTTCCGCGATCTGCTGATGCGGGAGACGAGCCTGCCGCCGTGGCGCGATCTGCTCGTGGCCCTGCGCCGCCTCGAAGCACGCGGCGAGATCCGCGGCGGCCGGTTCGTCACCGGCTTCGTCGGAGAGCAGTTCGCGCTCCCCGAGGCGCTCGACGAGCTACGCGGCGTGCGGAGCCCGGGCGCGTCGGCCGAGGTCGCGCGCATCGCGGCCACCGATCCGCTCAACCTGATCGGCATCCTGTCGCCGGGCCCGCGGGTCCCCGCGATCGTCGGCAATGCGGTGCTGTTCGTCGATGGCCAGGCCGTCGCCTCGGTCGAGGCCGGCCAGCTCGTGCTCCGAGCACCGCTGCCGCAGGGCGCGCGGATCGATGACGACCTCACCTATCACCCACCGCCGCCGCCGATCCGGATCGCGTCACAAGCCGCCTTGCCGCTATGACGAGGGCCCTCCGGTGATCTCGCTGTTCCGAAGGATCGCACCGCGCGTGCGCGCGCTCGCGACGTCACGCCGGGCGCTCGGGATCGCGATCACCGTGTTCGTCGTGATCCAGTTGCTGCTGCCGCTGCACTATTACATTGCCCGCCGCGATCCCCACGACGAGCGGTTCGCCTGGCGGATGTTCTCGCCGATGCGGATGACCCGCTGTCAGCCCAAGGTCCTCCTCGACGGCAAACCCTTCGACCTGCGCAACGAGTTTCACGAAGCGTGGGTGGAGACCGCGGCGCGTGGCCGGTTCAGCGTGATCGAAGCGATGGGCGCGCGCCTGTGTGCGACCCATCCCGGGACCGAGGTTCGGTTCTCGATCGACTGCACGTACCTCGATCGGGAACCGCGAACGTTCGGTGGCTACGACATGTGTACGGTCCCACTGCTCTAGCCTCGCCATGGCCAAGAAACGCAGGACCAACAAGCCCGGGCCACGGACAGCCGAATCCCGGACACCCGACCCACGGACAGCCGAATCCCGGACACCCGAATCCCGGACAGCCGACCCCCGGACAGCCGAATCCCGGACAGCCGAATCCCGGACACCCGAATCCCGGACGGCCGACCCACGGACAGCCGAATCCCGGACAGCCGACCCACGGACAGCCGAATCCCGGACAGCCGACCCACGGACA